>JACXTT010007628.1_pt1 | contig 15203 bp, 12 predicted proteins | sample 9270951 | NCBI WGS metagenome assembly JACXTT01 (sample SAMN15532306, study PRJNA645909) | rock metagenome | isolation source: weathered quartz diorite | place: Puerto Rico | collected 2017-06-21 | reverse complement strand
TCAGGTTTAAAAACGAGCCGATAACAATCTTTTTAGCCGATCTTGATAAATGCAGAGCATGTGTGCCATTGGTGGTGGTTAACACGATTGTTTTGCCTTCTACTTTTTCTTTGGTATAGGAAAATGGCGAATTGCCAAAATCAAAACCTGCTACCACTTCGCCATTGCGCTCTGCAGCCAGTAAAAAGTCAGCTTGCTTATCGCGATAGGCTATGCATTCATCCACTTCTGCCACGGGAATAATAGCATCAGCGCCATTCTCGATACCATAACAGATAGAAGAAGTAGCGCGGAAAATATCTACAATAACAGTGATATATTCGTCGACCTTGTATAGCGGTAAAAGCGAAGGGCTAAGGCAAACGTGTAGATTCTTAGTCATTAGTTGAATTGTCATCAGTCACTGGTCATTAGTCATTAGTCATGCATTACCAATGACTAATGACCGATAACAAATGACCATCTATTTATAGAATGGAGGTTTTACAACCTTTGCTTTAACTTTATTATCGCGGATATTGATAAAAATCTCAGTACCTTCTTTGGCAAATTCATTTTTCACATAACCCATACCGATAGCCTTCTGCAGTGAAGGAGATTGGGTTCCGGAAGTTACTTTACCTATCGTGTTTCCATCAGCATCGACAATTTCATAATCGTGCCGCGGAATGCCGCGGTCGATCATTTCAAAGCCCACCAGCTTGCGTTTTGCGCCATCTTGCTTTTGCTGTTGCAAAGCAGCCGAGTTGGTGAATTCCTTATTGAATTTGGTCACCCAGCCTAAGCCTGCTTCCAACGGAGAGGTAGCATCATCAATGTCATTGCCATATAGGCAGAACCCCATTTCCAGGCGCAGGGTATCGCGGGCACCCAGGCCAATTGGTTTTATACCGAATGCTGCACCCGCTTCAAAAACGGCATTCCAAAGCTTTTCAGCATCTTTGTTATCAACATAGATCTCGAAGCCTCCGGCACCGGTATAACCTGTCGCAGAAAGCAGTACGTTATCGATACCGGCAAAAGTTCCTTTTTTGAAAGTATAATATTCCATCGATCCCAGATCGATATCGGTCAGGCTTTGCAACGCGTCTGCCGCCTTTGGGCCTTGTACCGCAAGCAATGATGTGCGGTCTGAAATATCTTTCATCTCGACGGCTTCGGTATTGAATTTCGATATCCAGTTCCAGTCTTTTTCGATGTTGGAGGCGTTGACCACCAGCATGTAGGTTTTTTCATCAATACGGTAAACCAGCAGGTCGTCTACAATGCCGCCATCTTCGTTTGGCAGACAGGAGTATTGCACTTTGCCATCATACAATTTTGATGCATCATTACTGGTCACACGCTGGATCAGGTCGAGCGCTTTCTCACCCTTCAAAATAAATTCGCCCATGTGGCTCACATCAAATACCCCAACTCCTTTGCGAACAGTTTCATGTTCAACATTGATCCCTGCATACTGCACAGGCATATTATACCCCGCAAAAGGCACCATCTTGGCACCCAACTGAACGTGTTTATCGGTTAAAGCCGTATTCTTCATAAAAAAACTAATTGGCGGCAAAAGTAATAATTTGGCTTGGTTATTTGGGGTTGAAAAAAGTTGTAGTTGTTGTAAGGGTTGTAATAGTTAGAATCATCTGTAACCACTCTAACTTCTCCAACATCTACAACTTTAACAATTTCTCCGACCAAGCTCAACCCAAAGACTCATAAATCCCCACTAAAACTCTGGTCACTTTATTCACCTCGTGATGCTGTTCTATTAGCTTGCGGGCATTTATGCCGACTGCTTTAATATAGTCCTCGTCGGCCACGCACCGTTTAATGGCTTTCAGGAACTCATCGCGGGTATTAGCGATTAGGATGTTCACGCCGTTTTTATAGTTGATACCTTCGGCGCCAAGCGAGGTAGAGATAATACACTTCTGCATGGCCATTCCTTCTACTATTTTTACACGCATACCCCCGCCAGACAACAGCGGCACAAGCATGATGGATTTGCTGTTTACAAACTCCAACCCATCGTCTACTTCGCCCTGTATAAATATCTTCCCTAATACGTCATAATCGTCAAACTCCTCTGGTATATCGGTGCCGGCTACGTAAAAGCGCACACGCAATTCGTCATTCACAAAATCCGCGTGAAACGTTTTCAAAAACCATTCGATACCTTCGCGATTAGGCATCCAGTCGAGTGAACCCAAAAAGAAAAGGCTGGGGAACTCTGTCTTTGAAAAGTCGGGTTTGTAATGATCCAGGTCAAGACCAAACGGGACAATTTCAACCGGTATTGTGGCCCCATAGTTCATAATGGTATTGCGGTCCTGCTCGGTAAAAACAGTTATGGCATTAAATTTATTGATCTGCTGCAGTTCGTATTTTTTTATACGGCGCGCCATCAGCTTCAGATAAAACTTTTTGAAAGGATCCGTCTTTTGAAGTGCCAGCGTTTCCCATGTATGGTGCTCGATATTGTGTGTCCTATAAACCAGTTTGGATGAACAATTTTTCCGGACTGAATCCACGTAAGGGGCCACAAATAATCCTTCGAATTGGATGATATCGTATTCCGTATTCCTTATGGTACGGATCAGTAGTTTATCAAACCCCTCATCGTAGTATTTATCGATATTATAGGTGCTTTTACTGAAGATATCCAGTACCCCATCAAAAAAAGACACAGTTGCATCTATATCGTATACCCGGTAGTTTATCTTATCCAGCAGCTCATCCCGCTCGTCGCTTTCGTGAATATGCTTTTTGGCATTTAATGCCACCAATGATACATCATGCCCCAAATTGACCAGCCCAAGCACGGTATTACAGACCACAATAGGGTAGCCCCCGTTGCGCGGGAATGGTACCCGGTGTGTTAAAATGAGGATCTTCAACTGGATTAAGTGGTTTTAACAAATGTAAAAACCCTACTGCCTAATCAAAACATCTTTTAGAAAATACTTAACTGTGGGTCGCTTACACGAAAAGTACGGCGGTGATAAGGCGTAAAACCCATTTTTAAAACCGCTTCACGATGCTTTATAGTAGGATAGCCTTTGTTGCTGTGCCAGTCATATTCCGGGTGCTCTAAAGCTATTTGCTTCATGAAATCATCGCGGTAGGTTTTCGCCAGGATAGATGCAGCTGCGATGCTGAAGTATTTAGCGTCGCCCTCTACAATACATTGATGTGGAACCTTTTTGTATTTATTAAAACGATTACCGTCAATGATCAAAAACTCCGGAATTACTGACAACTGTTCTATTGCCCGGTGCATAGCCAGGAAAGAAGCATTCAGGATATTGATCTCGTCAATTTCATTATTGTCAACCGAAGCGACCGCAAAAGTTACCGCAGTTTGTTCGATCTCCTCGCGGAGTTGATATCTTATTTCCTCGGTAAGTTGTTTGGAATCGTTTAGCAGCGGATGATCAAACCCATCGGGCAGGATAACGGCTGCGGCAAAGACAGGTCCGGCAAGACACCCGCGGCCGGCTTCATCACATCCCGCCTCAATAAATTCAAACTGATACCTGCCTGATAACATTTTTCAAAAATAGAGATTGTTGGCGAGAATTAGTTGATTTAGTTAGATTAGGTTGGTTAAGTTAACTGGGTTATCCACCCAGCCTTCTCGACCCAATCAAGCATTCAACTTGATCAACTAAAAGATCCTGATTGTCAGCAAGGTAATATCATCAATAGGCTTGCCCTTGACAATAAGGTTGAGGTGATCGAGCAATGTCTGATTGAATTTATCGGGTGACAGACTACCGTTGCTCACTACAAAGTCGATCAGTTTATCTTCATCCCAGGTTTTTTGAGTAGGAACGTCATAATCCATCAAACCATCGGTATAGTTAAATATCAGGGTACCTGGCTCAATGTCTACTTCACCCTGGTTCACAAATGGCAACTCATCAAAAGCGCCAATCATTGTAGTGCCCAGTTTAAGCGGTATAGCTTCGCCATCCTTAAATAAAATGGATGGGTTATGCCCGGCGTTAATAAAATTCAGCTTCCTGGTGCGGCCGTTATATTTTGCAAGGAACAGGGTGATAAAGCGCTCACCTTTGGTATTCCTCAACATGATTTGGTTAAGGCGATCTATGATGTTAGTCAGGTCATCTTCAACTACCGCCCAGGCACGCAAGCTCGCCTGGAAATTGGCCATAAGCAACGCAGCTGAAATTCCCTTGCCCGAAACATCGGCAATACACCACATAAACTCGTGCTCGTTAATGCGGATAAAATCAAAGTAATCTCCGCCTATGTTTTGATGTGGAAAATATTTGGCACCGATCTCTACTGCTGAATCCTTATGGAACCTCAGGGGGATCAGCATGTTCTGCACTTCCTGTGCAAGTTCCATTTCGCGTTTAAAACGCTCCGATTCCATGCGTTCACGGAACAACTTCTTATTCTCCAATGCCACCACGATCACGTTGATCAATGTCTGGATAAAATTCAGGTCATTGTTCAGCATCTCGTCGGTTGTATTGAAGTCACCGATCAGGGCATAAGCCAAAGGCTTGCTTTTATGGTAAAATGGAATGAAGTAATCGTAATTTTTTAACAGCGAGTCGGTATACTGCGTAAGAGAAGCGGCAGATTTGAGCTTCAATTTCTTACAGGCATTGTGCAATGACTTGGTACTTTCTATCTCACCACCGTAGCTTGAGATACAAATAAAGCTACCCTCATGCTCAATTAAAAAGCGCAGCCTGCCGACTTGCAGGTAATTCTGCATAATTACTTCGAGCATCTGTATGAGTACAGGTGTCGAAATATTTTTGTTGATAGCCCTGGTAACCTCAAGCAATGAGTTTAACTCGGACTGCCTTTTAAGCAGCAACCGGATTAACTCATCCTCGCCAGAAATTTCCTCGATACTTTGCATTTATGGTTTAGAGACAGGCAAAATAATGAATAAATTTTTTTTTAAATCCGTGTACTTTGTGATTTTATGTCAAATGCGTCCCGCAACCCTACAGTCACCAAATTAAAAGCATAAACCATCAACATGATGGCTAAACCTGGCAACACCGCAAGATAAGCAGAATTCATAATAATATAACCATAATGTTCTTTTATCATACTTCCCCAGGTTGGAGTTGGCGGTTGCGCACCGAAACCCAGGAAGCTCAAACCAGCCTCCAGCAAAATTGCCGATGCGAAGTTTGATGATGCTAATACCAATATTGGCCCTATGATGTTTGGTAAAATATGCCGGCGGATGATCCGCACATTATTAAACCCCAGCGAACGGGCAGCCTCAACAAACTCTACTTGCTTCAAACTCAAAACCTGTCCGCGTACCAGGCGGCCAACCTCAACCCACATAGAAAGCCCGACAGCGATAAATACTTCCCATAATCCCTTGCCCAAGGCAAAAGAAATAGCAATTACCAACAGCAATGCCGGCAATGCCCATAGAATATTCATGAGCCAACTGAGGGAAGCATCAACCCATCCGCCAAAATAACCGGCAACTGCCCCAACTGTTATACCCAAAAGCAAACTAATGATTACCGACATAAAACCGACCGCCAGCGACACCCGTGCACCCAATATCAAACGGCTTAGTAAGTCTCGTCCGTAAGTGTCCGTTCCGAGCCAAAATGTTCGCCTGACGATTTGTTCTGAAACGATCTTGTCATCCAATTGTTTAGCATTTACCAATACAGGACCATATTCTGAATGAAATTTTACCAAATCGGATGTTTTTTTCCCGGTCAAAACTTCGACAACGCTGTAGGCTTTTTCCTCTGGTTTGTCCTCGTCACCAATGTATTCATATACATAAATGGAATCATGTGCGAAATGGTAACCCTTGATGGGCACCTCTTTAAAAAACGAAGGTTGGCCAAACAACATTTTGGTGAAAATATTGGTGGTATCCACAGGTTCGCTTTTGCGGATTTGCAGCATGGTAAAAGTGGCTCCCGGTTTTTTAATACTGAGCTGGATGATCATATTGTTGGCGCGCGGGGTCGAATCGGGCATAATAAGATAACCCAGCAAGGCAATAGCTACAGAAAGGATGATAAACACTAATCCGGCAACAGCAATTTTATTCTGTTTGAATGCCTTCCAGGTGCGCTGGGATGGGGTTAGCTCTGCCAATGCTTTTCGAAATAGATCAGTTGGCTAAATATCGCTTATTTAAGCGTAAAAGCAAATTTTATCGTACCACCCGGCCTTTCCAAACGTATTTCCTGGTGTTACCAAGCAACCCGATATACACAAAATAGATGATGTGCATAGGTGAAAGCAGCAGCAGCAGGCCAACGAGTTTAGCACGCTTAAAAAAACTTGTTATGGGCAATAGGAACGCTACTTCAAATATGTACTTCATTAAAAATTGCACTGCAAATACTTTGAAGAAATAGAAGTCGTAAAAACTCAGAGCACCATTTATCAGCAGCGATGCATTGAACAGCCAAATACAAACAGCAAGCGCAACCACTTTTTTATCTTTGTATTTGGTTGATTTTGATGCCCAACGCCTGCGTTGCTGTAGGAATTCTTTCAATGTATGCTTAGCATGGGTATAAACTATGGCTTCATCTGACTTTAAAAAGCCAATTCTTCCCGGATACAGCACAGCCACTTTTTGCAACAATAACTCATCATCACCAGAGGCCAAATCATCGATTCCTTTAAAACCGCCAACTTCATAAAAAACATCCTTACGATAGGCAAAGTTAGCACCATTGCATGTAGATGCCCTCCCATTGCCAATAAAGGACGCGCCAATACCAATCAAATAGGAGAATTCCAAGGTTTGCAGATATTCAAATAAGCTCCGCTCCTCAAAATAAGCTACCGGCGACGAGATCATTACCGGATCATTCGTTTCATAATAATTGACAATGGTCGATAACCATTTTGGCCCCATGCGGCAATCGGCATCCGTTGCTACCATCAATGTACCGGTGGAAAGATCGATCGCCCTTGCAATTGCTTTCTTTTTGTAGGAATTGAGCGGCTTATCTTCGTTCAGTTGCAGTAGCTTGATACCCCGGTCTTCGTAGCTTCGAATTATCTGAGCTGTTTTATCGGTGGAGTGATCATCCACCATAATAATTTCTGTTAAATGTTTTGGATAGTCCTGGGCCAGCAGGTCGTCAATCGTATACCTGATCCTTTCTTCTTCGTTGCGGGCGGCGATCATCACCGTTACTTTGGTAAAGGGGGCTGTACTATTAAGAACAGGTCGCTTCAGCCTCGCCCACCCAATAATAAGGTATGCCAGCACAAAAAGGTATAAACCGGTAAGCAGGAAGGATATTAAACTATGCAGTGCGATCAAAGAATTTCAATTTTAAAACAAATACTGAACCTAAAGCCGCCGGAATGATCAAATTGATCAGCCATATCGACGATACTGCGGCAATAATAGCTAATTGCTGATTAGTTATATATGAAAATAAATGAGCAGCGGTAAAACTTCTTACACCCACATCGAACAGATCAAGTGAAGGGAGCGCTGATTGAACAAAGAGGAACACGATCACCATCATCATCATTTGAAAAACGGGCAGCTCGGGCTGTAACAAGTGGATAACCAGGTAATACTGAAACGAGAAAACAGAAAAACGCGCGAGGCTATAACCGATAACCGTCAATAGTTCCCGATGCGAATAACGTCCCATAATATCAAAAAAGCGGTGATATTTTTTCAGGAAACGTATTCTATCCAAAAGTCCAACCAGCCATTTGATATTGAAGTAAAATATATTAAGTAACACCAAAAAGGCTATTGAAAGGACAGCGATCACTAAATAAAGCCAGATGTTGAAATTCAGGAAATAATAGATAAACCACAATGATGCAAGTACACCCGTAATATTGGTGATAACATTTTGTGCAAATGCCCCTACCGCCATGGCGAATACACCGTATATACGTTTTCTATTCGGGAGGAACATTACCCTCCCCCCGTATTCACCAAGCCGGTTGGGAGTAAAAATGGCCCAGGTTAATCCGCAAAAAACAGCTTCTATGGCTTCCCAAACAGATAAATTAACCAAAGCGCGGGCAAGGTATTGCCATTTAAATGACTCCAGCACCCAGTTAACAACCATTAGCAGCACCACAAATGTCATGGTAGTTATTACCTGGTTTCTGCTGATGTGAGAAATAAGCCTTTGAAACTGCCGGAGATTGGCATTGTTGTCTACCCGGTGATAAATAAAAAGACCTGCCAAAACCAGGATCACCGCTTTGAGCAGGTACGAAGATATTTTCTTGGCCGAAGATGTCAACAGGTAAATTTTTGTGCAATGTTACGAAAAGTTCATTGCAGATGGTTCATAGTTCATGGCTGTGGAGAAATCTGACCCAACAATTACTATGAACTACGATCCATAAACAATTTGCCAAACCTATTTCAATCTCGGTTTCAAAAAAGCAAGCGTATACGCATAGGCATCTTTAGTAGCGGCACTATCATAAATGGGATTGCTCGGATTAGCAAAGCCATGGTCGGCATCATATTGATGTACTTCCAGCTTTTTGCCCGCAGTTTTCATATTTGCTTCAAACTGGGCTACCACTTTTGGATTTATCCATCCGTCTTTGTTGGCAAAGTTGCCCAGTACATCAGCGTGTAAAGTTTTCAGTTTGTTTACGTCCTGCTCGGGCATGCCGTAGTACATCACACAGGCTACATCCTGTTTGCCAGCAATGAGGCTTGTCTGCAGGCTCCAGCCACCGCCAAAACACCAGCCAATTGTAGCAATGTGCGCCTTGGGGCCAACATAAGCCACAGCGCCTTTAATGATAGCTTGTGCACGATCTTCTTTTACTGCCTGCATAAACTTGCCTGCATCTTCGCGGGTAGTGGCTACTTTACCATCATATAAATCCAGGTCGAGTACATTCACATCGCCCAGATCATTATATAGTTTTTCTGATTCGTGTTTCACAAAATCATTCAGCCCCCACCATTCGTGTATTACAAAAAGCCAGTTGTTGGTCGGCCTCTTTGCTTTTATCTCAAAAGCATTAGCTTCTTTGCCATCGGCAACTTTATAGGTAATGGCTTTGCCGATTGTGCTTTGAAAATGATACGGACGAGGGTTGGCATGCGACATCACAAACTTTTTGTCGGAAGCCAGCATGGCAAATTGTTGTGTTGCTGATTCTTTACAGCAGGCCATTTTGCTTTGACTGAAGGCAAAGGCACTGCCAAAGATCATTAAGAAAAAAAGGGATAACTTTTTCATGGTGACTATGTGTTTTGGGTAATGGTTATACAATATTAAGCTGAATTTGTTTAAGATTGTACAGAGCAAATAATATATCATTCATTAAACCTTATTATGTCGCCAGAATTTATTACCTACCAAAAATTTAATGATTCCGCTTTGGCAAATGATCTTGCCGAATTGTTAGACCAACATAACATTCCTTATTTCATTCAGGAAGAGACATCCGGATTTGATCCTTCACTGGTCATGAGCAATGCAGCGGTTGACTATGCCATAAAAATTAAAAGCGAGGATTTTGAAAAAGTAAATCAGCTGAAAAAAGAATACGAAGAAAAAAATCTCGATGATGTAGAGAAAGATTATTACTTGTTCAGCTTTACAGACGATGAATTAATGGATGTTCTTGCTAAAGCAGACGAGTGGAGTACATTCGACGTAGTTCTTGCGAGGAAAATATTGACCGAAAGAGGTAAAAATATTAGCGATGCCGATATGAGCAATATTAATGAAAAGCGAATCGAAGAATTAAGTGCCCCTGAAAAGTCACAAACCCTATGGGTTATTTTAGGATACCTTATTGCTTTGGCTCAGCTCATTCTGCCTTTATTTATTGTTGTCATAGGGCTCTTTATCGGCTGGCATTTATCGTCCCATAAGAAAACCCTGCCTGATGGCGCAAGGGTTTATGCCTATAGGGAAGCAGACAGAAACCATGGTAAAAGGATATTCATCCTAACCATTATCGTCTTTGTGATAGCAGTGGTTTACACTGTCTTCTTTATGAAAGAACAGTAATCGATAATTTCCGTCTTCGGCATCAATTACTTCCAAAATCAAAATCACCCCAATATTTCCCTGATATCTTCCGGAGAAAGCGATTTGATAAAGCTTTCTTCGGTAGTGATAAGCGAGCGGGCCACTTTTAGCTTGCGGTTCTGCAGCGCCAGTATCTTTTCTTCAACCGAGTCTTTGGTGATGAATTTATAGATGAACACATTTTTGGTTTGCCCGATGCGGTGTGTACGGTCTATCGCCTGTTGTTCTACCGCGGGGTTCCACCAGGGGTCGAGGATGAATACATAGTCGGCTTCGGTAAGGTTCAGTCCAACGCCACCAGCCTTAATGGATATTAAGAACACCCTGGTTTTCTCATCCTCCTGGAAATGTTGTACCACATCGCCGCGGTTTTGTGTGCTGCCATCCAGGTAAACGTAAGGGATGCCTTCGCGATCAAAATGGTTGCGGTAAATGGCCAGCTGTTTAACAAACTGCGAGAACACCAATACTTTGTGACCGCCGTCAAGCACGTTGGATAATGTGTGCGTTACATCCTCAAACTTGCCCGAGTCACCTTCGTATTGTTCGTCGATCATGGACGGGTGGTTGGCTATCTGTCTTAATTTGATCAGACCTTGCAAAACTTGAATTTGTGTTTTCGCAAATGTGCCGTCTTCCAGGCTTTTCAGTAATTCGTTACGGTATTCCGATTTTACTTTTTCATATACGCTGGCCTGCTCGTCGCTCATTTTGCAGTAGAACAGGTTCTCGGTTTTTGGCGGCAATTCGGTTGCTACCTGCTCTTTGGTACGGCGCAAAATGAAAGGCTTTATAAGCGCCTGAAGTTTGCGCGCCTTGTCTTCGTCCTTTTTCTTTTCGATCGGCGTTACAAACTCGTTCTGAAAAAATTGCTGACTACCCAGTAACCCCGGATTGATGAACGACATCTGCGTCCAAAGATCGTTGACCGAGTTTTCAACCGGCGTACCGCTCAATATCAGTTTAAAACGCGATTTTAACTGCTTAACCGATTGATATGACTTGGACGAAGGATTTTTTATATTCTGACTTTCGTCGAGTATGATATAATCAAAGAAATAGGTCTTGAATAATTCAATATCTATCCTGGTGATGCCATACGTAGTGATCACCACATCATAATTAGCAAATGTTTCCGGCGATTTGTAACGGAACGTGCCGGTATGCACCATAATGCGCAGCTTCGGTGCAAACTTCTTAGCCTCGTTCATCCAGTTATAGATGAGTGAGGTAGGCATAATGATCAGCGAGGTGCTCTTGCCGCTCGCTGCTTCGGTATCTTCCTTGTGTTTCTGCAATAGAGCAAGTGTCTGGATAGTTTTACCCAAGCCCATATCGTCTGCCAGGCAGCCACCAAAATGATAGTTCTGTAAAAAGTGGAACCAATTGAAACCTGCTTTTTGATACGGTCTTAAACTGCCTTTAAAATGATGTGGCATGGCAATATCGCCTACGTCTTCGAACTCGCTCAGCTTTTGCAGCTTACGGCTCATGCTTACGCCGGCCAGTTCGCCTTCAGCCAGTTCGTTTACCAGGCCAATGTGGTGGCGGCGCAATTTCAAGGCCTCGCTGCCTTCTGAAAAATGCAGCAGGTTACCGTATTGCGAAAACCATTTTTCGGGGATTACCGCAATCTCGCCATTAGGTAGCGTGAACTCCTTCTTACGATTAAGAATATGATTTTTGAGTTGAATGAACGGTATTTTGTATGGTCCGAAATAAACCACCGCATAGATATCGAACCAGTCGTTATTCTCAGTTACTTCTACATCGATCTTGGTGCTGCCGAACAAATAGCGTTTTTGTCCTTCGGGCTGTTCTAATTTGAAGCCTTCGGCCATCAGATCGTCATGATGTATGTTAAGCCATTCGAATACGGAGAGTGACTGATCAGCATCTTCATCTGCACTGCTTACTTCAAGATTCTGGAACAAAGAAGAAACAATATGCAACCCTTTTTCTTCTAAAAACTGCAGCTTGTTTTTCTCCCAGGTAACAGAACGCTTAATACGATGGAAGATGTAATCATCCCCATTTTGTTCCATCCGTACCGATACGTGCCTGCCATCACCATAAGGGAAAATATAGCCAGCATACCGGAAGCATAATTGCAATTGTGACGTACCACCTTCTACATAAATTGGTTTGAGTATCGGGGTGGCATCATATTTTTCTGTGTTGATCGTAAAGCCTTCGGCGTAAACATTATGCTTTTCGATCAAGGGTGCTACAAACTTTTCGAAGTAGGATAGCTCGGATGAGCGCGGTATAGCAATGTAACGTTTATTCAGGAATGGCAGCAGCTTCTTGCCTTCTATCTCTTTGTCAAAATAATACAGCGTATCATCCAGCAGCATCCATGCAGGGTGGTTGCAGATAATCTCGGCATTCTTGAACATAAACTCAATGCGCATGCCCTGGTATTTGATAGTGGGGAAATACCTGATTTCGGTATCATCACGCCTGAAATGGAACAATACCGATGCTGCTTCGGTTGCTATCTGCAATTTGCGTTCGGCAGGGTACCCCTCTTTGCTCATCAGGTATATCTCTTTGTTATGGAGCATACCCAATGCCTCGCCTATGCGTTTTTCTATTTTTGGGCGGATGGTTTCGTATAGTTGTTCGTTAAATATCTTTCCAAAAAATTCGAACGGGCGGATAGCCTTTTTGTAATACCTCTTAATAACGTTGCCCTGCTCCATTTCTTCCAGCAGTTTGATGAGCTTAAAATCGGTTTCATCCAAAAACTCGCTGAACTCTTTGGCAGTAGTACAAAAAAGACGCTGGTAGGTTAAAGAGAATTCGCCGTTGGGATTAAGCTGAACAATATGCGGCTCAATCACATACGATAGGTATTCATGCCGGCATACGGCATAAATGATCTGGCAGGGTTTTGTACTATCAACGCGTAACATTCTCTATAGGTAAAAAAGAAAGAGAAGCTACATCAAGAAAAAATTCAAACGTAAAAAGATTCCTGCTTAAATAAAAGCGTTTTGTGTTAAATAATTGTCAACATGCAATCAGTGCTTAATAAGCGGATCCGCTACTTCCAGATTTATGAACTGTAATTGAGGTAAGTTTTTGCAATTGCTGTGATATTTTAAAATCATTGCCTCAAGTTGCTTATCACGTATGATAGGCTCATTGCCACGATTCGTCTTTGCCCGCTCATACAGGAACTTAATTAAAATTTTTCTGAACTCGATATTTATATCAAAAAAATCAGCAATAATCAAGTTATGAATACCTCCATTATTATCCGTGAATGATATGAAAATATACGGCCCGTGGTAGTCCTGCTTTTTGTGTGATTTTCTGAATTCCGTTGGTTGAATCAAGTTGGTCTTATCTTCGAATACCTTATTCAATTTTGACATCAAGCTATCAGAGACTTGATAAGTTGTATCTGCAACCAATATACCCGTAAAGGAGAGATTAGCAGAATTATCAAAATAAGTATTAGAAAATCGGTGCATTGTACCTTCGTCGTTCATTTCCATTATTGCTTCTGGGCGAATAACCTTTTTATTGCCGATATCCGATGCCTGATAAGTTACATATACAAATTTCTTAAATTCAGGTTTAACGTTTTGGGCTTGAGACGAAAACGAAATGATGCTAAAAAATGCAGCTACTAAAGGTAATCTGATAAGGTTCATTTTGATTATTTAAGTGACGATAAATATACATCTTCACTCAATAACTTTTGATAGATATCATAATTCTCATTGTCAAAGCAAACCAATATTTCCTTTTCGACGTTATTATTGCATGATAAAAAATCTGTCACAGTCCGGATAGCTATCTCTGCTGCTTTGTCTTTCGGAAAAATGGTAAATACCGGCACTGATATTTGAAAGGCTATAGATTTCACGTTATTCTGTGTAGCTAGCTGCAGACTCTTTTTGTATGCATTGGATAGTAAAGCATCCGCTCCTGTATTGCTTTTGCTCCACGCAGGCCCAACGGTTTGCGTCACAAATCTGGCGGGTATGTTGGTGATGCCGCCTTTGCAGCTCTATCTGGGTTGCACTAATGTTAAATTTTTCAACCAATAAGCAATGGAAATGTTTTGCGGCATTCTTATTGTAGCGTATTTCATGTACTTGCTAAACTACCTTGAGAAATGAAGAAACGCGTATTGATTCTGGAAAACGATCAGGATACTGCTGATATGTTAAAATTTTTGACTAAGCAGCTGAATGTAGAAGTGGTCACCTCTGACAAGGCCATGTTTGCTCCGGATGTCAAAAGGCTATCTCCCGATTTAATTTTGTCTAACGACTGGCTGGGCGCTGAAATGGGCGGAGATCTGTGCAAGACATTAAAATCAAAAGCATCAACCAAAGAAATCCCCGTCATACTGTTATCTGCTTCAGACGATCTGCCTAAAATTGCCAGGAAGAGCAAGGCTGACGCCTATATAAAGAAGCCCTTTAATGTAAATCACCTGGTTGAATTGATGACCGGCTTCCTGTACAGGAAGAAAATAAGTTTGGCGTAATGGATTTAAATTGAATTCGTCAGAGATGCGATGCATCGCGCCTACATTTTCAATTTATATTTCCACTTCTCCCCCAAAAACCTGTTTGGCAGGCCCCTCCAAAAAGATATGGCTGTAATGCGTACCGTCTGTTTCAAAGCGGATATTCAGATCGCCGCCTAATACTTTAATGGGAGTGTTCAGCGCACCGGTTTGGTGGTTATGTTTGGCCATGGCCAAGGCTACAGCTGTTACCCCTGTTCCGCAGGCAAAAGTTTCATCTTCCACACCACGCTCAAAAGTGCGCACAAAGTAGCCTTCATTCAACGGTTCCACAAAGTTCACGTTGATGCCCTTTGCTTTATATGTATCGTTGTTACGGATGGCATGACCGTCGTGGTAAACATCTTTATCCTCTAATCCATCAACCAGCTCGATGTAATGTGGTGAACCTGTATTGAGCACATAAGCTTCGCCGTCGCGGTTAATGGTATCAACATCAATCATTTGCAGGCTCACCCAATCACCCCCTTCTGAAATTTTGGCATAATGCGGGCCGTCTACTGCCAAAAAGTTTGTTTCATGATCTATTACCTTCAGGAATTTGGCAAATGCCACAATGCATCTGCCACCATTACCGCACATGCTGCTTGGCTGCCCATCGGAGTTGTAATAAACCA
>JACXTT010007627.1_pt1 | contig 15204 bp, 12 predicted proteins | sample 9270951 | NCBI WGS metagenome assembly JACXTT01 (sample SAMN15532306, study PRJNA645909) | rock metagenome | isolation source: weathered quartz diorite | place: Puerto Rico | collected 2017-06-21 | reverse complement strand
AAGCAGCACGATGATCAGCACCACCACCCACGGGAGCACGTCGAGCCACCCGGCCGACTTGAACGAGAGGAGCAGCTCCACGCCCACGAACGCGCCGATGACGAAGATCTCGGAGTGGGCGAAGTTGATGAACTCGAGCACGCCGTAGACCATTGTGTAGCCGAGCGCGATCAGCGCGTACATGAAGCCCAGGATGATGCCGTCCAGCAGGACCTGCGGGAAGATGCCGATCAGGATCTGGAAGTCCATCAGCGGTCGGCGGAAAAGCGGGGGGTAGCGAGAGGGGCGGTGGCGCCGCCCCTCCCGCCGATGACCGTGCGCGTGGCTGCTACTTGGCCGCGGGGGGCGCGATCGTGAGCTGCTTGACGATCTTGTTGTCGCCCCACTTCTCGGGATTGTCGCTCACCACCGTCAGCACGAAGTACTGCGCCTTCAGGCGGTCGCCCTTGCTGTCGAAGGCGATGTCCCCGGTGATCCCGGAGAGCTTGACCTTCCGAATCGCGGTGGAGACGGCCTCGCGGCTCATCTTGCCGGTCTTGGCCACGTCCTCAATCGCCTTGATCGCGATGGTGGTCGCGTCGTACGACTCGGCCGCGTAGGGCTCGGGGTTCTTGCTGAACTTCTTCTTGAAGTCGTCCACGAACGCCTTGGCCTTGGGCAGCGCGGAGGCGGGGCCGGCCGCGGAGGTGTAGTTCATCCCCACCACCGCCTTGCCCGCGATCTTGGTCAGGTCCGAGGAGTCCATGCCGTCCGGGCCCATGAACTTCGACTTGATGCCCTTCTCGCGCGCCTGCTTGAAGAACGGCGCGCCCTGATCGTAGATGCCGCCGAAGTAGATGACGTCGGGGTTCTTGGCCTTGATCGGGGTCAGCAGGGGGTCGAAGTTCGACTTCTCCTCGGTGCCCTCGAAGCCCAGCACCTTGATGCCCTTCTTCTCGGCGTCCGCCTTGAAGAACTCGGCGATGCTCTGCCCGTACTGGGTCTTGTCGTGCACGATGTACGCGCTCTTGATCTTCATGGACGTGTGCGCGAACTCGGCGCCGACCACGCCCTGGACGTCGTCACGCCCGCACACCCGGTTCACGTTCGGGTAGTTGCGGTCGGTCACCACCGGGTTCGTGTTGGCCGGGGAGATCATGGCCAGGGTGACTTCCTTGTAGACCTCGGAGGAAGGGATCGCGACGCCGGAGTTCAGGTGGCCGATCACTACCATGATGTCCTTGTCCGCGATGATGTTCTTGGCGTTGGCCACGCCCACGTCCGGCTTCGCCTGGTCGTCGAAGGGGACCAGCTCGACCTTGTAACCCATCTTCTCGAGATTGCCCTTCATCTTGTCGAGGGCGAGCTGGGCGCCGAGCTTGATGCCTTCCCCGAGCACCGCCTGGCCGCCCGACAGCGGGCTCTGGGTGGCGATCTTGATGGCGCCCTTGGACTGGGCATCGGCGACGGAGGTCACCGGGAGCACCAGGGCTAGCGCGGTGATCGAAGCGATGACCAGACGAAGTCGTGCAATTCTCATCGGCTCTTCCTCCTTAACCGAAGCGAAGGGGTGGGTACAAGCGCGGACATTATAGCGATTTCTGTACGGGCGTCAACGGACGGGAGCGGCCGCCACCTAGAAGAGCATCGCGTTGCCCGCGTGCAGGAGGCGGTCACGGTTTCGAGGCGGGCGTGGGCTGGAGGGTGCGCGCCTCGGCAAGGAGCGCGTCGGCCTCGGACCGGAGCCCTCGAGCTTGGAGCATGGCGGCCTGGTGCTCGAGGGCCTGGACCAGCTCCTCCCGAAGGCCCGGTGCATTGGGCTCGCGGCGCAGCGCGCCGCGTAGCACCGGGAGCGGGACCCGCTCCATGTAACGCTGGAGCAGGGTCATCACCTCCCCGTCGCGCCCCTGGACCACGAGCGCGGACGCGAGGTTGTAGTAGGCGTCGGGCAGATCCGGACGGAGCGCGATGGCCTGCCGGAACAGGGCCTCGGCCTCCGCGGCGCGACGCGCTCCGGCCGGTCCGCTGAGCGCGGTCTCGCCGAGTTTGCCGTGGCAGATGCTGCAGGTCGGATCCAGCTCGAGCGCCCAGCGCCAGAGTGTCTCCGACTCGGTCCAGATCAGCGATAGGCTCCAAGACGCGACGGCCAGACTCGCCATCGCGACCAGCCCGGCGACCGCGATCCCGTAACCCAGCGACCGCGTGATGATCCCACGCCGGAGGCGATCGATCGCAATCACCACGACGGCTCCCACGAGCAAGGAGAGCCCGAGGCTGGCCAGGTAGGTGTAGCGGTCCGGCGCGAGGTCGGCGGTCATCCGCACGGCGGTGCTGGTGGGCAGCAACACCAGTACGGCGAACGCCCATACGGCGAGACCGGCCGGCCAGCGACGACGCAGCCCGATCAGCGCCGCGGTGATGAGGGCGACCGCCACGAGCGCCAGGCCGAACCGGGGCTCCCGCAGGCTCACCTGAGCCGGCATCTCGTAGAGCGGCGAGAGCCAGGCAGGCCAGATGAAGCGGGCAATCGAAACGAGCACGCTGTAGGCCGCGACCGACAGTCGCCCGCCCGCGCCCATCTCCCAGGAGGGAATCAGGGCGGCGCCGTTTCTGACCGCCCAGACGACCACCCCCGCACCGGCGACCATCGCCACGAGCAGGGGGATCTTCTCCTGGACGACGGTCTTCCAGCCCACATGGGCCACGCGACGGAGGGGGTACACGTCGAGGAGCACGAGCGCCACCGGCAGCGGCAGCGCGCTGCCCTTCGAGAGCAGCGCGGCCACGAACGCCACGCTCGAGACCATGATGAGGCCGCGCCGGGCCCGACCATCATCTTCGACCGCGCGCAGGTACGCCAAGGCGGCCAGCAGGGAGAACGTGGCGCTCAGCAGATCCCCGCGCCCGCTGACCCATGCGACCGGCTCGACCCGGAGCGGGTGCATGCCGAACACCAACGCGGCAACCGCGGCGCCCGCGCACAGCTCGGACCGGGTTCGATCATGCTGCGCGCCGTCGTGGAAGGCGGCGCTGAGCAGTCGACACGCGATCAGATAGAACACGGCCACGTTGACGGCGTGGAGCAGCAGGTTGACCAGGTGATAGCCCCGCGGATCCAGGCCGCCCAGGACGTAGTTGAGGCTCCAGCTCAGCCGCGTCAACGGGATGTAGTGGCCGAACACCACGGTGGTGAAGGCCCATCGAACCTGCTCCCACCCGAGACCGCGATAGGCGACGTTGTCCTGGAAGTTCACGGGGTCGTCCCAGTTGAGGAAGGATCCGGATACGGCGGGGAGAAAGCACGTCGCGCTGACGATCGCGACGGCGAAGGGGATCGCCGACCGACGGGTCATCGCAATGACGGCGGGTGGCTCGGGTCGGCGCGGAAGCGCGCCAGGAGCTGGAGGCTGGCTTCATTCTTCGGGCCGAGCGAGACCGCGCGCTCGAGATGAGGCGCGGCTGCGTCGCTCTTCCCCTGCTCCCACAGCGCGAGGCCGAGGTTGCGGTAGACGTCGGAGTCATCCGGGATGAGTTTGGCGGCTTCCTGCAAGGTCGCCACCGCCTCGTCGAGCCGCCCCTCGCGGGCGAGCACGATTCCCTGGTCGCGCAGCGCGCGGCCAAGATTCGTCTGCAGGCCGGGGAAGCCGGGCTCCTTGGCCCAGGCGTTTCGGAGTAGCTCGACGGCTTCACCGGGGCGTCCAATCCGTCCGTACAGAGCCCCGAGGTTGGCGATAGGGGCAACGCGGTCAGGAGCGAGCCGGATCGCATAACGGAACGCGGCTTCCGCGCCCTGGACGTCTTGTCGATCGGCCAGGATGCCTCCGAGCGTGTTGTAGGGGCTGTCGTAGCCGGGGTTGACCTCGATGGCGCGGCGGACCAGAGCCTCGGCTTCGGCCATCTCGGCCATGCTCCGCATGGGCTTGTTCACCAGCAAGGCAGCGAGATTGTTGGCGCAGACGGCGCAACGCGAGTCCGCCTCCAGGCCCCAGCGCCACAGCGTCTCGGAATCGTGCCAGAGACGGGTCTGTTGCCATGTGCCGACCGCCAGCGCGGCGATCACGAGCACCGCCGATGCCAGCGCCGCGACCACGACCGGCCGGTCGAGGCGTCGCGCCCCATATGGCCGCAACAGGAACGCCACCCCGCCTCCACAGACCAGGGCGAAGCCCAGCCCTGAGAGATAGCTGTACCGGTCGTGAGCGAGCTGGAAGCCCGCGTGCACCACCCCGCTGGTTGGGAGGACTACGAGGGCCGAGTACACCCAGGCCGCGAGCCCGGCCGGCCAGCGCCGGCGGAGGGCCACGAGCAGGCCGGTGACCACGATCAGCCCAAGGATGGGCCCGAGGAAGCGCCACGTCCGTAGATCGACCGTGGCGGGAAGCTCGTATAGTGGCGATAGTCGGACCGGCCACGCCCACGCAGCGGGATAGAACCACAGACTGTACGCGACCATCCCGATCCGCGCGGTCGGCCCGTAGGCCTGGTAGGGCGTGATCCGCAGCCCGGAGCGCTCGAGGGCTACCAGCGCGCCGACGGCGCCCGCCAAACCGAGCACCCAGTAGCCCGCTTTCTCCACCACGAGGCGACGCCAGGTGAGCGGACCCCGTCGCAGGGGATAGAAATCCAGCAAGACGAGCACCGCGGGCAGCACCATGACCGAGGACTTGGACAGGAGCGCCACTGCAAAGAGCGCGAGGGACCGAGCGCGCCACCGGCCGTCGATCTCCCCGCTGGATTCCACCGCCTTCAGGTAGCCGAGCACGGCGAGAAGGAAGAAGAGCCCGCTCAGCACATCCCGACGCTCGGTCACCCACGCGACGGACTCGACTCGGAGGGGGTGAACCGCGAAGATGAGGCTCGCGACCGCCGCGCCCCACACATTAGCGGCCTCGTCGCGCCCGTCCTGGCGTCCGTGCGACCGGGCGGCGGCCAGGAGACGGCGGCCGACGAAGTAGAGCGCCAGCACATTGCCCGCGTGCAGCGCGAGGTTCAGGGCATGGTACCCGCGGGGGTCCATGCCGCCCACGACGTAGTTCAGGGAGAACGTTAGCCAGGTGATCGGAATATAGTGACCCATCCGGTTGCTGGTGAACGCCCAGTGAATTTGCGGCCAGCCCAATCCCCGGTAATTCTCGTTGGCGACCAAGTTGAACTCGTCATCCCAATCGAGGAACCGGCCGCTGAGCGATGGCAGGAAGGTAGCGAACGCCACCAGGACGAGCACGACGGGTAGGACGCGACGGACTCGAGTCATGCCGTCAAGGCGCGCGCGGGAAGCTCCCGGCCGCGCCCGCGCCCAGGCGTGTCGTCTCCTCCAACAGCGGGGTAGCCTCGGACGCGTGGCCGGAGCGCTCGAGCTGGCCGGCCTGCTCTCGGAGCGCATCCGCGAGCTGCTGGCGCAGCATCGGGGCCGCCGGGTCCATGGCCAATGCGCGGCGAAAGAAGGGCACCGCCTCCGCGGGTCTTCCCTGGACCATGCGCAGGAGCCCGAGCCTTCCGGGACCCGCCGGATCCCAGGGAGCCCGCTCCACGTAGGAGCGCAGCGCGACCTCGGCCTCGTCGTACCGGCGCTGCGCGGCCAGGACCGTACCCAGATTGAAGTACGCGTCGGCCAGATCGGGCCGGAGGGTGAGAGCCCGTCGGGCGTAGCCCTCGGCCTCCGCGGCGCGTGCCGGGACTCCCTCGACGCCTTGGCGGGCCGCGCCGGCGACGATCGCCTCGCTGAGGTTGACGTTGCACACCGCGCAGTCGCCGTCGATCTCGACGGCCCATCTCCAGAGCGTCTCGGAATCCTGCCAGAGCCCGGCGTAGACCCACGTGCTCAGACCCAGTGCGACGACCACGAATGTCGCGGTGCCGATGATCGCCCGCGCGATCATCGGTCGAAGGCGCCCCTGCTCCCGCAACAGGAGCGCCCAGGTAAGGCCGTAGCCGACGAGTAGCGCGAAGCCGAGGTCGGCCTGGTAGGCGTACCGGTCCGCACCGAGCTGGATCCCGGTGTGCACGATTCCGCTCACCGGCGCCACCACGACCGCCATGTGGATCCACGCGGCCAGACCGCCCGGGAATCGGCGTCGAAGCGCCACCAGCACCAGGAGCGTCGCCAGGGCCCCAATCCACGGGAGCAGGAAGCGGGGATCCAGGAGGCTGGCCTTCCGGGGCATCTCGTAGAGCGGCGAAAGGCCGATCGGCCACACGAACGAGGCTGGGTAGAACCACAGGCTCTGCCCCGCTGAGGCCAGGCGGCTGGGCAGGTCGCGCGCGGCGGCTTCCGTCCACATCACTCCTCGATGGCGCGCGAGCGCGGCGAGCACCGCCGCACCGAGGGCGATCAACGCATACGGGATCTTTTGCGCGACCAGGCCCCATCCGTGCGTCCGATGTCTCCGGAACGGGTAGACGTCGAGGATCAGCAGCGTCAGCGGAAGGGTCATGGCGAGCGGATGGGAAAGCACCGCCTCGACAAATGCGATCAGCGAGATGAGCCTCCACGACCTGGATGATGGCGAGGGGGCCGGGCCCAGTGTCCGCAGGTAGCCGAGCACGGCGATCAGGTAGAAGAGCGTGCTCAGGAGCGCGGGGCGCCCAGTCACCCAGGCCACGGGCTCGACCCGCTGCGGATGGAGGCCGAAGGTGAGCGCCGCGAGCGTGGCACCCGCGATGACCGCGAGGGTCGGCCCGTCAGCGGTGGCATCCCGAGAGCCGGACGAGGAGAAGGCCCCGGATCGCACCGCGCCGAGCACCGGGATCGCCACGAGCAGCAGCAGAGCCGCATTCGCCCCGTGCAGGAGCACGTTGATCAGGTGATAGCCCCAAGGCTGCATCCCGCCCAGGACGTAGTTGATGCCGAAGGTGAGCCAGGTCAGCGGCATGTAGTGGCCGAGCCGCGTGTTGGTGAACATCCACACGAGGTGACGCCAGCCGAGACCTCGATAAGCCTCGTTGGTCACGAGGCCAACCCCGTCGTCCCAGTTGAGGAACTCGCCCGAAAGCGATGGGAGGAACGGGATCATGCTCGCCACCGCAACCAGCAGAGGAAGGACCCGCGTCGATCTCATCGGGCGGAATGAGCCCCCGCGGCTCCGCCGAGCCGCTCGAGGAAGCGCCGGGTGGCCGCCTCCGGGTCGGGGGCTGCGCAGATGGCCGAGATCACTGCGACGCCATCGGCGCCCGCCGCGAGCACCTCGGGGGCATTGTCGGCAGTGATTCCGCCGATGCCGACCAGAGGCACCGGCACGATCGTCCTCACCCGCCGCATCAGCTGCGGGCCCACGAGCTGGAACCCGACCTTGCTGCCGGTGGGGAAGATGCTCCCCACGGCTACGTAGTCGGCGCCGTCGGAGACCGCGCGGCGCGCCTGCTCCTCGTCGTGCGTGGATACGCCGAGGATCATCCCCGGCCGAAGCAGTCGGCGGGCGTCCTTGGCGGGGAGATCGTCCTGGCCCACATGGAGCCCGCTCGCATCGGCGGCGAGCGCCAGGTCGGCGCGATCGTTCACCACCAGCAGCGCTCCCGTCTCACGACACCGCTGCGCGAGCCGCCGCGCCAGCGGCAAGAGCTCCGACATGGACATGGTCTTCTCGCGCAGCTGCACCAGTCGGCAGCCGCCCGCGAGCACCGCCTCCAGCAACGCAGGCAGATCGCGGCCGCCGGCCGCCACCGACCGGTCGAGGATCACGTAGAGGGGCGAGGGGAGCCGCACCGCGGCTCCCCTACAGGTTCTGCTCGAGCCGGGCCAGCGTGGACTCGCCCGCCACGAACGCCGGGTCGGCCAGCAGCTTGAGGTGGTACGGAATGGTCGTCTTCACACCCTCGATCACTGTCTCGGCGAGCGCGCGCTGCATGCGGGCGATCGCCTCGCGCCGGTCATGGCCGTGGACGATGATCTTCGCGACCAGGGAATCGTAGTGCGGCGGCACCACGTAGCCCGGCATCAGGTGGCTGTCCACCCGCACTCCGGGCCCGCCCGGCGCGATCCACATGGTGACACGGCCGGGCGACGGGACGAAGTGCTCGGGATCCTCCGCATTGATCCGGCACTCGATCGCATGACCGCTGAAGCGCACCGCGTTCTGCCGGTAGCCCAGCGATTCCCCGCCGGCGATCCGGATCTGCTCGCGGACGATGTCGATCCCGGTGATCATCTCGGTGACCGGGTGCTCGACCTGGATCCGGGTGTTCATCTCGATGAAGTAGAAGCTCCCCTCGCGGTCGACCAGGAACTCCACGGTGCCGGCCGAGACGTAGTTCACCGCGTTGGCCACCGCGAGCGCCGCCTTGTACAGCCCGGCACGCGTCTCGGGCGGCAGGGCGGGAGCGGGAGACTCCTCGAGGAGCTTCTGGTGCCGGCGCTGCACCGAGCAGTCACGCTCGCCCAGATGCAGTCGCATGCCGTTCCTGTCTCCGAGCACCTGAACCTCCACGTGCCGGGCTTCCTCCACGAACTTCTCGAGGTAGAGGTCCGAGGAGCCGAAGGCGGCGCCCGCTTCGGCCTGGCAGGTCGCGAAGGCGCGGGCCAGGTCCTCGCGCTCGCGGACGATACGCATGCCCCGGCCGCCGCCGCCGGCCGCCGCCTTCACCATGACCGGGTAGCCCATCGAATCCGCGAGCGCCTGCGCCTCGTCCACGCCGGCCAGTGGCCCCTCACTGCCCGGCACCACCGGGGCCCCCGCGTGCTTGGCCATCTCGCGCGCCTGGGCCTTGTCGCCCATGAGCCGGATCGCCTCCGGGGACGGGCCGATGAAGGTGATGCCGCAGGCCCGGCAGATCTCCGCGAAGGGCGGGTTCTCGGACAGGAACCCGTAGCCAGGATGGATCGCCTCGCTGTCGGTGATCTCGGCCGCCGAGATGATACTCGGGATGTTGAGGTAGCTCGAGCGCGCGTCCGGGGGGCCGATGCAGATCGACTCGTCGGCCAGCCGCACCGGCAGCGAGTCGGTGTCGGCGGTGGAGTGTGCGATCACGGCGCGGATTCCCATCTCGCGGCACGCCCGGAGGATGCGGAGCGCGATCTCGCCGCGATTGGCGATGAGGATCTTGTGGAACATCAGGCGAGGATCAGCGGAGCGGCTCCATCAGGAAGAGCGGCTGCCCGAACTCCACCGGTTGGCCGTTCTCCGCCACGACCTTGACGATGCGGCCTCCGGCCTTGGCCTCGATCTCGTTCATGAGCTTCATCGCTTCCACGATGCAGAGCACCTGCCCCTCCTTGACCACGTCACCTTCCGAGACGAACGGGGGCGCCTCGGGCTTCGGCGCGCGGTAGAAGGTGCCGACCATCGGCGCTTCGATCGTGATGAGATGCGCGGTCGACTCCGCGCTCTCCGCGACCGGCTGCGGGAGCGGAGCGGCGACGACAGGGGCCAGCTCCGCCCTCGGTGCGGGAGCCGCGGGAGCGTGCTCACGCACGACCCGGATCCGGGTGCCCTGGGTCTCGACCTCGAGCTCGGCGAGGTTGTGCCGAACCGCCAGCTCGACCACCTGGTCGACGGTGGGACGCGCCGGGGGCTCGGTGCCTCTTGGCGGCCGTCGCGAGGCCACGCTCAACCCGCCGCCGCCACGCGGCCCAGGTACTCGCCGCTGCGCGTGTCCACCTTCACCACGTCGCCTTCGTTCAGGAACAGCGGCACCTGCACCACCGCTCCGGTCTCGAGCGTCGCGGGCTTCGAGCCGCCGGAGGCGGTGTCTCCGCGGATCCCGGGATCCGTCTTGACGATCTGGAGCTCGATGAAGTTGGGCAGCTCCACCGTGACCGGGCTGTCGTTGATGAAGAGGATCTCCACTTCGATGTTCTCCTTGAGGAAGTCGCGCGCGTCGCCGACCTCCTCGGCCGAGAGGGAGATCTGGTCGTAGGTGTCGAGGTCCATGAAGTGGTAGCGGTCGTCGTGGTAGAGGTACTGCATCCGCTTCTCGTCGAAGTCGACGAGCTCCACCTTCTCACCGGCGCGGAACGTGTTGTCGATCACCCGCCCGAGCCGCATGTGCTTGAGCTTGGTGCGCACGAAGGCGCCGCCCTTGCCCGGCTTCACGTGCTGGAAGTCGACGATGCTGTAGGGCTCACCGTCGAATTGGATCTTCAACCCCTTCTTGAATTCGGCCGTGGACACCTGCATTCGGTCATGACCCTTTCCGTCGCTGAGTCTTGAGTCGGAGCGCCTCCTCGAGGCCTTCCCGGGCTCGTGCGTGGCCCAGATCTCGACCGAGAAGACGCAGGAAGATCTGCGCGGCCTCGTCCACCAAGCCCTGCTCCAAGCAGAGCGTCCCGAAGCTCAGGGTGGCGAACGTGTCGTCGGCGAGGATTTGCTTGAGCGCCGAACCGTCCGACACCGACCCGCCGGCGCCGAGCACGTCCAGGAGCGCTCGGGATTCCCGATCGCCCGGGTCCAGTCGCACCGCCTGCTCCAGATGACTGACCGCATCGCCGAGCGCGCCGGCGCGACGATACAGCTCTCCGGCCAGGCGGTGAGCCTGTGCTTCGCGCGGACTCGCTTCGAGGATGGCTTGGACCTCCTCCATCGCGCCGTCCGGATCGCCGCCGTCCAGGAGCGCCTTGGCCAGGATCAGCCGCGCGGTGACGTAGTGCGGGAACCGCGCGAGACCTTCCCGGCACAACCGGACGGCGTCGGTGATCCGTCCCGCCTTGCGGTACGCGTCGGCCAGGGGGGCAAACGCGAGCGACGTGGGATCCCTGGCCAGTCGCTCCTCATACCGACGGATCGCGTTGAGGGTAGCCGGGTCATCAGGCGTCAGGGTCCCGCCGAGCGGAGAGACCGGATTAGCCATCCGTCATTTGTTATACGCGGCAGGCCGCACTGAGTCAATCATTCCGGTAACCTGCGGCCGCTTTGGGCTTGGCTGAAAATGGGCTCGCGTGGGACATTGGAGACGGTGGTTTCGAGCCCTCCTCACGGCCGCCCCCGGGTCTCCCGCTGGCTGGTTCCGGCCCTCCCACCACTGGCGGCTCTGGCCGCGTTTTCCTCGGCCTTGGTGGGGGGCTTCCAGCAGTGGGACGACGTCGTGCTGCTGGTTGACAACCCCGGCTATCGCGGCCTGAGCTGGTCTCATCTGCGCTGGATGTTCACCGCGGACCTCATGGGCCATTACATGCCCCTGTCCTGGCTCAGCTACGGGTTCGACTACGTCGTCTGGGGGCTCCGTCCCCTTGGCTACCACCTCACCAGCATTTGCCTGCACATCGCCAACGTGGCGCTCGTGTATCTGGTGGCTCTGCGGATCCTGCGGCGCCCGCTGCCGGCCAGCACGTCCCGGCCGGGCGCGGACGACATTCGGTTGGGTGCGGCGGTGGCGGCCCTGATCTTCGGAGTCCACCCCTTGCGCGTGGAATCGGTGGCCTGGATCACGGAGCGCCGCGACGTCCTCTGTGGGCTCTTTTATCTGCTCGCGGTCCTGCTGTACCTGAAAGCCGTCGATTGGGAGTCGGAAGGCGGGCGCACCCACGCTCGGCTCTACTGGGGCGCGGTGGTCGCGTTCACCTTGGCGCTTCTGGGGAAGTCGATGGCGGTCACCCTCCCCGCCGTGCTCCTGATCCTGGACGTCTACCCGCTGCGTCGCCTTCAGCCCGGTGCTCGCGGCTGGCTCACTCCCGGCCCCTGGCGGATCTGGCGGGAGAAGGTGCCGTTCGTGCTTCTGGCCGCCGCGGTCGCCGCCGGGGCCTTTCGCGCGCTCCACTCGGGGGCCGGCGCAACGCCGTGGGAGCGCCTGGGGCTGCTGGAGCGGGTCGCGCTCTCGGCGTACTCGATCGTGTTCTATCTGCAGAAGACACTCCTGCCGGTGGGGCTGTCGCCCCTTTACGAGCTGTCGCTGCCGGTCCGTGCCTTCGACCGGGCTTTCGTCCTCAGCGGAGCTATCGTGCTGCTCATGACCATCGCGGCTCTCGGCCTGAGGCGGCGGGCCCCCGGCTTCCTGGCCGCCTGGACCTGCTACCTGGTGGCGCTGCTCCCGGTCGCCGGGATCTTCCACAACGGCTATCAGATCGCGGCGGATCGATACACGTACCTGCCCGGAGTGGCCTGGGCCGTCCTCGGGGGCGGCGGCTTCCTGATGGGGTGGATGCACATTCGAGGACGCCGAGCGGTGGCCAATGCCGCGATCCTGGCGGTGTCAGCGGTCTTCGTGGTGTTGGTGGTCGCGACGTGGAGGCAATCCGCGATCTGGCGAGACGACGAGACGCTCTGGCGCCGTGCCGTTCAGCTCGACCCGTCGTCCTCCATCGCGGCTTCCAACTTCGGCTCGGCCCTCCGCGCACGCGGCCGAGTGGACGAGGCGATCGAGCATTCCCGCCGCGCGCTTGTTTTAAGGCCGGACTATCCGCAGGCGCATCTGAACCTCGGACTCGCGATGGCCCAGCAGGGCCGGCCCACGGAGGCGGAGGCGCACTTCCGGCGGGTGCTCGCGACCAAACCTCAGTCGGTTTCCGCGCACGTGGGGCTGGGCTCTGCGCTCGAGGCGCAGGGCCGGGAGGATGAGGCCTTCGAGCAGTTCCGACAGGCCGTCCGGATCGAGCCAGGCTCGGCCCGACCCCACAACGACTTCGGCGTGGCCTTGGCCCGCAGCGGCCGGACCGAGGATGCGCTGGCCCAGTTCCGAGAAGCGGTGCGGCTCGACCCGGACTCGGCTCAGGCCCAGAACAATCTAGGCCTGGCCCTGGCCCAGACCGGTCGGCTGAGCGAGGCCGTGGGTCACTTCCGCTCGGCGCTCGGCGCCGACCCCCGTTTCGTCGACGCCCGCCGCAATCTGGACTACACGCTTCGCCTGCTCGGCCGCTAGGTCGGCGGGCTAGGCCAGCTCTCGGAGGACCTCGAGCACCGCGCTGGGTGGGACGTCCGCGACGATGCGGAAGGAGCCGATCTGCGGTGCGAAGACGAACGAGACGCGACCGTCCCGGCTCTTCTTGTCCCGCGACAGCGCTTCGAGTACCGCGTCCGGCTCCACGTTCGGCCCCTTCACGGGGAGCCCGACCGCGTCGAGCAGATGGAGTTGCCGCTCGGTCGTCGTGGGATCACTGACACCGAGCCGCTCGGCGAGACGGGCCTCCGCGGCGATGCCGAGCGAAACCGCCTCGCCGTGCGCCCACCGGCGAAACCCGGTTGCGGCCTCGATGGCGTGGCCGACCGTGTGGCCGTAGTTGAGCACCCACCTGAGCTCCGCCTCGCGCTCATCGCGCTCCACCACGCCCGCCTTGAGCCGGCAGGATCCCGCCACCACCCGGTCGAGGGTAGGGAGGTCGCGGTCGAGCAAGCTCGCGATGCTCATCTCGAGATCCCGGAAGTAGGTCGCGTCGAGAACGATGCCGTGCTTGATGACCTCGGCGAGCCCGGAGCGGAACTCTCGCTCGGGCAGGGTGGTCAGCGTGCCGGGGTCTACGACGACGAGACGCGGCTGATGGAATGCCCCGATCAGATTCTTGCCGCGGGGATGATCGATGCCGGTCTTCCCCCCGATCGACGCATCGACTTGAGCAAGGAGGGTGGTCGGCACCTGGACGAAGTTCATGCCGCGCATGTAAGTGGCCGCGACGAAGCCGGCCAGATCACCAACCGCGCCCCCGCCCACCGCGACGACGGTGGAAGTTCGATCGAGGCCGGCCTCCAGGAGCCGGTCCCAGAGACCGCTGGCGACGTCGAGCCGCTTTGCTTCCTCGCCCTTGGGCACGAGGGCCTGCACGACGTCGAAGCCGGCCTGGGCAAGGCTGCGCGCGACCGGCTCAGCATGCAGGCGGGCGATGTCGGGATCGGTTACCACCAGGGTCTTGCGGCCGACGCGCCGCTTGAGCAGCTCGGGCCCAACCCGATCCAGCGCGCCGGCTCCCACCAGAATGGGATACGAGCGGGAGGCGAGGTCGACGGATATCTCGATCATGGGGGTCCTGTGCGGACCCCAGACTACCAGCCTTTGAGGTACTCCAGGTACCCTTGATAGTTGCGCCGAATCTCGTCCACGCTGTCGCCGCCGAACTTGTCGAGGAATGCCTCCGCGAGCACGATGGCCATCATGGCCTCGCCGACGACACCGGCGGCGGGCACCGCGCAGACGTCGCTTCGCTCCACTACGGCTTCCACCGCTTCCTTGGTGCTGACGTCCACCGAGCGTAGGGGCTTGCGGAGGGTTGAGATCGGCTTCATGGCGGCCCGGACCACCACCGGCTGACCGTTGGTCACACCGCCCTCGAGGCCTCCGGCGCTGTTTGAGCCCCGGTGGAAGCCGCCCTCGGCGTCGAACAGGATCTCGTCGTGGACCTGTGACCCGGGCCGCCGCGCGGCCTCGAATCCGAGCCCGACCTCGGCCCCTTTGATTGCGTGGATCGAGCAGAACGCGCGGGCCAGCAGGCCATCGAGCTTTCGGTCCCACTGCACGTACGAGCCGAGCCCGACCGGGCAGCCCAGCGCCACGACCTCGAAGACGCCGCCGAGCGTGTCTCCGGCGGCCTTGGCGCGGTCGATGGCTTCGATCATCAGAGCCTCGGCGTCAGGGTCGGCGCAGCGGACCTCGCTGGCCTCGGCGCGTCGCCAGATCTCCTCCCAGGGAATCTCCAGGGGGCCGATCCGGACCCCACCGATCTCGGTGACATGGCTCAGGATCGTGATTCCGAACTCGGCGAGGAGCCGCTTGCCCACGCCAGCAACCGCCACGCGTGCGGTCGTCTCCCGGGCGCTCGAGCGCTCGAGGACGTTGCGGATGTCATGGTGACCGTACTTCATGGCTCCGGCGAGGTCGGCGTGGCCGGGGCGCGGGCGGGTCACGGTCTTGGCGGAGGCGCCCGGAGGAGGGGCGCCCACCGACATGGTCTGCTGCCAGTTCTCCCAATCACGGTTCCGAATGGTCAGCGTGATCGGGCTGCCGAGGGTGAGACCAAAGCGGACACCCGCGGAGATGTGGACCTGATCCTGCTCGATCTTCATCCGGCCGCCGCGCCCATATCCCCGCTGGCGGCGGGCCAGATCTCCGTTGATGTCGGTCTCGGTGAGCGACAGCCCCGCCGGGACCCCGTCGATGACGGCGGTCAGCGCCTCACCGTGGGACTCTCCGGCGGTGAGGAAGCGGAACCGCCCGCCCACCTACCTTCCGGAGGCCGCGGTGGGCGTGCCGTCCGTCCGCAGAATCGAGGGCGTCAGGAACACCACCAGTTCACGGCCCGTCTCGAAGTCTTCGCGCTGCTTGAAGAGCCAGCCGAGCACCGGGACGTCGCCCATGACCGGGACCTTGCGA
>JACXTT010007626.1_pt1 | contig 15206 bp, 13 predicted proteins | sample 9270951 | NCBI WGS metagenome assembly JACXTT01 (sample SAMN15532306, study PRJNA645909) | rock metagenome | isolation source: weathered quartz diorite | place: Puerto Rico | collected 2017-06-21 | reverse complement strand
GACTCCCAGGCGAGCAAGCCCCTGGAAGTGGGGCGAGTAGAGCATCGGGACCTCCGGCCAATGACGACCAACACTGCCGGCGCCGACCTGATCGCGGGCCTTTCGATCGCCGGCCTGCTGCTGCCTGAGGCGGTCGCCTATTCCGGAATCGCGAACCTACCGCCGCAGGCGGGCGTGATCGCGCTCTTTGCCGGACTCATCTGCTATGGCCTGCTCGGCCGCAGCCGCGTCGCCGTCGTGACCGCGACCTCATCGTCCGCCGCGGTGCTGGCGTCCGCGACGCTCACCTTCGGTGGGAGCGATCTCCCACACCGGCTCGCGCTCGCCTCGATCCTGGTGACCGGCGCCGGTATCGTCTTCGTGCTCGCCGCGGCGCTGCGCCTCGGCGTGCTCTCGCACCTGATCGCGCGCCCGGTGCTGCGCGGCTATGCCTTCGGTCTGGCGCTCGTGATCGCGGTCAAGCAGTGGCCGCACCTGGTGAACCTCCACACTCACAACACCGACTTCTTTCCGCTCATCGCGGAGATCCTGCGCGCGCATTCGTCATGGCAGTGGCCGAGCCTGGCCTGCGGCCTGCTCGCGCTTGCAGGCCTCTTTGTGCTCGAGCGCGTGCCACGCGTGCCGGCTGCGCTGGTGATAATCGTTGCCAGCATTGTCGCCTCCTGGTGGCTCAACGCGCGCGGCGTTGTGCTCATCGGCCCCGTCCACCTCGCGCTCGAGATGCCTGCCTTCGCCTTACCGGCAGCCATCGACTGGCTGCCACTCGGCGAGTTCTCGCTGGCGCTCATGCTCATCCTGTTCGCGGAGTCCTACGGCTCGATCCGCTCCTTCGCGCTGAAACACGACGAGCAGCTGCAGCCAAACCGCGACCTGCTCGCGCTCGGCATCGCGAACATCGCCTGTGGGCTTCTTCACGGCACGCCGGTCGGAGCGGGCTACTCGGCGACCTCGGCGAACGCCGCCGCCGGCGCGCGGTCGCGTGCGGCGGGCCTGTGGGCCGCCGCCGTCGTGCTGGCGCTGGTGCTGCTGTTCCTCAAGTGGATCGAGCGCATCCCGCAGCCGGCGCTGGCGGCGATCGTGATCCACGCCGTGAGCAAGTCGCTGCGCCCGAGCGTGTTCGCCGACTACTTCCGCTGGCAGCGGGACCGCCTGCTGGTCGTGGCGGCAGTGCTGACGGTCATGATCTTCGGGGTGCTCAACGGGCTCCTGGCAGCGATCGCGTTCAGCCTGGCACTGCTGCTCAAATCGCTCGCCACTCCCCGCCTGTCGGAGCTCGGGCGTGTCGGTGTGCACGACTACGTGAGCGTCGCGCGCTTTCCCGACGCGCTGACCGCCGGCGAGATGTTGGTGCTGCGCCCGGAAGAGCCGCTGTTCTTCGCCAACGCCGAGCCGCTCCTCGCCCAGGTGCGGCAGCGGGTGCTGGCGAAGCCGGGTACGCGGCTCGTGATTCTCAGCCTCGAGGAATCCCCCGATCTCGACAGCACGACGCTCGAGGCGCTCGAGGAATTCTGCTCGTGGCTTGCGGCACGGGGCGCGGAGTTCCGCGTGGCGCGCCTGAAGGAGCTGGCGCGCGACGCGCTGCTGCGCGCAAAGCTCGCGCACCTGCCCGCGGCGGCGCTCGACTATCCGAGTGTCGATGACGCCGTGCGTGGCGAGGGCGTCATTCCGATTCGACCACGCGGCGCTTGAAGGCGACACTCGCGGAGCTTTCTTCCCACGGAACCTCGGACTCCCGCTGGCACCGGAGATGGCGCGCCAGACGCTTCGTGTTACCCTTTCCCTTCACACAGCAGCTCGCGGTCCGGTCCCCGCGAGCTTGGCGTGTTCTACCAATAAAACCGAGATGAGAGGATCTCAACGATGAGAAAGCTACCTACTTTCCTCCTGGCCGCGCTGGCGGCTGCCCTCCTGATCGGCTGTGCGAACCAGAAAGCGCCGGCCGAGCAGGCGATCGCGGCTGCCGAAACCTCGCTCGCCGCGGTGCGCGACGCCGCGCAGAAGTACGCCCCGGATCAGCTGAAGTCGGTCGAGGACCAGCTGCAGGGCCTCAAGGACAGCCTCGCCAAGGGCGACTACCGGGCGGTGCTGACGGGTGCCCCCACGGTCAACTCCGCGATCAGCTCCCTCAAGGAGGCGGCGGAGACCAAAAAGGCCGAAGCCGAGGCGGCGCTCGCCAAGGCCAAGGACGCGTGGGGTCCGATGAGCACCGACGTGCCGAAGATGGTCGAGGAGATCCAGAAGCGCGTCGAGACGCTGTCGAGGAGCCACCGCTTGCCCAAGGGCGTCACCCAGCAGACCGTGGCCTCGGCGAAGTCGGGCCTCGATTCGCTCAAGTCGCAGTGGGGCGAGGCCGCGAGCGCGGCTACGTCCGGTGACTACACGACCGCCATGAGCAAGGCCCAGGCCGTCAAGGACAAGGCTGCCGAGGTGATGAGGTCACTCGGCATGTCTTCGGGCTGAGTCGTTCGATGCTCCACGCCGGCCGCCCCGGGGCTCACTCGAGGCGGCCGGTGAGATCGTAATCGTCCGCGGCCACGATCCGTACCCGGGCGAAGTCGCCCGCGCGCAGGTTGCGCGCATCTTCGATCCGCACGATGCCGTCGATCTGCGGCGCGTCCGCTTCGCTGCGTGCGATGGCCGTGCCGTCGCTCACGGAGTCGACGAGAACCTGCAGGCGCTGACCGATGCGTCGCGCGAGGCGCCGCCGGCTGATCGCGGCGGCACGCTCCATGAAGCGCGCGTAGCGCTCGTCCTGCACCTCGGGCGGCACGTGGTCGGGTAGCGTATTCGCCGCGGCACCCTCGACCGGGGAGTACCTGAAGCAGCCGACGCGATCGAGCTCGGCCTCATCGAGCCACGCGAGGAGCTCGGCAAACTCCGCCTCGGTCTCCCCGGGAAAGCCCACGATGAAGGTGCTGCGGAGCGTGAGATCGGGGCACTCGGCGCGCCAGGCGCGGATGCGCGCGAGCGTGTCCTCCGCGTGGGCGGGGCGGCGCATGCGGCGCAACACCGAGGGGCTGCCGTGTTGAAAGGGGATATCCAGATAGGGCAGCACGCGCCGCGCCGCCATGAGCGGGATCACCTGATCGACGTGCGGATACGGATAGACGTAGTGCAGCCGCACCCACACCCCGAGCTCCGCGAGGCCCCAGGCGAGATCGATGAAGCGCGTCTGGTAGCTTTCACCCCGCCATGTGCCTGGCGCGTAGCGGATGTCGGAGCCGTAGGCGCTCGTGTCCTGCGCGATCACCAGCAGCTCCTGGACGCCCGCCGCGACCAGCCGCTCGCCTTCGCGCAGCACATCGTCGATGCGGCGGCTCGCCAGCGGTCCGCGCATCGTGGGGATGATGCAGAAGCTGCACTGGTTGTTGCATCCTTCGGCGATCTTGAGGTACGCGTAGTGCCGCGGCGTCAGCCGCACGCCCTGCAGCGGGAGGAGGTCAAAGAAGGGATCGTGCTGCGGCGGCAGCTGCTCGTGGACTGCGCGCACCACGTCCTCGTAGGCCTGCGGGCCGGTCACCTTGAGCACGCGCGGATGCCGCTCGAGGATGCGCTCGGGTTTAGCGCCGAGGCACCCGGTGACGATCACGCGGCCGTTATGCTCGAGGGCCTCCCCGATTGCGCTCAAGGACTCATCGATCGCCGCGTCGATGAAGCCGCAGGTGTTGACCACGACGAGATCCGCCGCCTCATACGTCGGCGCAACCTCGTAACCTTCGGCACGCAGCTGCGTGAGGATGCGCTCCGAGTCGACGAGCGCCTTGGGGCAGCCGAGGCTGACAAAGCCCACTCGCGGTGCGCGTCGCACCTCAGGCGCACGGGTGCGTGAGCGCTTCTGCGGACCGGCGGTGCGCGGCCTGGGCTTGGGCTTTCGAAGTGGCATGGGTGAGGCGGAGCTCAGCCTGCGGGCGGACAAAGGGGGCGCTATCGTAGCGGCGGACGCCGCGCGGTGCCACGCCAGCGGTGGACTACAACTGGTGCGTAGCCCCGCCCTCGCTCGGCACCGCGGCCGGGGCTGCGGTGCTCGCCTGCCGGTGGTGAACCCGGTTGAGCGCGAAAAACACCGCCAGCACCACGGCGGGCATCACCAGCCACGGCCAGATGGCAGGCCGCCGCTCGCGCGGGGGATTGGGACTAGCGGCCATAAGTACCCATGAGCTCGGCGGTGGCGAGTGCGTGCGTGCGTACCGAGAAGCCGACGAAGGCGGCGGTCGCCTCGGGAGGCACCTCGAGCTTGTCCACCTTGAGCGCGTAGACGCGTACGTAGTAGCGATGGGGCTTGCCGGGTGGCGGGCACGGGCCGCCGTAACCGGGATCGCCATAGTCGGTGCGCCCCTGCAGCGCGCCCGTCGGCAACAGGTTCTTTTTCGGGTCCCCGGCGCCGGCCGGGACCGAGCTCACGTTCGCGGGGATGTTGTAGACCACCCAGTGCCACCAGCCGCTGCCGGTCGGCGCATCCGGATCGTGCATCAGGATCGCGAAGCTCTTGGTGCCTGCGGGGGCGTTGCTCCAGCTGAGCTGCGGCGAGATATTGCCGCCCTTGCAACCGAAGCCGTTGAAGACCTGCGCGTCGGCGATCTTCCCGTCCGGCGAAATGTCCCTGCTGGCGACGGTGAACTTGCCTCCGGTGCTCTCGGGCGAGGCTGCCTTGACAGCGGGCACCCCCAGCAGTGCGCCGCTCGCCAGGGCCGTCGCCGCAAGCGTGGCGCCCGCAATCCACACCGCTCGCCTCATGGGCCGCGCTCCCGCTCACCCGGTTGGCACCGGAGCGGCGAAGTGTGCCCCGCGCCCCTGAGGCTTGCAAATGTCCCTAGCGGCGCTCCTCCCGCCGCTCCTCCCAGTGACCGGGTCGCATGCGCCAGGTGTTGCCAGCGCTGCGCCAGCGATCGGGCAATGGCGCGACCCCGATCCCTTCATAGCGCAGCGGGGGCGGGGGCTGGTAGGCGACGACTTCGCCCTCGACCGGCACGGGCGCGACCACACATCCTGACAGCGCGGCGCCCAACATGAGCACGCACGCGCTGGCAATTTTGAGGGAGTGGGCTTTCATCCAGGCCTCCTTGTCCATGCGCGGGCGCGGGAACATATTACCCGGCAACGCGCGGGACCTGACTGCAGCATACATCCACTGAATGCCCAATGAATCGCCTCTCACCAGCCTTGCGAAATCATCCCAGCGAGCTTGCCGCTCACTTCGATCGCGACTACTACCGCCGCTACTACTTCGATGCGCACACCGCCGTCGCCACGCGTCACGAGGTGCGCTCGCGCGCCCGCCTCATCGCCACCGCCGCGGCGCACGTGGGGTTTCCCGTGCGGCGCATCCTCGAGGCGGGCTGCGGCACCGGGATGCTGCGCGCGGCGCTGCGCCGGCTGTTGCCGCGTGCGCACTACGTCGCGCTCGAGGCGAGCGAGTATCTGTGCGAGCGCTACGGCTGGGAGCACGGCCGGATCGAGAGCTACCGCGCGCGCCTGCCCTTCGACCTGGTGATCTGTTACGACGTGCTGCAGTACCTCGATGCGCACGCCGCGCAGCGTGCGCTCGCCAACTTCGGGAGACTGTGCCGCGGCGTGCTCTACTTCACCGCCCTGACCCGCGTCGACCTCGAGCGCAACTGCGACCCGCAGCGCACCGATGCCAACGTCCACCTGCGTAGCGCCCATTGGTATCGCACGCGCCTGAGAAGGCAGTTTCGCGAGGCGGGCCTCGGGTTCTGGCTGCGTCGCGGAGCGCCGGTCACGCTCTGGGAGCTGGAGTCTCGCTGACGGTGGCCGTCCCGGGCGGCGCCTGCAGACGGCGCCTGCGGAAGAGCGGATAGAGCGGCAGACCTAACAGGATCAGGAGCACCGTCGCGATCGATTCCTTGGGGCTCGTGATGAGCGCGCTCAGCGCGATCCACACCATGACCAGCAGGAATACCAGCGGCACGACCGGATAGCCCGGCAGCCGATAGGGACGCGGCGCGTGCGCGAGCTTGCGCCGCAGCACCAGCACCGCGAGCATCACCGGGATCCAGAAGAGCGCGTATGACATCACCGCCATGTTGGTGAGCTGGTCGAAGGTGCCCGAGGCGGCGAGCAGCGCCCCCCAGATGCAGAGCAGCACGAGCGAGGTCACCGGGACACGGGTGCGCGGGCTCAAGCGCGCGAAGGGCGCGAAGAACAGCCCATCGCTTGAGGCGGCGTAGGAGACGCGCGCCCGGGCGAGGATGGTGCCGTTCAGCGAGCCCACCGTGGAGATCAGGAAGATCAGCGCCGCGACCGGCGCGGCGCGTGCGCCGAGAAACGTCTGCACCGCCCGCGCGGCGACCGACGGCGCCTCCGAATAGGCGGTGGAGTTGGCGGAAGATACCTGCCAGAACGGCAGGGCGTAGAGGTACGCGGCGTTGATCAGCAGATAGATCGCCAGCACCAGGAGCGATCCGCCGATGATGGCGCGCGGCAGAGTACGCTGCGGATCCTGGACCTCGCTCGCCGCCATGGGCAGGTATTGCCAGCCGCTGTAGGCCCAGAGCGCCGCGAACATCGCGGCGCCGAAGCCGGCGAAGCCGCCACTCGCCGCGCCCGAGGGGGCGGTGAGGTTCGCCCAATCGCCCGTGCTGCTGAAGCCGAGCACGCCGACCGCCACGGCTAGGATCGCCACCACCTTGGCGGCAGTGAGCGCGGTCTGCACGCGCCCGCCCAACATGACTCCGGCACAGTTGATGGCGGCGAACACCGCGATCACCCCGACCGCAATGAGCTGCCGCGTCCCGAACTGCAGCGTGTAGTCGGTGCCGAAGAGGTGCAGGCGGCGGCTGAACCACAAGGTGTCGAAGGGATGGATGTCGGAGATGAAGATCGCGACCGCGGCGCCGTAGGCGGCGATGCTCGCCCCGCCGAGCACGAAGCTGTTGCAGGCGTAGAGGAACCCGGGGACCTCGCCGAAGGCGGCCCGCAGATACACGTACTCGCCGCCCGCATCCGGCAGCAGCGCGCCGAGCTCGGCGAAGCACAGCGCTCCGAGCATCGCCACCACGCCCGCGGCCACCCACGCGGCGAGCACCAGGGCCGGCGTTCCCACCGCCTGGGCCATGGCCGCGGACTTGAGGAAGACGCCCGTGCCGATCGTGATGCCGACCACGAGCGAGGTGGCGTGGGTGACCGTCAGATCGCGGCGCAGCTCGAGAACGGGGGAGCTCATGACGCTATCGTACAATCCCGCGGGGTAGACGCACGGAGGTCATACGATGCCAGCTCACGAATACCGCGCCCTGATCCACTGGGCGCGCGGCACGGCGGTCTTCACCGACAAGCGCTACAGCCGCGGCCACACCTGGCGCTTCGACGGCGGGATCGAGGTTCCCGCGTCCTCCTCGCCGCAGGTGGTGCGGGTGCCGCTGTCGGTCGAGGCGGCGGTCGATCCGGAGGAAGCTCTGGTGGCATCGCTGTCGAGCTGCCACATGCTGTTTTTCCTGTCGTTCGCCGCCGCCGACGGCTGGCGCGTCGACGACTACAGCGACGACGCCTTGGGTGTCATGGGCAAGAACGCCGCCGGCCGCGAGGCCATGGTGCGCGTCACCCTCCGCCCGCGCGTCGCCTTCTCGGGCGAGCGGTTGCCCGCGCGCGCGGACATCCTGCAGCTGCATCACCGAGCCCACGAGGAGTGTTATATCGCCAACTCCGTCACCACCGATGTGCGCTGCGAGCCGGTGTTCGACGCGTGAGCGATGCCTGATCCCATCGTGAGCTTTCGCGGTCGGGTGAGCTGCCTGCGGGGAGCGGCGCCCCTCGGCCTGACACTCACCGGTGAAACGCCCGAGCAACCCGGCGAGCCCGCCGCGCTCGTCTTCAGCGGCGCGGCGCCCGCCGACTTGCCCGAGTCCCTCGAGGGTGCGGTCATCGAGCGAGTGGGAGCACATCAGTATCGAATCAGGAGCGCGCCGCGCGAGTGGCTCCTCGCCGCCACCGCGGTGCATCTGCACCGCGACGTGGCCGCGCGGTTCTATCGCGCGATCCCGCCGCGCCCCGTGCCGCTCCTGAAGCGGCTCTTCTGGAGAGTGGTGCTCGGGCTCGCCGCGAGCCGCACCGGGCTCGCGCTGCTGCGCGCGCTGCGGCGCTGAACGCTGCGGACCTGATGCGGGTGCATCAAGCCCTCGCTTCCCGCGGAACTGAGTCAGGAGCTCGGCGAGCCGACTTCGAGGATCTCGCCCTCGAGTAGAGGCTGGCGCCGTGCGCCGAGCAGCAGGGCGTAAGCGCTGAAGAGACCGTGGAAGGCCCGCCTCCAGGTGAAGTGCTGAAGCACACGGGCGCGCGCGGCGGCGCCGATGGCCTCGAGGTCGCGCTCGTAGAGCGCGGCGATCGCCTGCGCCATGTCTGGGGCGGAGTTGGGCTCGGCGAGCCCGCCGACTGTCTCGTCGACGAACTCCGGAAAGGCGCCGGCTCGCGCCGCCACCACCGGGCGGCCGCACGCCATGGCTTCGAGGATCACGAGCCCGAAGGTCTCCTTCGTGCCCGCGTGCACCAGCGCGTCCGCGGAGGCGATCCATTGCGCCAGCTCGACGCTGTCGCGCCGGTAGGGGACCATGGTGACGTTGTGAGCGGGGCGTGCCCGGCGCATGCCGCCGATCAACAGCAGGTGATACGGGCGGCCGAGGAGCGCAAACGCCTGCAGCAGGACGGGCAGATTCTTCTCGGGTGAGAGGCGCCCGGCGTAGACGAGCACGCGCGCCTGCGGCGGCAGACGGAGTCGCCTGCGCAGCGCCGTGCTGCGGCGCGCCGGATTGAAGACCTCGGCGTCGACGCCGAGCGGCTGATGGATGACGCGAGACAGCCCGAGCCCCTTGAGGTACTCGCACATCTCCCGGCTCGGAGCAAACACCGCATCGAAGCGCTCGTACAGCCAGCGCACGTAGCGCCCGACGAGGGGTTGCGCGATCGCACCGCCGATGCGCCCGCCGATGATCTGCGGAACGTTCGAGTGATAGAAGCCCGCCATCGGAATGCCGCGACGCTGCGCGACCTGCCAGGCGCACCACGCCGGATGGAACGCGTCTCCCGCCTCGATCAGCGTTGGCTCGAGCGCATCGAGCAGCCTCGTCCAGCGACGCGGATTGAGCGGCAGGCGGTAGTTGAAAGTGGCCGGCACGGGATAGCCCGAGAGCGTGCACAGTCCGCCGCGCTCGGTCCGGTCCACCCGTCCGGGCACGACGATCGTGTGCTCCCAGGAGGTATTGGCGGTGAGCCACGCGTGCTTGGCCGTCAGATAGCGTTTGACGCCGCCGCTGGTGGGCGAATAAAAGAGCGTCGTATCAACGAGATGCATGGATTCTCGCGGCGTCCGCACCGGCGCATTGCACCTTCATGACGATTGAGTGTCAAGCGCCGCTCATGCCACCGCCTGAGGTCACGGCGCAGCGCCGCCGCGTCACGGCTCGTGCCGGCTCGATGCTCGGCGCGAGCCTGACGCTCACGCCGGCTTGATGTTGGCGTTCAGGCGGAACAGGTTGTTGGGATCGTAGCGTTTCTTGAGCGCGGCGAGCCGCGGGTAGTTGTCGCCGTAGGCCGCGTGCACCCGCGCCTCGCGATCGTCGGTGGCGGCGAGATTGACGTACTGGCCGCGCGTCATCGGCTCGATCTGCGACCACGTTTGTCGCACCCACTCCGTCCTGTTATTGACGTCCGCAGCCGGCATGTGCCAGGAGTCGACGACACCGATATTGTGACTCGCGCCGCGATTGAAATAGGCGCTCGCCTTCGGCGCCACGCGGCTGATCGCCCCGCCCTGGTGCTGCAGCCACATGAACAGGCCGTCCGAGGGCGCACTCTCGGTCGCCCCGACCATCACGTCGACGAGCGCCGGCGTGATGCCGTAGACCAGCCCGCCCTTGCCGTAGTTGCCGAGAGGACTGAAACCGCGCAAGTCGCCGCTCCCCTGCAGCTGCTCGTACGCCGTCGCGGCGAGCCCGTCCTTGAGCGGCTTGCCGAGCTTGCGCAGCGGCCCCACCACGCGCTCCGCCTCAGCGGCCGGACCGCAGTAGCAGACGTTGAACGCCAGCCAGCGCACGTTCTGCGCAGCGGTGCCCATCACAATGTCCACGTACAGCTCGTCGGGCGAGGCCGCAATGATCTCGGCGAAGTTGCGCAGCAACTCGCGCGCGCCCGGGAGCGGGAATGCGAGATCGCCGCCGTACATCACCGCGGTGACCTGGTGCAGGCGGAAGGTGAACGAGGTCACCACGCCGAAGTTGCCGCCGCCGCCGCGCAGCGCCCAGAGCAGGTCGGGGTTCTCGGTGGCGCTCGCGCGCCGCCACTGTCCGTCCGCCGTGACGAGCTCCGCCGCCGTGAGATTGTCGCAGGTGAGCCCGAACTTCCTGGCGATGCGTCCCACCCCGCCGCCGAGCGTGAGGCCGGCCACGCCGGTATCGGCGACGGTGCCGACCGGTGTGGCGAGTCCGAACGCGAGCGCTTCGCGGTCGAGCTGGCCGAGGAGAGCGCCCGCCTCGACGCGAGCCACCTTCGCGATCGGGTCGACCTCGACGGCGCGCATGCGCGAGAGGTCGATGACGAGGCCCCGGTCGCACCCGGACTGCCCCGACACGCTGTGGCCGCCCGCGCGCACCGCGGTGAGCAGGCCGCGAGCGGCGCTGAAGCTCACCGCGCGCCGCACGTCGGCCGCGCCCACGCAGAGCACGATGAGCGCTGGATGGCGATCGAATGCCGGGTTCCAGAGCCTGCGGGCGGTGTCGTAGTCCGGATGGCCGGCGGTGATGAGCTCACCGCGCAGGCCCGCACGCAGATCCTCGATGTCGGCCGACTTGAGAGTCAGCTGCCGGCCGTCGAGTCCCACGGCGGCGATGTCCGAGCCGCTCTCGGCGGCGGCGCGACGGAAGGGAAAGGAGGCTGCGCCGAGCGCTGCGAGTCCCCCCGCACAGAAGGTTCTTCTTCTCATGTTGCCCCCTGCGGCAATCAGTGCCGCGCGAGCGTGCCGCGAGGCGCCGCCGCCGTCAAGCGCAGGTTGCGGCGTGTCCGTCGGCCGCGGCGCGAAGACATTGCGGGTAGGCATTGCGGGTAAACCCGCGACGCGAGCCCAGTGCGCGTAACAGGTCTGTGGCACACTACGCGCTTTTGAAAAGGCACGGCCCGACCTTTCCTGCCGGAGCGACGCCTCATGATCGATCACACCGGGGTCAAGGTCAGCGACCTCGCGAACTCGAAGGCCTTCTACCGTGCGGCGCTCGCGCCGCTCGGCTACGAGCTGCTGATGGAATTTCCCGCCGCGGTAACCGGCGGCGACGACGTGGCCGGATTCGGCGTGCCTCCGAAGGCGGACTTCTGGCTCGCCCGCGGCACGCCCAACAAGCCATGCATTCATGTCGCCTTCCGCGCCGCGAGCCGCGCGCAGGTCGATGCGTTCCATGCGGCGGCGCTCTCCGCCGGCGGGCGTGACAACGGCGCGCCGGGCCCGCGCCCGCACTACCACGAGAACTACTACGGCGCCTTCGTGCTCGATCCCGATGGACACAACGTGGAAGCGGTGTGCCATGAGCCACGCTGAGGACAGCGGAGCAGCACGCTGATGGAGCCTTTATCCGCGCTGCTGCGGCGCCTGGTCGTGCTGCAGCCGGACGAGCCACCGGCAGTGCTGGCATCGTTTGCGATGCTCTTCTGCACTTTCGCCGGCTACACGATGCTCCGACCGATTCGCGAGACGATGGGTATCACCTCGGGTGTTGAGAACCTTCCGTATCTGTTCTGGGGGACCTTCGCCGCGATGCTTATCGCGCAGCCCGCGTACGGCTGGCTGACCTCGCGTTTCAGGCGCACCGTGTTCCTGCCGTGGGTCTATCTGTTCTTTACGGCCAACATTCTCGGCTTCTACGCCTGGTTCAACGCGCAGCAGGATCACGTTTGGATCGCACGGGCTTACTACGTCTGGGTAAGCGTGTTCAGTTTCTTCATCGTCGCGGTGTTCTGGGGTTTCATGGCGGACGTGTACACACGCGAGCAGGCCGGGCGACTCTTCGGGTTCATTGTCGCCGGCGCGAGCACCGGTGGCCTGGTGGGCCCCTTCGTCGCGGGACGGCTTGCGGTCCCGCTCGGCACCATTAACTTGCTGCCGATCTCCGCGGCACTGCTCGCCGCGTCCCTGATCTTCATGGCGTCCGTGATCCGCTGGCAGCGGCGCTTCGGGTCCACCGCGCGCGGTGCGGATGCGGACAAACCTCTCGGCGGTGGGGTCCTGGCCGCGTTTCAACAGGTAGTGCGCTCACCCTATCTGCTTGGCATCTCACTGTTCGTGGTGCTGCTGTCGTGGGCGACCACGTTCCTGTACCTCGAGCAGCAAGCGATGGTTGCCAGGGTGTTCACGACCAGCAACGAGCGCACGCGCTTCTTCTCCAATTTTGATTTCTGGGTCAACGCTGCATCGCTATTCACCCAGGTGTTCATTTTTGCCCGCCTGTTCAAATGGATTGGTCTGCGGGCCATGCTGGCGGCGGTCCCACTGCTGATGATGACGGGGTATGCGCTGTATGGTCTGCTGCCCACCTTCGCGGTGCTGGTCGTGGTTCTGGCGGTCCGTCGCGTGGGTGAATATGCGATTACGCGCCCGAGCCGCGATTCGCTGTACACGGTCGTGAGCCGCGAGGAGAAATACAAGGCAAAGAGCCTGATCGACACATTCATCTACCGCGGGGGCGACGTGACGAGCGCGTCGCTGCACAAGCTGTTGATCGAAAAGCTTGGGTTTGGCCCGTCCGGTATCGGCTGGGTCGGGGCCGTCATCTCTGCGCTTTGGCTGATGCTGGCGCTGGCTCTCGGAAAGGCCCAGGAGCAGCGCCGTTCGGTGACCGCGCGCTGATCTGAACTCTCCTTCGAGGATGAGGCGGCGCTCGAAGAGGCTCTGTTCCGACGCCGGGATAGCTATGCCGCGCTCGACTGCGCCTCATCCGCCGCGCCCTCTCGCAGCGCGGTGGCCGCGGCAATGATCTCCGCAGCGCTCCCCGGGCGCTCGTCACGCGACTTCGCCAGCAGCCGGGTGACCAGCGTCTGATAGCGCGCGAGCTCCGGCTGCAGCATGGGCAGCGGGCCGCTCACGTGCTGTTGCAGCACCTCCATGGCGCTGTCGCCGGTATAGGGCTTGTGGCCGGTCAGCATCTCGTAGCAGATAACCCCGAGGCTGTAGAAATCCGAGCGCGCGTCGAGGACCTCGCCGAGCGCCTGCTCGGGACTCATATAGTAGGGCGAACCGTGCAGCACCCCGGTGCGGGTGCTGATGCTGGTGCCGCCCTCGAGTGAGCGTGCCAGGCCGAAGTCGATTAGCGCCACGGCATCGTTCTCGCGCAGCATCACGTTTGGCGGCTTGAGGTCGCGGTGCACCAGGCCCGCGGCGTGCACTACCTGGAGCGCCGCGGCGATCCGCGCCACGAAATGCATGGCCTGCCGCTCGCTCACCCCGCGCTGGATGCGCGCCTTGAGGTCGCCGCGCGGCAGGTACTCCATCGCCAGGTACTCGAAGCCGCCGTGCACGCCGTAGTCGTAGATCTCCACCACCAACGGGCTTTTGACCGCCATGATCGCGGTGTACTCGCGCTCGAGGAACTGCCGACCCGCCGCCTCGTCGCGAAGGGTCTTGCTCACCTTGAGCGCGACGTTGTGCCCGCGCTGGGCGCTGGCGGCGAGGTACACCACCGCTTTCTCCGACTCGCCGATCTTGAGGCGCAGCGTGTACCCCGGAATGATCTCGGCGTCCGAGTCCCCGAGGAGCGCCGCCACGCCCGGACCCTGCAGCGCCACTGACGAGGCCGAGTCGCCCGGGGCTGCAACGTCCGCCGCCGCCGGAGCCGCTCCTTCTGCCACCGGCGCTGGAGCCGCCGGCGCGTCCGCCGCCTCACCGCCTTCAGGGGTTGCGCCAGCGGCAGGAGCCGCATTGGCGGCAGGGCTCGCGTCGGCGGCGGGGCTCGCACTGGCAGCAGGGCTCGCGTCGTCGGCAGGACCCGAGGCGGCCTGCTCTTCGTCGCTCGCCGCTGCGACCTGCGCGGCGCGCTCGTACTGCGCCCGGTCGCGTGAGAGGTTCGCAAGGCTCGCGAGGCGGCGCGCCACGCGCCGCTCGACGCGCCGCAGGGCGACGCGCACCGAGGTGTTGAGTCGCTCGGGTGTGAGCAGGCGCTTCGGCACGTAGTCGAGCGCGCCGAGGTGGAGCGCCCGCACCGCGGTGAGCTCGTTGCCGTCGTCGGCGATTGCGATGACCGCGGGGCTCGCCGGCTGCGCGCGCAGGCGACGCAGCAGCGACAGACCCGGCGAATTCGGATCCTCCGGGCTCGAGCCGAACGTGGCGGTGAGCAGCACCAGGTCGCAGTCGCGGCCCGAGAACGTGTTGCACCAGTGCTCGAACTCGCTGCGGTTGAGCAGGCTGACGCTCAGCTGCGGGCACAGCACGTCGAGGTGATGACGCAGCCACTCGCCGTAGCGGGCGTCGTCGTCGACCACCAGCACCCGGGCAGGGGGATTCTTGGATGGCGTGCTCATCGTTGCATCGCGAAGCGCACGCGTACACGGGCGCGCTGACTGACGGTCTGACCGGCCCGCATCACGGGCTGATAGCGCCAGTGTCGCACCGCTTCCATGGCCGGCTGCTCGAAGACGCCGACCGGCTGCGCGCCGACGATCGTGACGTCGCCCACCGTGCCGTCGGGATTGACGAGGAACTGAAGATCGACCCAGCCCTCGATGCCTCGCTGGCGCGCATCGAGCGGAAAGTCCGGCGGCACGTAGCGGGTGCGGGTGAGGCTGCTCGCGCTCACGAAGCTCGCGGCGCGCTGCGCCTCGTCCTGCGCGGCGCTCACGGCCGTGTCGAGCTCACCGATCGCCGCGGCGTCGGCGCCGGCGGTGCGCGCTTCTGCGAGCCAGCGGCGCGCGAGCACAAAGTCCTGCGCCCGTAGCGCACCGCGCGCCTCATCGAGCAGGCGCTTGTCGAAGGCGGTGCGCGCGAGCTGAGTCGCGCTGTGGTCCGGGTCCGTCTGAACCAGCTTCGCCAGATAGAACTGGGCGCTGTCGCCGGCCGGCTCGATCAGGCGCCCCTCGCCGAGGCGCTCGTTGAAAACCTGCGCAAGATGCGCGAGCGAGTTGGCCGTGCTCGCGCCGCGCAGGCGCTGCGCCTCGGCCTGCAATGTGGCGACATCCGCCGGGGCCGCCCCGGCATCGGCCGCCGCGGCTGCCCAGCGGTC
>JACXTT010007624.1_pt1 | contig 15206 bp, 15 predicted proteins | sample 9270951 | NCBI WGS metagenome assembly JACXTT01 (sample SAMN15532306, study PRJNA645909) | rock metagenome | isolation source: weathered quartz diorite | place: Puerto Rico | collected 2017-06-21 | reverse complement strand
TCTCGAACGGCGGCAAGTTCATCGTGCCGCTGCCCGAGGTGCGCGTCGTAGACGGCTAGAAGGCCGCCGTCTGCGTCACGTCGGGATCGATGCCGCCCCTGCGCCGGCTCGGCCTCAACCTCCTCTACCTCGTTCCGGGCGAAGTTGGTGGCTCGGAGGTGTACGCACGCAACCTCCTCTGCGCGATCCATCGCTACCGTCCGCAGCTCGAGCTGGTCGCCTACGTCGGCCGCGAGGCGCTCGAGTCGCTGGGCGCGGAGCCTTGGGCGGATCGCACGCGGTTCGTCGTGAGCCCCGCCCCCTCGCGAAACAAGCCGTTTCGGGTCGCGGCCGAGCTGACTTGGCTTCCCGCTCGCGCGCGGCGCGATCGGGTCGAGCTCCTGCACAGCCTCGGCACGACCTCGCCGATCGTCTGCCCCGTCCCCTCCGTGGTGAGCGTGCTCGACGTGATCTACCATCACTTTCCCGAGACCTTCCCCGCCGCGAGCCGCCTCGGACTGCGGCTGGTGGTCCCGGCTGGGGCTCGTCGCGCCCGGCGTGTGATCGCGATCTCGCACGCCGGGAAGCGCGACCTCGCTGACACCCTCCGGCTCGAGCCGAGCAGGATCGAAGTGGTCCATCTCGGTTTCATGGAACCGCCCGCCGCCGAGCCGGCGCCGTCGGACGAGCTGCGCGCCCGGTACGGCCTCGGGGCCGGCCCGATCGTGCTGTCGGTCGCCGCGGCCCTTCGCCACAAGAACCTCGCGCGGCTCATCGGAGCGTTCGCGCTTGCTTCCGAGGGGCGGGACGCCTCGCTCGTGAACGTCGGCCACGCGGGTCTCGATACAGACCAGCTTCGCCGGCAGGCTGAGCAGCTCGGGATCAGCGAGCGAGTCCACTTCACGGGCTGGATCGACGATGCGGACCTCGAGGGCCTCTATCGCTCTGCGAGCGTGTTCGTCTATCCGAGCCTGATGGAGGGCTTCGGGATGCCCGTGCTCGAGGCGATGTACCGGGGAGTCGCCGTTGCGTGCTCCAACGTGAGCGCGATGCCGGAGGTCGCAGGTGACGCGGCCGAGCTCTTCGACCCCACCGATCCGCATGCGATCGCGGCCGCACTGACGCTGCTGCTCGACGACCCCGCCCGGCGGGCGGAGCTGATCGCCCGCGGGCGCGAGCGCTGGAAAGCGTTCAGCTGGGAGCGTGCTGCAAAGCAGACGCTCGGCGTCTACGAGCGGGCGCTCGGTGCGGACAACAACTCACGATAGAAAGCGATCGTCTCGCGGATGCCCTCCGCAAGCGGAACCTCGGCCTGGAAGCCGAAGTGCTGCTTCGCCCGGCGGACGTCGAGGAACCGCCGCGGCTGGCCGTCGGGCCGGCTCGTGTCCCACACGATCTCACCCTCGTAACCGGCCTCGCGAGCGATCAGCTCGGCCAGCTCGCGGATGGACGTCTCGCGACCGGCGCCGATGTTCACCGGCGCGGAGTCGTCGTAGCGCTCAGCCATCAAGAGCAGGGCGCGGGCGGCGTCCTCCACGTAGAGGAACTCGCGCGTCGGGCTGCCGGATCCCCACAGCACGACCTCCTGGTCGCCGCGATCGACTGCCTCGACGAATTTGCGGACCATCGCCGCGATCACGTGCGAGTCCTCGAGGTCGAAGTTGTCGTGGGGCCCGTAGAGGTTTGCGATCACCGGCACGCACGAGTTGAACCCGTACTGACGACGGTAGGCATCGGATAGCACGATCAGCATCCGCTTCGCGAGCCCGTAGGGGGCGTTCGATTCCTCGGGGTACCCGTCCCACAGCGAGTCCTCCGAGAACGGCACCGGCGTGAATTTCGGATAGCCGCAGACGGAGGAAGCAGCGACGAGCTTCTCGACGTCGGCGAGGCGGCTCTGCTCGAATACGTTCGCGCCCATCATGAGGTTGTCGTAAGCGAGGGGCCCAGGATTGCGCAGGTTGAACCCGATTCCTCCCACGCGCGCGGCGAGGTGGATCACGACCGCCGCTCCTTCGACCGCCTCGCGCGCCGCCCCTGGATCGCGAAGGTCGTGCTCGGCCGAGCTCGGAACCGAGACGGCCGCGCCCAGCTCCTCGAGCATCGCGACGATCGCGCGCCCGACGAAGCCGGCGCCGCCCGTCACCACCGTCCGCCTGCCTCGCCAGAAGTCCGGACTCGGCGTCGTCATGTGCCCTCGTGACTGTAGCGGGTGACCTTGCCCGCAAGCTGGTCCTCGAGCTCCGCGCAATCTGCGTCGACCATGACCCGAACCAGCTCGTCGAAGCCGACCTTCACCTCCCACCCCAGACGCTCCCTGGCCTTCGAGGGATCGCCCTGGAGCGCGTCGACCTCGGACGGGCGGAAGTAGCGCGGATCGATCTCGACGTGGGGCTCCCAATCGAGTCCGGCATGCTCGAAAGCGGCTTGGAGGAACTCCCTCACGCTGTGCGTCTCGCCGCTCGCGATCACGAAGTCCTCGGGCTCGCCGGCCTGGACCATCATCCACATCGCCTCGACGTAATCGGGCGCGTAGCCCCAGTCCCGCCGTGCGTCCAGGTTGCCGAGGTACAGCTTGTCCTGCAGCCCCGCCTTGATCCGAGCCACGGCGCGCGTGATCTTGCGGGTCACGAAGGTCTCGCCACGTCGCGGCGACTCGTGGTTGAACAGGATCCCGTTGACGGCGAAGAGCCCGTACGCCTCTCGGTAGTTGACGGTCGCCCAGTAGGCGGCGACCTTCGCCACCGCATAGGGGCTGCGCGGATGGAACGGCGTCTCCTCGGATTGCGGCGGGGGCGCCGCTCCGAACATCTCGGAAGACGAAGCCTGGTAGAAGCGCGCCTGGAGCCCGGACTCCCTGATTGCCTCGAGGATGCGCAGGGTCCCGCCGGCGGTGACGTCGAAGGTGTACTCGGGCACGTCGAAGGAGACGCGCACGTGGCTCTGCGCGCCGAGATGGTAGATCTCGTCTGGCTGCAGCTCGTACAGGAGCTTCGCGAGCGAGACGGGGTCGGCGAGATCGCCGTAGTGGGTGAAGAGCTTCACGCCGCGCTCGTGCGGGTCGCGATACAGGTGATCAATCCGGTGAGTGTTGAAGCTCGACGCGCGGCGCACGATCCCGTGCACCTCGTAGCCCTTGTCCAGCAGCAGCTCGGCGAGGTACGAGCCGTCCTGTCCGCTGATGCCGGTCAGCAGGGCTTTAGCCACGCTCGCCTCCGAGCGCCGGCTCGGCCGGGCTTTTCAGCCGCTCGAGATCGTGGTCGACCATCAGCCGGACGAGCTCCTCGAAGGAGACGGTCGGGCTCCACCCGAGGCGCTCCTTCGCGCGCGACGGGTCTCCGACCAGGTTGTGGAGCTCCGCCTTGCCGCGCTTCAGAGCGCTGTCGGTCCGCACGTGCTCTCGCCAGTCGAGCCCGACGTGCGAGAACGCCGCCTCGACGAGGTCCTGAACCCCGTGCCCCTCGCCGGTCGCGACGACGTAGTCGTCGGGCTCGTCGCACTGCAGCATCAGCCACATGGCCCGCACGTAGTCCGGCGCATACCCCCAGTCACGCCGCGCGTCGAGGTCGCCGAGCGTCAACTGCTCGTCGATGCCGAGGCTGATCCGCGCCGCCGCCTGGGTGATCTTGCGCGTCACGTACTTCGGCGGCCGCCGCGGCGACTCGTGGTTGTAGAGGATCCCGGAAGAGGCGTGCAGCCCGTATCGCGTCCGGTAGCTGCAGGTGATGAAGTGCCCATACGCTTTCGCCACGCCGTAGGGGGTGAGGGGCCAGACCGGCGTGTCCGGGCTCTGCGGGGATTCGACCGGCTCGCCGAAGATCTCGCTGGACGAAGCCTGGTAGAAGCGGATCGCGGAGTCGACGGTGCGGATTGCCTCGAGGATCACGGTGACGCCCACGGCGGCGAACTTGGCTGTCAGCACCGGCTCGTCCCACGAGGCCGGCACGAACGAGACGGAGGCCAGGTTGTAGACCTCTTGGGGCTCGCACCACTGAAGGGTCTCCACCATGGAGCGTTTGTCCAAGAAGTCAGCCTCGACCAGGCTGAGCTCGTCGCGGATCGCAGCGAGGTTCGCGTAGCCGTCGGCCGAGCCCGTCCGGGTGATGCCGAACACCTCGTAGCCCTTGCTCAGCAAGAGCTCGGCGAGGTACGAGCCGTCCTGGCCGCCGATCCCGGTGACGAGCGCGCGCGGCGTCATGCGGGCCTCGGCCGGGTCAGCCGCAAGAGGCGATAGACGAGCACGATCAATCGGCTCACGGCCTGGTTTGCCGTCACGGCAACAGGATGGCCGGCGCCGTGCTCGCGGGCATTCTGCGCGTGCTCGACGAACTGTCGCTCGAAGCCACTCATGCTGAGGGAGCCGGGCGCCATGCGAAAGCCCGCGAGTGTCTGATCGAGAATCACCGGCGGGGAGAGGCGGCCCAAGCGGAGCCAGAGATCGTAGTCCATCGAATAGTCGAACCGCTCGTCCAGAAGCCCGATGCGGTCGAAGGCGCTCCGGCGGATGAAGGTCGACGGGCAGCTGATGAAGTTCTGCACGAGCAGGAGCGAATAGGAGTAATGCCTCAGGAAGAATCTCTTGTAGGCGGTGGCGGCGCGGCGGATCTCGTTCCCATCCCCGTCCATGATGAGGCAGACACCGGTGCCCCACGCAGCCTCGGGCTGCCCAGCAAAGGCCCTGCCGACGAGATCGAGCGCGCCGGGGAAGTAGACGTCGTCCGCGTTCAGCCAGCCCACGATCTCTCCACGGGCCATGCGGATTCCCTTGTTCACGGCATCGGAGAGACCGCGGTCGGGTTCGGACACGTAACGCACCCCCGGCGCGTCCGCGAGGATCTCGAGCGTGCCGTCCGTGGAGCCGCCGTCGACCACGACCTGCTCGACCGCGCCGCCGTAGGCCTGCGAACGCACGCTTTCAAGCGCCTGTGGGAGGGTGGCCGCGCCGTTCAGGCAGGGCGTGACGATCGTCAGGCTCGGGAGCTGCATCGTTTCGGGGTCAGGGCTTGAAGTCGGGGAACTGGCTGTCGCGGGCCGAGGCAGTCGGGTTCGGCAGCGGCCACTCGATTCCGAACGCCGGGTCGTCGAACCTGACTCCCCGGGCCTGGTCTTCCACGTAGTAATGCGACATCTGGTAGTAGACCTCGGTGCCGTCCTGGAGCGTCTGAAACCCGTGTGCCATGCCGACCGGGATATAGAGCATGCGCCCGTTGTCCGCGCTCAACTCGGTCCCGAACCAGCGGCAGTAGGTCTCGGACTCGGGCCGGAGGTCCAGGGCCACGTCGTAGATCGAGCCGCGCGTGCAGCGCACGAGCTTCGCCTCTCCGTCGGGGTCGGCCTGATAGTGCATGCCCCGCAACGTGCCGCGGTGAGCGTTGAAGGACGTGTTGCACTGGATGACCGCCGGGTCGAGCCCGTGATTGATGAACTCGCCGACGTCGAACGTGCGCGCGAAGTGACCGCGATCGTCGTTCAACACGTCCAGATCGATCACGAATGCGCCGAGCAGGGGCGTCTGGGTGAATCTCATGCGTACAGCTCGAGGGCCGGGGCGCGTACGAGGAACCGGCCGCCCCAATCCGACACGAACCGCAACTGCTCCATGATCTCTGCGCGGAGGTTCCATGGCAGGATGAACACGACGTCCGGACGCGCGCGCTCGATCTCCTCGGGGGCGCGGATCGGGATGTGGCTCCCGGGGAGGTAGCGTCCCTGCTTGTGCGGGCTTCGATCGACAGTGAAGTCGATGAACTCGGTTCCGATCCCGCAGAAGTTCAGCAGCGTGTTGCCCTTCGCGGGAGCACCGTAGCCGACGATCGAATTGCCCTCGTTCTTCAGCCCGATCAGCGACTCGAGAATGTCACGCTTCTCCTGCTGCACCGCGTGGCCGAAGGCGACATACGTGTCGAGGTCAGTCATGCCGGCGCGCTCCTCGCGCGCCACCAACCCGCGCACCGCGTCGCTGGTCTCGCGGGCCGGGTCGCGCGCGTGACAGGCATGAACCCGCAGGGAACCGCCGTGGGTGGGAAGCTCGTCGACGTCGAAGACGTTGAGGCCGTGCGCGGCGAACACCCGGCTCGCCGTCAGCAGCGAGAAGTACGAGAAGTGCTCGTGGTAGATCGTGTCGAACTGCCGCTCCTCGATCATGCGCTCGAGGTGCGGGAATTCCATCGTGATCACCCCGCCAGGCGCGAGCAGGTCCTTCATTCCTGCCACGAAGTCGTTGAGGTCGGGGACGTGGGCCAGGACGTTGTTGCCGATCAGTAGGTCGGCTTGCCTCCTGGTCGCCAGCGCGCGGCCGAGGTCGCGGCCGAAGAACTCGACCTCGGTCGGGATGCCCTTCCCGATCGCGACCTCCGCGACGTTGGCGGCCGGTTCGACGCCCAGCACCGGTATGCCGCGCTCCAGGAAGTACTGGAGCAGGTATCCGTCGTTGCTCGCAACCTCGACGACCTGGGAGCGCTCGTCGAGCCCGTATCGCGCGATCGCCCACTCGACGTACCGGCGGCAGTGCTCCAGCCAGGTGGTCGAGTAGGACGAGAAGTACGAGTAGTCGGAGAAGATCGCCTCCGGGGTCTCGAACTCCTCGAGCTGGACGAGCAAGCATTGGTCGCAAGCGAGCGCGTGGAGCGGGAAGAACGGCTCCATCCCGTTGATCTCGGCCTCCGTCAGGTAGTGGTTCGCGATGGGCGACATGCCAAGATCCGCGAACGTTCGCGAAAGGGGGGCCCCGCAGAACCGGCAGCGGCCCATGGGCCTTCGGCCCGGTCCTCGGGCCTCCGTCATGGGGATTCGACGGGGGCCATTCCGGGCGCGGGCGTGCCGGCGAACTCCTCGATCTGGCGAAGCGAGTGCTCTCGAAGGTCGGCCTCCGCCTGGTAGGCCTTGTACCAGGACACGATGCTCGCGAGCGCTTGGTCCAGGTCCCAACGCGGAGCCCAGCCAATGCGTGTTCGGGCCTTGGAGGAGTCCAGGCGCAGATACATCGCCTCCGGCGGGTGCGAGCCGCCATCGCGCCGCCAGGGGATCGGCTCTCCCCAGAGCTCGCTGAGGCGTTCGAGGATCCATTGCACGGGCCGCGCATCCCGCTCGTCGGGCCCGAAGTTCCAGCCGTCGGCGAGGGTGTTCGTCTCCCACAGCGACTCGGCCAGCTTGAGATAGCCGCTCAGGGGGTTGAGGACGTGCTGCCAGGGCCGGATCGCGCCGGGATTGCGGATCAGCAGCTCCCGGCGGTCGAGCGCCGCGCGGATGATGTCCGGAATCAGCCGGTCTTCGCCCCAGTCGCCCCCGCCGATCACGTTGCCGGCGCGCACGGTCGCAACTGCGACGGGGTTGTCGGATCCGAAGAACGACTCGCGGTATGCGGCCGTGACCAGCTCCGAGCACGCCTTGCTGTTGCTGTACGGGTCGCGGCCGCCCTTCGGCTCGTCCTCGCGATAGCCCCACTCCCACTCGCGGTTCTCGTACACCTTGTCGGTCGTGACGTTGATCACCACCCGCACGTCTTCGGCGCGACGCACCGCGTCGAGCACGTTCACCGTCCCCATCACGTTCGACTCGTAGGTGCCGACCGGGTCGACGTATGAACGCCGGACGAGCGGCTGGGCCGCCATGTGAATGACGACGTCGGGACGCTGCCCGGCGACCACGTCGCGCACCGCCTCGGTGTCGCGGATGTCGCCTTCGATACTGACCATCGCGGCCCCCACGTCCGCGACTTCGTACATGCACGGCCGGCTTGGCGATCCGGCGGAGTATCCGATCACGTCTGCGCCGAGGTTCTGGAGCCAGAGGCACAGCCAGCTTCCCTTGAAGCCGGTGTGGCCCGTCACGAGCACCCGGCGCGAGCGCCAGAAGGAGGGGTTGACTACCACTTCTTCCACGGCGCCTCGCCCGTCGCCCAGAGATCCTCGAGATGGTTCTTGTCCCGGAGCGTGTCCATCGCGTACCAGAAACCCTCGTAGACAAAGGGCGCGAGTTCGTCGTCCCGAGCCAGGTGTTGCATCGGCTCGCGCTCCCAGACGGTCTGGTCACCTTCAATGTACTCGACCACCTTCGGCGACAGGACGAAGAACCCGCCGTTGATCCAGCCACCGTCGCCGTGGGGCTTCTCGGAGAAGCCGCGGACGCGCTCCCGCGAGACATCGAGGGCGCCGAACCGGCCGGGCGGCTGGACCGCCGTCACGGTCGCGAGCACGCGCTGGTCGCGGTGGAACGCGATCAACTGGCCGATGTCGATATCCGAGAGCCCGTCGCCGTACGTGAAGCAGACCTCCTCGTCGCCGCCCAGGTAGGGGCTCACGCGCCTGAGTCGCCCGCCGGTCTGCGTCTGCTCTCCCGTGTCGACCAGGGTCACCCGCCAGGGCTCGGTGGTGCTCTCATGGACCTCCATGCGGTTGTTCGCGATGTCGAACGAGACGTCGCACGTGTGGAGGAAGTAGTTCGCGAAGTACTCCTTGATCATGTAACCGCGGTAGCCGAGGCAGATCACGAAGTCGTTGATCCCGTGTGAGGAATACATCTTCATGATGTGCCAGAGGATCGGCTTGTTGCCGATCTCGATCATCGGCTTGGGGCGGACGATCGTCTCTTCGCTGATACGCGTGCCGGCGCCGCCCGCAAGGATGACCGCTTTCATAGCGCTTTCGCGTTCCCTCTCGGTCTCAGAGCAAAGAGGAGGGCCCGAGCGTTGCGCCGCGGATGCCGAGCATACAAGCCGGCGAAACTCCGCCGCGAGCTATCGCTCGACCATTCTTCGAGTGAGCTCCGGCACGTGCCAGTACGTGTACTCGACACGGATGTTGTAGTCCCGGAACGTCGTGTAGGTCATGCCCTCGATCGTGACCTGCTCGCCGCTGGGCGCGATTTCGGCGAAGGGACGGTTGTGGATCCCTTTTGCGGTCCATCGCGTCACGATCTGGGCTCCTCCGCGCGCTCGTCCACCGACCTTGGGAAAACAGATCGAGTCCTCGATCGTGAACGCGACGTCGTCCAAACCCTCGAGGTACGTGCGTCCCATCCCCATGTCCATGAAATCGCTCTCGCGCTTCTCGCGCTGGTAGCCGCCGGGCTCGTGAATCCGCTCGAGATGCGCGACGGTTGCGTTGGTGAACTCCTCCTCGACCGTGGCCAAGATCGAGGAGTAGAGCTCGTACATGGGGCCCTGCGCAGACGGATCGTCCGCGTCCCGCTTGGCTGCCTTCCTCCGGCCGAACAGCCTCACGGGGTCGCCCCGATCTGCCTCATCAGCGCCAGAATGTCCCAGACTGCCCATTCATCGGTCGCCCACGTCTCGACGTTCCCCTCTGGGTTCCGTCGCTCGTCGAAGACGATCCACGTGATGCCGGGGATCGAAACCTCGGTTCCGGTGGGCGACACTCCGAAAAGCGGTGCGGTGTGCCTGCCCGTGACCTCCCACCGAAGCGCCACGACCTTCTGTTTGACCGTCTGCCCATTCATGCGAACCTCGATGTCTGACAGCCCATCGAGGTAAGTGAGCGGCATGCCGCGCCGAGCCGGACCCTCGATCGTCACCTTCACCTCACTCTTGGGGTCCAATTCGGTGGCCACAAGGCTCGCCGGCCCGGTCGCGTCCCTGGCGGCGTCGGCCGCCGCCTCCTCGGCGCCGAAGAGCTCCTTCCTGACCTCCGCCTTGGGCCGTCCCTTGAACGGATCTCCATTGATCTCGTGGAGCCACTTCACCGCTGCCCTCGATCGCTGGGCCTCCACGAATGCGCGGCCCGCCACGTACTGGCCAACGCGCTCCGGGAGCCGCATGGGCAGCTCGTTCAGCGCCTTTCTCGCCTTGTCTGCCTGCAGCGTCATGGTTGCGATTATGCCTTACCGATCGGTACTCCGGCCACCGCGAGCGCATCGCCGAATGCGTCGGCGGCCGCCTCATAGGTGAGCGGTTCGACCGCCGCCCGGCCGACCCGTCCCAGCCGCTCGTGGAGCCGCTCGTCTTCCAGGATCTGGGCGATCGCGGCCGCGAGCTCGCGGTCGTCGCCGGGCCGGACGACAAGTCCGCTCGCGCCGTGCGCGATCAGCCCGCCTGGCACAGCGCCGACCGCCGCGCTCGCGATCACGGGCGTGCCCTGGAGCATCGCCTCGTTGCACACCAGCCCCCACGGCTCGAGGAACCGCCGGGTGGCGATCGAAGGGACCACGAGTGCATGGGCCGCGGCGTAAGCGACCGGGAGTCGTTCCCGGCGGGTGTGCCCGGCGAGCACGACGCCTTCCCCGGCTCGCTGGACCGCTCTGGCGAGCGGTCCGTCGCCGATCACGCACAGCACCGCGTCGTCTCGGCCCAGGCGCGTCCAGGCGCGAAGCAGCGCGTCGACGCCCTTGTCCCGTACGAGTCGTCCCACGTACAGCACGATCGGAGCGTTGGCGGGGAGCCCGGCTTCCGCACGCCAGGCCGCCTTCTCCTCCTCCGAAACCTCGCGTCCGAAGATCTCCGGCTCGACCGCCTGCGGTGCGACGAACACACCGTGCGTTCCCTTGCGGTAGCGCGCGACGTAGCGTGAGATGTGCGGGCCGTAGGTGACGACCGCGTCCGCGCGGCGGTAGATCCGCTTCATCAACCGCAGCGAAAACGTGTGAGGCACTGTCAGCGGATGGCGCCAGAGCGACGCCCAGAGCACGAACGGAGTCTTGGACCGCCGCGCGCCCCTGTACGCGGCCGGCAGCGCGACGCGGCCGGCGATCGAACCGATCACGGCGTGATTCGCGCCGGCGAGCGCCTCCGCGTCTCGCTGGCGAGCGAGCCGGTGCGCCGGAAACGGTGCCTGTGCGATCTGGCGATCGAGGTCGCGGAGGGAGTCGGGCACGTAATGCGCCTCGCCACCGAAGCAGTGGACCTCGACGCCGTATCGCTCGTGGAGGAGGCGATACAGAGGAACTCGGTAGGGCGGCAGGTAGTTGGTGACGAGGGCGATCGGCATACGCTGCGGGCTAGTGCCCTGTCCCGAAACGCTCGACCTGAAATGGCGGCCCCGGATCGCCGCCATCCGGAGTCCTCGGTCGCCCGAATACTGTCCGGTATTCGGGCTTCCTGCGTCCTTGCCTGGCGACGCCCGGTCCGCGCCATTTCGAGGCCAACGTTCCGAGACAGAGCACTAGATGAACGTACTGCTTCTCCACAACAGGTACCGTCAGCCGGGCGGCGAAGAGCGCTCGGTCGGTGCGATCGAGACCCTCCTGCGGGCCCGGGGGCACGACGTGGCGGTGCTCGAGCGCACGAGCGAGTCGCTCGCCGGCGCCCGTGGCCTCTTGCGAGCCGGTACGGCGATGCTGGCCGGTGGCCTGAACCCGGATGAGGTCGCCGGCGCCGTGGTGCGGCACCGAGCCGAGGTGGTTCACGTCCACAACCTCAATCCCCTCTTTGGGGCCCGCGCGCTCCGTGCCGCCCGGCGCGAGGGAGCGCGCGTGGTGCTGCACGTGCACAACTACCGGCTCGTCTGTGCAATCGCGATCCAGTTCAGGGACGGGGAGCTCTGCATGCGCTGCCACGGGCGGAATACCGCGCCCGCGGTCCGTCTTCGGTGTCGGGGCACGCTGCCCGAGGCGATTGCGTACGGGGCGGGAATGGCGCTTCACCAGCGCGCGGTCCTGGAGTCGGTCGACGGTTGCATCGTTCCGAGCTCCTTCGCGCGCAAGCGGCTCGAGGAGGTCGGCGTGCCGTTGCCGGCCGCGAAGGTGCTCCCGAACTTCCTGCCCGCGGCCGACTTCGTCGCAGCGCCGCCGAACACGCGGCCGCGGCACGCCCTGTACGCCGGGCGGCTCGTCGCGGAAAAGGGCGTCGAAACCGTGGTCGAGGCCGCCGCGCGCGCCGGTGTGCCGCTCGCGATCGCCGGATCAGGGCTCGAGGAGTCCCGTCTGCGGGCGCTCGCGTCCGAACTGGGCGCGAGCGTCAGCTTCCTGGGGAGGCTTGGCTCGAGAGCGCTGGCCGATGCCCGCAAGGTCTCCGCGTTCTCCGTCGTGCCGTCGCGGTGGGACGAGCCCTGCCCGTACGCCGCCATCGAGTCGATGGCGGCCGGGATACCCGTCCTCGGGTCCGCGGTCGGCGGGATCCCGGAGGTGGTGGGAGCCGAGTCCGTCCTTCCACCCGGCGACGTGGTGCGCTGGGCGGAGGCGATGGCGGTTCTCTGGAGGGATGGCGCCGTGCGCGCGGAGCGCGCGTCCGGTGCGCTCGAGCGGGCGCGGGCGCTGTTCGGCGAGGAGCGCTTCTACAGTGGGCTGATGGAGGTTTACGCGGGGCGCGGATGAGCATGTACGCCTCCCTCGCAATCGCGCGAATCCCGAAGCGGGAGCTGCTCGGCGTGCCGATGGCGCTCATCGACTACGCGGGCGCCATGGACGCGATGGACGCAATGATCGAGCGGCGCGAGCGGGGCTACGTCTCGGCTGCGGCGGTGCACGTCGTGATGGTTTCGCGGCACGATCGCGCCACGCTGGCGGCGCTCCGGGAAGCATCGCTCGTCCTGCCGGACGGGCGCCCTCTGGTGTGGGCGCTGAACCTGCTCGGGGCGGGGCTCGACGACCGCGTGTACGGCCCCGAGCTGACCGTGCGCTACTGCCGCCGCGCGGCCCAGCGGGGGCACCGGATCTGGCTCTACGGCGGCGCCACCCGGGCCGCGCTCGCGGGGCTCGAGCGGGCGCTCGAGAGCCGCTTCCCCGGGATCCAGATCGCCGGCGGGCATTCACCTCCGCCCCGGCCGTTGACGGCGGAGGAGGAGGCCGCGCTCGCCGCGCGGATCAACGCCGACGCTCCGGACGTGGTCTGGGTCGGGATCGGCGCCCCGAAGCAGGAGCTGTGGATGGCAAGGATGCGCCCGCTGCTCGAGGCGCCGGTGCTCGCCGGCGTGGGAGCGGCCTTCGACTTCATCGCGGGGCGCAAGCGCCAGGCGCCCGCCTGGATGCAGCGCGCAGGGCTCGAGTGGCTCTTTCGCCTGTCGCAGGACCCGCTCCGGCTCGGGCCTCGTTACCTGCGTTACAACCCCGCGTTCGTCGCGGCCTTCGCTCGGCAGTACATTTCGGGGCGGCGTGCCTGACAGCCCCTCTTTTGGGCACGACGTCTCGGTCATCGGCCTCGGCCGCGTGGGGCTGCCGCTTGCGCTGACCTTCGCCGATCGCGGCGTGTCGACGATCGGCGTCGACAAGGATGCAGATCGGCTCGAGACGGTCCGCGCCGGCGTGATGCCGTTCCATGAGCACGGCACGCAGGAGCTCCTCGACCGCGTCGTCGCCAAGGGCGGCCTTCGGCTTTCGAGCCGGATCGAGGATGCCGTCGCTGCCCGGCACATCATCCTGACCGTCGGGACCCCGAGCCTCTGGCACATCGAGATCGACATCTCGGAGATCCGCGCCGTGCTCGACGCGCTCCTGCCAGTCCTCCGGGCGGGCCATGTGCTCGTGCTGCGCTCGACGGTCGCGCCGGGGACCACCGACTTCGTGGCCGGATACCTCGAGCAGCAGCGCGGCTTCGTGATCGGTCAGGACCTGATGGTCGCGCACGTTCCCGAGCGAATCGCGGAGAACCACTTCATCGAGGAGATCGCGACGCTTCCTCACATCGTCGGTGGAGTCGACGAGCCGTCGACTGAGGCGGCCGCGGCGCTGTTCGAGCTGCTGGGGCCGCAGATCGAGCGCACGACTCCGGTGCAGGCGGAGCTGGCAAAGATCTGGACGAACATCTACAGGTACGCCAACTTCGCGCTGCCGAACCTCCTGATGATGAACTGCGAACAGTACGGCGCGAACGTGTTCGAGGTGATCGAGCTCATCAACCGCGACTACCCGCGCGGCGGAATCTCGATGCCCGGCCTCACCGGCGGGACCTGTCTGCGCAAGGACTTCGCGTTCTCGGAGGAGCGTTCAAATGCGCCCGGCATGCTGATGTCGGTCTCGCGCGTGAACGAGAGCATCCCGTTCTTCCTGGTGGAGGGAATGAAGCGGCGGCTTGGATCGCTACGCGGCCGGCGGGCTGCGATCCTCGGCCTCACGTTCAAGCGCGACTCGGATGACTTGCGGGACTCGCTCGCGTCGAAGCTGATCCGGCTCTTGGAGCGCGAGCTTGCGACGGTCGTCGCGCACGACCCCCATGCGCCGGTCGCCTCGGAGCGACTCGAAGACGCGCTCGAGGGAGCTGACGTCGTGGTGGTCGCGATCAACCACAGCGAGTTCTCGGACACCGGGGTGCTTGCCGCCATCGCCGAGGGCGCAGCCCCCGACTGCCTGCTCGTCGACCCCTGGAACGCGTTCGGGGCGGCAAAGGTGTTTGCGACCGTCAACGAGGCGGTCGAGCGGGCGCGCGAGCCGGCAGCGCAGCGATGAGCCGCGTCCTCGTGACCGGCGCCGCGGGCATGATCGGCACCGCGGTTGCCCGTCGGCTGCTCGACGACGGGGGGTTCGACGTGCGGGTCTCCGATCAGCGCGAGCCTCCTTCCTGGATAAGCGAGGCTTGCGAGGTCCACACCGGAGACCTCCGGGATCTCGCTCAGGCCAGGCGCGCGCTCGACGGCTGTGATCGGATCGTCCACCTGGCCGCGATCGTGGGCGGGATCGCGAACTTCCATCGAGTTCCGTACACGTTGCTGGAGACCAACAACGCCCTGTACAACGCCCTCTTCCGGGCCGCGATCGAGGCGGAGGTCGAGCGGCTCGTCTACGTCTCCTCGAGCATGGTGTTCGAGCGTGCCGCCGAGTTCCCGACGACGGAGGAATCGCTCGCCCGGACGCTGCCGCCCCGGTCCGCGTACGGCCACTCGAAGCTCTCGGGCGAGTACTACTGTCGCGCCGCGCAGGAGGAGTTCGGACTGCAGTTCGCGATCGTCCGCCCTTTCAACGCCTACGGCCCGGGCGAGCTGCCCGGCGACGAGCCTGGCTTCGCGCACATCGTGCCGGACCTGATCGAGCGGGCGCTGCGGCAGGACCGGCCGTTTGCGATCTTTGGCTCGGGCGAGCAGACGCGAACGCTCACACACGTAGACGACATCGCCGGGGGCGTAGGGGCGGCGCTCGTCAAGACGGACGCGCTCGGCGAGGACTTCAACGTCTCGGCGGACGAGGAGCTGACCGTGCGCGAGATCGCCGAGGTGGTGTGGGCGGCGTGCGGGAACGACCCGGCCACGCTCGAGCTCCGGCACCTGCCCTCTTTCGAGGTGGACGTCAGGCGGCGTTGGCCTTCGGTCGAAAAAGCCCGTCAGATCCTCGGCTGGGAGGCCGAGATC
>JACXTT010007623.1_pt1 | contig 15206 bp, 13 predicted proteins | sample 9270951 | NCBI WGS metagenome assembly JACXTT01 (sample SAMN15532306, study PRJNA645909) | rock metagenome | isolation source: weathered quartz diorite | place: Puerto Rico | collected 2017-06-21 | reverse complement strand
CCTCGCGAATGTGATCGGCCTGTGCAAATCCCGCGGGCACATCGCCGAACTCGAGCGAGACGTTCTTGTGCACGTTGGGAGTCGGGCCGTCCCCGTAGGTCTGCACACGGACCCCCGCCTCGGCCACACCCTGGTCGATTGACATGACCGGCGGCAGCGGCTCGTACTCGACCTCGATCGCCTCGCAGGCGCGCTCGGCGGTCTCCTCGTCGACCGCGGCGACCGCGGCAATCGGATCTCCAACGTACCGCACCGTCTCGAGGCACAGCGCCTCCTCGTCCTGACTGCTCGGCATGATGCCGAACTTCGCCGGCAGGTCTCGCCCGGTGATGACCGCGTGGACGCCCGGAAGCGCTTCCGCGCGGGACGTATCCAGCGTCTTGATGCGCGCGTGCGGCAGATGGGCCCGGAGGAGCTTCCCATAGAGCATCCGCGGCAGGAAGAAATCGTCCGCATAGCGGGTCTCGCCCATCGTCTTGGCCGGTCCGTCCACTTTGGTCCACGGCCGGCCGATGATCCTAAATCCCCCGTCTCCGGTCATCGGGGTCCCTCGCGTGTCTGGCCGGGAGTTCCGCCGGCCCGCGTTTCGACCGGTACGGTGACGGGCGCCGGATCCCGGGGCCCATTCCCCTTCGCGCGATGAACGGCAAGTTCCACGGCTTCCAGGATCTTGAGGTAGCCGGTGCACCGGCAGAGGTTTCCCGCCAGCCACTCCGTGACGTCCTGACGCGTGGGCGATGGGTTTCGATCCAGCAGTGCCTTGGCGGCGACCAGGATGCCCGGGGTGCAGTAGCCACACTGTGCCGCTCCCAGCTCCGCAAACGTCTCCTGGAGCGGGTGGAGCCGGCCGCCCCGGGCCAGCCCCTCGACCGTCGTGATGGCCCGCCCCTCCAGCTCAACAGGCAGGGCGAGGCAACTCAGCACCGGGGTGCCGTCCACCAGCACGGTGCAGGTCCCACATTCTCCCAGCTCGCAGCCGTGCTTGGTCCCCGTCAGCCCAAGGTCCTCACGCAGCACCTCGAGGAGCGTCTTGTGGACGGGGACGACCACATCGCGGTCCTCCCCGTTGACGGAGAGCGTCAACGTCGCCTTCACGTCTGCCTCCTTCGCCGTCCGTTCGAGCGGATGGCCCTGGCGCGGGTTGGCGGCGCATCGATCGGGACATGCGGCGCCGCGGAGAGCGCCTGTGCTGCCTTCTGGAGCGGCCGGGCATGCCTGCGCAGATCCAGCGGAGCGGTCCGGACCGCCACCCCGACGATGGACAGCGCCGCGATCGCCTCGCGCTGTGCGCCCTTCCCCGAAAACACCGGCGCCGACACCGCGCGGACGCCGGGCAGGTACTCCATCTCATCGTAGGCCACGCCGGCCAGCCTGACCCGCCGCAACTCCTCCAGGTAACGCGCCCGGCTCACGATCGTCCGCGGCGTGAAGCCTGGGAGCTGTTCCGGCAGCTGGGGCGACTGCGATCCAAACGCGAGCAGGACCTTGGCCACCGCCCCCGCCGTCGCGGGCAGCCTGTGGCCCGGGCGAGCGCCCACTTTCAGTTCGTGGGGAGATTCCTCGCTGGCCAGGATCACGCTCCCGGCTCCATCTCGGGCGTGGAGGGTCACCGTCTCGCCGGAGAGTCGTTGAAGGCGGATCAGGTGGGGTCGCGCCTGGGTCACGAGATCGGGCCCGACCGCGGCCGCTTGACCCAAGGTCGCCAGGGTGGGGCCGAGCCGGTACGTTCTCGTCGCCGTATCGCGGGTGACAAACCCGTTCCGGGCCAGCGTCTCGAGGATGTTATGCGCCGTGCTCTTGTGGATCCCGAGATGCCGGGCCAACTGCGTGAGCGTCGCATCCCCCTGGCCGTCGCCCAGCGCGAGGAGGATGCCGGCCGCCCGCTCCACGGCGGGGACCGACCCGGCACGGCTTCGGCCGATCCGTTTCGGCATGATTCCAAGTTCTCCCTGTAGAACAGTAGTTCCCTCTGCAGGACAGCCTTACCATACTGCCACGGAGCTCACGGCGTCAAGTGGACACGCACCAGTCGAGACGCACCGAGATGATGGCCGGGACGGCGCACCAGGGCAGGGAGAAATCTTCACGCGAGGGGGTCAGAAACCCATCCGCATTCACAAGATCTCCATAAAGTCTCGCTATAGTCTTCCTGTCCGGCGCGGAGACTTTGAGCCGGGCGTCCCGCCCGTGAGCGCCGGTCCGCGGACTGATTGGGGGGACGGGGCGAGCAGAGAAGGACGAAGAGCGGACGATGGCCCCCCTCCGTCGCTTCCGTTCGAGCTTCTCGGTGTCCCCCGTTCCCCCGCCAGGCAAACGGACGATCACGATCCCGCGGGGTCGTGCAGGCTGGTCAGATGGCCACGCGCATCACCCGACGAAACTCGGCCGGTCGCGTAACGTGGGCGGACGTGTCGCCGTGAACTCGCCGTCGACGATGGATTCGACCTGGGACGCCTCGTCGAACCATGAGGCCGGGGCGGCATGGCCCCACAGCGTGGCCCGCTGCGGATCATCGAGCCGCCAGCGGATCGGTTGCCAGTCGGGATCGGCGATGAGGTAGTCGCCGGTGTACAGCTCGATGCGGTTGCCGTCGGGGTCGCGGAGGTAGAGGAAGAACGCGTTCGACAGGCCGTGCCGGCCGGGGCCACGCTCGATGCGATCGGTCATCCGGGCCGACGCCAGGACGTCACAGGCGCGCAGCACGCTCAACTGATCCTGCACCCAGAACGCCAGATGGTGAAGGCGCGGACCGGTTCCGGTCATCAGCGCCACATCGTGCACGTTCTGCTTTCGATGCAGCCAGATCGCCCACACCTGCGGTGGCGCTTCGGCGCTCACCGTGTACTCGGAGCACGCGAACCCGAGATCCTTCTGGTACCAGTGCGCCAGCGGCGCCACGTCCGGGACGAGGCAATTGAAGTGGTCCACCCGCATCACGAACGCCCCGCGGTAGAGATCGTACCGCTGGAGCAGCCGTTCGACGCGCTCGATCTCGCAGAAGAACTCGAGCGGCAGGCCCGCCGGGTCGTGCACCCGAAGCGCTCGTCCCTGACCGGCCTCCACGTCGTGGACCCAGCGCGCGGGCAGCCCCTGCGCCCGGCATAAGCGCTCCAGGCGGTCCAAGTCATCGGGCGAAGCGACGCGATACGACATATGGCCGAGACCCGGTGAAGCGGCGCGCCGCAGCACCAGGCTGTGGTGATCGCGCTCCTCGTACCCGCGCAGGTACAAACAGTCCCCCTGCCGATCGGTTTCCACAAACCCCAACACGTCCACGTAGAACGCCCGCGCGCGCCCGAGGTCGGTGACGCGAAACTCACCATGCGCGGCGCGCAGGATGTTGAACCCGGGCGCCCCCGGGGCTAGATCGATCTCAGGTGTCATAGAAGATCCGTACCTCCTCGGGATTCCACACCTCGATCGGGTCGCGCGGCACTCCCACGGGCTCGCGGAGCCGGTGGTAGCGGCCGCCGAAAAACAGCAACGGGTTCAGCGCCCCTTCCGCCCGGTGGAGGCTGAGCACGCGGCCGAGGAAGAACTGATGGTCGCCCGCCTCCTGGATCTGGTCGATCCGGCAGCCCACCGCGGCGACGCACCCGACGAGTCGCGGTCCCCCCACCCAGGGCTCGAGGCGGTACTCGGGCGGTGAGGGGTGCGGCCAGATACCGGCAAAGAACTGCGATAACGCCTGCTGGTCCTCGGAGAGGATATTGAGCGCGTAGCCGCCGGCCTTGCTCAAGTACCCGTTCATCCGGGCGCGCCGGGCGACCGAGACGCACACCAGCAGCGGGTCGAGCGAGACGGACATAACGGCGTTCGCGGTCATCCCGTGCATCTCGGCGCCCGCCTGGACCGTGACCACTGTCACCCCCGTCGCGAACAGACCCATGACGCGGCGGAATTCGATCGCCTCGGGCCCGCCGGCGGGGTCCGCACCCTCGCTGCCCACAGGATGCCCCACCTCAGTCGCTCGGCGCCGGTTCGACGTGTGCGACCCGCTCCGCGCGCTCGAGAAAGGCCTTCACGCGCTCCATATACGGCCGGCGGTCGTACGCGTTGAACATCGCGCCGGCCATGCGCACGGGATCGCCGAAGAAATATCGCTCGTACAGCGCCTGGCGCGATCCGAACGCGCTGATCGCGACGTCCCAGGCGAGCCGAAAGAGCTTGATCCGGTCCACCGCGTCCGCGCGCGCCGCCTGGTAGTATCGGCGAATCGTCTCCGACTGCGGGCCGTGGAGATCCTTCTCGCTCGGGATGGCCATGAACCCGGACGCGCCGAGCATTTGTAGAATTTCCACCATGCGCGGGTACATGCGCGTGTAGACGTTCCGCGCGGCGTCGAGCGGTGGCCACGCCGGCTGCATGATCCCCCACCGGTTCGTCTGCGCCTCGACCTCGCTCGTGCGCAGAAAGGCGCGCATCGTTTCGAGGTTGATGATGATCTCCGCGATCTTCTCCTGAACGTGCTGGAACTGCTCGATGGCGATCGTGTCGACGATCAGCGAGGCCACGCCCAGGATGAACTCCGTCTTGGCGACGTTCTTGGTGACCACCTGATGGGCCATCTGCGCCACGGCCCCGGTCACGGCGAACGCCCGGTTGCACTTCTCCACGTCCCGGAGCAGGAACACCCGATCCCACGGCACCAGCACGTTGTCAAAGATGACGACGGCGTCCATCTCTTCGAATCGGGAGCCTAGCGGGTGATCGAGGTGCGACTTCCCGTAATCGAAGGACTCGCGGCACAGGAAGCGGAGGCCCGGGGTGTCCGTCGGCAGGGCCACCGCGTAGGCGTACGGGGCGTCCTCCGGCCCGACCTTCAACAGGGTCGAGGGAAAGACCATGATCTCGTCGGCGGTCGGGAGCGTGGCCAGCATGCGGGCCCCACGAAGCACGATCCCCCGGTCGTTCTCCTCGACGATTCGCGCCGCGAGATACGGGTCGGCCTGCTGGGACGGACCAACGGAGCGATTGGCCTGAGGATTGATCAAGGTGTGCGTCAGGCACAAGTCCTGCTCGCGCACATGCTCGTAGTACCGGCGGATGTTCTCACCGAACCGGGGGTCGTTCTCCGCGCAGTACGCCGCGGCGGACGCGTACCCGACCAGGGCGCGGTTCAGGTAATCCGGCGTCCGGCCCATGAACCCCCCGGAGTAGTCCGCCCATCGCTTCATCATCGTCCGCACGCGCACCAGGTCGTCGTGCGTGTGCGGCATCAGAAACGACAGCCCGACTCGCCGGCCCGTCGTCGGCGAGGCGTAGGTCATCTCGTCCCGCGTCGCCGGCGCTTGCTGCATGTCGTACAGGGCGGCCACGCTCCGCACGACGTTCCGGAACGCCGGGTGCTCCACCGGATCGACGACACGCTCTCCCCCGAGCCACAAGTCGCGGGGCCGATCTCGCAGCCCCTGTAGAAATTCTGCTCCCGACCTCGCCGGCATCGCCGTACGCCTCCCGCTACTTCTTTGCGCGTCAGCAACTTCGGTGAGATCATCGGATGCTTCCTCCCGCCCCCTCAGCGACGGTTCGGAAAGATCACGCCCGCTGATCACGCGCACGACGTCCTCATCGTACTCTGCGCCTCTCAGGTGGCCGGAACGCTGGTGACAGCCAACGTGCGGCGCATGGATCGTTGGGCCCAACTCGCCAACGCTCCGGCCGCCAGGTTCGGGTCAGGGAGGTGCACTAGGCCGTAAGCGTAGAATGCTGGCGCAGGTCGCCTTGCGTTGCCGTACTTTGGGGGGGATCAGGGTGCTGTCACGAGGGTTCGCCGTCATCGTGCTGGCCATCGTACTCGCCGCGGGCCTCATCGTGCCCGCGCCGCCCGTGCGGGGCCAGGGCGCGGCGATCAAGATCGCGACCGTGACCGCCGTGACGGGGCCGGCCAGTTCGTTGGGCAAGCCGGAGAAGGACACCGCCACGATGCTGCAGGCGCAGCTCACCGCGTCTGGGGGCGTCGGCGGCCGGCCGGTCCAGATCATCACCTACGACAGCGAGAGCGACCCCACCAAGGCGGTCTTGTTGATGAAGAAGGCCGTCACCGAGGACAACGTCGTCGCCGTGGTCGGGGGAACAACCAGCCCGGAGTCCCAGGCGATGGCCGACTACGCGATGTCGGCCGACTTCCCATTCATGTCGCTGGCGGCCAGCACCACGCTCAGCGTCCCGACGCGTGCCTGGGTGTTCCAGACGCCGCAGCGGAATGCCACGGCAGCGGCGAAGGGCTTGGAGTACCTGGTGGCCGTCCACGCGAAGACGTTCGCGTTCCTCTACCGAAACGACGACTTCGGCCAGGACGGCCTTGTCGCGCTGCGGACCTACGGTCTCTACCAGGGAATCACGCTCGTCGACACCGAGCCGTTCGCGGCCACCGACACCGACCTGAGCGTCCAGATCGCCCGCGCCCGGCTCAAGAATCCGGACGCGATGGTCGTGTGGAGCACCCCGCCGACCGCTTCCATCGCCGCGAAGAACATTCGCCAGCTCGGGATGAAGACACCGATCCTGGAGAGCCACGGAGTCGCCAACAAGGCGTTCATTCAGCTCGCCGGCCCCGCTGCCGAGGGCGTGGTCTTCCCGTCGGGCAAGTTGCTCGTGGCCGACAAGCTCGCGGCGGGTGACCCCCAGAAGGCGCTGCTGGAGAAGTACGCCAAGGATTTTGAGGCCGCGAACAAGTACGGCGCGAGCACGTTCGGCGGCCACGCCTTCGATGGGATCATGATGCTGATGGATGCGATGCGGCACGTCGGTCCGGACAAGGCGAAGATCCGTGACTACCTGGAGCACCTCGGCGGGTTCATCGGGACCGGCGGCGTGTTCAAAATGTCGCCCAACGACCACAACGGGCTGTCCACGAAGGATATGGTGCTCGTCGTCATCAAGAACGGGAACTGGGATATCTGGAAGTAGCGAGGATGGGTGAGCCGGCGGGTCTTGCCGGCGCACCCTCGAGGTCGCCGTGCTCGCCCTGCTCCCGCAGTTGATTCTGACCGGCGTCACCACCGGGAGCATCTACGCGCTCGTGGCCCTCGGGTTCGTCCTCATCTACACCGTCACCGGGATCCTGAATTTCGCGCAGGGAGAGTTCTCCATGCTGAGCGCCCTCCTGTGCGCGACGCTGCTGGCGTGGCACCTGCCGCTCGGAGTGGCCGCGATGTGCGCAGTCGCGGCGGTCTGCGCGATCGGCGCGCTGACAGAACGGCTGGCCATCCAACCAGCGTTCGGCGGGCATCCACTCACCCTCATCATCATCACGTTTGGGGTCTCGATGGCATTCCGGGGCGTCGCGCTGATGCTCTGGGGCGCCGACCCGTACGCGATCCCGGAGTTTACGCCTGGATCCGCCCTGGTGCTCCTGGGCGGCGTGCTCGTCCGTCAGGCCATGTGGGCCATCGGGCTCTCGGTCGGCGTCGTCGCGGCGCTGTTCCTCTTCTTCGCCCGCACCGTTCCGGGTGCCGCGGTCCGCGCGTGCGCCGACAACGCCTTCGCGTCGCGGCTGGTGGGGATCAGCCCCCGGGGGATGTCCCTGCTGGCGTTCACCCTCAGCGCCGGGCTGGGGGCGGTGGCGGGCATCGTTATCACCCCGATCACCGGCGCGACCTACGACATGGGCCTGTCCCTGGGCCTGAAAGGGTTCGTCGCAGCGGTCATCGGCGGGCTCACCAGCGCGCCTTCCGCGGTCGTGGGCGGGTACCTGGTCGGGATCATCGAGGCGCTGACGACGGGATACCTCTCCCCCGGCTACGGTTCCGCGATCACGTTCCTGGTGCTGCTCCTGGTCCTCTTTCTCCAGCGGGAAGGACTGCTCCGCGGGGCGCAGCGGAGACAGGCGTGACGCGCGAGGCGCTCGCGCTGGGGACCTTGGGATTGGTGATCGCCGCGTTGCCGTTCGTGGCCTCGACCGCGTACGCGTTCAGCGTCCTCGACATCATCGGGCTTTACGCGATCGTCACCCTCGGCCTTATCCTCCTCGGGTGCTCGGGACAGATCTCGCTCGGCCAGGCGGCGTTCTATGGGTTAGGCGCTTACGGATCCGCCCTGCTGAGCCGGGACATGGGGTGGACGCCGTGGGTGACGATCCCGCTGGCGGTCGCGGCGGTCGCCGGCGCGGCTTATGTGGTGGGACTTCCCACCTTACGCCTCGCCGATCACTTCTTCGTGCTGGCCACCGTGGGATTCGGGATCATCGTCAACGTCCTGATGGTACAGTTGGTGGCGGTGACAGGCGGCGGAAATGGGCTTCGCGACATCCCCGCGCTTCAGGTCGGGGGGATGCGCCTGACGACGGACCGCCAGTTCTACTACCCGATCTGGGCCTGCACCCTCGCCACGCTCATGCTCGCTCGGAACGTCACCTCACACCGCACGGGGCGCGCGCTCCGGGCAATCCTCGGCAGCGAGGTCGGCGCGGCGGCACTGAGCATCGACGTCTCTCGATACAAGATGCAAGTTTTCGTGCTGAGCGCCGCCTACGCCGCGCTCGCCGGGGCTCTGTACGCACACTACATCCGGTTCGTCAGCCCGTCGCCGTTCTCGCTCCTGTCCTCGTTGTTCTTCCTCATCATGGCGGTCGTCGGGGGCCTCACGAACGTCTGGGGCGGGCTCTTCGGCGCCGCGATCGTGACGATCCTCGATCAGGTGATCCGGGCCGAGGTGCCTCGGATCTTTCCCCGCGTCGGGGGGGAGTACCAGACCGCGATCTACGGCATCCTGCTGGTCCTGATCATGATTTTCTTTCCCCGCGGCATCGTCCGGGGAGCGCTCGACCTGCGAGGCGTCCTTGCCGGGCGGGGGCTCGCCGGCCAGGCCTCTGCCGCCGACGCGGAACCGGCCGAGGAAGGCCGGGCGTGACATCGATTCTGCGGGTGGAGCGCCTCACGCGGCGGTTCGGCGGGGTCACCGCCGTCCACGCCGTCGACTTCTCGGTGGCGCCCCAGGAGATCGTGGCGATCATCGGCCCGAACGGTGCGGGCAAGACGACGCTCTTCAATCTGATCACGGGGTTCGTCCCACCCACCTCGGGCCATATCTACTACCGCGAGGAACCGATCACCGGCCTCGGGGCCTCGCGCATCGCCGCGCGCGGCATCATCCGCACATTTCAAAACCTGATCATCTTCGGCGAGACCACGGTGGCGGAGAACGTCATGGCCGGTTGCCACCGCTGGACGCGAACCGGACTGCTCCACGCGGCGCTGGCGCTGCCCCTCGCCGCCGAAGAGGATCGGCGGGCGTCCAAGACGGCTGGGGAAATGTTGGGGATCATTGGCCTGCGCCACCGCGCGCAGGATCTCGCGCGCGACCTGCCATTTGGTCAGCAGCGCCTGCTGGAAATTGCGCGCGCGCTGGCGGCCCGGCCGGCGATCCTCCTCCTCGACGAACCTACCGCCGGGCTGAGCGCGCAGGAGGCGCGGGATCTCGTCGGCCTGATCCGGCGTCTCCGTGCGGATGGGGCCACGTTCGTCGTCATCGAGCACAACATGGATGTCGTCATGGAAGCGGCGGATCGAGTGGTCGTCCTGGACTACGGCGAGAAGATCGCCGAGGGGCCGCCCCAGGCGATCCAGCGCGACCCGCGGGTCATCGCGGCCTATCTGGGGGAGGACATCGGGGTGAGCGGCGGTGCGGCGAATGGAGCGCCGGCCGGCGGGACCCCTATCCAGGAGGCGCGGTCGTGACCCCGCCGCTGCTTCAAGTCTCAGGGCTCGTCGCCCGGCGGGGCAGCGTGCAGGTCCTTTACGGGGTCGACCTCGCCGTCCGCCGGGGCGAGATCCTGGCGATCATCGGTCCCAACGGCGCGGGCAAGTCGACGTTGATGGGCACGATCGCCGGCGTCTATCCGCCTCGCGCGGGGACGATCGTCTTGGACGGCCTCCCCATGACCGGAATGTCCGCCGAAGCCGCCGTCCGGCTGGGGGTCAGTCTTGTGCCGGAGCGCCGCCAGATCTTCAACACCCTCACGGTGCGGGAGAATCTGTTGCTCGGCGGCTATCACCGGTACTGGCGCGACCGCGCCGGGGTGCGCGCCGGCGTCTCGCAACCGTACGAGATCTTCCCCAACCTATCCGCCCTCGACCGTCGTTTGGGCGGTACCCTGAGCGGTGGGGAGCAGCAGATGCTCGCGATTGGCCGCGGCTTGATGGCGCGCCCGCGCATTCTTTTGCTGGACGAGCCATCGCTCGGGCTCGCTCCCCTCGTGGTGCGGGAGATCTTTCGGGCGCTCGAGCGGCTCCGCCGCACGGAGGGGTTGACGGTCGTGCTCGTGGAGCAGAACGTAAAAGCGGCGTTCGGGATCGCGGATCGAGTATGTGTCATGGAGCGCGGCCGCATCGTCCTGCGGGGGACCCCGGGCGAACTCCTTACCCACCCCGGGATCAAATCCGCGTACCTCGGCAAAGGGTACGAGCTCGCCGGATGAGCACGGGTCGCGGCGCCGAGGATTGGGACGCGTTCCTTCGCCCGCTGATGTGCGGCGAGTAGTTCAGCTCGCGTGCGGCACCGTAAGCGGCCGTTCGCGGTGCAGGAGGACCCAGTCCCCGTTCTCGGCCAGGGCTTCCCGTCCTAATTCCCGCACCACCGCCTGGGCCCGCCGGAGATCGCCCACCGCGATCGCCTGGGCGATCAGTCCCGAGGCGTGGGCAAAGAGCCGCTGCATCCGGCCGTACTGCTTCCCGTGCTCGGAGAAAGCCATTTGCTCGCCAATGTGGTGGACGAGTCCCGCGGCGAGCAGGCACGTCGAAATCGCGACGATTGCGCCCGCGAGAAGCCACCCCTCCTCGCCGCAGCATTCCCGCGGGCCGTGTTCCCGAACGTAGGCGACGGACGGCACCACGATCACGAAGACGGTGAGCAGGACGGCCAGTCCCAAGAACGCCGCGACCCATCGGTCCAGACCCTCCAGGCTCTGATGAGCCTTCCGTCCCGCCCTGGCGAAGTAGCGTTGCTGGTCGCGGACCCAGTTTGTCAGGACCAGGTTCATGGCCGCCATCGTTCCGGGTGACTCGGGATGGCTGCCGAAACCGCCCTCATCGGGCAACGCGAGACCCCATCCGCGGAGGGCGTGCCGGATCCAGTCCAGCTCCGTCCGGCTCTTGCCGAGGTAGTGATCGGTCACCTCATCGAGAACACCGGCCAGGCGCCAAAAGAGTCTTACCCGAAGCCCTTCGGCCAGCGCCCGGTAGTCCTGGTACTTGTCTTGATAGCCGCGGGCCTGCGCTCGCCGGTAGAGCAAGAACGCGCTTCCCACCAGGAGCGCGGACGGGAACATGAACCACGGAGCGTGATAGTGGGCAAAGATCGCGAAGCACAGCACCACGAAGAAGACGAGCGCGTGGAGACTCTTCATGGTGCCGACCGTCTTGCGCTGGAAGCGGATGGCGAGCGCGTCGGCGAGGCCATAGGAGTCGAGGATCGACCTGAGGCTGAGCGGCAGCAGGCTCTCCTTATCCGGTGGGATGACGTGCGCTTTGCTCTCCGCCACCATCGCCCCGAGACCGGGGCTCGCGTTCAGCGCCTCCCGATTGAACTCGTCCATGTTCTGAAAGATTTTGTGGAAGTACTGCTCCGCCTGGCCCGGGTCTTTGTGCGCTCTCGGATAGACCTTGTTCAGATCGAAGGGCTTTTGCTCCGGGCTGTGGCCGCTGGCCCTTGGGGTCACGACGTGATAGACCGGGCCGCACTCCGCGGGTTCGAGCAGGCTGCGCTGCGGTTGCGGCTGAGGCTCGACCATCCCTTGTGTCTTGAAGCGGACGATGGAAGCGGTCCCCCCGACCAGCCCCTTGTCCGTACCGTCCCACAACGCGATGAGGATCTGGCTTTGCTGAGCGATATACTTCCCCACCGCTTCGTACTGCCGGTCCCGGAGCTCGCCGCGTGCTCGAATCGCGGCCTCGGTGTTTCCCGGGGCGAGAGGGATGGCGAACGAGCGGGACGCCTTGCCAAGCAGCTCACGAAATTCCTCTAGCGAGCCCGGGCTGGTGAAGTCTTCTTCGTACATCGCCTGAGACATCGGGAGGGGGACAATGAGGCGGCCGCCCACTCGTCCGTCCAAAGCCGCCCGGGCGGCGAGCCGGTCGGCGCCCTCCGCGAGCGGCGAGAGCAGGATGAGCGGAGTGGCGGGAAAGTCCTTTTTGAGATTGAGCAGGATTCCTCGGACGCGTCGTTCCAGTGCGTCCCGATCTTCGGCGCGGATGTCTCGGTGGCCCGTGACGCCGACCACGAGCGGGACCCTCGCATCCGTTGGGACCAGCGGGCCATGGGCCACGGCACACATCCCCTGGTGCACGTGGTAGCGCATATTGGAAACAGCAAAGTCCAAGTCCTGCCCGCGCGCGTGCACCTACTCGAAGCCCGCTGGGCAGGCCGCGGGCATCGTTTGACGCCTGCGGCCACAGGGCCGTATAATAATTATACACGCATTTTTATGCGTTCGTTCAAAAAGCGTGCCATATCTGGGTGAGGCGATGGCGGCGTTTCCCGGCAAAAGGTACGAGCCCGCCGGATGAGCACAGGCCGCGGCGACGAGGGGCGCTTCGTGGATCGCACCCTGGAGACGATGGCCCGGGAGGACCTGGTCACCTATCAGTGGCAGCGGTTCGCGCCGATGCTCGCCAGGATCGCGGAGGGCAATCCATTCTACCGCCGCAAGTGGGACGCGGCGGGGGTCACGGTCCCGCGCGGCGCCGAGGACTGGGACGCGTTCCGTCGCCTTCCGTTCACGACCAAAACGGAGTTGGTCGAGGACCAGCACGCCTCCCCTCCGTTTGGGACAAACCTCACCTATCCGCTCGATCGCTACGTGCGGCTGCACCAAACCTCCGGTACGACGGGCCGGCCGATGCGGTGGCTCGACACGGCTGAGTCCTGGGAGTGGTGGCTCCGCTGCTGGACGTTCGTCTACCGCGCGGCTGGTGTCGGCGCCGGCGACCGCATTTTCTTCGCGTTCTCCTTTGGGCCGTTCATCGGATTCTGGGCGGGGTTCGACGCCGCGCGACGGATCGGCGCGCTCGCCATTCCCGGCGGCGGCCAGGATACCCAGCTGCGGATCCGGGCCTTGATCGAAGCGTGCGCGACGGTGCTCATCTCCACGCCTTCGTATGCGCTCCGGCTCGCGGAAGTGGCCCGCGCGGAGGGCATCGAGACCGCATCGCTGGGCGTCCGGACCACGATTCATGCGGGCGAGCCCGGCGCCAGCATCGCCTCCACCAAACGCCGGATCGAGGCAGCCTGGGGTGCCCGGTGCATCGATCACACGGGACTGACCGAGGTCGGGGCGACGGGGTTTACCTGCTCCGCGGGCGCCCTCCATCTCAATGAAAGCGAGTTTGTGGCCGAGGTTCGTGATCCCGCGGCCGCGACGATCCGTCCGTCCGGCGAGGGCGAGTTAGTGCTGACCAACCTGGGGCGCGACGGGTCTCCGGTGATCCGCTACCGGACGGGGGATCGGGTCCGCCTGCTCGACACCCCCTGCGCGTGCGGCCGCACCTTCGCCAGGCTGGATGGCGGCGTACTCGGACGGGTCGACGACATGCTCGTCGTGCGAGGGATGAATGTGTTCCCGAGCGCGATCGAGGACGTCGTCCGGCGCTTCGACTGTGTGGACGAATTCCGGGTGGAGGTGCGGCGCCGCGCGGAGATGGCGGAGCTGCGCGTCCTCGTCGAGATCGACGAGGCGACGTGGGACGCGGCCGCGATCGCCGCCACAATCGACGAGCTTCGCGAAGCGCTTCGGATCGCCTGCGGCATCCGCATCGACGCGGCCGCGGTGGGAGCCGGCTCGCTTCCGCGGTTCCAACTCAAGGCGAAGCGCGTGATCTACGTCGAGTAAGCAGAGCACAGGGGGGATGGACGCATGACCACCATCAGGACGCTCACACGGCGCCAGATGCTGAAGCGGGCAGCCGCCGGCGGCGCGGCGATCGGGGTCGGAAGCGCGCTGAGGCTGGGACGCCTTCCCGGCCGCCTCGAGAGCCCGGCCGTGCTCGCGGCTGGGCCGGTCCAGGTGGGGCTGCCCGTCCCCTACTCAAAAGGGTACGGGCAATTGGGTGAGGATATCACCAACGGGATGACCCTCTACCTGGACAGGGTCGGCTGGACCGGCGGCGGGAGGAAGATCACCTGGGTCAGGGCGGACGAGGAGATCGATCCCCAGGTGGGGGTCAGGCAGGCCCGGCGGCTCATCGAGGCCGAAGGGGTTGACCTGCTCACAGGCATCGTCAGCACCGCGACCGCCTACGCAATTCGGGACCTCGTCCACAACGCGAAGACGTTCCTGATCGTCAGCAACGCCGGCGGCAACCTCCTGACCCGTGCCCGGAAGAGCCCGTACATCTTCCGCGTTTCTTTCACGTCGTGGCAGGTGAGCTACCCGTTCGGCAAGTGGTTCTACACGAACGTCGGACGAGAAGCGGCCCTGACGGCGGCAAACTACGGATTCGGCACGGAGTCGATCGCGGCGTTCAAAGAATCGTTTCTGGCCGCCGGCGGGAAGGTGGTGGGTGAGGTGTACCCGCCGCTCAACAATACCGACTACGCGCCCTACATCACTCAGGTCCAGAAGTTGAACGCGGAGGCTTCCTATCACTTCTACAGCGGGAGCGACGCAGTACGGTTCATCCAGCAGGCCGCCCAGTACGGATTGACCAAGACCCACATCACGGGCGCAGGGTTTATGGTCGAGCAGGATGTGCTGGCGGCGCAAGGCGCCGACGCGTTGGGCATCTACAGCCCTCTCCACTGGGCGCTCACGCTGCAGAACCCCGTGAACCTTGCATTCACGCGCGAGTACAAGGCGCGGTTCAAGCGGGACGCCAGCGTGTTTGCGGTGCAGGGCTACGACGCGGCTCGGACCATCGTCGAGGCGCTCAACAAGGCGGGCGGAGACGTCGGCAACAAAGAGCGGTTCGCCGAGGCGATGGCCGGCGTCCGGTTCGACAGCCCGCGAGGCCCGTTCGAGTTCGACCCCAACACGCGCAACGTCGTGCAGACGATCTACGTCCGTCAGGTGCGCCGGGTGGGCGGCGATACCGCCAACGTGGTGTTCGAGAACCTGGGACGCGTCAGGGACCCGGGCGCCTAGTGCGCGCCGCGCTTCCGGATACCGCGATCCCGCACGCTTCCGGCGCGATGCAGTGACGTTTTATCTCCTCCAGGGTCTCAACGGGCTCGCGTACGGCATGCTGCTGTTCCTGCTGGCGGCCGGGCTG
>JACXTT010007622.1_pt1 | contig 15208 bp, 9 predicted proteins | sample 9270951 | NCBI WGS metagenome assembly JACXTT01 (sample SAMN15532306, study PRJNA645909) | rock metagenome | isolation source: weathered quartz diorite | place: Puerto Rico | collected 2017-06-21 | reverse complement strand
CCCGACAGGCAAAGCTGCATGACAATCAATCTCCCCACTGCGGAGGGCAGTTGCGGAAACAAACTGGGAAGCCAGGAAAAGACCAAGCATGGGCTAATTTTCCGGGGAGATATCCCCAAACTGAATGCCGTTTCCGAATTGCGGATGCTGCGTGACGACAACACCCTTGGTGGTCAACTTTTGCTGGTCAAGCCACAGCACGATGTCGAGCTTCGTTCCGACCTCCATCGTCAGTGTCATTTCCACATAGCAGCCGCCAAGGCTGATATCGCTGGTTTCGAGTCGCATCGGTATGTTTGTTCCCACGCACCTCACCTCGATCTGGACAGCCGTGGGTACGCGAATGTATCGCCTGCGTTCGGGTGGTAATGCCCCCCGGTCGTAACACCAGGTTTGTGCTTTGATCATCGTGAGACCCCCTTTTCGAATCCTCCTAGGGCTCGCTTGAGCTGCTGTATCACTGGACTATCAGATTGAAAGTGCTGCTGTGCGAAAGGCCACTGGACGCAGCCGTCACCGTGATTGTGTAAGTCCCGGGAGGAGTCGTGTTTTTCTCAGGAGGCTCGCTGAGGCGCCCGCAACCGGCCAATCCAATGCAAAGGATGATTGCAACAAGAATGAGTTCCGCGATTCGCGCCCGTTTGCTCTGAATATCCCTTCTGCGGCGTCCAAATGGGACACACACCAGGCCAAGAAGACCGATGCCGCAGATACCCGAGGCGGCAAGAAGATCTGCGTGGTCCCAGATTTGGCGAACAACCCCGACAGTTGCTACTCCGGTTGTGATGGTCACAACCGAGACGAGAGCGGTGTCACTGCCGTTAGCCTGCAAGAGTGCCGGTGCGAAGGAACATGTGGTATGCGAGGGCAGCCCACTGCAATTGAGGGCGATCGAACCCGTGAAGCCATTGATCGGTGTTACGGTGGCGTTGATACTGCCCGACCCTTGTGTTGTGACCTTTAGCGATGGGGCCGACATCGAAACACTGAAGTCCGGATTACCGACAACCAAGAAAGAAGCTTGTGCCGGGGTAAGGGGACTGCTGTTGGCGGTGATGGTGTAGGACCCTGCCACATTGAGCATGACCGCCGTCAAATCGAACGCCGCTGTCCCGTTTGCAGCATTCGCCTGGCCGCTGTAGGGAGCGAAGCCGACAGGCCCTTGGATCGCAACGATGACCGTACCATTGAATCCAGTCGCGAGATTTCCCTTTGCATCCGTAGCATTCACCGTCACCGTGCCAAGGTTCCCGTTCAACTGTCGAGTCGGAAAGGAATTGCCGAACACGAGCTGCGTAGCCACAGGGACAACATATCCTTGTCCTTTCAAGTTGATGACATGTGGATTGCCCGGCGCGTCATCGCGCACAGTCACCGTGCCCACAATGTTTCCCTCGACCGTTGGAAGGAACGAAACGTCTACCGAGCACTCCGAGCCTGCGGGTAGTCCGGTCATCGAGCATGTTGTCTGCGCCGCAAAGTCGCTGCTGGCAACGACGCTGCTGATATTAAGATCGGCATTCCCAGCGTTCGACACCGTCACACTCAAAGGGCCCCCGGTCTGACCCACTGTCACTTTTCCGAAGTCGAGGGTTGTTGAGTCCACCCTCACCTCGCGAATGACGTTGTTACCCGTGTCCGCGATGAAGAGATTCCCGGCCTGATCCAGGGTGAGCCAGACGGGACCCGCGAATTGAGCCTGTGAGGCCAGGCCTCCGTCTCCGGCGTAGCCGAAGTTTCCGTCGCCCACAATCGTGCTGATCGTCCCGCTGGCATTCACTTTGCGTATGCGGTTGTTGGAGGAGTCTACGATGTAGAAATCTCCCGCGGCGTCAATCCGGATATCGGTGGGACCGTTGAAACGTGCGCTGGTTGCCGGTCCACCGTCTCCGGCAAAACCAAACTGATGGTCCCCCGCCACGGTGGTGATGATGCCATTTGTATCCACTTTGCGGACATCGCTGTTGAGCATTTCCGCGAAATACAAGTTGCCCTGAGAATCAAGCGCAAGGCCGCCGACTCCTGAGGTTTGAGCGTTCGTGGCGAGCCCACCGTCACCGCTGAAGCCTTGCGTGCCATTGCCGGCAATTCTGGTGCTCACCCCTTGGGAATCAACCTTCCACACGCCTTCTGGCCAGCTGGAGTAATAAATGTTGCCGATGCTGTCGGCCGCCACGCCCCGGACAAGGAAACCGGAAGCCAGAGTCGAAATCGTCCCGTTTGCATCCACTTTCCGAAGGCAGAAATTGAAGAAGTCGGCAATGTAAAGGTTCCCGGCAGCATCCAGTGCAACCGCAAAGGGGTAGGCAAGCTGGGCGCTTGTCGCCGGACCACCATCCCCGCTGTAGCCTTGCGTGCCATTGCCGGCAACCGTCCTAATTGTGCCGTCAGCACTTATCTTGCGGATGACATTGTTTCCGAAGTCAGCAACATAGAGAATCCCCTGGCTGTCGCGTGCCATGCCCATGGGAGAATTCAGTTCTGCAGAAGTCGCCAGACCACCGTCGCCGCTGTATCCGCTCGTACCGTTACCCGCTACCGTGCTGACGATGCCGGGACTGAAGGTTAGCGTCGGACCGACTCCTGTGCCTGCCAAACCGAAGCTGTATTTCTTGCCGCCGCCATCGGTAAGAATCATGGGAGACCAGCGGGGCCCAGGCCCAATAGGCCTGAAACTGATTTCCAGCACGCACGAATCTCCTGCTGCAAGCGTCACCGGAGGATTGCAGTTTGTACTGGTCAACTCGAAATCACCAGTTGTCGAGACGGCAGCGAGGGTGAACGGAGCATTCACGTTCAGAGTGGCGTTGACAGCGACACTCTCACCGATGGCTGTTGCCGGGAAAGCGACCGCCGACTCGTTCCCGGCCAGCGTGATTGGGTCCTGCGCCCAAGCTGGCCCTGCAACAACGGAAAGGGCCAGCGCCAAAACTGCGGCGACCCTCAGCATCTTGCAGTCGAATCTGATTGCCGAATCCATGGGATCTCTCCTTGTCGCCAGTGCGTTCACTCGCCACTCCCGTATCGGTAATGCAAGCACCAATCCATAGTCCGCCCGCAGTACGTACCTGTAAGTTGCTGAAGAAGTGAAACTTGGCTTAGCGTCAAACTCATGCAACTGACGAACTATCTGGCATTCGTCTGTCTTCTAGATGGCACTCCAGAAATGAGAGCCTTTGACCGAACGGAGACTCAGTCGGGCACGATCCTGAGTCGAGCGGACTTGTCCAAGCGAAGAGAATTCGTGTCTCAAGCTGATAAATGCGAACGTGCTAATAGCGCTAAAAGTGATGCGCGATAATCGCCGAATCCCAGTGTGCTGGGAACGTTCTTGGAGACCTTTTGTCCGTCGTGGACGCCGTATGTGACGGCTCGTCCAGCTGAGCGGACACCCCAAGCAAACGAACCCGCGCACGCACGCTACCGTCCGCTTGGGGCTCAGACAGCCAGAGTATCGATGTGATCGCCGTGTAGCCTTCAAACACCAAAGCGATTTCGACACCGGGCTGAAGACAGCGCTGAAGCTCTGTGATGAGCCTGCTGTCCTCGCCTTTCCTTGCCGCCGTGTCCGATTCCGACCCTGACGTCGAGATCTGAATTACAAAATCGGTAAACGTTTCAGACATTTGTCCTTTTCCCTGAGACCACCGATGCGAAGTGGTTCCGGTGCAGAAATGCGTTGCGCTCTGCCTTAAGTAGAGTGTCTGTGATTCTTGAACCCTGCACAAATTCCGCGATGCCGTAGCTAAAGCCCAACTCCGCCCGGCAGCGGTATTCGGAATTGTGGCGTGCGATTTCTCCTTCCAATCGCTTTACCGCGAACTCCACCTGCGGTTCGCTGGTGTCTGGCATAACCGCCAGAAACTGCGTTGCCTTGTAGCGAAATACCATGTCGGACCCGCGGAATGTGTTTTTGGCCAACTGTGCCGTTTCATAGAGAAACTGCTCGGTTTCAGCGGTACCCAGGCGATTGCTGATCGCCTCGAAGTCCGCGATGTCCAGAATGAGCAGAGAGAGCGGAGAGCCAAGACGGTTCGTTCGCGCCACTTCGTGAGCCAACATTTGCTCCATTGCCCGCCGATTGAAGAGTTGCGTGGTCGGGTCAATTAGGGAGATGGCTTCCATCTTTTCGTTGAAAATGAGCTCTTCCACTAGCCGACGGCGTGTCGTGCCCAACTCCTTTTTCTGCGTCAGAATGTACACGTTGAACAGGATAATTAGCGTAATCAATCCAAAGAAAAGCTGAGGAAGCAGCCGCGCGTCGGTCTGGAAGGTTCGGTGCGCTGTCAAGAAATTTGGAAAGATCAGCGCCAGAATTCCGGACGTCAACACGAGCAAGAGGAGCAGAGAGATCGAGAAGAGCTGGAGGTCTCTGCCACCTAGCGCCCCGAGGTGTTCCTGGATCTCCTGCGACCGGCCGTTACCGATTCTCGTTTCGCTGGTACCCTGACTCAGCTCGCCACTCGATGTCATGACTACTCCCTCACACTCCTGATTGCGTGGCAGTGGGAGCGGGGGCTCCCAGAGCATTCGTCAGGAGGCTTACAGACGGCTTCGGGGAAAGCACCTCCCCATACCATCAGCCGTAGTCTTTGCAAGGTCGTAGCCATCCTAGGGTAAGGGGAAACAGCTTGCTCACTGGCAGTTAGAGCGTAGCTTCGAGTGGGAGGAACTCTGGAACTCTAGAAGCGGGATGGTCGTCCAGACTTCGGAGCGCTCCGCTAGATGGAACCCGCCGAAACAGTCTGGGCGGCACGGTCAAGCTTGTACTGCTTCAGCTTGGCGTAAAGAGTGCTGCGGGGAATGCCAAGCCTCCTGGCAGCGGTCTCAACTCGGCCCTCCTCGGCCTGCAAAACTCGGGCAATATAGTCGCGTTCCATTTCCTCGAGCGTCTTTCCGAGATTGTCGGATTGCAGCTCGGGCCAGTCCGTTTCGTCGAAATGCAGGCTCGTGTCGCTGATGACTCGATTGCCACTAAGCAGCACGGCGCGCTCCAAGACGTTTCTCATTTCGCGGATGTTGCCGGGCCAAGAGTAGCTCTGCAATCGACGCATAGCTTCTGGCTTGACTTCAACGTTGCCGCAGCCCAACTCTGTCGAAAGTCGCTGCAGGAGGTGCTCCACAAGCATGACGATGTCCCCGACGCGCTCCCGCAACGGAGGTACCTGCAAAGGAATGGTACTAATGCGAAAGAACAGATCGCTGCGAAACTTTCTGTCCTTCATGAGAAGGCCCAGATTCTGATGCGTGGCCGCCACAAGCCGAATGTCCACGCGACGGTCGCGCACGTCGCCCAGTCGCCGGAATTGCTTCTCCTCCAACACCTTGAGGATCTTGGGCTGTACCTGCATGTCAACGTCCCCGATCTCGTCGAGGAACAATGTCCCCTTGTGTGCGATTTCCAAAAGGCCGGTCTTGCTTTGGATCGCTCCTGTGAACGCGCCCTTCTCGTGTCCGAACAACTCGGTCTCCAGAAAGTCGCGAGTCAGGCCGCCACAGTTCAGGTCCACAAACGGCTCTTTCGCGCGTCCACTATGTTCATGAAGCCATCGCGCAAGCACGCTTTTTCCTGTGCCGGTTTCCCCTTGGATAAGAATCGGGCTGTCAGCAGAGGCCACTCGAACCGCCATTTCGGCCAACGCTGTGATCGCCTTGCTGGCTCCAAGAAAGGGATTAATGCCTTCACGGCTGCGCCGTTTGTGATCAAGCGCCTGCTTGCGCCGGTTCCTCTGATTTTCGAGACTGCGCTCCAGCATTACCGACAACGTGGGGAGATCCACGGGTTTGGTGAGGAAGTGCTCGGCGCCCATCTTGACCGCTTGCACGGCCAATTCGATGGACGCGTGGCCAGTCATGATGATGATCGGGACGGAAGGGTCCGCTGCACGCAAGCGGGGCAGGATTTCGAGGACGTTTCCATCCCCGAGGCCATAGTCCAACACTGCGACATCGGGCTTGGCGGAGCTGTAGATATCCTCCGCCTGGCGGCATGAAGACCCTGTCACAACTTCAAAGCCGCTGTTTTCAAGGAAGGTCTGGACAGTAGAGAGAAACTGGGGTTCGTCGTCCACCACAAGAATACGACCGTCGGCCATACTGCTGAACAACCTCCCCGTCTTCCTATGACGGTGGTGCCCCGGGAATGATTAGAAGTCTCTAACCATCGTAGGCCGACTTATAGTGTGAACTTTAGAACTTTTGCCTTTAGTGCATTACCGACGTAATGGTCTTAGACCTAGGCGGGCGTGGAGTTCCTGTTAGTTATGAGTGTCCGGATCATATCGAGAAGAGCAGGGCAACCCTGCTCCAGGTCCAGATTAGGTTTTGCTAGAAATCCGTCAGCGCCTTCGCTTTTAAGTCTGGCCTCATTCAGGCGTGTCAATCCGGTCAGGACGATTATTGGAATACGCGAGGTCAAAGGGTTGTGTTTCAGGCTACGCAAAACACTCGTGCCCGGAAGGCTGGGGAGCATCACATCCAACAGGATCAGATCCGGCGGTTTTTGAATAGCCGTGCGCAATGTAGTTTCACCGTCCGAGACCAAAAGGGGCCGATAACCGGCTTCACGGAGTATCTTCTCGATGGCGAGCTGCACAAACCGGCTGTCGTCGATAACTAAGATCGTCATTATTCTCAAGCTCCCCGCCGTCCGCCGGCCTTCTGTTTGCGGGCCAGGTTGCAAACATGCTCGACCCGGTTGCGGCCCCCTTTTTTGGCCGCATAGAGACCCGCGTCTGCCTGGCCAAGCAAAGTCTCGGCATTTGCGCGTGCCGAAGGTTCTGACACGGCGACTCCCATACTTATCGTGACGGCCCGCTCCACGCCCCCGGAAATGACCGGCTTGCTGGCTACGAATTCGCACAGCCGATTTGCCCGCTCCACCGCATTCGCCAGATTGCAGCCGGACAGCAATAGCAGGAATTCCTCTCCCCCATAGCGACCAATGCCGTCATACATTCGCATTTTAGATCGCAATCGGTGGGCGACCTCTTTGAGGACCTCATCCCCGTAGAGGTGGCCGAAGGAATCGTTCACATCTTTGAAGCGGTCAATGTCGGCCAGTATTACGGCCACTGTCTTATTCTCTCTGCGAGCACGCTCCAGTTCACGCTCCAGAACATCCAGCAGAGCGCCGCGATTCATCAGTCCAGTGAGGGAATCATGAGTGGCAGCATGACGCAGCGACTCGCGGGCGGCGACCAATTCCTGTTGCAGATCGAGGATCCGTTTTCCGACCAGCAGGCGGGCCTTCAATTCCGCTTCGTCAAAGGGTTTGACGAGGTAATCGTCCACGCCGGCCTGCATGGCGGCGAGCATGTTTTGCCGGCCTTCCTTGCCAGTTAATAGAATCACGTACACATACTGGCTGGAGGAACGCGCCCGCCGAATACGTTGACAAAGGTCCGTTCCCTCCAAGTCGGGCAGCACCCAGTCGAGCAACGCGAGGTTCGGGGCTCCGGTTTGCTCCAGGGCCTTCCATGCCTCCGTGCCACTTTCGGCGAGGACTGTGCTAAACCCCCAGCTTGTCAACTGGTCGCAGATCAGCTTGCGATAAACCGCAGAATCCTCAACGACCAAGACTTGCATGAGACCTGAACCTCCAACCTCACCAAAAACAGGGCCCCCGCTCTACCAGAGCGCCCCGTGGGAGGGGTGGCCTTACTTAGAGATGCGATCCGCAACCATAATGAACGCGACCGGGCTCGCCGGTGGCCGATAGTTAACGTTGCTGTACTGGGAGTCAGCAAAGAGCAACCCTCGAACCTTCACACTATCGCCGTCGCCGAACGTGGGGCTATTCCTGAGATGGGTCTGCGGAAGCTGGCGCACGGTGATGGAGATCAGGCCACTGTTCATTCTCTTGATCATTGAGTCATTCGACACAGTGAGAAAGAATGTTCCAGTCTGAGTCTCTGCGTTGTAGATGTAGTTGGAGACCTGTCCCGTAATGGTCTGCTCTTCCAGCTCAAACATCAGTGGTTGGATCAATCCAGCATTGCCAGAGTCGGGATCCGGAACGACTAGAGTGTCCAGATAAACCTGGATCGACTGTCCGGGAAATGCGCGAGTTTCATCGAACACCAAGTCGTCATTGACGAATAGGTCAAGACCCAAGTGGGAAGTGTTTACCAAGTAGCTCGCTGCCAGCCAATCCAGAGTGACATTTTGTCCAATCAAATCGCTTATCACATTCACGCCAGTGCCGCCCTCGACAATCAAGTTATAGTTCATGAAGTCCGGCGCGTATCCGCCCAGAACGCCGTAGAGCTCAGAACTCGATGCGCCATTTCCGATCTGAGAGACTTGGCTAGCCAATACAGCGCCCGATGGCTGGGTCACGGCTTCAATCTCAGCGATAAACCCAGTCAGCATAGTGGGATCGCAGTTCACGAACACGGTGCCGCCAGAATTGTCGTACGAGACCTGCAGGGCATCGCCAGAAGCCGGCTGCAACGAGATCAGGTGATTGGTCGTGTCTACGCTTGTGACCACTCCCACGAGAAAGCTGACGCTCCCCGTTTCCGGTTGCCCGATTGCTGGGGCAACGGCCGGAGCCGGCACAGCGCTCGACGTTACGATGACCATCGGGTTGACAGTGACAGAATTTGTTCCCAAAGTGAATGTCTGACCAAGATCGAGTGAGACACTCAGGACTTCTGGATCTATGCCCAAGACCGCATTAGGACTCAGGGAGATGGACTGGCCGGGCACGCTGAGGGCCTGTCTCACCAACTGCCCGTTGGCATCGTAGAAAACAATTTGTCCCGTCATGTCAGGAAACTTCAAGGCGGAGTAAGTATCCTGATAAATCACACGAACCACGACTGGTTCCGTGACCGTCGCGCTCCGCGTAAATTCGACCGTGATTGGATCCGTTAACAGTTCAAGGTCTTGATTTCCAGAGTTGGTTGTTTTCAACGAGCTTGCCGTTAGGGAGAGGGATACGATCCGGTCACTCGGTTCGCTGCCGAGACGCACCTCAATCGTCTGAGGATCTGTGGAGCCAAGTGGACCTGGAATCACTCCCAGGTGCAGGGGATCACCATTTGATCCGTGGTTGGAATTGGCGATCACGCCCCCGCACCCGATATTGGCCACGACCGTGAACAACAGCGCAGCCAACCCTAAAATGCGTACCGGTCGATGGTGACGAAGAATCTGAGCGTGCGACATCCTGTCCTCCCAACACAAACTCGATTAGGTCGAGTTCCTACCTGTGACAGTACAATTCGCTGGCCAAAGCGATCAGGGACCGGGACCATCGTGCATGCGCAAACGAAAGGGGTAATCAAGCTGCGCAAACTGATCGAATCACTAAGCAAGAGAAGGCCTTATCAAACATTCAGGGACACGGAGTTGTTCTGGTCGTGTCTAGTCAAGCGGGGATCGAAGTTCGCTGTTGTTACCGTGGGATGTCGGTATGCATGGCCAAGGCCCCGCCATCATCCATAAGTGGGACGGATTTTCCAGTAGCTGGATGGTCGATGGAGCGAACTCAAGGGGAAGATGTGGCAGACTTTGCCCCGGCACGGCTATCCAACGTCTCCCGCACTTTGCGAAACAGCGACTCCGAACTAAACGGTTTCGCGATGAGCATGACATCGGGGCCGATCTCAATTCCGAAAGTGTTGAGCTCTACTCCAAACCCTGTCATGAAAAGAGTGCGAATTCCGGGTCGACCAACGGACGCAGATTGGGAAAGTTCCCAGCCATTCATACCTGGCATAATGATGTCGGTCATCAGCAGATGCACAGGTTCGTGGATCTCGCGCAACAGAGAAAGCGCTTCCGTTCCGTTGCAAGCCTCAAGGATCCGATAACCGGCTGAGGTCAGCACCATCCGTACCATTTCGCGGAGGGCGGCATCATCTTCTACCAACAGGATGGTCTCCGTTCCTCCCGTCGGCGCATGACGGGCATCAGGCAAAGTCAAGATTGCCTGGGCCTCCGTCGTGGGAGGAAGATAAATTTGGAAGGTGCTGCCTCGATTCGGCTCGCTGTCAACCCAGACATACCCTCCGCTCTGTTTTACGATCCCGTACACAATGGACAGACCCAGCCCGGTACCTTTTCCTTGTTCTTTCGTGGTAAAGAAAGGCTCAAAAATGTGCGACAGAACCTCGGCATTCATGCCCGATCCCGTGTCAGTGACGGATAGCAAGACATAGAATCCTGGTCGCATGGGAGAGCGCTGGCGAGCCAGTTTCTCATCGACGGCTACGTTGATGGTTTCGATCGAGAGTCGCCCCCCGCGTGGCATGGCGTCGCGCGCATTCACTGCCAGGTTCATGATCACCTGCTCTAGCTGACCCGGATCTGCCTTGACTCTGGCAATATTCTCCCCCGGACGAAAAACCAGCTCGATATCCTCCCCGATCAGGCGACGCAGCATCTTGCTGAGTTCATCAATGAGGGAATTCAGGTTCAGGACCTGCGGTTGCAGAATCTGCTTGCGACTGAACGCGAGCAATTGGCGGGTGAGGTTGGCTGCCCGGCGAGCTGCCTTCTGCATCTCGTCCGCGCTCTTCAACGCGGGATGCTCGGAAGGAAGCTGGGTCCGCATGATGTCGCCGTAACCCAGGATGACGCCCAACATGTTGTTGAAGTCATGGGCGACGCCTCCCGCCAAGCGGCCTACGGCGTCAAGCTTCTGTGCTTGCCGAAGCTGTGACTCGAGACTCTTGCGCTCGGTTACATCCTGAACGACTCCCTCGTAGTAAAGCAAGTCCCCCTGGTCGCCGTACACGGCACGCGCGTTCTCGAGCAGCCATCTGCGTGTGCCGTCCCGGAGGCACACTTCGTACTCGAAGTTGCGGACCACTCCATCCTTGACCAAGGTACGCCGGAACTCTTCCGATGTCTCGGGGTCCACGTACAGGGACGTGATTTCCGCAGAATGCTGGATCGCATCCTCCGGGGTTTGGAATCCATAAATTGAGGCCAGCGCCGGGTTCATCGACAGATATTGTGCTCGTGGCGCACTCAGATAGATCCCCAGGGCGGCGTTTTCAAAAATGGCGCGGTATTTTGCTTCGGCCCGGATCAGGGCATTCTCGGTCTGCTGCCGTGCCGTGCTGTCCCGAAAACTTATCACCAGCGCGGCGATATCCGGATCGGCCAGCCGATTCGATGTGGTTCCTTCGAAGTAGCGCCACGAACCATCTCGATGTCGCAGCCGTGATCCCCACTGCACCGTGCTGTCCGGCTCGCTTACCGAACGCTTAAACAAGTTTTGTACCTGTGCCAGGTCTTCCTCGTGAACAAATTGGAATATGTTCCGGCCAACCACTTGTTGCTGCGGATAGCCGCTAACCTTGCAGGCGGATTCACTCGCATACTGAATCTGGCCTTCAGCGTCTACCGACAGGATACCGTCGCCGATGTTCTCGACCAGGCGGCGAAACCGTTGTTCGTTCCGTCGAAGGGCCTCTCTGGCTTCGTTGTGAGCCGTGACGTCCTGTTTGATCGCGACAAAATGGGTAACGGCTCCCTCGCGTGAGCGCACGGGCGCGATGGTCATCTCTTCACTGAAAAGGTGGCCGTCTTTGTGCCGGTTCACCATCTCGCCCTGCCAGACGCGACCCGTCTGGATCGTATTCCAGAGTCCCTGGTAGAACTGCCGGGTGTGTTCTCCTGATTTGAGAATTCGAGGATTGCGACCGATGACCTCCTCCGGTTCATACCCGGTTGTCGCCGTGAAGGCCGGGTTCACCCACAGTATGGTGCCCGCGGGATCGGTGATGACAATGCTATTGGCGGCCGCGCTGAGTGCGGTTGCCTGGAGCCTAAGATCATCCTCGGCTTTTCTGTGTTCGCTGGTATCGCTTACTAGCAGGATGGCGCCATCGTATTCTCCGCGTTCATCGAACAGGGGACCTCGGCTCACAGAAGCCCACATTTCTGATCCGTCCTTACGGCGGAGTCTCAGCTCCAAGGAGGAAAAAGCCTGCTGTCCGGTGAGGCCTCGCGCGGAGATGGGCTGCCGGTCGGGATCGACGTATTCCAGGGGATTCTTGCCGATCATCTCCTCCATCGAAAATCCCAACATGTCGGCCATGCGCTTGTTGACAAATTCTGTAGTGTCGTGACGATCGACGACCCACACGCCCTCCTGTGCGGTTTCCAGAACGCGGCGATACTTGCCTTCGCTTTTACGCAATGCCTCGGTTTGTGATTGCATCGTGCCGGTCAGGCTCCGGTTCACGGAACTGAGCCGCGCCATCAGAAAGTAAATGAGGGCTGCGCTCAAGGAGACGAATAGAATCCCCTTGACTATGCTCCAGCGAGTCATCAAGTCAGCGCTCGCTACAAAATGCTGAAGGAGACGATCCGAAAGGACAATCCAGATGACTGCCACAAAGGCGTAGGCAATTGCGACGATAAGAGGACTCGCGCGAAAGCCTTTTGAGGGTCGGCGGTTCATCGGGGGACCCCAATAGGCACGCCGCCCGGGACGCAACTGCTCGGAGAAGTGACCCTTGCCTGTATTGGCGCGGGCACCTTGCGCAGTGAAGGAGCAACGAGGAAACCCGGGGAACCATTCGACGACATACAAATCCCCGCGGCTCACGCTCTTCATGGAAAAGCTCATGAAGAAGCCCGGCCGTCAACGAATGCTGATCGCTATCGCGCCCAGTCTGCTACGGAATTGACCCGGCGCCCCCCTCGTTACCCTAAATATTCTACTCGCCTGCGCTTCAATTGTGGTCAAGTAATTTCGTTCGACGAACCACATGTTATATGCAACCAATCCCGGAGTTTCCCGAGATGCGCCTGAGGAGTTATCGACGCAGTCGCGTGCCGCCTATGTCGGGACGTGTGCCAGTATTTTGGCAGTTATGCCGGCCATCCGGCAGTTGTGCCGGTATATCGGCAGCCGCTTCCCTGCACGCCGTCGTTCATGGAGCGGGGATCGACCTCGAAGGGGCATGGGTTACTACAACTTACGCGGAGAGGCGGGGCATACGGGCATCACGAAATCTTGGTGGCCAACCGGTGCTGCGTGTGGGAGAGACCTTCCGTCTTCGCGGGGCACGGTCGAGAGGCTATCCGTTCTGCCATCCGCCGGGCAGCAGCGCGGATGATTCGCAACCGGTCCGTTGCCTCACCTTTTGGGACACAGCCATCCAGTAAGTCACATTCGCCAACAATGATGGCGAGATCGTTGAGCAAATCGTGGGCCAAGGAACAGGGATCCGCGAGAGGCAGGTGCTTCGGGATAGGGTTGGCGCTCACAGCAACACGCCCTTATTTTCGTGCTTGCCAACGTGAATTGAGCTTACCCAGCATCTCGCAGAGCGTAAGTGATCCCGCTTACTGCAACCTGTGAGAGACGGCACAGTGGGTTGGTGATGAATGTGACTGAGGACGCCGAGCACAGCTCTGCCCGCTCCGCAATTAACCTGCAGGTGTTGAGTTTCACATCGGTAGGCGGAGACCAAGGACGTGTCGAGTGCCGGACCACCGGCAGAAATGCCAGCTATCGAGCGGCGGGAGTCCGCCTGGCTGGGTTCGTCAGCGGGCCGAAGCAGGCCCAGTTTTCGAAAACCGATAAACGTGGGTGCCAGAACCGATATACACCATCTCGTTTCTGCAATCGAAACTGCGTCATTCTGAAGCGGCGGCTTTTGCTCGAACGCCTGGGACAATACCGGCGCGGCTGGTTGCGAGGAGGTTCCCAATGGTTTGCTGATCAGCGGGTTTGGAGAACAGGTAACCCTGAGCTCTTTCGCAACCAACGTGCCTGAGCAGATCTAGCTGTACTTGTGTTTCGACACCTTCGGCGATGACATTCAGGCCAAGATTGTGGGCGAGCATGACAATCGTGCGAACAATTTCGTGGGTTTCTTGATCACAGTCCATGCGCGAAATAAATACCCGATCGATCTTCAGGGTATCCACACGGAAACCCTGCAGCCGACTAAGTGACGAGTACCCGGTGCCAAAATCATCGATGTCTAAACCAACGCCAAGGGCCTTCAATTGCGCAAGTACGCCGGCAGATCTTTCAGCGTCAGCCATGGCGATCGTTTCCGTGATTTCCAGGGCTATGCAACGGGGATCGATGCCGCTCTCCTGGAGAAGCTCGCCGATCTGAGGTGCGAGGTCCGCCTGTGCGAATTGCTTCGGGCTGATGTTGACGCTGAGGAACAGGGGTGGATCGGACGGAAAGCGTTGCTGCCAGGAGCGAAGTTGCTGGCACGCCTCGGGGAATAGTCGGCGGTTAATAGACAGGATGATTCCAGTCTCATCGGCAAGCGAGATGAAATCATTCGGCATCACCATCCCCTGGGGGCGTTGCCAGCGAGTGAGGGCCTCGAATCCAACGATATGTCCGTCTTGCAAGGACACGATCGGCTGGTAATAAACCAGGAACTCACCGCGGTCGACGGCCCTACGCAGGTCGGTTTCGAGCTGCAAACGATGGAGAGCGCTTGCGTGCATGGCGTTGTCGAACACCTCGCAACGCGCTTTGCCTGTGTGCTTGGCGCGATACATGGCGATCTCAGCATCCCTCAGCACTCCCTGCGCCTCAGGGCCTGTATCGCTGCTGAAAGCGATACCGATGCTGCCGGTAATGACAATCTCGTGGCCATCCAAGTCAAACGGAGAGGCCAGCCTCTCCTGAATTCGCTCGGCGATACGGATAGCGTCACTTGGATTATTCAGCTCTTCCGCTAGCACTACAAACTCATCGCCTCCGGGACGAGCAAGAGTAGTGTCGCCGAGGGTGGCCCCTTCGTGTTCGCCCGGCCCCGGACGCGAAATGGTATCCGCCCGGCGGAGGCAGGCGCCCAACCGCTCAGCAATTTGGATCAACAGGACATCACCGGCAGCGTGCCCTAGGCTGTCATTGACCACCTTGAATCCGTCGATGTCGATGAACAGAACCGCGAACTTGAAATCGACATGGCGGCGAGAGATGGCGAGAGCCCGCCCAAGGCGGTCGAGAAGGAGGGTGCGATTGGCAAGATTTGTCAGACCGTCATGGAAAGCGCTGTGCGCCAGAGCTTCCTCAGCCTGCTTGCGCTCGGTAATGTCACGGTTCACGACGACCAAGCCTTCGACGTCACCTTTTCCGTCGCGAAAGACGTTGGCCGTGGATTCCAAAACGCGCCACGATCCATCTTTGTGCCGCACCCGGTATTCGAGCCGTTCCCCGCGTCCGGTTAGACGCGCCTTTCCAGCCGCTTCCAACACCCCGGCT
>JACXTT010007621.1_pt1 | contig 15210 bp, 11 predicted proteins | sample 9270951 | NCBI WGS metagenome assembly JACXTT01 (sample SAMN15532306, study PRJNA645909) | rock metagenome | isolation source: weathered quartz diorite | place: Puerto Rico | collected 2017-06-21 | reverse complement strand
GAAGGTGCCGACTATCGGGATCGACCCGCCGCAACCCACAACAACCGGCTCCTTGCCCCATTCGGCCTGCAACGCCCGCGACGCCCGCGACAAGGCCTCGGAACTGAAGGGCAGCTGCAACGCGCTTGTCGCCCCGTGCGAAACAAATCCGGCGCGGCAATCCGCGGGCAGACGCTCTTTGACGAAAGCCCGGAACGATTGAGCGATCTTGCGCGGATCCTGGCTGCCGACAAGCCGGAAGGAAAATTTGGCGCTCGCTTGTGCCGGGAGAACCGTTTTCGACCCCTTTCCCGTATAACCGCCGACGATGCCGTTGATGTCGCAGGTTGGCCGCGACCAGATCATTTCGAGCACGCTGCGGCCTTCTTCGCCCGCCGGTACCGAAAGACCAACTTGGCCAAGAAAAGCGCTTTCGTCGAACGGCAATTCGCGCCACTGCTGGGCGACTTCGTCCGGCAGCTCGTTCACGCCATTATAGAAACCGGGAAGGGTAATGCGCCCCTTCTCGTCGCGGAGATCAGAAATGATTTGCGCAAGAACGTGAATGGGATTTACAGCAGCGCCGCCAAACATGCCGGAATGGAGATCGCGATCGGCGGCATGGATGACAACCTCTTCAAGCACAAGACCGCGCAACATAGCGGTCACCGCCGGGGTCTCCCGGTCCCACATATTGGTGTCGCAGACCAGCGCCATATCGGCTTTGAGTTCGTCTTTGGTTTTGGCAAGAAATTCCGGCAGCGACGGCGACCCGGTTTCCTCCTCGCCTTCGATCAGAAAGGTAATGTGGCAGGGCAGGCCGCCGGTTTCATGAAACGCCCGGCAAGCCTCGACAAAGGTCATGAGCTGACCCTTGTCGTCGGCGGCCCCGCGCCCGGTAATCCGCTTGCCTGTTGCGGTCTCCGCGACGCGCGGCGCGAAAGGTGGGCTCTCCCATAATTCCAGCGGATCGGGCGGCTGGACATCGTAATGGCCATAAAACAGGAGATGCGGCACGTCCGGGCGCGCGGCCCTGGCATTGCCGGTAACCATCGGATGCCCGGAAGTTGCGCGCGCCGATGCTTCGAAACCGATGCTCCGAAGTTCGGCGGCAAGCCAGTCGGCTGCCTGTTTGCAGCCGCCGGCATAGGCGGGATCGGTTGAAACCGACGGGATCTCGACGAGCCGGAAAAGCCGCCCGAGAGCCGCGTCGAGATTGGTGTCGATTTGTTCCAAAACCTTGTCGAGCGCGGCCATAGGACCTCCCTGAAGACTCTGTATCTCGCAAGCAGAGCGGTTAGCCTACCAGTTGCTCGCGATTTGGCTTATTGCCTTATAACGTGCATTGCGGATTTATGTTGTATCAATCGCCATTCGAGCCAATGATTTTGTCCTGGTTGGAAATGCCACCATCGGTCCAATATCGGGCCCGCGCCAAGGGATGCCAGGAGATGGGATTTGATGCAAATAGTCCGGAGGCATTGAGCGCGCCATCGCCAGGCATCCCTGCCCGCTTTGAGGCGATTGTTGGCGCTGGCCATGTCATCGCCGATGCTTCCGGTATCGAAGGGTTTTTGCGCGAGCCGCGCGGCCGCTTTCATGGCAGCGCGCTTTGCGTCGTGCAGCCCGGCTCGATGCAAGAAGTCGCGGCCATTCTCGGCCTTTGCAACGAGCTAAGCGTTCCGGTCGTTCCGCAGGGCGGCAATACGGGCCTCGTCGGGGGCCAGGTCCCGGTGGGCGAGGGGCGCGAGATCATCCTCTCGCTCCGGCGCCTTAAGGCGCTGCGCGAGATCGATCTTGCCTCCAATGCCATGACCGTGGAAGCCGGCATGATTTTGGCTGATGCCAAGGAAGAGGCCGCCCGCGCCGGGCGGTTGTTTCCCCTGACCCTTGGGGCGGAAGGCTCCTGCACGATCGGCGGCAATCTCGCAACCAATGCCGGCGGCACGAATGTGATCGCCTATGGCAATGCGCGCGACCTCGTGCTCGGGCTCGAAGTCGTGCTCGCCGATGGACGGATTCTTTCCGATCTCTCAAAACTCAGGAAGAACAACACAGGCTTTGACCTTACGCATCTTTTTGTTGGCTCCGAAGGCACGCTTGGGGTCATTACCGCGGCGGTCCTAAAACTTTTTCCAATCCCGCGCGCGATCGAGACCGCCTTCATCGGCCTTGCTTCTCCCCGCGCGGCTCTCGATTTGCTGGATCTTGCCCGCAATATGGCCGGGGGTGAGATGACGAGCTTCGAACTTTTGCCGCGCATCGGCCTCGACTTCGTGCTTGCTTATTTTGACGCGCGCGAGGTTTTGCGTGGCAAACATCCCTGGTGCGTGCTTCTTGAACTAAGTTCGCAGCGCGGCGAAGGACTCTTGGAGCGATTGCTTGCGCTGCTTGAGGAGGCTTCCGCCAAACGCATTATCGCAGACGCGGCGGTCGCCTCTTCGCTCGAACAGCGCGCAAATTTTTGGAAGCTCCGCGAGCTTTTGCCGGAGGCTCAGAGCCGCGAAGGAGGCTCGGTCAAGCATGACGTCAGCGTGCCTATTGCCTCCATTCCGGCGTTTCTCGAAGAAGCCGAGCGCGCGGTCGTAACGGCTATCCCGGGCGCAAGGCTCGTTGCCTTCGGCCATGTTGGCGATGGCAATATACATTGCAATGTCTCGCAGCCTATTGGCGCCGGCAAAAACGCTTTTTTGGCCCGCTGGGACGAGATCAACGCCATCGTGCATGGGCTCGTCATAGCGCACAATGGTTCGATTTCCGCCGAGCACGGCATCGGGCAATTGAAGCGGGATCTTTTGGTGAAGGTGAAGGACAAAACCGCGATGGACGTGATGCGCGCGATCAAAAAAGTGCTCGATCCAAAGGGCATTTTAAACCCCGGCAAGGTGCTTTAGAATCTGTTTCAAGATTTCTGCCCTCATGCGGAGGTGCCCGCGAAGCGGTCTCGAAGCATGGGGCTCCCCTCCCTGCACAAAAGGACTCCCTATGCCCCTCACCCGCGTTTCTCTCATAAAGGGCAAGCCGCCGAATACCGCAAAGCGATCCTCGACGGTCTCTATCAGGCGAAGATATTGAGCAGTGTCATTTCCGACATGCAAACAACCTCGACGCTGCAATTAGGATGCGGTTATGAACGTATCAACCTTGCCGATAATATGTCGCGAGCAACACAACAAGTATGATGCCTACCAACGTGCCGTGGAAGATGAGGAGTTTTGGAAAAACTTACGCTGAGCCAGGACGCCACTTGAGGAGCAACCTTGCTTGTGTCCATACTGAAATCAGTTGGATTGTCTTGGCTCTCTGCTCGAACATGATCCCAAAGCTTACAAAAGAGCCGCTCCTGACGTAAAAAAAAATCCGTCGAGCATCCAGAACATCAAGACTGGCAAGAACGCGATCCAAATCATCCGGCACATGCCGTCCTTGACCGCGATGGCCAGGATCGCGGACAGCAAGGTGACACTCCATCCATTCAGAAGAAACGAAAATTCATATTTTGCGTGAAACCAAAGCCCATGTCGAATCGAGCGCGATCGCTATAACGAGGAAGGTTGCGGACAGTAGCACGAGCTGCTCGATCGGCGCCGCGTTGGGGTTCACAAATTGCGGCAGGAACGCTGCGAAGAATAGCAGTGTCTTGGCTGGCGACCGAAACGAGGAATCCGTGCAAATAGACCGTCTTGGCCGTGTAGGTTTGCGGCACGGGCCTTTCTCAAGTCCGTTCGCGGTGTGCGCCAAGCCTTCACGCCGAGATAGACAAGATAGGCCAATTGGATAAACATGGCCGAGCTCGTACCGTGACCAGTCGCTAGCGACGCCCATGGGCAATGCTGTTGGCAATGATAATGCTGTTGGCAATGATAAGGGCGACGTTCGGTCCCGGGATCAGGATCAGGACGACAGTCATTGCAACGAAAGCAAAATAAAGTGGGAGTGACATCGGCCTGCGTTTCCTTCAGCTATGATCATGGCGCGATGTCCGCGACAATCAAGAGGTTCGAGGTCATGCGCATGATCCGCAGGCGGCATTGCTTCATTCTCGAACCTTAAATTCTCCCTCGCGGTCAGAATGAGATGAGATTTCCGCGTACTCGATTATACCTTTGTCCTCATAACGGTCCAATGCCACAAGAGGCCTATAGATCAACTCATTAAACAACGGAGCGAGATCGCGATCTGTAGCCCCCATGTCCTTTGCGAGTCGTACTCGCTCAGAAATAAGCCTGTTCTTTAGAATCAAGTTCTCCAGGTCTAGCCGTCTGTGTTCCGCTGACTCTCGGTACTCGCAATCCTTTCGTCTCTCATGACGATCGTTCAGATAATTGCGCAAGACTTCGAGTGGATTAAGTGTTCCCAAAAACTCCCAAGCGCCAGGTGAATTGAGACTCGCAGCAGACAAAATGAGTTATTCGTTGCCTGGAACAGAAGATGCAATTTCCTCGGGTATCGGAGGCCAGTAGCGTGCGCGTCCGACGATTCGGCGAGGTGCTAGGAATGCTAGGAACTTCCATTCGAAGGGATACCGTCGAAAAGGAAAGTCGTGGGTGATGCGACGCAGCATTACATCAATTGTTGTCTCAAAAAATAAGACGGAATCGTATGCATGTTTTAAATCACTGAGTTAAGCCTTCACCAATTCGACTTCAAAGCCTCCCTGCCCATTTACCTTAAGACGAGCTTGCTCCTGCATAATCCCTCCGTACGGCGAGGCGGAAAGCCTCGCTTCGAGTATTTTGCCGTCATTCCTCGCAACGACCACATAGATCATCTACTATAAAGTTGCCTAAAACCGCAATTCGGCGATGACCGGCACGTGATCCGACGGCTTTTCCCAAGCGCGGGTATCGCGCAACACCCGCGCGGCCCTGAGGTGCGGCTTGAGACTCGTGCTGACCCAAATATGGTCGAGCCGCCTCCCTCTGTCGGACTTTCGCCAATCCCGCGCGCGATAGCTCCACCACGTATAGAGCCGTTGTTCGGGCGGAATGAAATGGCGCAAAACATCGACCCAAGGCCCCGCCGCATGCACGGCGCCGAGCTTTTCGACCTCGACCGGTGTGTGGCTGACAACGCGCAGCAGGGCCTTGTGATTCCAAACGTCGGTTTCGAGCGGCGCGATATTGAGATCGCCCGCCATGATCGCCGGTGAATGAGCGATCCCGTCCGAGCCCATCCACGCGGCCATCTCATCCAGAAACGCGAGTTTATGGGCGAACTTTGGATTCTTGACCGGGTCCGGCTCATCGCCGCCCGCGGGCACATAAAAATTATGCAAGGTAATCTCGCGGCTTGCTGCGCCCTCCGGCCTCAGCGCCACGCAAATATGGCGGGCATCGCCATTGCCGCAAAAGGGCCGCTGGGCGATCCGAGTAAGCGGGAGTTTCGAGGCCACAGCCACCCCGTGATAGCCCTTCTGGCCATTGACCGCGACATGCGCATAACCAAGCTTGTGGAAGGGGACAAAAGGAAACTCGCTATCCCGGCATTTTGTCTCCTGGAGGCAAACGACGTCCGGCGCCTCTTCGCTCAAGAAGCGGGCGACGAGATCGATCCGCAGCCGGACGGAATTGATGTTCCAGGTGGCAACGCTAAAACGCACGCGAGTCTCCGCGGCGAAGAATAACCGGGCTGGACGTTCTGGCGCAAGCATTGCTGGACTGGAGCGCACGGCTTCTGGGCGGTTGCTTTTGCCGGCACACATGAAAAAGGGCGCCTGGAAAACACCAAGCGCCCTAGGAGCGAGACAGTTACCGGGAGGGGTCCGGCAAGAACGATCCAGGCGGAACGGGGGGATACGCCTGATCAGTTGAATCGCTCACATTTGGAGATGATAATCCAGCGGTGGATAGTTTCAAGCGGCCATGGGGCCAAAGTCCGCCGCGATCCCTCGGCGACGATTTTTGTAAACTTCCTCAATTGGCATCTATCCAATTGAAACGATTTCTTTTTTGCACGCTCCGCGCGCTGGTCCCACGACCGTGCCGGCCTTGTCAATTATTTGTGTTCGATATCCTTTCTTGGGTGAGCTGGAACAGTCTTGGGTCCGGTTTTTTCGACAAATCGATGTTGAATAGCGAAACAAGGGTTTCGTAGCCTTGCGGATCGGTTACCTGCCATTGTTTCAAGGTGAATGAAGAGGGATCAAAAATCAATCTTATTTGCGAAGTCCCGCCAAAAGTTGCTTTGTCTTCAACAAGTATTGAAACGGAGTCTGGCGCGCTCTTCACTTCAATGATCTTCACGTCGCGGCTCAGATCAATTTGCTCCTTGAGCAGAAATTTTAGCGGCGTTTGGCTAATGAAGTATACATCCTTGGTTGCCGTCTTGCGGTCGTGCACGGCGACAGAAAGTCCGTCGGCAACGACTTCGAGTGTTGCGGGCGGATTATATTCAAAGCGCAGCTTTCCGGGCCGCTGCACATAGATTTTACCCTCTGATCTTGTGCCGTCGGGGCTGATCTGGACAAAATCGCCAGTCATGCTGGAGGCTGCATTAAAATAGGCATTGGCTTTTTGTACTGCGGCCTGAGTCTCCATCGGAACGAAGGGTTTTTGCGCAGCAGGCTCAACCGGCGTTGCTGCAGCTTTGCTTTGGTCGGCAGCCGGTTTTGCGCTTTTCTGACTTGGTGCAGGCTCCGCATAAAGTGGTGCTGCCCCCGTCAAAACGAGAGAGACTGTCGTCACAATAGTCATCCGCTTCATAAAGTCCGCCATTTATTTTCTGCCTTTCGTTTCCAAGGCCGCTAAGCGCGCCTTTTCAAGCGATGCTGCCGCGGCGCCCGGAAGGTAGCTTTATGAACAACGTTGAACCAATAGCAAGATTTAAGACGCTTTTTAGATCAGCTCGTGCACGCTGAAGAGCTTCCGTTCATCAGACCAGACGCGGCGGGGTTGCCAACCGCTTATGCGGGCGAGCTCATGAAATTGTCCAGTGGAATATTTGTAGGAATTCTCCGTATGGATGGTTTCGCCGGCGAAAAACCGGAACCAGCGGCCCAATACGCTCACAGTTTGACTCTTCTTGGCGACAAGGTGCATCTCGATGCGGCCTTCCCGCGGATTGTAAATCGCCTCATGGCGGAAGGCTTCGAGGTCGAAGGTGCCTTCGAGTTCGATGTTAATCCGCGCCAAGAGATTGAGGTTAAAGGCCGCTGTTATACCCGCGGCGTCATTATAGGCGCGGACCAGCTGACGGGCGTCCTTCTTGAGGTCAACGCCTGCGATAAGCCGTCCATCCGGTGCGAGCATGCCCCGCATTGTGCGCAGCACGCCTGCGGCGGCAGAGGGCGTAAAATTGCCGATCGTCGAGCCGGGAAAGAAACCCAATTTGGGGCGCGAAGCGAGGTTGGACGGTAAAGCGGGGGACTGGGAAAAGTCCGCTACGACCGGATGCACGTCGAGTGCGGCAAACCGGTCTTGAAGGCGTTGCTTTGCGCCATGAAGAGCATTTTCTGATACATCGATCGGGACGTAGGTGCGCAGCCCGGGCATTGAGCCAAGCAAGATTTCGGTCTTGCGGCTCGAGCCTGAACCGAATTCCACAAGTATGGCATCGCGTTGCACGCCATGGACAATTTCCGCTGCATGCGCTGCGAGGATCGCAATCTCGGTCCTCGTCGGATAATATTCCGGCAGATTTGTTATCTTCTCAAAAAGTTCGCTGCCTCGCTTGTCATAGAAATATTTGCAAGAAAGGCTCTTACACTTGTTTGACAGGCCATTGATGACGCTCAACGCGAATTCGGAATCTTGCCAAGGAGCAATTTTGCGCGGGGCAAGGTTGGATTTCGGCATCATGAGTCCTCCGAGGCGAGACGCAGCCCGGTAAACTGCCAGCGCTGGTGGGGATAAAAGAAGTTGCGGTAGGTCGCGCGCGAATGTCCATCTGGCGTCACGCAAGAAGAGCCGCGCAAGACTTGCTGCCCGGACATGAATTTCCCATTGTATTCGCCGAGCGCTCCCGCAAGCGCGCGGTAGCCCGGATAGGGCAGGTAAGCGCTTTGCGTCCACTGCCATACCTCGCCAAACATTTGCCGGAGCTCGCCGTACCGGCTCGATTCAGATGGGAGGGGCCGCAGCGAACCGGAGGCGAGATTATTTCCTCTCGCCTCGGCACCATTGGCCGCAATCTCCCATTCGAATTCGGTCGGGAGCCGGTGACCAGCCCAGCGCGCGAAAGCGTCGGCCTCATAATAGCTCACATGCGCAACGGGAGCTGCGCGATCCACCGGACGCACGCCCTCGAGGGTCATTGTGAGCCACAGCCCGTCGCGCTCTTCCCAATAAAGCGGGGCCTGCCATCCCTCGCGATTCACAACGGCCCAGCCATCGGAAAGCCAAAGAGCGAAGTTACGATAGCCACCGTCTTCGATGAACTCTTGCCATTCGGTGTTGGTTACGAGCCGGTCCGCAAGGCGAAACGGATAGATGAATTGGCGATGGCGGGGCATTTCATTATCCCATGCAAATCCGTGCCCCGCATGACCGACTTCGCAAACTCCATCGTGATAAGTGATCCAGCGGAACGGCTCTGGTTCACCGCAATCCCGGTGCGGGCGGGGCGCCCGGTAGGACGGACGCAGCGGGTTTGCCGCAAAGAGTGCCAAAATATCGGTGAGCATCAGCTCCTGATGCTGCTGTTCGTGGTTGATCCCGATTTCGATAATCCGCGCGGCCTCCGAACCAGGTGTAATCCCGGCAGAGAGAAGCTTCTCGAGCCCGTCATCCACATGCGCCCGGTAGGCCAGCACCGTTTCGCTCGAAGGCCGAGTGAGAAGTCCCCGCTTGGGGCGCGGCTGACGCGGGCCAAGCGATTCATAATAGGAGTTGAAGCAATAGTTGAACATCTCATCGAAGACCAAATAGCCGTCGAGATGCGGGGCGAGAAGCAAGCTCTCGAAAAACCAGCTTGTATGGGCGAGATGCCATTTAGTTGGGCTGGCGTCGTCCATGGCCTGGACGGTCATATCCTCGGGGTTGAGCCCGCGCGTAAGTTCTATGGAGTGACTCCTGTTCGCAAACAAACGCTCACTCAAGGAGCATGGGCCGCGCGGCACCGCAGGATATGGGGAAGCCTTTTGTTTCATATTTCCTTCCCAAGCATGAAATCGTGGCTTTACTCTGGGAAGAATAGTGATCTTTGCGAGGCAGCGCGAGAGGTTTTTAGCGTCAGTGTCACGCTATCGTAGGGTTGAATCCTCGTCTGGCGCGTCCCCGCGAGCGATAAATGTCAATGCATATGAAGGGCTTAAATTTCCGGATCGCGCATAAGGTGCAAAGAGCCGCTCCGGGACGCGAGGCGCGCGTTATTTGGTCATTGAGCTGCCACTCGCCCACCAAGCCCGCGCATTTACTTCTCCTTTTTATTTAGTGTCATACCGGGACCCCTCCTTAATGGACTGGTTGGAGGTTAGGCGCCCCGGAGTTATTCCGGCAGTTTGCGCGCGAGGAAGTCGCGGATGATTGCCGCAATCTCCGGTCCCTGGCTCTCGAGCGCGAAATGGCCGGCATCGAGCAGGTGAATTTCGGCGTCCGGATTGTCGCGCTTGAAGGCCTCGGCACCGGCAGGCAGGAAGAATGGATCGTTCTTGCCCCACACGGCGAGAAGCGGTGGCCGTTGCGCGCGAATATAGGCCTGGAATTCGGGATAAAGCGCGACATTGCTCTGGTAGTCGCGGAACAGATCGAGCTGGATCTCGTCATTGCCCGGACGAGCAAGGAGCGCTGAGTCCAGGGTCCAGGCATCTGGTGAAAGCCGCTCCGGCGCCGGTACGCCATGCGTATACTGCCACTGAGTTGTTTCCGGTTTGAGGAAGGTGCGCAGCGCTGCTCTGTTTTCTGGCGAAGGCTCCTTCCAATAGGCCTGGATCGGGTTCCAGCCTTCGCTTAATCCCTCCAAATACGCATTGCCATTTTGCGAGATCACGGCGGTTATCCGGTCCGGATGACGAATGGCGAGGCGGAAGCCAATCGGTGCGCCGTAATCGAAGACATAGAGCGCGTAGCGGTTGAGGCCGGCGACCTCGGTGAACCGGTCGATCACCTCGGCGAGATGATCAAAGCTGTATGTGAAGCCTGACCGGCTGGGCGCGTCAGTGAAGCCAAAACCCGGAAGATCCGGCGCCACCACATGGTAGCGATCGGCAAGCTCGGGAATAAGCTCCCGGTACATATGCGAGGAGGTGGGAAAGCCGTGCAGCAGCAGCACGCACGGCGCCTTCGCGTCGCCAGCCTCGCGATAGAACACTTTTAGTCCAGCGACCGAAGCAGTGTGGTAAGTGGGCCCCATTGCAATCTCCTTTCCGGTGTGGGCGACAGAATGTGTAACCTGTATAATATATATTATCAGGTTATTCACAGGGGAGTAACTTGTCAATGGCGAAAATACGGGTAACGTATTTGTGAAGCTCGGGGTTGCCTGGAGCCTTCTGGAGACCATTGATGGCCGAGCGGCGTCTTGCACCGTTGTTCATCGGAGACGATCTCGCGCTCGATTTCCTCAACAGCATCGCGGCTCCGTGGGGCCAAGAAATCGAGTGGCTGGCGAATGGCGCCGGCCTTCTCGCCTGGCTCGAACACGCCCATGCCGTTCCGGCGAGTGCGGCGGCACATTTTCGCGTGCACGCAGGCGCGCGTGCACTTGATGGCGCGGCGTCGCAGGCACGGGAGCTGCGCGAATGGTTTCGTTCGTTCGTTTGCGACCATGCAGGTAAGCCGCTCGATAGACGAGCGCTGCGCGAACTGGGGCCGCTCAACCGGCTTCTTGAGCAAGACGAGGCCTATCGCCAGATCGAGCTTGCGCCCGCCAAGGAGGAGAGAGAAAGCGGCGAAGGCGGATACGGAGCGCTGCATTGGCAGATCAGGCGCCGCTGGCGCAGTCCGAAAGGGCTGCTATCGCCGATCGCCGAAGCGATTGGCGATCTTGTATGCCAAAAGGATTTCACTCTCGTGCGCAGATGCGAAGGCCCGGCGTGCACACTGTGGTTCTTGGACGTGAGCAAGGGTCATGCACGGCGCTGGTGCAGCATGGCCGTATGCGGCAACCGTGCAAAGGCAGCGGCGTACCGGGCGCGGGCGCGCCAGCACTCTTAGGAGCGTCGGAAGCACTCAAGAATCGTTGATCGTCCGTGTCGCGGAGGTGCTTCTCACGCGCGCATCAAAAATGACATCACACGCGGTTTTTCGAATCGGCAGCAGCGGTAGAGGGACGCAGCCGCGGCAATACGGCTTCGGCTTCACGCGCCTGAATTTTGGCCGAGTAGTGCGAGGCATTGCCCATGCCCTTGCAAGCATCTCGCGCGAACATGATCAGATGATGCGCCAAAAGGCTCACGCTCAAAACGGGCTCGATCTCGCCGCGCAGGAGGCGGGGCAATGCGAACGTCCAAAAGGTGCGCCTATAGTCGCCGCGGATACCGACGATCCAAATGATCCGGGCGAGAATCGTGAAGCCTTTAATAATATTTCCCGGCGACAAGCGCTGACGGCTTAATGGCCGCCGCAGGCGGTTTGGCCACGTTGCACGCAGCTGATGTTCATAGCGGGCGAACAAAGCCTCAGGATGATAGGCCTTGGCCATGCAGCTGCGCCACATGGAAAGGACCTGGTCATAAGGCATCTTGAATTCCACATTTGACTCGCGATCCGCCGCTTCGATGAGCCTGTCTTCCTTCTGCAGACGGTCCCAAAGAGGTGTGCGCGGCAAAGCCTGAAGCAGATTGATGGTCGCCATCGGAATTTTTGATTGTTCGAGAAAGTCGAGAATGCGCGGGCCGGTGTCGTCGGTATCCGTGTCGAGGCCAAGAATAATTCCCGAAACGACCTCCATACCGTGCCGGTTGATGGTGCGCACGGCCTCAAGAATTGGCACCATCATATTGTGCGCCTTGCTTATGGCTCTAAGGGCTTCGGGTTCCGGCGTTTCAATCCCGCAAAAAATTGTGTTGAACGCCGCCTCACGCATGAGAGAAAGGATCTCGGGCGAGCGGGCGATATTGAGCGTTGCTTCGCAAGAAAGACTGATCGCATAGCCATTGCGCTTTTGCCAGGCCACGAGATGAGGAAGGAGGTCGCGCAGCGCACGGCGGTTGGCGATAAAATTGTCATCGACGAAATAGACCGAGCCATTGACCCCGCATGCCAAAAGCCTGTCGAGCTCGGCCACGATCTGCGCGGGCGTTTTAAGGCGCGGCACACGGCCGTAGAGACCCGGAATATCGCAGAATTCGCATGTATAAGGGCAGCCGCTCGAAAATTGCATGCTGCCAAGCAAGTAACTCCTGATTTCGGCAAGCTCATAGGCGGGAGCGGGGAACTCCCGCATGTCGCGGCGCGTCCTCGTCGTGAAGACGACTTGTTCGCGCGGCCGTGAAGTGTCTTCGGAAAGTGCCGTGATCAAAGCGTCGGTGGCGTCGCCAAGCTCGCCGATATGGAGATAGTCGAAGTCAGGGTAGTATTCGGGACAAGCCGACACGGACGGGCCGCCGAGCACCGCGACCTTTCCTGCGGCATGGGCTCTCTCGCACAGTTCGCTGATCCTGCGGCGCTGGATGTGCATACCGCTGACGAGGACCGCATCGGCCCAGGCGAAACAATCGGCCGGCGCAGCCTCCATGTTTTCATCGACGAAGCGTACCGTCCAGGTCTTTGGAAGCACGGCGGCGATCAGCAGAAGGCCTTGGGGTGGCATGCAGGCACGCACTCCCCCGAGCAAAGGATAGGCGTATTCAAAGGTCGCAAAGGATGGCGTGTAGCGGGGAAACACGCAAAGGATGTTCCGGGCGCGGGTAGAGTTGATTTGCATGCCGCCGCACGCTCCACACTTGCAATTCAACCGGTGGCGCTCGTTGGAGGCTCAGGCAACTTCCGTAAGCACCCGGCCATCCCAAGCGCCCCTCTGCGATTTATAATAAGGCCTTCGCGTTGCAGCGCAACATTGGTGCGCTAGCCCGCTTCCGCGCGCACATCAAAAAACGGCATGCGTGCTGCAAGAGCGCGCTTTCCCTGTCGCATTTTGTTGTGCTAATGTAAAATGGCCCGGGATTGCGGGCGCCTTGTCAACAAAGATCACGGCCATGTACACCATTGTCACGCACGACATAGAGATTACGGTCCTCCCGGAATTCGTGCCCGAACGGTCCGATGCCGATGAGGCGTCCTATTGGTGGGCCTATACCGTTGAAATCGCCAACCGTGGAGAAGTAACCGTTCAGTTGACCGCAAGGCATTGGAAGATCACGGATGGTAATGGCAAGCTCGAGGAGGTAAAGGGGGCGGGCGTCGTTGGCGAACAGCCGATTTTGAAGCCCGGCGAGACCTTCCGCTACACGTCGGGCACCAATATGTCGACGCCGTCCGGCATCATGACGGGGACCTACAAGATGGTAAGCGAGAACGGCGAGTCGTTTGACGCTGAGATACCCGTTTTCTCGCTCGATTCTCCTTACGCGCGGCGCGTTCTCAACTGAGCTTGCGCGTGATTTTCGAGACGCCGCTGCCGTTCGAGATTGGTGAATTTGCCCACTCATGTGCAGGCCGGCCATGCAACCCGAAAGGCTTGAGGAAACGCTTAGCATTCTCGAGCGCCTTATTAGCTTCGATACCGAAAGTGCAAAATCCAACCTTGCTCTCGTCTCCTTCATCGAGGATTATTTCAAATCCCTCGGCGTTTGCTATGTAAAAATCCCGAATGCGGCTGGCGACAAGGCCGCGCTTTTTGCGACCATTGGCCAAAACTGTGATGGCGGAATTGTTCTTTCCGGCCACACCGATACCGTCCCCGTGGCAGGCCAGGCATGGACAAGCGATCCTTTCAAACTGCGCCGCGCGAACGGCCACCTGTATGGCCGTGGCACCTGCGACATGAAAGGCTTTGACGCCGTCTGCCTTGCGATGATCCCCGAATTTTTGGCGGCCCGCCCTGACCGCCCGGTCCATATTCTTCTGAGCTATGACGAAGAAATCACTTGCCGTGGTCCGCTCGACACGATCGCGCGCTTTGGGGCAGGTCTGCCGCGCCCTAGCGCCGTGTTCGTGGGCGAACCGACGATGATGCAAGTGGCCGATGCGCATAAGGGGGTAGGGGCATATGCAACCACGGTCCACGGCCATGAGGCGCATTCCTCAAAGCCCGCACTGGGCGCAAATGCCATCGAGGCCGCTTGCGAGCTGGTGACCGAGCTCTATCGCTTTGGGGCCGAACTTATGGCAGGAGGCGATCCGTCCGGGCGTTTCGATCCGCCCGCCTCGACCGTTCATGTCGGCACGATCCAAGGCGGAACCGCGCGAAATATCATGGCAAAACTTTGCACCTTCCGTTGGGAGTTCCGGGCTCTTCCCGATGTCGCGCAAAACCTGGCTCTCCGGCATCTTGACGACTACGCCGAACGCGCCGTGGTTCCAAAGCTCACCCGCAATGCCAAAAGCGGCTTTATTGAAACCGAAACGCAGGCCGAGGTTCCTGGCCTCAAGCCAGTACGCGGGTCTATTGCCGAAACTCTGGCGCTGAAAGCCGCGCAGGTGCAGAGCACGATCTGCGTGCCTTACGCGTCCGAAGCCGGGCAGTTCCAAGTGGCCGGGCTGCCGGCGGTGGTCTGCGGACCAGGCTCAATCGATCAGGCGCATCAACCGGATGAATATATCGAGGCCGGGCAAATCGAAAGCTGCATCGCATTCATGCGCAGATTAGCCGCCGCGCTTGGCTGATTCTCCGCATGGGCAAAGGTGCGATCAAGGCTCCAGCACCGAATCCCAATAGAGATAATCGAGCCAGCTTTCGTGCAAATAGTTGGGCGGAAATCTACGCCCATTTTGGTGGAGATCGTTCACGGTCGGCTGATAAGGCGCCCGCGATGGCCACATCCGGGCCTCGGCCTGGAGTCGGTCGCCTTTGCGGAAATTGCAGTTGGAACAGGCGGCGACGACATTTTTCCATGTCGTCGTGCCCCCTCTGGAGCGGGGAACCAAATGGTCAAAGGTCAGATCCTCGCGGGAGCCACAATATTGGCAGCTGAACCGGTCGCGAAGAAACACATTGAAACGAGTAAAGGCGGGGTGACGGGAGGCTTTTACATAGTTTTTGAGAGAAATCACCGAAGGAAGGCGCATCTCGAGACTCGGACTTCGGACCGTCTTATCGTAGCTCGATACGATATTCACCCGGTCGAGGAAGACGGCCTTAATCGAATCCTGCCATGACCAAAGGGAAAGCGGATAATAGCTCAACGGCCGG
>JACXTT010007620.1_pt1 | contig 15210 bp, 11 predicted proteins | sample 9270951 | NCBI WGS metagenome assembly JACXTT01 (sample SAMN15532306, study PRJNA645909) | rock metagenome | isolation source: weathered quartz diorite | place: Puerto Rico | collected 2017-06-21 | reverse complement strand
CCCGGTCCCGCTAACGGTTTGACGATTACTCCCCACCCTTTGTTCGAATCCGGGTATTCCTTCTCAATCCGAGCGCCGACCGCATCCATTTGGGCGATCGCCTGCTTCACGGTGACCCCTTGTTTCAGCTTGGCGAACGAGCTCATCCAGTGGAAATTGCGCGTCATGTTTTCGGGTTCGAACGCCAGCGGCCGCCAGATCTGCGCAAACGCCCGGTCGAAGGCGCCCCCAGCGGGCAGCACACCCACAATGGTGTGCGGGCGGCCGTCCAGCGTCACCGTCCGCCCGATCAGGCCCGGCTCGGCGCCGAACTGCGAGACCCACAAAGAATGGCTAATCACCGCTACGCCATCCTTGCCCAACTGATCCTCGTCCGGGGCAAAAGTCCGGCCGAGCGCCGCCTTCACGCCGAAAATGTCGAAGTAGTGGGACGAGACCCGCAAGCCTCGCAACTGCAAGGGCTCCGTGACCCCGGTCAGCGTCACCGAGCCTCCGGTCTGGGCTGCCATGTACTCGAAGACCGTGTTGTCCTTCTGCCAGTCCAGGAAGTTCAACGTGGAAATGCCGTTGCGTCCACCCCCGGGCGGTTTCTCCAGCACCCGCACGATCCGTTCCGGCTCCCCGTACGGGAGCGGCTTGAGCAAAACGCCGTTCACAAAGCTGAAAATCGCCGTGTTGGCGCCGATGCCGATGGCGAGAGTCAGGATCGCGACAATGGCAAACCCGGGACTGCGCCGCAGAGTGCGCACCCCGAAGCGAAGATCCTGCATGAGTTCGTGCACAGGGGTAAATACGCTCCGGAAGGGGATTGGTTACAGTCTTCGCTTCCTGGAAATCTACTTCGATGCCGCCATCTTTTACCGCTTTCCCGATCCGGCCTCGCGGGGCCTGAGTTCGAGAGTTGTCGCTCTTGACGCGGTGCTGGCAAGATCTCGGGCATACTTGATTGCACCGGCAGAATTGTACTTGTCCAGATAAGCCCGATCGACTTCATCCCTCAGGCGTTTGTCACGCGTCCTGACTGCACGGATGGCGATTTCACGGTTCGCAATCTTCACCGTTCCGTGAGAGTCCCTCAGAAATGTGCGGTACCACCCGTCCGGCTTGACGCTCCACGACCGCACAAAAACGCGATCATGGACCAGCGCAAACCAGATACCGATGAAGCGGTGAGACCCGGCGCCGGCACGGATAAGCAGGCTTTTCTTTCCGCGAAACGCAGCCATGATTTCTTCCGGGAAATACATCGCCCTTGGACAGTCATCATTTCACATTGGAATTCACGAAGCGCGAGATGAGATGAAACGCGGTTGACCGCGGCCATAAAACACGGATAAAACACATGGATACTTCAAGCCTCCAGCTCAGTGACCCGCGGACAGTGCTTATTGCGGCGACACGCAGAATCCGTCCTTGCGCCTGGTTAGCCAGGAACAGGTCACCGCTTACAGGATCTCGCGCCATGCCGGTGGAATTCGGTAGGCCTTCGGCCAGGACTCGGCCATTTGCTCCCTCATACAGGCGCAAGCGACCCACGTTCGCAGCCGTCGGGTTGGATTCCAGTACATACACTCGATCGGCGCCGGCTATCCCCTTGATGCACACCGTATCGAGAACTGCCTGAAGGCCTCCTATGTATTGCCGATCGTCGAGCGTACGCGGGTCTAACGAGCGTAAGGTCGACTCACCTGCCGGGAACGGTGCTCCGGTGAGAAAGCCTACCAGCAGCTGGTCGCCAAGCTGGCAGAGAGCCGTCGGTACATTGTCAACGTACGCTACGCCTTGCGGTGTTTGTCGCGCAAATGGGTAGAAGCGAATCAATACCTGGGATTTTCCGGTGTTGGTGTCCACGCGGCTGACCGTTTCGGCCCCGGCATCGGTCAGGTAGAGAACATTGTTCTGCGCGTCGAGGACCAAGCCAAACGGGTCGCTCTGTCGAGTAGGCGAGGTCCCCCCCCAGAACGTTGCGCACCAGAGGGCGGAATTCCGTCAACTTGGTCACGCGTGCCCGCTCACCAGCGGCGTTCTGCAAGTTGACCTCATAACCATCAGCGAGCCCCCAGTGATCGCCAAGATGCATCTTGAAGCTGCCGGTGATGCGGTCCACATCCGCGCTGAACTGGATCTTCAGCACCGAGCTGAACAGCGGGGAGGCCGGGCCGTTTGGATTAATCACCACCTGAGGCGGAGAGCCGGAATACACTCCTTCTCCGAACACCAGGTACAGAGTATTCCTGTCCACGGCCATGCTCGTAGGGCCGTACGGGTTGGCGAAATGAGCCGGTCCACTCGGGAGTCCTTCGAGCAAACTGCGCCGATTTCCGGCACGGTCTAATATCTACACCCGACCGGTGTTGTCCTCGGTTAGACCGCCCTCGCTGACCAAGAGGTTGCCCTGGGGAGTGAAGACCAGCCGCAGCGGCCACTGGAGACTTTCGGCAAAGACACTAAAGTTTTGCGCCACTATCTGGGGCGACATCGAAAGGCAAAAGCAGGCCTGTCACCAGCCCGCTTCGCGTGAAATAGCGTCGTCTCATTCAATACTCCTGTCGGGTGACAAGTTTTACGAACTTCTTCCAGCCACCATGAGCTAGTGAGTATACATACTTCCGCGAAGCGATGTTACAGGACGGAGAATGTCCAAAAATCCACAAAGAGCATAACGGGCGTAGTCCACGGCGAGACGGTCCCGGGTGCCGTGAGTGCACGCAGCCTTGAATGTTTCGATCGGCTCGGCGCTCGACGGGCGAAGCCGCCGCGACAAGCAGACCGCTTCCTAAGTTATGCTCATGTGAGCGGGGTGGAACGGTAATGCAGGCGTTGGCAATGGTCTCGATTGATTACGGCTATCCGTGGTGGCTGAGCTATGGCCACGTACCCGTCCTCATCGCCGCTCTGGTGATAGGGCTGCTGGGCTATGCGCGCAAGTGGTCCCGGTGGGCGATGCTCTTCGTCGGCGCTCTCGTTCTCTGGTCGGGCGCAGCGTTTCTGATCGAGCGCTTCGTCATCGACGTGAACGGGCGGCCTTCCTTGCCAACCCAGGCCTTTCTGCGTTCCGGCGCAGGACGAGTGCTCGATATGGGGGCCGGCACCGGCAGATCGTCGATCATGGTGCTCGAATCCCGTCCTCAGGCCACGCTTGTCGCGCTCGATCTTTTTGGTGACTCTTTCGACCGCCACTTCGGACGGAGCCAGACGCCGCAGGACAGGCTGCTCGCGAACCTCAAAGCCGCCGGCGTGGACGCACGCGCGACCGTCGCGACGGCCGATATGCGAAAGCTCCCTTTTGAACCGGCCGCCTTCGATGCGGTCGTAAGCGCCTACGCCATCGATCACCTGAATCGCCAGGGGACCGACCAATCGCTTTCCGAGGCCGCCCGCGTGCTGAAGCCCGGCGGAGAATTGCTGCTCATGATCATCGCCAACGAGAAATGGGCCAAATTCGCCTTCGGCCCTCTGCTCAGCCACGGCGGCCCGCGCGGGGAGGACTGGTGGACCACACACGTCCAGCAAGCGGGTTTTCAGGTCATGGAGCAAGGGACTCGCCCGTTGACCTTTTACCTTCTCGCCCGGCGATTGTAAAACGCGGCTTTCCTACAATGGGTCATGGCCGGTCATGAGTGCTACCACTGCAAGCAATGGGTTGAGGAAGGCCAGGAGCACGATTGCTGGACAACGACGGAAGCCGCCCTCACGCAGGAACTCACGGAAGACTTGCGGCAGGCCTGGGAACGGCTGCGCGAGACAGCCGTCTCTCTTGGCGCCCAGCGGATCTATGCTTCCCATCATTCGATTATGTTCTCGCGCCAATCCTGCTACTTCTTCGTGCGTCCGAAACGGAGCTATCTCGAACTCTGCATCTTTCTTGGCCGCGAGCTGAAGGCTCCCCAGGTACGGCGCGTCGATCGCGCATCGAAGAGCAAGCTCGTTCACTTTGTTCAGATCAGGCACCGGGACGAGGTGGAGGCTCCCGTCACCGACTGGCTTCGGGAGGCATACGACTTGTCTGATGCGCTGGCGTCTAAGGCTGCTGCCAGATCAAAACCCGCACCCCGCCCTAAGAGGAAACCGCGGGCCGCTCGCAGGTCTTGATCCGTTGCATGCTCTAGCGGGTCTCGCTGTGAAGGTGCGCCGTAGTGGCCGCCAGGCACGTGTAATAGCGGTCCGCAATGATGTGGCGAAGCCTTGCACCTTGGCCCCAGCGAGCTGGAACGGCGTCGGATGGTCCCAGCCGTCAAAGTCGCCCGGCTCCCAGCGGCAATGCCGCACGATGAAGACCTGGATGCCCGCCTTGCGAACCGCCGCGGCAATCAAGAGGCGCGAGGCGCGTGTCGGGGATGTTCAAACCACCGTGGCCGCGACGATCGAGGGTTCACCAGCCAGATTCTCCAAGATTGAGCTCTGCGTTTCCGCCGATTGCCCCGATCGCGACCTCTTCGAAAAGTTGGTCGAGGTCGCTGAATGAGGCTGCCTCATCGTGAACACGCTTCGCGGCAAAATCGATCTCAAGGTGCGAATCGCCGAGCACGCCTGAACTTCTTGTGTAACCACGACCAAGCCGGCTACTCCAACCGTATTTTCGGCCCTCGCGAAGGCGCGCCCGCCAGCCTGCCGTCCCTGCCTTGTGGAATTTCCCTACCGATTGCGTGGCGGACCTCCGCGAGTTTCAACGCTTACGCTGATAGCACCACCGGCCGCACGTGCATCCCCGGCAATCCGTGCTATAGTCAGCGTCTTGGTGACCGGGCAGCACTTGGAAGCTCACACTCGTCCCCGGCCAGTGACGAGTTTCGAGCCTTTAGCTCTGTTGCATTGTAAGCGCAGAGCATTTTGCAACTGCATTGAGAAGGAGAGGGGAAATGATCCGCGTCGGCGGCGTTCGTGCTTTACCAGGCTGGTTTCCGATTCGACCCATTGTTGTGGACTACACAAGGGCTCTGTTCATAGCCCTTCTAATCCTGTCGTTCAGCCTCCAGGCCGTCCGCGCGGCGGATGCCTTGAAGCCATACAAGAACTACTTCGTCACCGGCGACTACGTAGTAGGCGGAATCGGACTCCGTGGTCAGGGCGTCTCCAATGCCGTTACGCAGGCCGTCACCGGCGGAGTCGGCTCCTACGCCACCGGCGTCATCCATATGAGTGGCGTACCCGGTTATGTCGCCAATGGAATCCCTCAGCACGCCGACATCGTTTCCGCATATCTTTACTGGGAAACCATCGCCGGCTCCAGCGTCGATCCGGCGGTACTCGCCAAAGCCGCCTTCCGCGGCTTGAAAATTGTAGGCACCCAGATCGCCCCGGCTGGAACGATGGCATGCTGGAGTTCAGGCGGAGGGTCCGGCAATCAGAGCGGAGCGCAGTCTCTGCTCGTCTTCCGCGCCGACGTTCTCCGCTACCTGCCGTACAAGAAGGACCCGCTCACCGGCCGCCCCCTTGGGCAGCGTTTGGTGAACGACGCCGACCTCGCCGCCGAGGGCTTCGCTCCGCATACCGTCGCTTTGCCGGACAGCGGTGCCGGCGGCACGCAGTCGCCCAGCAGCGGCAACCAGGCATTTCTCACCGAGGGTGCAAGCCTGGTCGTCGTCTACCGCATCGCCGGCGCGTCCCAAAAGTCCGTGGTCGTCTATGACGGCGGGTACACCTTCAGCTCCATAAACCCGCTGATGACTCAGACCATCCTGGGATTCTACCAGGCCTCCGCCATAACTCCCACGGCAAAAATGACGCATATCGTCGGCGATGGCGATACGAATTTCAAAGAGCAACTCACGGTGAACGGCGCCCTTCCCGCCGGAGTACCCGCCGACAACCCGTTCCAGGGCTCGCTGGGCTTCTCCTGGGACAACCTCACCATCGACGTCAGCAGCCTGATGGTTGGAGGTGACGCTTCTATCGCCACCGGGTTGACTCCAAGTAATCCCGCCTCCACCGACTGTCTGTCCTGGGCCGCGATCGTCTTCAGCACCACCGTGCAGGACTCCGATGGCGACGGCCTGCTGGACAAATGGGAGACCACCACCGGCGGAGCCCCCATCCCCGCCGGCTTCGCCCCCGACGGCTCAAAATTGCCGGACCTCAAAGCCATGGGAGCCAATCCCGCCGTGAAGGATCTCTTCGTCGAGATCGACTACATGTGCAGCAGCGTCGTCCCCGGCGTCTGCGACACCGGCGCAGCCGCCCATTCTCATCTGCCTACGCGCGCCGCACTCGATAAGGTGGGCGACGCGTTCACGGCCAAGGGCATCAAAATCCATTTCGATGTCGGCGGCAACCACTCGGGAGACCCCTACGTCATCCCCAGCGCCGTAGCCCGCGGCGGGGACGCCATTCCGGAAACCTCCTGCGGCCTCACGCAGACTCCTACCTGTCCCTTCCCCGCCTATCCGGGAACCGTGAGTTGGAAGAACGGCTTCCAGCTCATCAAGAACGGAGCCGGCGGCGCGCCGCCGCGCTTCGATCGCAACCGCAAGGATATCTTCCACTATTCGCTGTTCGCCCACGCGCTGGGGTTGCCGAAATGGCGGACCAACGACAAGAGCCTCACCAGCATCCTTGTCGCGGGCGGCATCGCCACGGCCACCACCCAGGTCCCGCACGGTTTGAGCAGCGGGGCCGCCATCACCGTCTTAGGCGCCCCCGCCGCCTCCGGCCTGACCGGTACGTATAACGTCTCCGCCGTCACCGCCATGACGTTCACATTCCCGACCAGCGCCGCGCCCGGAACTTACCTGAAGTGGGGACTCGCCGTCAGCAATGGAATCCCGCGCAGCAATTCCGGAGTCTCCGACGTAGGCGGCGGCGATTTCCTGATCACGCTCGGTCTCTGGGACAACTCGATCGGCACTGATTTCATGCAGGCTTCCACTTTCTTCCACGAGCTCGGGCACAACCTGGACCTCGGCCACGGAGGCGATATCTCCGACCCCACCAATTGCAAGACCAACTACTGGAGTTCGATGAGCTATCTGTTCCAGGTGCGCGGCCTGTTGGATCCAAGCGGCGTTCCCCACATCGACTATTCCAACGAGACGCGTCCCACGCTCAATGAAGGCAGCCTGAACGAATCACCGTCCGGATTGGGAGCCTCTCCGCTGCCGTATCTTCCCCGCTGGTATGCGCCCCTGAGCTCCAGCTTCCTCGACAACATCGTGAATACCACGCCGTCCTCGCGGCATTGCGACGGCACGCCCATCCTGGACGGCGCTAGCTTCGTCCGCATCGACGGCATCAGCCTGACGCCCAGCCCGCTCGATTGGAACGGCGACGGCAACACCTCCGGCGTCGCCCTCGCTCAAGACATCAACTTCAACGGCGTCGTCACCGCGCCCGCCGCCCCCGGATTCCAGGGATTCAACGACTGGGCCAATCTCAACCTGAAGCAGGTCGGCGCCCGCCGGAGCCCGTCGGCGACTTCGCTCGATATCGGCGCCGGCCAGGATATCGGCGACGATCTCGGCATCGCCGGTGGAGACCTCGGCATCGCCGGAGGCGATCTGGGCATTGCCGGCGGCGACCTTGGCATCGCCGGGGGAGACCTCGGTATCGCCGGAGGCGATTTGGGAATTGCCGGCGGCGACCTCGGCATCGCCGGTGGAGACCTCGGCGGTGAGCTCGATTTTGAGGGGGCGAAATCCCTCGGCAACGCGCCCAACGCCCTCGCCGCGGCCGTCGTCGGGACCAACATCGACCTCACCTGGGCCGCCCCCAATGTCGGCAGCGTCAGCCAATACCAGGTCTGGCGCGCCGCCTGCCCCAAGGATTCCACGGTTGCCTCTCCGTGCACCCTGTCGCCGGTCGTACAACCCGTGCGCATCGGATTCTGGACACCCGGCACGCCCCTCTGCGACGGAAGCTACAATTTCTGCGACACCTCGGCTAAAAACAACGTCGTCTACCTCTACTTCGTGACGGCGGCGTTCGGCCCCCAGCAAAGCGGCCCGTCAAATATCGTGCCGCGCAGCCGGTGATAACCGCAAAGGTGGGGCAGCCTTCAGGCTGCCGCTGGAGAGATGGAACACTTGGTGATGGCTGGCGAATAGCTAAGGGGCAGGCTTCAACCGCCGGCGCACTTCAGCCAGCAGCGGATCTTCTCCCGCTTTCTGACGGATACCCAAATACGCGCGGTACGATTCGGCAAACCCGGAGGCCTTCAACCCCTCCCTCACGCGCCCTTGATAGTAGTAAACCGGCGGAAAATAGCCATACGTGGGCACTTCATCCATGAACAGCAGGATGGCCTCCCCCCGCCGCCTGATGCACCGGTCGAACTCGGAATCCGCCTCCGCGAACGCCCCCGCTTCCAGGTAAGCGCGCCCCAGTTCGAACCGGCCGATCCACGTATCCAGAAGAGTGTTTGCCTCGGTGAACAGCCGGATCGCATCGCGCCCGCCTCCGGACTTCAGCGCCAACTCGCCGTCAAGCAATTTGGCATAAGCCTGCGGTTCCGCCGGTAGTTCCGACGCCAGCCCTTCCGCCAGCCCGCGTGCCTTGGCAACCTCTCCCAACTGGGCGTATACCAAGCCCGCCAGCAAACGCACCTTCGCTTCCTTGCTGTTCGCCAGCGCCCGCTCGGCCGCCGCCAGCGCCGGCCCCTTCTGTTGCTGCAGGAGCCGCGTGTAAGCCAGCGGCGCCAACTTTTCCGCCGCCCGCCCCGGCTGTTTGGCCGATAAATCCGCGCTCGCGCCCGCCTCCAGAATGCGCACGCCGTCGCGAAAACGGCCCTCGTACACAGCCAGGTCCGCCAGGCCCGAAGCGGCGAACGACACTCCGGTCCTGCTGACTTTCTCCAACTTGCGATAAGTCTCTGCCGCTTGAGACAACTGATTCTGTCCCAACTGCGCGATAGCCAGTATCAGATAGCCCTTTTCATAGGACGGATCCATGTTCAATGCCGCCCGCGCATCGCGCTCCGCGGTCTGAAAGTCCCCGGCCAGCGACTCGTACGCCGCCAGATTGAACTTGTACAACACGCGCTTGGGCAGAATCTCCGACGCCCTCCGCATTTCCTCGATGGTTTGCGGAATGTTTCGCAGATAGCTGTAACAGATCCCCCGATTGTTGTGCGCCGAAACGTCCGAAGCGTAACGGGTGATCAGCGCGCCGTACTCCTCCACGCATTTCTGATAGTTGCCGGTGATGAAGTAGAACATCCCGCGCGTGCGGTATCGCTCGCGCTCAGTCATCCGGTCAATGTGGGTGATCGCCTCCCGGATGTACTTCTCCGCGTCCTGCTGCTGGCCCAAATTTCGCGACGCGATCGCCTTGCCGGCGTCGGCGAGGCCGAATTTCGGATCGATCTCCGCCGCTCTCGAAAACCTTCGTAGAGCTTCGGCGTTCTTGCTGCTGGCCAGCGCCTCCATCGCCAAAGCGTATTCATGAACCGCGTCCAGCGAGCCGGCCGACAGCGTCTCCATGGCAAACCGCTGCGCCGACTCCGACGTGTTGTCGCCCAGCGCCGTGCGCACTGTGGCCGCAATCTTCGTGACCGCGGATAGCACCTGGTCCTTGTCGGAGGCGCGGTTTTCCACTGAAGCGATTTGTTCGCCCGTCACCGCCTGAGCCGCCCTGAGAGAAAGCGCGTAGCCGCCCGCCTGCCGGTCGAGAGAACCGGAAACCACCACACCGAGTCCCTGCCCGATGGCAATCTGCCGCGCCGCCGGCTCGTCCAGCCGGCTGGGAATCGGCTGAACCCCCAAGTTCCGCATCTGCGTGCGGTCGTATGCGCTGATGAAGCCCGCGCCTTCCAGCGCAATCTTCAGCATCGGCTCCAGCGTTCCGTCGAAAATCGGGTCGCCCGTCTTGTTGCCGATGTCCGCGATCATCACCGTTACCGGCGCGTGCGGAGCCGCGGGCTTCGACAGCATCCGCAGCGCCGCGAACACCCCTGCGCCGATAACCGCGGCCGCCGCCACCGAAAGCGTGACCCACTTCCACGGACTCGATTGCGTCATCAGCGCCATGCGCGGGGTCACGATCGTCCGGCCTTCCGGGGTCTTCCCCAGTCCTGCCCCCACCGTGCGCGTACCCGTTACTGCGGTGCGGAACGTGGCCGGCGCTCCCAGCCAGCCTTCCAGATCGCGCTCCACTTCCTTCGCCGTGCGATAGCGGTCTTCCCGGTCCACTCTCAGGCACCTGACCACGATGTCGCTCAACGCCTGCGGGATCGCTTTCTCCCGCTCCACAGGCGGTATCGGAATCTCCGAGATGCGTTTGAGCAGCAGTCCCATCACCGTCTCGGATTCGAACGGCGCCTTCCCGGTGAGCAACTCGTAAAACACGATGCCAAGCGTATAGATATCTGACCGTGGATCGATCTTCTCGCCTTTCGCCTGCTCCGGCGAGACGTAGGCCGGGGTGCCCACCAGCATCCCCGTGGAGGTCATGCCCAGCTCCTCCATCGAGTGGGCGATCCCGAAATCCATCACCACGACCCGGCCGGTGCTCTCCACCATGATGTTCTGCGGCTTCAGGTCGCGGTGTACCACCCCCTCCGCGTGCGCCGCTTCCAGCGCACGGCAAACCTGTATCACGATCTTTACCTTTTGCTCCACGCTGAGCGGAGCGTGGTCGCGCAGGAGCGATGCAAGGTCGCGTCCTTCCACGTACTCCATCGTGATGAACTTGACGCCCTCCGCTTCCCCCAGGTCGAAAATGCGCACGACGTTCTTGTGCGTCACTTGACGCGAAAGGATAAGCTCCTGCTTGAAGCGGCTCAGGATCTGTGGCTGGTTCGCTAGTTCCGGGCGGATCACTTTCACGGCGACCATGCGGTCCACTTCCCGGTCCCTGGCTTTGTACACCGCGCCCATCCCGCCCTGGCCCAGCGTCTTGACGATTTCGTAGCGCCCGCCAAGCACGGCTCCGGCCGTCAGCTCGGCGAACCACTGCATGGGCGTGGGCTGGCCCCTCGACGTGGGACCGCCGGCGGAGCCCGGCGCCAGCAGGCCCGCGGTTGCGAACGGATCCGGCATCAGGCGCGTGGCGATTTCATCGGCCGGCAACGGCGTGTTGCAGGCCAGGCACCGTCCGGTTTCCGACGCGGTTTCAGTTTTGCACGCCGGGCACGTAATGGGCATCATCGTCGAGTCGGCGCCTCTTCAACTCCTCAATCTCCTCTCGCTGGAGCAGGGCCTACCTTCCATGCTATCTTCCCACGCAAGGTTCGCAAAAACTGAGGCTGCCGGTGTGCCGTCAGGAATCAACAACTCAAGGAGCGCCTTCTACGGGGCAAAGCACTTCCGTTTGCCTCGGGAAAGATCACCCGGGAAGGTGGGCGGGACAGAAGGCATGTCTCGAAAAGTATACATCAGCGTCAGTAGACGTCGTTCCACTCAGGCCAGTTGCAGCGCAGCAGTTATGCCTGTCCCACACAGGAGACGAAAGCGGCCGGGCCGCAGGAGATTCCTCGCAAACCGAAACAAGACCGGCAGAAAAACGATTTGCCACGTTATCCTCTATTGAAAGGACTGCAAAATCATGAACCTTCCTCCCTTTCTCCTCGACCGGTGGATTGAGCAGAAGCACTCCGCCAATCCCCCCATCGAATACGATCTGGCGTCAAGCACCGGTCCCGTATGGACGTTGCGGGAACTGCTTGCGCTCTCAGGCGGGAACGGGTTGGAAGAGCTGCTCGACACTCGTGTGTCGTACACCACAGCCACCGGAAGTTCCGAATTGCGGGCAGCCATAGCCGCATTGCAAGGAGTCGGGGCTGACGACGTGCAGGTGGTGACGGGGGCTTCCGAGGCGCTGCTGATCCTGTTCTTCCTGGCGGCGGAGCCGGGCGCGAATGTAGTGCTTCCGAATCCGGGCTTCCCCGCCAACACTGCGCTGGCGGAATCCTTCGGACTTGCCATCCGTCACTATACGGTCAAAGTCGAAAATCAATTCCGTCTGGATCTCGATGAAATCGGCAAACTCGTGGATCGCCAGACCCGCCTTCTGCTCGTGAATTCGCCCCACAACCCCACCGGCGGTGTGTTAAGCGATGAAGAGACACAAAGCCTGCATGACTTCTGCGTGGAGCGCGGCATTCAGTTTGTCGCGGACGAGGTTTATCACCCCATCTATCACGGCCCGGAGATGCGGTCGGCGGCGCGCCTTCCCCACGCTACCGTAATCAGCGATTTCTCGAAAGCGCTTTGCCTGAGCGGATTGCGCATCGGCTGGATGATCGACCGCGATCCCCTTCGGCGCGAACGGTATCGCAACGCGCGCAATTATTTCACCATCACCGCTAACGCGCTCGGCGAGCGGCTTGCCGTGCTGGCGCTGGAGCACAGCAAGGCCATTTACACGCGCGCCCGCCGTGTGGCCCAGGAGAATCTTGCACTGCTCGATCGCGTATTCGCTTCACACGACGGCTACATACACTGGTTGCGGCCCCGTGGAGGGATGACGGCGTTTCCGTGGCTGGCGGATGGCGCCGACACGCGTGACTTCTGCCGCAGGCTTGCCCAGCGCGGTGTCCTGATCGTGCCCGGCGATTGTTTCGGCCGGCCTTCGCATTTTCGCCTCGGATTCGCGGCCAGCGGCGACCGCTTCCCCGCCGCCATGGAACGCTTCGCCGAGTTCCTTCACGCCGAATCGCAGCAACGCGCCCCAGCATCGGCTAAATAGGGCCCCGGTGCGCGAGCGGCGGGTGCTTCGTTGTGGAGACCGTCGCTCGCGCACCTTGGGTACGCCAAATCATGGCCGGGCTTCGTAAACGATGTTGAAGGGCGTTTCAGTAGCTCGGCGGAAACGGCTGAACCCGGCTGAGGTCACGGCGAGGCGCCCCTTGCGCATCTGACCCGCTGGCGCCTCCAGCTTGCGGCGCAAAGGCTGGCCACCTCGAGCGACCTGCAACCGCGATCTGGCCCACCTCCTGGGGTGGGCGGATCTCCGAAAGCTACGTTTTCGGAGTCGCCTGCGCGTACAAGGGGGCAAGCAAGAGTCTCAGGAAACGGCGAGAAGTTCTTGAAAGCCAGCCTTGACGACCCGGCGAAGTTGTCCTGGAGGCGTCTTCCCAAAAAAGCGACGTGTTCTCCCTGGATCTGCAAATCGGATTGTTGATTATTGCACCAAGTCAGACTTCCTGATTGATCGCCGCGATCCCTTTAGCGGAGCATCGGTAGAACCTTCAAGATGGGCGGCCATGAAGTCCTTCGTCACGCGCAACCCCATCGAAGCAATTATGTGGCCTCGCCGGCGTAGGCGACTACCAGCGGGAATCCGGGTAGTGGTCAAGTTTGCCTTTAGCCGCAAGCTGGAAAACCATGCGGCGGCGGTTGTGCTCTACTACTTCTCATACAACCTCGTGAAGATTCATCGCACGCTCCGTGTGACGCCTGCCATCGCCGCTGGCGTGACGGATCGCCTGTGGGAACTGTCGGACCTGGTTGCCCTGCTCGAAGCCGAAGAGCGGGGCTTGGAAAGAGCGGCGTAAGTAGCGGATGGACACCCAATCCGCTTGTCCCCAGACTCTACCGCCAGGGACCATCGAAAATGCCTTTTACGCCAACGATGGCCGCAATGACCAAGACAAGCGCGCCGAGTGCAAGTAATACCCAGAGGCCTCCCTTGTAGGATGCGCGGATCTCCTCGATTGTCGGTTCGGACTGTTCCGGCTGCTCCGGCACTGAGTCTGAAGTTGTTCCAGCCATATCCGCCGATTATAGGTCAACAGCCCTACAGACTGCTTATGCATCGGGCTTGCACGATGCATATCCCCATGAGCCCAAACTTGACCACTACCGGAATCCACAGCCAATATAAAGCTGTGCTAGAGTGAAGCCGGATCGGAGCGTTATGCGGGTCCCACTCCTCTTGGTTTTGGCCATTATTCCGGCAGCCGCTCAAAGTCCACTCGTGCGTCTCTTCAATACGAGCGGCCCCATTAGCAGAGATTTTCAGATCGGCGATCGTTTCGAGATTCTGATTACTGGTGCGCCCAACCAGCCCGTCAGCGTCAGAACTACTATGCACGGGCGCACCGACTGGAGTCCCATCATTGGCTCGACCGATAGCACAGGTCGATGGTCCGTCGGCGGGCAGTTTGAGAAAAGCGACTTCGGGGGTTGGAGCCAGGTCTGGACTGTCGGGGGCCGGCTCGTCAGTCCCGCTATTCAGTTTTCGGTGAATGCGCCGTGCATGCCGGGCGGGCAAGGTTTCGCGAGCGTGAGCGGGCCGAACTTGGCCATGACATGTGAAACTGCGGCCGGACGCCGAACGTTTGTAACCCAGTCTCTCTTGGATCCTTTTCGGACGCCCGATGGCAGATTGGTCCCAGGACGGGCAACCGAACAGACACCAGAGCAATACCATATGGAGATTCTTGAGCACCTCATCACCGGTCGGGAAGAGGACATGAAGGAGGCCCGAATCTCGCTCCAATCATCGAGGGGCGGCCTTGGGGACGAAACGGCGGATCTGATCAGCACGCTAATCGGCGTCAACGCATTAAATGAAGAAGAAACACGGAATTTGCTGGCGATTATCCGCGCTGCATTTGAAAAGCCCGAAACCATCCAGCCGTTGGCGAAGAACCCGTCCAGAACGTTGCTGTTGCTCCGGCATCTGACGGACTTCACGAACAAGGACAGCCTAAAACGGGAGATCGCGGAAACGATCGCGTACGTTCAGGCTCGATGAACTGGGCGCGCCGCATTCAAGAACACGCAGCGTGCAGTTCAAATCCCGGTCCAATAGTGTTTGCGTAACGCCGTGAAACGACTGGCCCGTCTCGCCGCCACAAGGAACAGTCGGGCGTTAGGCGGCCAGCCTTCACACGCCGCAAGGACAAATGTCCGCGCTCCCGCTCGGACCGTAATGCCGGGCGAAATCCCTAACAAACACATCCTCGATACAAGTGCGTGGAACAACCTCGCGAATGATCCTGACCTGGAGGGGTTGCGCTCCGCGGCCATCGTGCCGACCGCTTTGGCGATCGCCGAAATAGCAGCGACAGAAGACAGCTGGCAGGTTGCGCATAGTGCCTTCGGCTATCCGCTCTCGAGCGCATTTCTGCATCTGGTTCGAAGACACGCTTGTGACATCTGCCTGGTGTTTCCCTTGAATGTATAGGCAAAACGCCCTGGCGGTCGGCCAGTATCAGTCCACCTGGGCGAAATGGCAGCATGACGGCGTCTTCGGAAACAATCATAATAGCTACGCTGCTCAGGTCGATAGACCACTGAGCCCGCATAGTGGAGGGAGCAATGCGACTGACGG
>JACXTT010007619.1_pt1 | contig 15212 bp, 11 predicted proteins | sample 9270951 | NCBI WGS metagenome assembly JACXTT01 (sample SAMN15532306, study PRJNA645909) | rock metagenome | isolation source: weathered quartz diorite | place: Puerto Rico | collected 2017-06-21 | reverse complement strand
GTTTAAAAATGTTCGTCTACTTCAGTGTTGGGTTCCGGGCGCACTTTTTTGGGAATGGCAACCGCGTGGTGTACTGGGTAGTCGGAAACGTCAAGGAGATCTCGGAGATCCAACATCCGGCAGTGCGTGCCGTCCTCAATTGGGATGGCAACCACGATGGTCTGGAAATCCACCACGACGGAGACCTGCCGGCGCGATCAGGGCTCGGATCCAGCTCTTCGTTCACCGTCGGTCTTATCAACGCGATGAAGGCGCTGTCGGGTCGACTCGTATCCAAGGAGCAGTTGGCTCGCGACGCTATTTACATCGAACAGTGTGTGCTCCGGGAACCGGTCGGTTCGCAGGATCAAATTTCGGCGGCGTTTGGCGGATTCAACCGCATAGCGTTTCAGCCAGACGGGTCGTTTGATGTGGAGCCGATCGTCGTCCCCGGCGAGCGTTACTGCGAGCTGCAAAGTCACCTGATGCTGTTCTTCACCGGAATCTCCCGCTATTCATCAGAAGTGGCCCAAACCAAGATCGACAACATCGCGACGCGCGGGCGCGAACTGACCGCTATGTACCGGATGGTCGACGAAGCAATCGCCATTCTCCGCAGTCCGGCAACGCCCATCTGCAAATTCGGTGAGCTGCTTCACGAAGCCTGGCTGCTGAAGAAGCGCTTGTCGGACCGGGTGTCGACGCAATTTATCGATGACGTGTACGAGACGGCGCGGAAGGCGGGCGCCATTGGCGGCAAGGTGCTTGGCGCGGGTGGAGGGGGATTTGTACTGTTCTTCGTCCCACAGCATTGTCAAGCTGCCGTCCGGGAGGCGCTTCGAGATCTCATCTACGTGCCGTTCAAGCTCGAGAGCGCGGGAAGCCGTATCGTCCTGTATTCTCCGAACGGTCTCTAGGCGCATCGTTATATTTGAATCTCCCCGAGGAGTCCCAGAGCTGATGTCCAAGCCGCATGGCGCCGACGTTGTCCTGGTCAATCCAGGCGCCCGCGCACGAATCTACCAGTCACTCGGAAAACGGCTCACCGCGGTAGAGAACCCGGTCTGGGCAGGATTAATAGCCACGTTTGTACGCAGGCGGGGCTATGACGTGTGGGTTGTGGATGGCGAGGCGGACGAACTCGCGCCTGAGCAGATCGCCGAGCGGGTCGGCGCCATCAATCCGCGGCTGGTTGTCATCGTTGTCTACGGACATCAGCCATCGGCATCGACGCAGAACATGACTGGGGCCAGCCTGGCGTGTACGGCGATCAGGCAGCAGCAGCCCGCTGCCAGGATTCTGATGCTTGGCGGCCACGTCGCCGCGCTTCCCGAACGGACGCTGCGCGAGGAGGCGTGTGACTTCATCGCCCATGACGAGGGGCTGCAGACTATCGTCGATCTGCTCGAAGCGGATCGTGCAGGTGATACCGACTGCAGCAAGGTTCGAGGACTCGCCTACTGGAGCGGCGGGAAGCTCCGGCAGCTCCGCTCGAATGCGGCGGCGCCGCTCGTCAAGGATCTCGACGTGAACATGCCGGGCATCGCGTGGGACCTGCTGCCGATGCCGCAGTACCGGGCGCACAACTGGCATTGCTTCGGGCACCTGCAGCGCGAACCGTACGCCGCGCTCTACACGACGCTCGGCTGCCCGTACAAATGCTCGTTCTGCTGCATTCAGGCGCCCTTCAAAGCCGGCGAGAAGGAGCTGGGGCTCAAGGAGACGGTTAATTCGTATCGCTTCTGGAGTCCGCAGCGGGTGATCGAGGAAATCGACCTTCTGGTGAACACGTACGGCGTCCGCAACATCAAGTTCGCGGACGAGATGTTCGTCCTCAACGTGCGGCATGTCTCCGCCATCTGCGACCTGATCATCGAGCGCCGCTATGACCTGAACATCTGGGCGTACGCGCGGATCGATACGGTCAAGGACGGCATGCTCGACAAGCTGAAGCGGGCCGGGTTCAACTGGCTGGCGTTCGGCATCGAAGCGGCCAACGACCGCGTGCTGAGCGATGTCGACAAGCGGTACGAGACGAAGCAGGTCTACGAGACGATTTCAAAAGTAAAGGCGGCCGGGATCAACATCATCGGCAACTACATCTTTGGATTGCCTGAGGACGATCACGACAGCATGCAGGAGACGCTCGATCTTGCGCTCGAGCTGAACACCGAGTTCGCAAACTTCTATTCGGCGATGGCCTATCCCGGTTCGGCGCTCTACAACCAGGCTCTCGCCAACGGCTGGCCCCTGCCGGAAACGTGGAGCGGGTACTCGCAGCACGCCGTAGATACACTGCCGCTTCCTACCAAGCGTCTGCCGGCATCCGAGGTGCTGAAGTTCCGCGATCACGCGTTCCACACGTACTTCACGCATCCCTCGTATCTCTCGTATGTCGAGCGCCGCTTCGGCGCCGACACGCTGTCGCATATCCAGGAGATGTCCGCGCACCGCCTCGAACGGAAATTCGCGGCGGCCTGACGTGGATCGACACGCCTCAATATTCGTTGCCGGCACGGACACGTCGAGTGGCGCCGCGATCATCACGACCTTGCGCCGCGATGGCTACGACGTGCTCGACGGCGTCGGCGAGCTGGATCTCCGCGATCCCTCCTCCGTGCAACACTTCTTTCAGGAGCATCGGCCACGACGCGTCATCGTCGCGGCTGGCCGCGCCGCGGGAATCGCGGGCAATCAGCGCTATGCCGCCGAACTGATCTACGACAACCTGCTGATCGCCACGCATGTCATTCACGAAGCGTGGCGGGCTGGCACGGAGCGGCTGATGTATCTCGCCAGCTCGTGCAGCTATCCGAAGCTGGCGCCGCAACCGATGCAGGTCGAATCGTTGCTCACAGGCGCGCCTGAGCCCACGAACCGGTCGTATGCGGTCGCGAAGATCGCCGCGATTCAGATGTGTGAGGCGTACCGGCAGCAGCACGGTGTGCAGTTCTTCGCAGCGATTCCCGCGGACGCATTCGGGCCCGGCGACGATTTCACCCCAGAGGATTCACACGTGGTGGCTGGCCTGATGCGCCGAATGCACGAGGCGAAGCTTGCCGGAGCGCCGACCATCGATATCTGGGGCAGTGGGAATCAGCGGCGGGAGTTTGTCTATATCGACGATCTCGCCTCCGCCGTGGTGTTCGTGCTGGCGCGGCACAACGGCGGCACGATCAATCTCGGCGGCGGGCGCGACATGTGCATTCGTGAGCTCGCCTCGCGGATCAAAGATGTCGTTGGCTTCGATGGCGAGCTTCGATTCGATACCAACAAACCCGATGGAATGCCGTTCAAGGCGCTTGATTCATCCGCGCTGCTCGCGCTCGGCTGGAAACCGCGGGTCTCCTTTGACGAAGCGCTTTCGCGAACGTACGAGTGGTTCTTACGTCAAGGAACCCTCGCCGCCGGACCAGCCGCATAGGCGCGATACGCGAGTTCTTCTCGTTTCGTGAGCGTCGATGAACGATCAGTGGGAATCCACCTGTATCAATGGCACGAGCCTCCGCTCCCGCTCGAAAGAAGCGTCGGCGATAATGAAACGGCGCCGCTCTTCCCAAAGCCTCTCACCATGTCGCTCACGCGGCGCGGGCTAGAATTTCCAATCAAGCATGCTGCAACAGATCCTCGACGACTTTCGCGACACCCTAGCGCGCGACCGCGCCTGGCGCAAGAATGTCGATTACCGACTGAATCGGTTCTGGGGTACGGAAAACAGCCAGACGATCACAGAGGCTCTGACTCGCGCCGCGAGTTCGCGCGAGGCGATTCAACACATCTTGCGCACAGAGTTGTACGCGCATCATGTGCCGCGGGGGCTCGTTGATAAATCCGTTGACTGGCACATTCGCGAGTACCGTCGGCTCGGCGTCGACGTCCTCGGCCTCGATCCCGCGATTCAGGAATCAGATATTTTCCCGCCAGAGCACGTCACGATTCGGCAGGAACGGAGATACTCGCCGGACTTCTTTCGCCATCTCTATGTCGCCGTTCAAGGGACGAACATGGTCGGCGGTCTGCCGCGTCCGAGCGTTCTGGAGCTCGGCGCCGGAAACGGTACGGTCGCGGCGATCTTTCACCGGTTGGCTCCGCACACGCGATACTTCATCTGCGATATCCCCGAAACGCTGGTTTTTGCGCGGTTGTATCTCGCGACTGAATTCCCGGACGCACGGATTCTCTGGGCGCACAGCGAGCACGAACTCCTCGAGGCCACCGAGAACGCAGCCTGGGACTTTGTCCTGTTGCCTACGATGCTCGCGCCGTCGCTCCATGCCGGTCAATTCGACGTGTTCATGAACTTTCATTCGATGGGCGAGTTCGACAACACCGCGACGCGTTTTTGGATGCGTTGGCTGCACCGTGAGTCGCGGCCGCGTCAACTATTGATGTGTAACCGATACCTTAACATCGTCGCGCCTGGTATCGGTGATTGGCGGTTCGACGAGAACCAAGCGTCGGTGCTCTTCGATTCGCGATGGATTCCGATCACATGGGAGCTGGAACCCAGTTTCCTGCGTTGCCCGTACACGACCACACTTCAGTCGCGTTGTCTCCTGCTTGCCGCAAAGGATGGACCCGTCCCCGACGATATGGCACTCGAGCGCGATAGTGTCGCTGCGCTTGAGGCGGCCGCCGAGACCAACAGTGTCCGATTGCTAAACTCTGACCGGCCGACTTCATACCATCGCGCGATGCTCCGTCATGATGTCTCGATGGAAGGACCGCTGTTCAACTTGTGGAACTCGATCCGTTTGCATGAATCGGTCGAGAACCTCGCCCTCCTGTTGCAGTACCTCGGGTTCGTGTTTCCACCGGCGGCGGGATTAGATGTCGAGGAGCGACCGTATTACGTGGAACGCCTTCGCCGAAAGCTCGAAACATCTGAGAACGATGCTTATCCAGACGTGCGCAGCTGGCTGCCACTCTTCGAGGACGCCTATGTAAAGCAGCGCAGACGGCCCGAAATGGTGGAGAGTTATGAGGGCTACAACTTGCTCAAAACCGGCCAGGACGAACTGCTCGCCGTGGCACAGGGTCTAGGCCCGGTGGATCTCTTTACGGAGTTTCTTGGCGAACGTGAAGTGGCTCCACAGATCTTACGAGTGGTGACCGCAGATGCGGATGCAGGGCTCGCTGAGTTGAGGCAACGTGTCGATCGGCTTGTCGCGAAGGATCGCACCGCCAGAACCGCTTCATGAGCGCCTCTGTGTCACCGTGATCAGGCGGCGCACTACAAATTTAGACGTTTGAATATCCCGAATTGCGGATCATCGCGTAGCCCTTGATGAGCTCCGCGATGCCTGCATCCAGCGAGAGGCACGGCTTGTAGCCGGTGCGCTCGATCTTCTCGTTGGAGACGATGTAATCCCGCTGGTCGGGGTCCTTGCCCACCTGCGACTCGACGAACACGAACTTCGGCAGTTGCGTCTGAATCCGCTCGCAGAGCTCCCATTTCGACAGGTTCGCGTCCGACAGCCCGACGTTGTAGGCCTCGCCCGACATCGATTCGAAGTTGGCGATCGCGTGCAGGAAGGCGTTCGCCACGTCGCGAACGTGGATGTAGTTGCGTTTGAAGTGCGCCTCGAACAGCACGATGAAGCGATCGTGGTACGCGCGGTAGGTGAAGTCGTTCACCAGCAGATCCAGACGCATCCGCGGCGACATGCCGAAGACAGTCGCCAGACGGAGGCTGATGGCGTTCTCGTGGCTGTTCAGAACAGCTTTCTCGGTCTCGACCTTATCACGGCCATAGAGCGATACGGGACGCATCGGCGTCTCTTCGGTGCAGAACCTCCCAGCCTCCCCAACCCCGTACCCGCTGTTCGTGATCGGGATGACCACGCGCTGGTCCTTCCCCAACTCCCCCACCATCCAGACGATCGCGTCCTTGTTTGTCGTCGTCGCGGCCAGCGGGTCCCGCTCGCACAGTGGCGCTCCGACAAGGGCAGCCAGCGGAACGATGATGTCGGCATTGGCGAACAGCGGCCGCATTACATCCTTGTCCCGGACGTCGCCGCGAATGAGATCGAAATGCCGATGATGGCAGACGCTCGACAGGCTGTCCTGCCCGAACATGAAGTTGTCGACGACGGTGACGTGGTAGCCGCGATCGAGAAGCATCGGGACAAGCGTGGACCCGATGTATCCGGCGCCGCCCGTCACGAGCACACGTTCCACGAAGGACGCTCCTCTCGAGTTCTACACCGACACGACGGAACGCCGCCGGCCGACGGCGGCGCGATCCAGCACCTGATGAAACCGCTCGACCTGGGGCGCGATGTCGCGCGGATGATTCCCGACAAAGAATCCGCGATCATGGGCGACGTTGGCGTTCACGATCTCCCCGACAGTGTCGTAGTCGAAGTACTTGATGACATCGTGGCGAAGGAAGCACCCGCCGGTGATGATCCGGTAGCCGATGTCGGCATCCTTCATCGCCCGCATGACCTCACGTCGATCGATGTCCAGCGCCGGATTCAGGATCACGGTAAACGAAAACCACGAACTGCGGGCTCCAGGCCGTTCCTGTTGAATGATGAAGCGCTCGTCGCCCGCAAACAGCGACTGGAAGAGCGCCGCGTTGCATCGACGGACCTCCAGCATCGAGTCGAGCTTCTTCAGCTGCTCGATGCCCACGGCACCGGCCAGCTCCAGCGGCCGCGCGTTGTAGCCGGGGAGGATGAACCGATACGCCTCGAAGAAATCATCGGGACGCTTGTCGAAAATCGCGGAGTCCTGGGGCACATCGCGCGTCCAGCCATGCGCGCGGATCGAGCGGGCGAGATGGAACAGCTCGCTGTCGTCGGTCACCAGCACGCCACCTTCCATCGTCGAAATGTGGTGCGAGAAAAACGTGCTGAAGGTTCCTATATCGCCGAATGTGCCACACAGTTTCCCGTTCAACGTGGAGCCCATCGACTCGCAGTTGTCTTCGAACAGGTAGAGCCCGTGACTGTCGCAAAAGGCGCGGATGCGATCCATCGCAGCGGGGTTGCCGAGAATGCTGACCGCAACCACCATACGCGTCCGCGGTGTCAGAGCCCGCTCGAGCTGTGAGACGTCCATGTTCAGCGACTCGAGCTCGACGTCGAGAAACCGCAGGCGGAGTCCGTACTGCTGCAGCGGGTAATACGTGGTTGCCCAGGAAATCGAGGGAACGATGACCTCGTCTCCTCGTTGGAGGGGCCGATCTTTCTTGTAGAACAACGCCGCCACGCCCACGAGATTGGCCGCCGATCCAGAGCTGACCATCAGCGCGTGACGGACGCCGAACGTGCGCGCGAAATCCTCTTCGAATTGGCGGACGTGGCTGCCGATCGTCAGCTGACCGGAGTCGATGACCCGTTGGATCGCGCGGGTCTCCTCTTCACCCCACGAGCTGCTGGCAAGGTCGTAGAACATGTCGCCCCCGTCTCCTTACAAGGTCGAGGCGACGGCACGCGTGCGCGCCAGCTCGCGAATGGCACGCGACATCCGGTCGACGTCCGGATAAAAGAACTGCTCGAGCGTGAAGCCCGCCGGCGTCGGCATATCGGGAAGACCGATGCGGCGCACAGGAGCCTTCAAGTGTTCGAACCACCGCTCCGCCGCCAGACAGCCGATCTCCGCGCACACGCCGCCCATTGCCCAACCGGTATCGACGACGAGGAGACGTCCCGTCTGCTTCAGCGATTCCTCGATGATGCTGGCATCAAGCGGTTTGACCGTGCGGAGGTCGATGACTTCGGCATCGATGCCCTCGTCAGCGAGTTTGTGTGCGGCGGTCAAGGCGAGCTCCAACGCGTGGGAGGCGCCGACGATCGTCAGGTCACCGCCGCGACGACGATACGTCCCTTTTCCGATCGGCACTTTGTAGGGACCCTCGGGAACGACGCCGTCCTTCTTCATCAACCAGCGGTGCTCGAAAATCAGCACGGGGTTGTTGTCGGCGATTGCCGCGAGCGTCAACCCCTTTGCGTCGAACGGGGTGCTCGGCATCACGATCTTCAGACCTGGTGCACCCAGCAGCAATCCCTGGATGGCCTGCGAGTGCTGTGCTCCCGATCCCCACCCGCGCCCGATCGCCGCCCAGACGACCATCGGCACGGATGTCTGGCCGTTATCCATGAAGTGGTACTTCGCCGCGTGTGTAATGAGCTGGTTCATCGCGAGCAGAATGAAATCCGGCCGGTTGTGCATATAGAACGGCCGCATCCCGTTCATCGCCGCGCCGGCCGAAACACCCATCATGCCTTCTTCCGACAGCGGCGTATCGAATACGCGCTGCCGGCCGTACTTCACGTGAAGACCTTTCGTCGTCCCAAACATGCTGCCGGGATCGTCAACGCCTTGTCCGAGTATGAATACTCTGGGATCGGACTCTAATGCGAGGTCGAGCGCTTCGCGGATTGCCGCGACATAGCCGAGCACCCGTCCCTCGCGTGGATCCGGAGCGTCGTACACAAGCGAATTGACTAATCCTTCATCCCACGGCATGCGGGTGCCCTCGTCACGATTGCAGGCTCGGGGCGCGCGGGCGCAATACGTGCGTACCGTTTGCGCATCCTTCCGAGATTGAGCAGTCTGCCGATGTTATTCGGCATATACGTGCCGGTACAAGTCAGCCTCTGTCGGATTGGGACTCGCCATCGCGTGGGCGAACGCGTCCTCGATCTCCGACACGATCTCGTCACGCATCGCGGCAACCGTTGTCTCGTTGAGTGCGCCGAGCTCGACGAGATACGACGAATGCAGCCTGACGGGGTCGACGGCGTCCCAACCGGCGCGCTCGTCTTCGCCGCGATAGCCGGTCCTGGTGTCGTCGCCGGAGCCGCCGTGCGCTCGATAGCGGTAGCACCTCGCTTCAATGAAACTAGGGCCGCCGCCGGCGCGCGCCCGCTCGACGGCCTCTCTCGCCGCGTCGTAAACCGCAAGTACGTTCATGCCGTCGACCTGCGTCGATGCGAGGCCGTACCCTTGTGCCCATTTCCAGAGCTCACGCGAGGGTTGCCGCGTCCACAGCGGAGACTGCACCGAATAGAAATTGTTCTCGCAGAAGAAGACGAGAGGCAGCTGTTTCAACGCCGCAAAGTTCAGGCTCTCCGACGTGGCGCCTTCTTCGGTTGCCGCCTCGCCGAAAAACACCACGACAACGCGATCCTCATCTTTCATCTGCGCCGCTAGTGCCGCTCCCGTGGCAATCGGAATTGCCCCGGCAACAACCGCCGACGTGCCTGCCATACCGACGCTCTTGTCGATCAGGTGCATGGAGCCACCTCGCGACCCCACACACCCGTTCGCCCGGCAAAACATCTCGGCCAGCATCGCCCGCAGATTGCCACCTTTGGCCAAGTAGTTCCCGTGCGTTCGATGACTCGAATACAAGAGGTCATCACGTCTCAGCGCTGCGCAGCACCCGACCGAGGTGGCCTCCTGCCCAATCACGAGATGAATCGGCGTCTTCATCTGATCTTCGTGATATCGCGCTTCGATCGCTTCCTCGATGAGGCGGATCCGCAGCATGGCACGAAACCATTGCAGCTGCGATTCAGGTGAATGGCTGCCGCCAAGACGGCGAAAACCGCCAAGGCCTTCGCCTGCGTAGGGGTATCGGATCATGTTGCGGACGTTCCGAGCGGCAGCGGCAGGGGCGCGGCGCCTTCGGAATTCGGCGAGTGACGCTGCATTATATGCGAAGCTCCGTCCTTCCCTGTTCGCACCCACCGTCTTCAGCAACGTTCTGAACAGCTGTTATTCTTACGATCCCTTGCATTCCGCCGCATTGGATACATCGAACGCAATCGAGACCATTCAGCTACGACTACGGCTGGCCGCGAGCGTAAGCAAGGCTACGGCGGATGAGCAGGCTTCCGCGATTGCGGCCGCGGCCGACGTCGTTGTCAGGACGTTTCGCGGTGGTGGAAAGCTGCTGTTGTGCGGCAACGGAGGGAGCGCGGCTGATTGCCAGCACATGGCTGCTGAGCTGCTCGGTCGGCTGAACCGGCAGACGATCAGGCCAGGGCTTCCCGCAATCGCGCTTACAACGGACACATCGTTTCTCACCGCGCACGCGAATGACGTCAGCTTCGACGACGTGTTCGCGCGTCAGGTGCAGACACTTGGATCGCGCGGAGACGCGCTCATCGCGATAAGCACGAGCGGTACGTCGCGGAATGTTCTTGCCGCCGTGGAGATTGCTTGGCGGAATGGTGTGACGGTGATCGCGCTGACCGGCTGTGATGGGTTGTTGACGGAGGTCCCCGTTGAAGTTGTGGTGCGCGTACCGTCGTCCGACACTCAATTGATCCAGCAAACGCACCTTTCCATCGAGCATCTGATTTGCGAGCTCGTGGAGCGGACGCTTTACCCATGACGCCTCGCAATCAACGAGGCATCCGGCTATTTTTCGAGCTGACACGACTCGCGAGTAGAGCGAGCGTCACGTAAGGCAGCGTCGCCATTTCCGACAAGGCCTCCGCTGCCAGCAACTCCTCCGGCGTCATCAGTACCAGTTCCATCTCCTCCAGGTCGCCGGCGTCGGGCTCACGTTCATGCCAGCAGCCGTCGGCGCGAAATAGATGTGCGGTGTTGCACGTCTGATTCGCGTTCGCGACAAACGATCCGAGCGGCGTAAGACGGCCCAGCCGATAGCCGGTCTCCTCGAGCAGTTCGCGGGCGACGGCTTCAGCGGGATCCTCGCCCGCGGCGAGGTGTCCCCCCGGGAACGTCAGGCACACACGCCGCGGACCGTGTTTGTACTGCCGCAGGATGAGCACGCTGCCCTCGCGCGTGACGGCATAGACGATCGCGAGACATGTTCGAGCGTCAAGTGTTCCACACTGGTCGACGACTGTCGACCGACGTGTCGACCAGACACGGCAACGTCGGTTCGCGGCGGTACTATGCCGACACGGTAACCGTGCGGCGGAAGTGCCCGCCCTTTCGCACGACGAGCACCCCTGGCGATGAACCTGGCGGAACGCTCAGACGAACACGAAGAGGGGGTCGGTTCGAGCAATGATAGCTTCCTTGACAAATGAAGCTCGTCGTTGGTCAGAATGCCAACGCCGATTTGTCCATGCTGCACGTGCAGCGAGACTTCGATTGTCCACGCAGCCTTCGCATCCATTTGTCCCAAGGCGCAGATCTCATCGTGTGCCCGGAAGTCATATGCTGATCGCAGCGACGCACCGATCCAAACCAACGTTGGAAGCCAAATCAATTCGTGACCATCAACCTGTTGTCGAGCATCGTCGAGCGGAATGCGATGTTCGCGTCAAGCGGCCGCGACAAGGATGGACGCGCCGAAGAGCGTGCGCAACGCGCTACGGCTGGCGACGTGCCAATCTACGGATTACCCGCAAACCTCCGTCGTGACACTTGACGCCGGGGTTACGCGGTTCCGCCCTGGCAACAATACGGCTGTTGCCGCCGCCACGACTCGCCGCTGGACGACGGCAGCCGTCTGGTTAACGGCCACCGTCGCGCTCACACTCGCGGCGAGCATCTGGGTGACCTACTACAGGTACCAGCCGCTGTGGGTGGAACATGCAGCGTACGGAATGTGGGCGAACCTTCAATTCCATGACGTGCTCGTGCGTGAGGGCTATATCAGCGCGTTCACCAAATCTCTTGGAACACGGCACATCCTACAACCGGTTGTTCTAGGTCTGGTGCCACGGACCTTGGCATCGCCTCACGCCCATCTGGTTATCACCGCCTTCGCGTTGTATCTCTTCGTCTTTCTATTAGCACGGTATGTCCTCCAGCGGACGGGCGACGCCCGTCTCGGCGCAGCTGCCGTGCTCCTGTTCTGCACACTGCCCGGCCTGTACGACGAGACGCACGGCATGGGTGTGCCGTGGCCAGATTACCAGTCGATGTTCTTCCTCTCGTCGGCCGTGCTGTCGATGGGGCTATGGATCGTATCGCGGCGCACCGCGTGGCTCGGGCTGGCAGGTGCGAATGTAACGCTCGCCACCTTGGCCCGTGATACGGGGGCGATTTACGCAGCCGTGACTATTGGTCCACCGCTAGCGTGGCTTCTCCTGAGGGAATTCATCCGAGCCGGATGGCGGCAAACTGTTCGCTCGATGCTGTGGTTCGCAGTGCCTGCCTTTCCTACGGGATGGCTCCTGGCCCACAAAGTGGAGTTCTTTCGCCAGTACTACATGACGTCAAACGCGTTGCAGTTGCGACAGCCTCTCGGGATTGTCATCCCCAGCATCCTCGCGTCGAATGTCGCGTTTTGCGGAGTCATTCTGCTGGTCTTGCTCGGTATTCAGGTCGCGGTGGCGTTACTCTGGCCTCGAGATCGCTGGCGCATGGCGGACGCTCTCGCGATCTACTGGCCGATCTCATACACATCATTTCTGGTCGTCAACGGCTATAACGCAACAAGCGTCACGAAAGAAGTGATGTATACCGCACCCGGTTTGGTCTGCTTTGCTGTGACAATGCGCGGCGGAATGGACTTTCGACACAAGGGCGTGCGTCTCCTGATGGGATCGGCGCTGGTCATTTGTCTCTTTGCCTGCAGCATCGCCATCACCCATGCCTACGGGAGGGCCCGCCACCCAGATCCGAAAGCGGCGGCGTTGCGGGAAGACCAACGAGCCTTGGCCGAGGCGTTGGCGTCGCTTCCGCAACAAGTCTGGTGGCACAGCTATTCGAATTACGATTGGGGGACGGTGATTTCCGCGCTGACGTTTTATGACTTCGGGCGCTATCAGCCAAGCGAGAACATGTGGTTTCACAACAAGAAATCATATTGGGACGCCAATTTTCCCGGGCGGGACCTGGCTAATTTGCAGTACTACATTCGGAACGAAGCAGAACGGCGTGTTGACGTGGCGATCGTCTTTCGTGACGCCGACAACAAGCCAGACGGGATGGAAGACTACAGTTTCTCGATCGCCTCCTCGCTGGCGACACGTCTGAAACGCGATTCCGACTGGAAACATTATCGAGACGTTCCCACATCGGTGTCGGGCCCACTCTCGCTGTATATCAACCAACGAAGGACGGAACGCTGAAGAGGAACAGGGAGTGAACCCGTCGGGTACCCGCCCGAGGCAACGCGTGGTTTTGCCGGGAGGAGTTTCCGTCGGCGACCGCTGTTACCGCTCACCCGCGAGCCGCAGGGAGTCCTTTTCTCAGTATTCCTCTGCCGCTCGAACGTGGCTCGCCAGCAGCACAAGCGTCACGTAGGACAGCACTGCCATCTCCAAGAACGCCGACGAGGTCAACAACGCCTCCGGTGTCATCGTCACGAGCTGCATCTCTTCCAGATCGCCGGAATTGGGTTCGCGCTCGTGCCGGCAGCCGTCTGCGCGAAACAGATGTGCGGTGTTGCACCCCTGGTTTGCGTTCACGACAAACGATCCCAGCGGTGTGAGCAGGCCGGCCCGGTACCCAGTCTCTTCGAGCAGCTCGCGGACGACTGCTTCGGCGGGGTCCTCGCCCGGAGCGACGTGCCCACCCGGAAAGGTCAGGCACACGCGCCGCGGCCCATGCTTGTACTGGCGAAGCAGGAGCACCTTGCCGTCGTCGGTGACCGCATACACGATGGCGTAATCGCCCATCGCCGCGGTGTAGTAATCGGCAATGACCCGGCCATCGGGTAGTAGAACCGTCTCACGCGCAATTTCCTTGATTGGTCCCGCCGAAAACAGCGGTTCGCGCGCCAGCGTTTTCCAGGGTTGCAGAGTCTCCATGCGCCTCTCTTCGTGGAAGAATCGCTCTGTCGTCAGTAGTTGCCCGGCAACATAACACTGAGCCGTTTGGCGGGCCGTCTGGGCAGTGTGGTTCGCGTTGTGTCCTACCCCGAAATGGCTTACCATGCACGGGTTGTCGCCAATCTGGCCGACTAATTGCTGTCCGGTTTTAGCGGCAGGCCCAATCCAATACACCGGCCCACTTTCCATGGCATAGCGAGCGCGCGCCAGTCTCTGCTGGATCTGGCAGTGCCCTGCGAATCGTGTATGCGAAGCGGCTGGTTTAGGCGGTACCGCGCGCCTTTCTGTGGGTGAGAGGACGGTAGTGTGCGCCGGCTCCACCCTCTTCGATGAAAATCCTGTTCTCCCTCGGTAGCTTCGGGTTCCTTCGGAACTTCGAGCCCGCCGTCCGCCTGCTCGCACAACACGGCCACGACATCCATCTCGTCGCCGACCGCACCGACAACGTTGGTGGAATTAAGACACTGGAGTTGCTGGAACGCGACTATCCGGAGCGGATTCGCCACAGCTATGCGCGTCTCCAGAAAGATGCCTTGTGGCAACCGCTCGGGACGCAGCTTCGGCTGACCCTCGACTACTGGCGCTACCTGGATTCCCGCTACGACGATTCCCCCAGCCTGCGCGCGCGTGGCGCATCGCAGGCGCCTGCCATCGCATCCTCACTTGCCGCCGCGCCGATTCTCGGCTCCCATGCGGGCCGTGCCGTGATGCGCCGTCTCGTGCGCTCGCTCGAGCGCGCGGTTCCCGCCAATGCCGCCGCTATCGCGTTTCTGCGCAAGGAGCAGCCAGACCTTCTCCTCGTGACGCCCCTGCTATATTTCGGATCGCAACAGGTCGAGTACGTCCGCGCCGCACGTGCGCTCGGCGTTCCAAGCGTGCTCGGCGTCGGCAGCTGGGATCACCTGACAACAAAGGGACTGATTCACGAACAACCGGATCGCGTGATCGTATGGAACGAGGCGCAGCGTATTGAGGCCGCGGAACTCCACGGCATCCAGCCTGACACCGTAACCGTGACCGGCGCGCAGGCGTACGATCACTGGTTCAGTCAGAAGCCGACGCTGACGCGCGCGGAGTTCTGCGCGAAGGTCGACGTTCCCCACGATCGGCCGCTGCTGCTCTACCTTTGCTCGTCGCCGTTCATCACGCCGTACGAAGTTGATTTCGTTCGACGATGGATTTCGGCGATTCGTTCGTCGAGCGATCCCGTGCTGCGTGGTGCGGCGCTACTGATCCGCCCGCATCCGCAGAACGCGGAACAGTGGCAGGACTTCGACGCCTCTGCGTACGACGCGGTTGGCATCTGGCCCCGGGCAGGCGCGAACCCGGTCGATCGTGAAGCCAGGGCCGATTACTACGACTCGATGTATCACAGCGTTGCCGTTGTTGGCGTCAACACGAGCGCGCTGATCGAATCGGGCATCGTCGGCCGACCCGTCTACACGGTCCCCACGGACGAATTCGCCGGTCAGCAGGAGGGGCCCCCCGCCTTCCACCATCTGAAACACGTCAACC
>JACXTT010007618.1_pt1 | contig 15212 bp, 16 predicted proteins | sample 9270951 | NCBI WGS metagenome assembly JACXTT01 (sample SAMN15532306, study PRJNA645909) | rock metagenome | isolation source: weathered quartz diorite | place: Puerto Rico | collected 2017-06-21 | reverse complement strand
CAGCTCGATTGCGAGAAAGGCATTGGAATCGACCGCATTCGACCTGATGGACAGCTCACAACCAAAACCTTGTACAGACCGGATAATCTTACCCAGACGCTTCACCGGAACCCCACATTCCGGGTCTGCCGGGGAAACGCAAACCCTACATCCATGTTAGTAAGATGCCATGAGGTGACTTGGAGGCACAGACCACCTGTGTGCTATCTCGAGGGTTACAGGAGATTCTCCACGCGATTACCGGATTAGGCTGGACAAGCTGAGTCGTTTGACTAATTTCGGCGAGACCATGTCGCGATTTTAGACCCTCGCAGATCTCGCTGGGCGCTTAATATGACTATCGGTCACCATTGATAGTGGCTGTTCCTGCGAGCAGACTCCTGAAGTCTTCTGGCGTTGAGGGTGGGGGAATCACGATTGCCTCAGGATCGACATAGTGACGGTTCTTGAGGCCGCCCATTCGGCCAAGCTCGGCGGCTCGTGCTGGGTCTCCGTGAAGAGCGCAGAATCGAGTTCCATGGACCACCGCTGCTCGGCGGAGATTGCCGCCCTTGGTTTTCGCGCTGCATTTTCTTGACATTCTGATTCCCCTGACCAGCCCTGAATCGATCTCGAACACTGATGAACCTGCGCAGAGTCCTACTCATAAGTGTCTCCAGCACAAGAGCACATACCTTCCGAGTGTTGGGGGGCGATAGTTGGGCCGCACAGAACCCGCGAGATGCCTGACGCGGATTTTCAGGTCGGAAGTGCAATCACCTAAGAAGTTAAGGAAACAGGAATTCCTCTCTTAGATGGGATGACGGGGGCGATGGCCAGCCTTCCTACGGCCTCTTCTTGAGCTCGTCTTTCATTTCCCGCAGTTGCACAGCAATCACGAACACGAGGAGAACGACCGCGAAATCCAGCAGACGACTTCCTTTGTACAACATCAGAATCGTGTAGCCAGTCGCGTTTGCGATCCTCTCAGTGAGGGCGAGCGCTAACAACACGAACGCGCCCAGAAAAAATAATCGGGATATCAACGAAACCAATTTTTCAAGGCTCATCTTTGCACTCCGATCTTCGGCGATTGAAGGTGCTTGCTCTACCCCCTCTACTTTCGTGGAATCGTGAGCGCCTTTTCGGCTATTTTCCCTCGCTCAATGTTGACGAATACCAAGGTGATTGTCTTGTCTGATTTCTGGAACCAGAGCCCGACCCACCCGGGAGATTCTGGGTTCTGTGTCACGCCCACCAGTGTCCCGTATTCGTCCGGGATAGCGTCGGCAAACTTGGAAGGCTCGAACGCCAGCGGTCCCGGGGATTCGAGCTTCCTGCACGAGACTATCGCCAAGCACACTACAAGCATGCATGATGCGCTGACAAGTCTTCTTATCATGTGTGGTTCCCCCTCTCGCCCCACGAACCTCAAGGCTGGACGGAACCCGAACGCGAGTGCAACTGGCAAACCTTCTCTGGCTGACTACGGCTCGCGTCCTGCCGACCATAGCCCCTGGCTTCTCTTACACTAGGTTCGACCCGGGGGTTTCATGCGGAGTCTCCCGGGCAGCGGCATTGTACACCCGTGTGCCTGTTGCTATATTCGTTTTGCCACGCCCATATCCGTTGGTATCGCCTTACCCCACCTAACTTCTCTTCAGGGAATCCGCACCTGCCCGCAAAGGTGTGCCACCGCGATGCCAGGCCTACGCGGCCTTCACGGCTGCCAGCGGTTCTTTGAGAATAATTCCGAACAGCCCCTTTTTGTTGAAGCGTCGGAGATCAGGGTGGAGCGGTTCGGCCTCACAAATGACAGATTGATGACCGGAAAAAGTCTCGGTGAAGGAGTGGAAACCCCAATTGGCATCGACATCATCCACTACGATTGCGCCACCCGGTCTCAAATTTGCCCAGGCTCGATCTACCTCGAAGCGGACGTTGTGTTCACTATGCAGACTGTCGTGAATGAAAAGATCGATTTGCCCAAGTTGAGAAAGCAACTTGGGCAGGCGGAGCCGGCTCGAGCCCTTGATGTATGTCCACTGCCTGGCATGTCGGTCTGTAACTGCCAAACCAACTTGCTCTCGCCAAACCCGTTCGATCGGTGGAAGGTCAATGCTTGAGAGGTGGCCGCTTCCATTCCGCTCCAACGCCTCCAGAATGAAACGCGAGGTGACCCCATGAGCCACGCCCGTCTCCACAACACGTTTCGGCTGCAGGTGACGAGTCAGACACCATATCGCTCGAACCAATCCAGCGTCGCCGTCATTCCACGACCCGAAGCTCTCTGGGCCGGGACGAATCCCTTTCGCCTCTAGTTCTGTTATCACCGCGCGCCACTGATCGTGAAACTCGGAAGCGAACGGGCAAGGCCACTGGACACCGAGACGCGCATGCAGCCACTGCTCCCAGCTGTCGTCAGCTTCATATTGACACTGAGGTCCGCGTCGCTCCCGCTCAGCCACATAGGTATCCCGGATCATCGTCCATGTCTCGATCGGGTTCCGCACCACCTCAACCACCGAGATTGGATGCTTTAGTAGATAGCGCAGGGGGATTCCCAGCATGAGCCACACTCCCGACAAGGCAAACGACCGAATACAACCATTGGGAGTCTACGACATTTGTGGCCGGCCGGACACTTTTGGACCCGACAGGTCAGGGCCCCGCCCTTCGAAGTCCGAAAAACGCAGGCTCGAAGGGGCATTTTACGGAACTTCCGCCCTTATAACCGTTGAGTACCCGCTCTCTCGGCCGCGCTGATCGACCGCCGTTACCACGTAGAAGTACGTAGTTCCGCTATTGACCAGACGGTCTTCGAACGCCGTGCCAGGAATACCGGTGGCAATTCTCACGTATGGGGTCGCCGGAGAGGTCCGGCGGTACACGTTGTAACCGACCACGGTGGCTTCCGGATTGGATTGGGTCGCTCGCCAGGTGAGATTGACGCGATGCCCATGTACTCCCCTGTGGCAGCTCGCCAGTTCGACGATTAACGCAGTCATGACAACAAGCAGTCTCTTCGCGCTGGCGCTCACGCCCTACCCTCCGCAGGCCCGCCGGTTAGAGGCTAGACTTCGCAAAAAGGGCTGCTCCGCCTGTGGTTTGGCTCCACTAACCCGAGGTTGCATTTTTTTGCGACCCGTTGCAAAGAGTATCATCTTGACAACAAGTTACAGGGGAAGAGTACACTATAAAAGTCCGGAGCTATGTCGACAGGAACTGCACCGGCACTCCCCTCCTCAGCAGTTCCGCAGCGTCGTGAAAGGAAGTCTTTTGATGAAGAAAGCGCACCGCATGGGGTGGCTCGCGTTTGTTGTTTTTTTGTGCCTGATTCCGTCAGCGTTTGCGGTTAAGCCATACCGCGATAGAGGATGCAACGACAGGCATAGGAATTGCCGGCAGGTACCAGAAGGTGGATCTGGCATCATATACCTCTTGGGCGCCGGGATCACCTGTGCAGGGGCGATGTTGATCCGGTCTCGCGAAACCAAGCTCAACCCAGCATCATAATTGCGGACTAAACAGATCAGCCCACGGACGCGAAATCTCGCGGCGTGGGCTTTCCCTTCCAGGCCTTGTTCCACTCTTTTTAGGCGCTTGTAAAGCTTGGTTCCACGCCCTCCTGATCAATCTCTCGTCCCTCTCGGTTGACTAAGGCATTGTCGCCTGCCACTCCTACTCCGGTGTTGGAGAAAGGACGAGTTTCTGCGGATTCGCCGCCTCGGTGCGTCGCAGGCCCCACAGCAGCAGCGCCACCGCTCCGAGCGCAAGACCAAGAAACACAATCCCACCGTGGTGATGGAGCCGTCCATCAAAGAAAGCAGGATCCACCCGTGTCCCCAGTTCGGAGATCACAAAGATGCGGAAGCCGTTCTTGACAAACGATAAGGGAATCGCCACCGCCACCAGCAAGCTTCTCCGCCACCGGGAACGCAGCAAGAGATGGGCCAGCACCATCGTGGTGATCACCAGGATCAAGCTGGAACGGATGCTGCTGCACTGGGACGCGACTTCGATGTCCAGCCCGGGAATGAACACGATGATCCCATCTTGCGTCACCGGAACGCCAGCCAACTGGAACAGGATTCGGGCAGTGGTTGCAGATTGTATTTGCAGCCACTCGGTGGTCCAGTTCAATGGAGATTCTGGAAGGGGTACAATCCACAGCAGGAAGCAAAGAGGAAACAGAAACGCCCGGAACACCTTCGTTCCGAAGCAGAAGATGACGCTGCCAAACCACCACACCACCAACGCAAGTAAGTTCAACGACAACCGGACATCGCTGGGGAACGCCGCATCCCATTTCGCGACAACCGTCACCGCCAGCGCAGTCACCAGCAAGAACGCGCCTGCCCGCCCGCTCCCATGAAATGGCGGCCGAAGCGCATTCCTTTCCAGCCAGATCAGCGCAACGCTCAGCGGGACGATCAGGAAAATGTGGGTGTAGGCAATGTTCTCAAGCGCCAGCCTCAAAGTAGTGGCCAACGGTTGCCACCACAACAACAACGACACCGCCAACAAGACGCCCAACAGAGTCCGTTGGCTCGCAGCGCTCACTCCTTGAGGGCTCGATTGTGGCTTTGACGCGAATGAAACCGTAGTCGGAATCAGAAATCCTCTGCTCCGGTAGTAGAACCCATACCAGGCTGCGCTTACAGTGTGGTCTGCCGATGTTGCGACAGAAAAAGGAAATCGCGAACTTCAGCTCGCTAAGCGGAAACCACCAGCGGCTCCTCGACAGACGGAGGTCTCCTGAATCCTCGGATGACGTCCAGGTAGAACAGCTTCTGTCCCATGACATACAGGAGCATTCCGAGGTACCCGGCGAGCACCAGGGCGACTCCCAATACCAGCCTGGGCAAGGGAGAGAGATAAGGGCCGTACCAGAACTGCAGTCCAAACGCCATCCCCGCAGCAACTAAGCCGGAAAGCAAGGGGCGGCTCAGCGTCAGGAGAATATCGCGAACGGAAATCACCGTACCGCGTACCGCCCACGAGATGAGCGGAATCGCGCAAAGCACCATCATCACCGAATAGGCAAACGCCACGCCCCTGGGTCCATACGGCAATCCAATGGCGTACCCTGCAATCATCACAGGCGCGAGGACTAGAGACATTCTCAAACCTCTTCCAACCAACCCCAGCGAGATCAGCAACCAGCCCATGGGATTGATAATTGCAAACGCCAGCGTGGTCGGAGCCAGCAGTCGAAATATGGCGATCGCACTTTTCCACTTCACACCCAGGAAAACGGAAATCATGTCGCCCGCAAACAGGGCACACGTCATCGTCACCGGCACGGTAAGCGATAAAATCAGGGCGTAGCCTTTGAGAAAGTAGCTCCGGAAGCGAGACGGATCGTCCTTGAGCCGCGATAGCGTCGCAAATGCGACCCCACCGGCCGCTGAATTCAGGTTATCGTTGGGAATGTTGATGAGCTGGTAGGCCCGTCCATAAAGCCCGACCGCATCGGCTCCCCAGAATCGGCCCAATAAGACTTTGTCAAAGTTGGTGGTGATGTACATCACCAGGCCATTCAGAGTCAGCGTGCCTCCAAAACGCATCATGGAACGGATGCCAGCCCCCCTGTGTGGCCTTCCTGGAATCCAACCTGTCGTCAGCCATACGCACGCGGTATAGACAAGTGGAGTCACGGTTGTGGAAGCAACCAGCGCCCAGTAGCCGAAACCATGAGCAGCCATGCTGATTCCAACCGTCGCGCTGGCCAACCAGGAAACGACGTCGATCACCGACAGAGTGGTAAACCGCATCTGACGTTCGAGAATTGCCGATTGCTGCACCCCGGCGGCGTTGAAGAGAAAGGCAGTCGCCAAGGCAATGGTCACCCCAAGAAGCCTTGGTTCACGATAAAACCTCACGACGAACGGCGCCATCGCGGCCACCAAAAGCGCCAGTATTGTGCCGACCAGCAGGTTGATCCAGAACAAAGTGGAGGCCTGTTCCTTGGTGACGGTCGTACGCTGCACCGCCGCTGCCGAGAGTCCAAAATCCCGGAACACACTGAAAACCCCCGTCACAGCGGTGACCATACCGACCAGACCAAAATCCCTCGGATCCAGGAGCCTCGCCAAAATCATCAGCGATCCCATCCGGACCACAAAAGTGGTTCCCTGAGAACAGAATTTCGCGAGACCGCCGCGAATCACCCGCTGCTTTAAGTCCTTCATCGCGTTCTCACGCAGCCTGCACACATCAGCGGTTTCCTTGTCCTGGTTTCCCTGTGTTGGATATCTCTTCACAGCACAATCTTGCGGCCGTAAAAAGCCTCGGCGTATCCGCTGGGGGCGTTGCACTCCATTCCACGCAGCCGCATCAGCGAGAGAAATGTCTCTTCCTGAAACCACCGCTTGGCGCGCTGAGACTGGAAGGCATCCATGATGTGGCGCACCTTCTTCTGGCACACCTCGGCAGTCAGCGGCACGAAGACGCTCGGTTGTCCCAGGTCGCCGTCATATTTCGGAATCTCGTACTCCAGAATGAGATGATCCCGAAACGTGTTCCACGTCAGTTCGGCGATCAGCCGGTGATCCTGGTGTGCGTCCTTCCGGTTGTGGGTGAAGATGAGGTCCGGGGAGACCGTCTCTTTCAACTGCTCGAAAAACGCCTTCACTTCGCCCCCGGCAAAGGGCATGAAGCCGTCCGGGAAGTCTTTCACCACCGCACCGTCGCGCCGGTGGGCGCCGGCGAACAGTTCGGCCCCGCGTTGCGCCTCGGCTTCTCGAACTCCAGTGGCGCTGAATACCACCCAGTGAAATACGCAGTTTGGGTACTGCTCTCTGAGCCGGAGGATTGTGCCACCACAACCAATTTCGATGTCGTCGGAATGGGAGCCCAGGCATAAGATCTTTAAGGCTCCGCCCGGCGCTGAGTCGAGATTCAGTTGCATCATAGGCCTGTAGACATCGTTTTCTGCGTTTGCATCGGAGCACTGCGCGAACTATCGGCGGAATCCGCCCTGTGCCACCGATACACCACGAATTTGTCGGCGCCAGGCACCGCCGACAGTTGCACGAGTTCGGCTCGATGGTCCGGGATGCCGTGCGTCAGCCAGTCCTGGTAGTACTTCGTAAATTTTTCATCTCGACGCAGAACCACGTAGTCGACTTGCGCTGCTTCCAGGTAGCGAAGCGCCGCATCACCGGTGCAATAAGGAAAATACGTGAATTGTGCGTCCCCATGAAACGCCAGGGGTATGGAGAGATCTACAATTCGGACCGGGTGGCCCTGCTGACGCCCTATCCACAAACCCACATCCCTATCTACCCGAGTAGGCGGAGCGCTGTCGACGAACAACGACAATCTCCTTACTCCTTTTACTGGGCTTACAACCAAGAGTAGCCCTATGAGCACCGGCACGATGCACTGAGATACCACAGGCCGAGCGACAATGCTCCATCCAGCTGCACTGCTGGACGCTTTCGTCCAACGGCCAATTTCCAAGAGGCCGTTGGCCGCCCAAATCGCTACTAGAGGAACAAGCACAAAGTAATATCTCGCCTCGCTCCACAGAGCAAAGAATGTGGCTAGCACAGGAGCAGCCATAACCAACAGTACGAACAGTCGACTTGCGGCCTGCGGTCCTCGCCACGGCCGTCGAATAGCGCCCAGCAGAGCCAGAGCCGGCAGAAGCGGCGCCCCAAACCAGTCTGAGGATAGCCGTTGAAACAAGACCGGAGCGTTCTCACGAGCCCCCTTCACCATCAGAATCAGCATGTCTTTGATTCTGACGTTCGTTTCCCGGATGACGTCGCTGTGGCGTCGCAGAGGAAAACCCATTCCGTTCGCATTAGAGTCGATCCCGTAGAACGCCCACTTATCCTGCCATCGTTGCCAAGACTCTACATTTGGCTCCGGCGAGGGCACCTCGTGATGCCCACCCGGTGACTCGTAGTCAGCGCCAGGATTTCTTTCCGCGGTCAGGATGCGCTTGCCGGTGTAGAAGAATATCTGGCTCTTCACTTCCAGCCGCAGTTCGCCTGTCGACTTATAGATGAAGATGACGACTGGCAATGTGCATACCAAGAACGCCACAACCGCAGCTGCAGCTCGCTTGCATCGAGTCGACCAATTCCCCTTGGTGACAACCAGCGTGAACAATACCGCAATTGCGAATGCGGCCGACGCTTCTGCCCGGACAAGCCACGTAAATCCGAACGCCACACCCACCAACAACCATGTCCTCACTGAGGTTTGTCCGAGGGCCAGGATTACAACATAGGTCGCACAGAGAAACAGCGTGGTGTACGGACCCTCTGAGAATGCCGTGAAAGACAGGTTCAGCAACAGTGGGTGGAGCGACACTAAGATTGCCGCAATGAATCCCACCCGGCGATTGAATAACCGGGACGCAACACCAAACACCGGCAGCGGGAGCAACCCTCCCATCACGAAAGCCACCAGCCTTGCGGCCAGTTCGTAGTTGTGGGTTACAAACGATGCTCCGGCAATGAGCAACGGAAAAAGCGGATTAAAGTTGAGTTGGGCACCGGGTGTTACAAGTCCAACGTAACCGACGCCACTCCGTAGATTCTCAGCAATTCTAGCGTACTCGGCGCCTTCGGATTCGATCGCGCCCGTTCCCCAATAAGCCCACGCTGCCGCGCGCACGGCGAAACTCGCCAACACAATAAGTGCCAGCAACAGCCAGCGAGGAACTGGCCTACGATCAGTTTCGCTAACCTTTTCTTTGATCTTCACGGTTGAAATCCGTCAAGTCCGATGTCAACACAATAATTAGGAATAACCTCGAATTGCTCCTGCCTAAACCACTACCCTATCGCGCCAGCGCAAAGAGTCGTCCAACTGTCCCGTTTTCCGCAGCCGCTGGATCTGGACAATCCGGACATAACGGCCACGTTCCATGTCTTCGGCAGTCAGGCCGACCTTCCGATACGCGTGGTAAAGTTCCTGCGCGCCTTTCCTGGCGGTCCACTCCGGACGAAAATTTGGCAGAACCCGACGGATCTTGTCGCAATTCACGCGGTAGCAGCGTTTATCAGGGCCGCCGCCGGCAGCATATTCCACGCTGCAACCTGGAACCGTTTCCGCGACGATGTCCGCCAGTTCTCGAATGCGGTAATTTTCGTCAGTACGGCCGACGTTGAACGTCTCGTTGTGAACGGCCTCACGCGGCGCTTCCAGCACCGCGACAACTGCACCAATGATGTCGCGAATATGTGTGATCGGCCGCCACGGTGTGCCGTCGCTCTTGATCAGAATCCGACCCGTTGTGTAGGCCGACGCCACTAGATCGTTCAGGACGATATCCAGTCGCAAGCGCGGAGATACGCCATAGGCAGTCGCATTCCGCATGTACGTCGGAGTGAAATCCGCGTCCGCCAGCAACCGGATGTCACGTTCCACCAGAACTTTCGACTCCCCGTACGGCGTCACCGGATTCAACGCCGCGTTCTCATCGAGGAATTCGTCGCCAGCGGCTCCGTAGGTGCTGCACGACGACGAGAAAACGAAGCGCTTCACGCCCGCTGCTTTCGCAAGTTTCGCCAGCTTCACCGACGCGAGATGGTTAATGTCATACGTGAGCTGTGAATCAAGATTCCCCAGTGGGTCGTTCGACAGCGCCGCCAGGTGTACTACGGCATCGAAGCCTTCCAGATCGGCCTGGGTAAGGTCGCGCAGATCTTTGTGAACTTCCGGTGTGGCTTCGAACTCCCCGAAGTCGCAGCCCCCGTAAAGGTCTGTATCGATCCCCACAACATTGTGGTCCGCGGCCCGCAAAAGCCGCCCCGCGACAGCGCCGATATATCCCTTATGCCCGGTGAGCAGAACGCGCATCGCTATGATCTCTCCCTTGCCTATTTGTTTGACAGAAGCGCCAGCCGATTGCCAGAATGCTCTCCGGAAATAGTTCTGCCATGCAACGACGTGTTCTTGCCACCATAGCTGTCTTGATACTGGCAGCTGTCGCGTTTCTCGTACGCAAAAAGGCTGCGCCAACAGTCGAACATTGTTCGCATACCAATTACGGTCATGGCGTGACGTGCATCGATGGAGCGGGCGAAGGAGGCGACGACATTAACATGACGGCCCGCACCGTTGCCTATCGTCCCACAGCCGGGCATGCCGTGATCGCCGCCGCGTACACCTGTGCCGACAAGGATTGTCAAAAGGTGCCGGTCACGACGCTGACCATCGGCGACAACCTGCATGATCCGGAACCATGCTTGGTGGCGTCCCCGCACTCGCCCTTTGCCCTGAATGAGACCAGTTCCGGAACGCAAAAACTGCAGGAGTACCTCTGGGCGTGTGCCAGCATTCCCGCCGGCGTGACCCGCTTTACTGCGAAGTGCAGTGCGGAGCGCGGCTGCACCTACATCACGCTGACGGTAACCGAGTGGGCCGGGCTGGCCACCTCGGACGTATTCGATGCCGATGGCGGAGGCGCCAGCTCCGTGCAGGAAACTAAGGCGACCCTTTCGACTTCCTCGCCGACCCGCTACACCAACGAACTCTTGTACACCTTCATGGACAACACCCGCGATCTGACCATGACGCCGAGCCCGCCCTATCGCACGGCTCTCCAATTTTTCCCTGGAAACATTGATACGGCAGCGATGATCGAGACACCAGGCCCGCAGACTTCAACCGCGACCTGGTCCGACAACGACGACTGGTACGGCGCGATTGTGGCGATCAAATCGGCTGCCAGCCAGCCTGCGGCAGTGCGGCCCTAATCTTGCGTGGTGCAAATCAACGCTTCTCTTGCCGCTTCCACAATTGCCAGGGCGCGACTCCCTGACTGTACAACTCGTCCAACTCTTGCTTTTCCTTGAACGTGTCCATGCTTCTCCAGAAACCGTCGTACGCGCGGGCGACCAGCTTTTTTTCCGCGATCAGCCTCTGGAATGGTTGCTGCACCAGTTCTTCTCCAGCCTTGATGTAATCGAAGATCGACCGGTTGAAGACAAAATATCCGCCGTTGATCATAATCTTGGACTGGCCTAGGGTCTTGATTTCCTGAACAAGTCCACCATTGCCCAGCGACACACAATGACAACTTAGACTGGGCCGGACACACAGGAACGCGGCGATCTTATTCTGTTTGTGGAAGGGCTCGATAAGATCAGGAAGGTTAAAATCCGTAAGGTTGTCACTATAGTTAGCAAGAAATACCTTCTCGCCATCTAAGTACTTCTCCACTGTCTTCAGTCGCTGACCGATATTAGCGTTCGTGCCTGTATCCACGAACGTAATGGTCCAGTCGTGAATGTCGGAGTTGAAAACCTGCAGGTCTTTGCCGCCGTTGCGCAACACAAAGTCGTTGGACGTGAACTCGCTGTAGTTGACAAAATAATTCTTGATGACATCGGACCGATATCCCAGGCAAAGGATGAAATCCTTGTGCCCGAAGTGCGCGTAGTACTTCATCACGTGCCACAGGATCGGCCGGTCACCGACATGGACCATCGGCTTGGGCGTGTTCTCGCCCGCCTCTCTGATTCTCATACCGCGACCGCCACAAAAAAGTACGACTTTCATCTGAGCCATACTCCGGACGTGAAATGCAAGCTGTAGTGCTTGCTCATAGCTGGACTATCCCGCAATGGTCGCTTCGGGAATGGGAACAATGAATTTTCCACCCCACTCGCGGATACGCGCCATCTGCTGCATGATTTCGTTCTTCAAATTCCACGGCAGGATCAGCACGTAATCCGGCCGCGTTTCGAAGATCCGGTCGGGGGCACAAATGGGGATGTGCGTTCCCGGTGTGAATCGCCCATGTTTGAAAGGGTTGCGGTCCACGGTGTAGTCGATGAAATCGGTCCCGATTCCGCAGTAGTTCAACAGCGTATTTCCCTTCCCCGGGGCGCCATAGCCGACGATAGATTTCTGTGCCTGTTTCGCGCCGATCAGGCATTCTAGAAGCTGGCGCTTCGTCTTCTTTACTTTTTCAGCGAAAGAACGATAGCTCTCAAGGCGGTTCAATCCGACGGCCTCTTCTCGCGCGCTCAGTTCCACCACTCGGGGACCGATCGGTTTAGAATCATCCTCGCGATGGCGGCCGAATATGCGTAACGACCCGCCATGGGTGGGCAACTCCTCGACGTCAAACAACACCAATCCGTGCGCGCCAAGGATCCGGTTCGCAGTCAGGAAAGAGAAATAGGAGAAATGCTCGTGGTAGATCGTGTCGAACTGGTTTCCCTCCATCAGCTTCAACAGGTGCGGGAATTCGAGGGTCAGCACTCCCCCCGGCTTGAGAAGAACCTTCATCCCGGCAACGAAATCGCAGAGATCGGGGACCTGAGCGAGGACATTATTGCCGACCAGCAGATCCGCCTGCTTTCCCTCCGAAGCTAGTTCCGCAGCCAGCTGTTCGCCAAAAAACTTTACCAGTGTCGGTACCTTCTTCTCCGCTGCCACTTTAGCGACGTTGGCAGCAGGCTCAATGCCCAATACCGGAATGTTCTTCTGCACAAAGTACTGCAGCAGGTAGCCGTCGTTGCTGGCTAGTTCCACAACCAGGCTCTTTCCGTCGAGGCGAAACCGATCGCGCATCTGATCGGTGTAGCGCCGGCAGTGTTCCAGCCAGCTGTCCGAGTAGGAAGAAAAGTATGCGTAGTCGGTGAAAATATGATCTGGACTTACGAATTCCTCCAGTTGGACCAGAAAGCATTTCTCACACACAAACACATGCAGCGGATAAAAGGCCTCCATCTCGTTGAGCTGGTCTGGCCGCAGAAAGCTTTCGCACAGCGGCGACATCCCCAAGTCCACAAACGTGTGGTGCACTTCCGCATTACAGAATCGGCAGACCCTGGGCTGTTTAACCACCTCGTTCTTCATCGCCAAAATATTTCTCTCCCTCACAATCTATCTGCTCTTGCTCGCACCCATCCGGTCCAAAGTCTTTTGAGCGGCGTTTTCTCCGCTGATGAAGGCCTCGTCGGTCCAAATGTACAGCCAATCCCCGTATCGGCCGCAATACGCGACGCCGATGTCGTCAAGGTACGCATGCACAATCGCCAATGCATCAGCGCGTTGCAGATCAAAGATCACCTGCGCATAACGGCTCACATGGACGTTCGTGTGCAGGATCTTGTCATCCTCACGCAACACGCCAACCCGCTTGAGGTCCGCAATTACCGGCGCGACGTAATCCTCCGGAGAGCCTTTCAGGGGCTTGTATTTTTGCGAGAAATAAACCTCAGCCTGGATGCTACCGCATCCCGGAGGAGCGGTATGAGGCGAGAACATATGGGGGAAGCTGAGGCGGGTGAAGCATATGTCGCGGTCGTAATAATAGGTCCACTGCCCTTCGGACAAATCCGTACGATTGACCCCCAGATTGACCATGACGCAACTTGAGCAAGCCAGCTTCTTGGCTGCCTCCACCACGGCGGAAGGCGCACCCGCAATCATCGGAACCAGCTCCGTCAGGGGCACGGAAGAGATGACTGCGTCGTACCCGGCAACAACCCCGTTAGCGAAATGAAGTTCTCGCGCCGCCGGGTCCAGCCGTACGAGTTTATGGCCCAGGTTGATTTGCGTCCGCTTCGGTAACAGGCTCAGATACGAGACAAACCCATCGTAAGACGGATATCGCACATGGTCGACATAGTGAACGTGAGGTGTTTCCGCAGAAACTGCGCCGACCAGAACCTCGTCCAGTTTTGCGCGATACAACCTGGGTCCGAGCCACGCAGTACTCATGTTATCGGCGGTCGTGGTGTGATACTTAAGCCCGTACTCCATGGGAAAGGTTTCCGCGAAAGTCTTGCCATAGCTTGCAATCAGCCAGTCCGCGTAGTTCTCGATGGGCTTGCGTTCAATATTGTTCTCCTGATCGTGGTGGGCTCCGATAAAGTCGTGCAGGCACTTCACCACCAGGTCGGTCGGCAAGGCTGATAAATTGCATATCGCTGGGTGTTTGATCCAGCGGCCTTTCCAGTAGTTATTAGGACGGGCGTGAATGACTTCATATTTCTCATTGACAGTCTCCGCAAACAGCTTTTGCAGGCGCTCATGCTTGGTGAAAGAAACATGCGGCCCTTCATCAAATATAAAACCGCTAGGATGTTTAAATGATGCAGTATGTCCGCCGAAATACGTGTTCTTGTCGTATGTAACTGAGGGCACGCCTTCCTCGTGCAGCCGGTGCGCTGCGCCCCATCCCGCCATGCCTGATCCTAAAATCGCAACTCTATCCATAAAATAACTTCCTCCGTATTGGTCTTACACGGTCGTGTCTGCTTTAGTATCTGTTAGACATGGACGGCTTTATAGACGTCTGGGGAACGCTCCAGCTCCGCACGGTACCAATTCACGGTGCGTTTCAGTCCTTCCTGCAATGACACGCCAGGCTTCCACCCTATCCTGGCGAACGTCTCGGCCGTTCTAGCAATCCGGGTTGGTTCCAGTGGCCTGTCACGCAACGCACCGAACTCCGGCTTCACTCCATGACCAATCGACATCGCCAACTGCTGCACAATCTCGCGGATCGAAACCAGGGACCCTGACCCCAAGTCCAGGGTCGCGCCATCCACATCGGCCGCTTGAGCTAGTGCCAGGAAACCATTGACCACGTCAGACACGTAGATCCAGTCTACTAGTCGGTCTCCGCTGCTGATTTTGGGCGTCTTCCCCTGAAGTAACGAAAGGGTGACGTAGGGAATCAGCTTGGTCAAATCAATTTGCGCGGGCCCATAAACCATGAATACACGGGCAATTAGGACCGGTAACTTATAGAGAGCATGGAACATACGCGCGTAGCCGCTGCTCGCCCATTTCGCGGCAGCATAAGGCGCCGAAGGGAACGTCTCGCCATTCTCCACTTCGGGCTCGGCCAGAGATCCGGTCAGTATCACTCGACGGCAGTTCGAGCCGGCCGCCAGCGTAAGCAGGTTCACGGTACTCTGCAAGTTGCTCTGAAACGTGGGCAGGACGTGCTCAAGGCCCGGCGCCCCTTTCACATGGCTGGCCAGGTGGAAAATCACCTCCGGGCGGACCTGGCCGACTATCTTTTTCACCGATTCCAGATCGGCAAGATCGGCTTGCCACCAGCGTTGATCGCCCGTGTCCGCTGGACGCTGTGAGCGGTACACAGCATGCACCTCTGCCCCCTCCTGGCACAAACGGCGAGATAGGTGAGCGCCGATAAATCCGTTTGCTCCTGTAACTAGAACTCGTTGTCCGCTAAGCCCGCTGAGCATCAGTCTTTCTTTCTGTTCGGAAGTAACTTCTCA
>JACXTT010007617.1_pt1 | contig 15212 bp, 16 predicted proteins | sample 9270951 | NCBI WGS metagenome assembly JACXTT01 (sample SAMN15532306, study PRJNA645909) | rock metagenome | isolation source: weathered quartz diorite | place: Puerto Rico | collected 2017-06-21 | reverse complement strand
GGCGGGTCGCCGCGGGCACCGTATCGCGGGCAGCGGCGAAGGCGGCCTGGCCCTTCCAGGCGGCGCGGAACGAGGCCATGCCCAGCACCTGCGGCTGCAGCTCGCGCTCATAGCGGTCCACGCGGATATCGTTGAGGTTCTTGGACTGCAGCCAGGCCGAGACCACGCCCGGCCCGCCGATCCTCCGCATCAGAAGGTCCGCGGCGGTGTTGTCGCTGTCCGCCAGGGCGGCGATCAGCAGGGCTTCCACCGTGTAGGTCGAGCGGCCCGGCCAGGCGTCGGCGATCGGCGACCAGGGCGGCGACAACTCCTTTTCCGAGAGCAGCAGGGTCTCGGCCAGGCTGAGCCGCCCCGCGTCCACTTCGCCCAGCACCGCGGCGGCCAGGGGCAGCTTCATCACGCTCTGCATGGGAAAGCGCCGGTCGCCGGCCAGGGTGTAGTGCTGGCCGCTCTCCAGGTTCATCAGCCCGACGCCCAGGACCGCGGGCAGGGCGCGTTGCGCCAGCGCGCCCACCTCGTCGTTCAGCTTGTCCATCTTCAGGGCCGGCGTGCGCGAGGCGGTCAGCGGCTTGTCGTCGCTGCAGGCGGCCAGCGCCAGGCTGGCCCCGCCGATCAGCACATTGCGCCGGGCGAGGCTTGCGTTGAGGCCGCCAACCGATTGTAACCGCGTCATGGCCGCAGCCTCTCCCACAGCACCTGTCATTATCCTGAACGCGCCACAGCTCGGGGAGAACATCGGGGCGGCCGCGAGAATTATGGCCAACTTCGGTTTGACGGCCCTGCGGCTGGTCAATCCGCGCGACGGCTGGCCCCAGGAGAAGGCCTGGTCCTCGGCCTCCGGCGCCGACTGGGCGCTGAACGCCGCGCAGGTGTTCGACCGCGTCGAGGACGCCATCGCCGACCTCAACATCGTCTACGCCACCACAGCTCGCCCGCGCGAGCTGACCCTTCCCATCCTGACGCCCCGCGTCGCGGCGGCGGAACTCGCCTCTGCCATCGCCTCGGGCCTAGGGGTCGGCCTGCTGTTCGGCGGCGAGCGGGCGGGGCTGGAAACCGCCGACATCGCACTCTGTCAGGCGGTGGTGACCCTGCCGGTGGACGCCCGCTTCAAGTCGCTGAACCTGGCCCAGGCGGTGGCCATCAACGCCTATGAGTGGCGCATGACCCAGACCGACGAGGCGCCCAAGGCCTTCCGCGGCGGCCCGCCGCCCGCCGACGGCGCCGCCATGCAGGGCCTCTACGAGCACTTCGAGAAGGAACTGGACGACGCCGGCTTCTTCCACCCGCCCGAGAAGCGCCCTTCGATGGTCCAGAACCTGCGCTCCGCCCTCGGCCGCGCCAGTTTCACCGACCAGGAGGTCCGCACCTTCCGCGGCGTGGTGACCGCCCTTTCCCGAGGCCGCGGCCGGGTCCTGGCCAAGATGGCCGAGCAGAAGAAGGCCAAGGCGGCCCCCAAACCTTGACTCAGAAGGGTCCGGTGGGCATACACCGCGCCTTCCAACCGCCAGGGCGACCTGTGCGGCGGGATTTCATGACGGGTTGACGCGAACGCCGCCGTTGTAATCGCGCTTCCAAATTCGGAAGCGCCGGCTCGGGTCGAAGAAGAGAACGATATGTCCAAGCGCCACAGCGCCAAGTACAAGCTCGACCGCCGGATGGGCGAAAACATCTGGGGTCGCCCGAAGTCCCCGATCAACAAGCGCGCCTACGGCCCCGGCCAGCATGGTCAGCGCCGCAAGCAGAAGGTCTCCGACTTCGGCCTGCAGCTGCGCGCCAAGCAGAAGCTGAAGGGCTACTACGGCAACCTGACCGAGAAGCAGTTCAGCAAGATCTACGAAGAGGCCGCGCGCCGTAAGGGCAACACCTCCGAGAACCTGATCGGCCTGCTGGAAAGCCGTCTGGACGCGGTGGTCTACCGCGCCAAGTTCGTGCCGACCCCCTTCGCCGCCCGCCAGTTCGTCAACCACGGCCACGTGCTGGTGAACGGCAAGCGCGTGAACATCCCGTCCTACCGCGTGAAGCCGGGCGACGTGATCCAGGTGCGCGAGCGTTCGCGCAACATGGCCCTCGTGCTCGAAGCCCTGCAGTCGGTGGAGCGCGACACGCCGGAATACATCACCATGGACGGCAAGGCGCTCAGCGCCACCTTCGTCCGCATCCCGGAGCTCTCGGAAGTTCCGTACCCGGTGAAGATGGAACCGAACCTGGTCATCGAATTCTACGCGTCCTAAGCGCGCGAGACCGACCAGCGACTTTCGAAGGCCCCGGAGAGATCCGGGGCCTTTTGATTTGGGCTGGGCTGTGGCGGAGTGGGGCCGATGAATCGACGGCTCTTCCTCCTGGCCTCGCTGGCGCTCGGCGGCTGCGCGACGATGGCGCCCACGGTGGCCGGGCCGCCGCCGCCCCTCGCTGAGCTTGAGCCGCTCTACTCAGCCGTCGCGGGCCGGGAAGCCCTGACCATCCGCGTCGCCTCCAACGGCTGCACCGCCAAGGGCGACTTCGCCTTTTATCTGGAGAGACGGGCCGGGAGCGTCGCCGTCGCCTTCGCCCGCAAGAAGGTCGACGTCTGCAAGTCCTTCGCCATGGGCCAGGCCGAGATCGCCTTCACCTGGGCGGAGCTGGGACTGGAGCCTCGGGCGCCGGTCTTCCTGCTGAACCCCGTGACGGCCTGGACCGGGCCGGGTAGCTAGGCCTCCATGAAACTCATCCTCGCCGCGGTCATCGCCACCATGTCCCTTGCTGTCGCCCAAGCCGAAGTCCTGACCCCCGCGCGGGTCTTCGCCAGTCCCGACCTCTCGGGGCCTCAGGCGCGTGGTGTGGCCCTGGCCCCGGACGGCTCGGCGGTCACCTACCTCAAGGCCAAGGCCGACGACGTGGACGTCACGGATCTCTGGATCGCCGACGTGGCCGGTGGCCCGCCGCGGCTGCTGGTGGACGGCCGCGCGCTCTCGCCCAAGGACCACGAGCTCTCCGAGGCCGAGAAGAGCCGCCGCGAGCGGCTGGGCCAGCGCACCCGCGGCGTGGTCGAATACCACTGGGACGACCAGGGCAAGTTCATCCTGGCCCCGGTGCAGGGTGACCTGTGGCTGGCCGATCGCGCCAGCGGTCAGGTGCGCCAGCTCACCAACACCCCGGGCGACGAGGTCGACGGCAAGATCTCGCCCAAGGGCGCCTTCGTCTCCTGGGTCCGCGACGACAACCTCTATGTCATGCCGCTCGCCGGCGGGCCGGAGCGGGCGCTCACCACCGGCGGGACGGAGCTCAAGAGCTGGGGCACGGCGGAGTTCATCGCCCAGGAGGAGCTGCACCGCTTCACCGGCTACTGGTGGGCGCCCAGCGAGCAGAAGATCGCGCTGACCTTCGTCGATCAGTCCGGCGTCGACGTCATCGACCGCGTCGACGTGGGCGCGTCCGGCGCCACCATCGTCCACCAACGCTATCCGCGCGTCGGCCGCCCGAACGCCAAGGTCGAGCTCTACGTGGCCGACGTGGCCACCGGCCAGCGGGTGAAGGTCGATCTGGGTCCGGACAGCGACATCTACCTGGCCCGCGCCGACTGGGCGAAGGACAGCAAGACGCTCTACGTCCAGCGCCTGACCCGCGATCAGAAGCGCCTGGACATCCTGGCCGTCGATCCAGCCACCGGCGCCAGCAGAGTCATCCTCACCGAGACCAGCCCGCACTGGGTGGGCCTCTCGGAGGACTTCCGGCCGCTGAAGGCCGGCGGCTTCCTGTGGTCCTCCGAGCGCGACGGCAACCGCCACCTCTATCTCTACTCAGGCGACGGCAAGCTGGTGCGCCAGGTGACCCACGGCGACTGGCCGGTGGCCGAGCTGGCCGGCGTCGACGAGGCGCGGCAGGTGGCGATCTTCGGGGCCAGCAAGGACACACCCATCGAGCGCAGGCTCTACGAGGTCTCCTACGCCAAGCCCGGCGAACCCAAGGCGCTCACCAGCGCCGGCGGCTGGTGGACGGAAGACGTCGCCAAGGCCGGCGGCGCCTTCGCCGGCACCTACCAGGATCCCAAGACCCCGCCGCGCACCGGGCTCTACAAGGCCGACGGGACCCTGGTCCGCTGGATCGAGGAGAACCCGCTCACGGCGGGCCATCCGTTCCAGCCCTACGCCGATCACCTGCGGGTCCCGGAATTCGGGACCATCAAGGCGGCGGACGGCCAGACCCTGCACTGGTCGCTGCGCACCCCCTACGGTTTCGATCCCAAGAAGCGTTATCCGGTGATCGTCCAGGTCTATGGCGGCCCCGCCGGCGCCCTGGTGGAGAAGCAGTGGCACGCGCCGGCCGACCAGCTCCTGACGGACGCCGGCTACATCCTGTTCCGCATCGACAACCGCGGCACGCCCAACCGCTCCGTGGCCTTCAAGACCGCCATCGACCGGCGCACCGGCGGCCCTGACGTGGACGACCAACTGGCCGGCGCGGCGTATCTCAAGACGCTGCCCTACGTCGACGCGTCCCGCATCGGCGTCACCGGCTACTCCAACGGCGGCTACATGACCCTGATGCTGCTGACCGTCCCCAACTCGCCGTTCGCGGCGGGGGTGGCCGGGGCCCCGGTCAGCGACTGGTCGCTCTACGACACCGCCTACACCGAGCGCTACATGGGCACGCCCGCCGACAACGCCGAGGGCTACCGTCTGGGCCGGGTGACCGGGCGACTGGCCAACATGAAGCCGGGCGCGGTGCTGATCCTGCACGGCATGGCCGACGACAACGTGATCTTCGAGAATTCCACCCAGGTCATCTACCGCCTGCAGCAGCTCGCCATCCCCTTCGAGATGATGACCTACCCGGGCCTGCGCCACCGCACCGGCTGGACCAGCAAGCCCATGACCCACCGCACCGAGGCGACCCTGGAGTTCTTCAATCGGAAGCTGAAGCCGGCGGGGTAGGGCGCGGGGCGCCAAGGTAGCCCCATGGTCAGCCGCGTTCGGATGCGCGGTGATGGTCGTCAACCGGCGCTGGGAGCGTCTGCAGTGGGTGGACAGCGGCGTTGACCGACGTCGTCGGAAAACATCAGATGACCTATGCGCGTCGGCCGAGCCATATGATCGAAAAGGACGAGGCCGATCCCCTTACGAAGATGTCGGGGGTCGCCTTTGCCTTGCTCCTAATCGTCGGCGCTATCGTCGCGTTGAGCTGGGGCGATGGTTCAGTTGAACCGAGAATGGAAGCCGCCGCCAACCAGACACCGGGCATGGTCGCCTGGTGGCGGGAGGATGTGAACCAACTCCCTCTACTGCTTGGCATAGTGTTGGCGCTCAGCCCCATGATCCTCGTGCCGGGGGCCTTTGGTGTCAGGTCCCGCCAGCTCTTGCCGATGCTGCGGCCGCGCTGGCGAGCTGCATTGGTGGCCGCGCTTGCGATGATGATAGCGGCAGATGGGCTCGCGTATCGGATGCTTGGGGGGCGCGACATCGGCGTTGCCACGACTGAGGGGGCAACGTGGTTGCGCAACGGCTTGCCTCGGGAGCGTTGGCGCTGGGAACAGGCGATAGGAGTCAGTGGCGGGTGTTGGACCAGCCGACGCAACTCATTGTCTGAGCCGACCTATGGCCTGAACTATCTCGTTCACTTCCCGAACGGTCGCGACGCCCGCTTGTCTTTTCGAATCCAGGACGTGGGGCCCTGGGCTTCCCAGGTGCGTGTCATAGACGATCGACTCACCGCGGCCGGCGTGACGCGCGCGATGGAAGATGGCGCAGGGTGCCTTGCGCACTACTCGGAGAGCATAAGCAAGGAAGATGGTGACGTCCTCAGGCACGTCCTTAGGCCGTAGCCCCCTAAGCTGTATGCCCCGACCTCCCCAAGGGGTCGGCCGCCAACCGGGTTGCGAGCGCCGCCTACGCGAACATCTCCAGCATCCAGGGCGGCACGCGCTTGGGCCGGCCGCTGGCCTGTTCGATCAGGACCCAGGTGGTGATCACCTGGGCGCACATGGCGCCGTCGGCGGCGTCGATGCGGATGAAGCGGTTGAAGCGCGGCCCCTCCGCGGTGTCCGAGACCCAGGTGCGGCCGTGACCGGTCTCGCCGGGCAACAGCGCGCGGCGGTAGTCGATCTCGTGGCGCAGCGCCACCCAGGCCCAGGTGGCCTGCGCCTCAGGCGGCGCCAGGCTCTGCCAGTGGGCGACGCCCAGATCCTGGGCCCAGCGCAGATAGACCACGTTGTTCACGTGGCCGTTCTCGTCGATGTCGGCGGGGGTCGGCGGGAAGTCGAGCCGGAAGACCTTGCGGCCCTCGGGGGGTTCCAAGAGCACCATATTACCGCTCATCCCGGCGAATGCCGGGACCCAGATGGAATGGCTCAGGGACGGGTTCGATCGGCGCGGCGGCTTTCCAGCCGGCGTCGGCGCTTGGCGATCTGGGTCCCGGCATTCGCCGGGATGAGCGGAGTGGGATCAAGCCTCGAGCAGGCCGTGTTCGGCCAGCAGGGTCTTCAGTTCGCCCGCCTGGAACATCTCGCGGACGATGTCGCAGCCGCCGACGAATTCGCCCTTCACATAGAGCTGCGGGATGGTCGGCCAGTCGGAATAGGTCTTGATGCCGTCGCGCAGGTGGTCGGACTGCAGCACGTTCACGCCGACGAAATCGGCGCCGAGGTGGTCGAGGATCTGCACCACCTGGGCGGAGAAGCCGCACTGCGGGGCCTCGGGCACGCCCTTCATGAACAGCACGACGGGATGGTCGGTCACGGCCTTTTCGATGAAGTCGTGGACCGGATTGGCGGTGGTCGTCTCGGTCATCGGTCGCCCTTTCGGCGGAATCTCAAGGCCCTAGAGCTAGGGAGCCCAGGCGTCAGGGTCAAGGCGACTGCGTCAAGCCGGCGCGCTGGTTTCCAGGGCCAGCGCATGCAGCTCGCCGCCCATCTTGCCCTTCAGGGCGGCATAGACGAGCTGGTGCTGGCGCACGCGGGGCAGGCCGGCGAAGGCCTTGGAGACGATGCGCGCCTTGTAGTGGTCGCCGTCCCCGGCCAGGTCGTCGATGCTGATCTCGGCGTCGGGGAAGCCTTCCTTCAGGATGGCTTCGAGGTCGGTCTGGGCGATGGGCATGGCGGGCTCATAGCGCTCCCGGGCCGGCCGCTCAATCGAAGACCCAGAGCAGGCTGATCCCGAAGGCGCCCATCAGCACGCCGGCGCCCCGGTCCAGCGGACGCTGGGCGCGGGCATAGGCCCCGGCGGCGCGCCGGGTCGAGAACAGCCAGGCCATGGCGATCTGCCAGCCCAGGCAGGTGGCGATGCAGATGCCCACCGCCGCGATCCGGGCCCAGAGCGGCGTGTCCGGCCCCACGTAGGCTGAGAAGATCGAGGCGAAGAACAGCACCGACTTGGGGTTCGTCATGTTGATGGCGAAGCCCTGCCAGAACGCCGGCCACCAGCGCAGGGTGGGTCCCGCCGCCTCCGGCGAGGCCGCCTCGGCCTTGGTGCGCCAGAGCGCGATGGCGAACCAGATTAGGTAGAGCCCGCCGCCCAGGCGCAGCAGCTTGTAGAGCCACGGCGCCGCCGCCAGCAAGGCCGCCAGGCCCACGGCGGCCAGCGCGCACCAGATCACGCAGCTCAGCGTCGCGCCGAAGCCTGAGGCGAGCGCGATGGTCCGCCCATGCCGCATGCCGAAGCGCATGAGCATGAAGTTGTTGGGCCCTGGCACGACCGAGGTCGCGATACAGACCGCGACCAGGGAGGCGAGCGAGAGCAGGTGCGGGTTCAAGCGGGGCAGGGTCCCGTGCGGGTGAAAGCCATGGTCCAGTTGACCTCCCAGCTCTTGCCGTCGTCGTAGGAAAAGGCCTGCGACCAGTGGGCCGATGTTTCGGTGATTTCCGCCCAGACGAAAGCCACTTTCACCGGCCGCCCGGCGTCGAGGTCGACCCCGTAGAAGCGCCCGACGCCGCCCTCGAAGCCGCCGTGCACCGGTTCGCCCAGCAGGCCGTCGAGGCTGGAAACCCAATAGATCGACCAGACGCGCCGCGCGATGTCGAAGGTCCGGAACGCCGTCCCCTGCGAGCCGCGCGCCGGGAAGTCGTTTTCCTCGAGGTTGCAGAGCCCGCCCATCACCGGGCGTGTCACGGACGTCCCCTCGAACTCGAACCAGTCGTCGGAGCCCGCGCCGCGGCGCTTCAGCATCCGGTGCTGCACGCGCCATGCGCCGTGCAGAAAATCGAAGTCGTGCCGGCCGTCGGCAGCCGGGTCCGTGGTCGTCCCCGTTTTGTGGGTGGGCGTGATCGCGTTCATCGGTCTGTCCCTCGTTGGAGGACAGACCTACGCCCACCCTGCTGACAGCCTCGTGTCAGCAGCTTGGGGGCCGCGAAACGCCTCGATCGTCGCGTTCCGGCGGCGTCAGATCCCGGCGTACCAGGACCAGCCGTTCTGGATGTCGCCCTTCTTGCCAAAATCGTCGAACTTCTCGACGACCTCGATCCGGCGGAGGAACTTGACGCTCTTGTAGCCCATCTGGGTTTCGACCCGCAGGCGGGCCGGCGCGCCGTGGCCGACCGGCAGGTCGCGCCCGTTCATGCCGTAGGCCACGATCGTCTGCGGATGCAGGGCGTCGACCAGGTCGATGCTGTCGACGATCTCGTCATAAGCGTGGAAGTTCACGTAGCGGGCGGTGGGCAGCATGCCGGCGTGGTTGAGCAATGCCGCGAGCGGTGTCCCCGTCCATTGGGCGATTGAGGACCAGCCCTCCTCGCAGGTGTGCCGCGTGATCTGGGTGCGCGCCGGCAAGGTCTTCAGGTCCGCCAGGGAATAGGCGCCGGGGCGGGCGACCAACCCCACGACCTCCAGTCGCCAGCCGGCGAAGGCCGCCCGATGCAGACGGTCGTAATCCTCGCCGAAGTCGACGCTGAACGCCGGCTCCTTGGCGTTGCCGGGGTTGGTGGTGCCGATGGCCGGCATGGAGGTGATGTCGCTGTGATCGAACTCGCGAACGAGCGCGTGGCGCGGCAACAGCATGCGCTGGGCCCGATAGGTGAAGTCGTCTGCGATGCGCAGCACATTGCCGTAGGTCGGCGGGTTCTCTTCGGTGCAGCCCGCGAGCGCCAGGCCGCCCAGGGTCGCGAGGCCGCCGAACAGGGCCCGTCGTGGCAGCAGCATGTTGTTGCGGCGCATGGTCACTTGCCCCAGGTCATGCTGCGGATCTGCCGGCCAAGCCCCGACAGCGCCACCATCAGCAGATGGGCGGCCAGGAAGAGGGCGATCAGGCACAGGACGACGAAATGGATCGTTCGCGCCGACTGGGTGCCCCCAAAGAGGCTGGGCAGCCACGGCCAGGCGGCGGCCACCGTCGGCGACATCGACAGGCCGGTGAGGACCATGGCAGGCAGGGCCGCAAAGACCACGCCCAGGTACGCCAGCTTCTGGAGGACTCCGTAGGGCGGCCCGCCCTTGGCCGGCGCGATGCGCAAGGCGGCATGGTCCCGGATGTCCTGCCACAGGGCCTTCGGCGCCAGTTCCCCGCCCTTGGGCATGAGGTCGCGACGCAGATGGCCGGTGGCCAGGCTGGCGGCGGCGAACATCGCCAAGGCCGCGACCAGCAGCCAGGCCAGCAGGAAGTGCAGGCTGCGGGCCCAGCCATTCTGATTGAAGATATCGTAGGTCCGCGCCCGGCTCACCGGTCCTCCGGCGTCGTCAAAGAAGGGGATCGCGGCGTCCCAGCCGCCGTGATGGTAGTTTCGGCCCAGAGGCAATTCGATCAGCGGCCGGGTCAGGTCATTGCCGGACCAGCCCCAGTAGAGCCGTGGGTGGGCCATCAGGATCACGATGCCGGAATAGGCCAGCGTGAGCACAACGGCCGCGAGCAGCCAGTGCAGCAGGCGCACCCAGGGCGCGTGACCCCTGCCCACGGCTGCGATCGGCAACTCCGTCCCCCTCGCCGACATCCGGTCCGCTCAGTCGATGATCGACGCGTAGATGATGCTCTTCAGCTGGCCGCGGAAGTTGAAGGTCCCGGACGGCATCAGCTGGGTCATGAACACCACGGAGAGGTCCTCCTTCGGGTCCACCCAGAAGATCGTCGAGGCCGCGCCGCCCCAGTAGTAGTCGCCGGTCCCCAGCGTGCCGGTCTGCACCTGGCCCATGGTCGAGGCGAAGCCCAGGCCGAAGCCCACGCCCTCGTTGGCCGTTTCCGAGAAGCCGCCGATCGCCACCTTCGTCAGGTCCTGCCCGCCCGGCAGGTGGTTCATGTGCATGACCTCCAGCGTCCGCGGCCCGATGATCCGCGCGCCGTCGAGCTCGCCGCCCCGGCGCAGCATCTCGCAGAAGCGCAGGTAGTCGGCGCTGGTGCCCGTCAGGCCGCCGCCGCCCGACTTGAAGCCCGGGTCCTTGGTGAAGTCGCTGTTGGCCGGGTCGTCGATCAGCTTCAGCTTCTTGTCCGGCCCGCGCTGATAGTTGGCGGCGAAGCGGCCGACCTTCTCCAGCGGCACGTAGAAGGCGGTGTCCTTCATGCCCAGCGGCTCGAAGATCACCTCCTTGAGGTACTCGGCGAACGGCTTGCCGGAGATGATCTCCACCAGGGCGCCGCAGACGTCGGTGGCGAGCGAGTACATCCAGGCCTGGCCCGGTTGATAGCGCAGCGGCACCTGGCCCAGCTTGTCGAGGAACTGCTGCATGGTGTCGGCGCCGCCCACCGAGCGGACCTTCAGCTCGCGGTAGATCCGGTCGATCGGATGCTGGATGCCGACGCCCGGCAGGCCGCCGCCGTAGGTGAAGCCGGCCATGTGGGAGAGCACGTCGCGGAAGCTCACCGGGCGGCTGGGCGCCTCGGTCTTCATGTCCGCGCCTTCGCCCGAGACCCAGACGCGGTGGTCCTTCCACGACGGCACGTAGCGGCTGACCGGATCGTTCAGCTGGAAATAGCCCTTCTCGTACAGCGTCATCAGCGCCACCGAGGTGATCGGCTTGGTCATGGAATAGATGCGGTAGATGGTGTCGTCTGCGGTGGGCATCCGCCGCTCCAGGTCCATCATCCCGAACGACTTGGAGTAGGCCAGGTGGCCGTGGCGGGCGACATTGACCTGGCAGCCGGCGATCTTGCCGTTGGAAATGTAGTTGCGGTCCAGGTGCTCGGCGATGCGGTCCAGGCGGCCGGCGTCGAGGCCGGTCCACTGCGACTGGGCGTCCATGAAAATCTCTCCCGGGAAATGGCGCTTCTTCTAATTGGCCGCCATCATGGGCGCCGAACCCCGCGAGAGCCAAGAAGGAAGACGCCGCATGGACCAACTGATGAGCCTGGCGGCGGAGGTCGGCGAGGCGCTGAAGGCCCGCGGCGAGAAGGTGGCGGTGGCGGAGAGCTCCTCCGGCGGCCTGATCTCGGCGGCTCTGCTGAGCGTGCCCGGCGCCAGCGCCTACTATCTGGGCGGGGCGGTGGTCTATACGCCCAAGGCCCGGGTGATGCTGATGGATATCCCGCGCGAGGCCCTGGAGGGCATGCGCTCGGCCAGCGAGCCCTACGCCATGCTGCTGGCGCGAACGGCGCGGGAGCGGTTCGGCGCCACCTGGGGCCTCTCGGAGACCGGTGCGGCGGGGCCCACCGGCAACGGCTACGGCGACGCGGCGGGGCACACCTGCCTCGCCGTCTCAGGACCCATCGAGATGGCCTTCACCCTGGAAACCGGCGAAAGCGACCGCGCCGCCAACATGACCGCCTTCGCCGCCGCCGCCCTGGAAATGCTCAAACGCGCGATGGAATAGGACTTTTTTCGCCGCGGTGAACGGCCCGGAAAGGCTGTTTGGCGCAAGCTGGCGGGATGAATGGCGCGAAATCCCTCGCGGCGGCGGCCGCTCTCCTGGCGCTCAGCGCGGCCGGATCGGCCGTGGCGCAGATCCAGGTGGTCAACGCCGGCGACGAATACGCCACGTTCCACCCGCGTCCGAAGGCGCGCGCCGCCCGGGCCGCCACCGCCGACTTCCACGCCACCATGGACCAGGTGTTCGGCGAGGGCCGCTGGCGCGAGACAAGCGGCTTCCGCACCCAGGCGCAGGAGAATGCGCTCCGCCGCGCCGGGGCGGGCACCGTCGCCCCCGGCCATATCTCCTATCACTCGATCGGCGCGCCGGATGCGCCGGGCGCCTATGACGCGGTGGTGGCCTCCATGTCGGCGGCCAACGCCGCGGCGAAGCTGAAGAAGGCCGGCGTGCCGTTCCACCGCGTCCTGGCCGAGCGCGCCCACGGCCACGAAGGCCCGCACCTGCACGTGGAACTGGTCAGCACGACCGGCCAGGCCGGCGAGAACTAGCCTCTACTGCGAGGCCCCTCGCGCCTCGATCGGCGCGATTTCCACCAGCGCGTCGCCGCGCACCAGGTGGATCACTTCATAGCGGTCCAGCGTCGGGTCCACGTGCGGCGGGACGAAGTCGACCCGCTCGCCGCGGGCGATCTCCTGGCCCGGCTGGCGCATCAGCATGCCGTGCTCGTCGCCGAAGAAGCGGTAGGCGCTGGCGGCGAACTTCGGCGTCAGCGCCTGGGGCAGGGGCCCGTCCGTGGCGAAGGCCTTCAGCCCCGCGTCCACCGTCACCCACCGCGGGTGGTTGATGGTGATCACCGTGGCCGCAATGGTCAGCGCCTGCTCGTAGGCGCCCTCCGGGTCGGCCTTCAGGCAGTCGCGGTACTCGCGGTCCATGAAGGCGTAAGAGCCGGGCTGCACCTCGGTCAGCACGCCCTGGGCGGCGTCGGCGGTGAAGGTGCCCGTGCCGCCGCCTGTGACCACGCCCACCGGCGCCCCGGCGGCCTTCAGCGCGGCGATCACGCCCTTCAGCCGGACCATGCCGTCGGCCACCGCGGCGGCGCGTTCGTTGGCGCCCTCCATGTGCTGCCAGGTCCCGCCGTAGCACTGGACGCCCAGCAGCTTGAGGTTGGGCTGGGCTTCGATGGCCCGCCAGACGGCCACCGCCTGGTCGGCGTCATGCACCCCGGTGCGGCCCATGCCGGGGTCCACATCGATCAGCACCTGGATCGGCCCCACAGCCGCCGCGCCCAGTTCGGCCGCGCCGTCCGGATGGTCGACCACGATGCGGAAGTCGGCCAGGTCTTCCGCCAATGCCGCGGCCCGCGCCGCCTGGGCCGGCCCGGCGATGGGCGAGGTGACCAGGATCGCGCCGACCCCCGCGGTGGCCAGCGCCTCGGCCTCGGCCAGCTTGGCGCAGCAGACGCCCACCGCCCCGGCCTCGATCTGGCGCAGCGCCAGCGCCGCGCACTTGTGCGACTTGGCGTGGGGCCGCAGCGCCAGTCCGGCCTCGTTCGCCCGGCCCTGCATCTTGGCCACGTTGCGTTCGAAGGCGTCGATGTCGAGCACCGCGGCCGGCGTTGGGATCAGCGCCCGCGACCCCGGCTGGGCGATCAGCTGCTCGGTGGCGAGGAGGTGCGGTTTCATGCGCCCATATAGCCCGGCAGCCAGCCCTCGTGGGCGGTCCGCAGCCTGTCCAGATCGAGGCTGAAGAGGCCCGCGCAGGCCAGAACGTCGCCGCCCGCTTCGCCCACCACCCGGGCCGGCACGCCGCTGGCCTCGGCCGCCGCCAGCAGCGCCCCCGCCGCGGAGGTCGCCACCAGATAGCGCCCCTGATCCTCGCCGAACAGCCAGCCCACGGCCGGCACGCCATCCGGCGCCGCCAGCTGTCCGCCGACCCCGGAGGCCAGCGCCATCTCCGCCAGCGCCGCGATCAGACCGCCGTCGGAAAGATCATGCACCACAGTCGCTTGCCCCGACTGGATCACAGCGCGGATGAAGTCGCCGTGCCGCTTCTCCACGCTCAGATCCACCGGCGGCGGCGCCCCGTCCTCGCGGCCCAGGCACTCGCGCAGGTACATCGACGACCCCAGCTCGCCCCGCGTCTCGCCCACCAGCACCAGGGCGTCGCCACCCTTCATCGACCCGAAGTCCGCCCGCCGCGCATAGTCCGCGATCAGCCCCACGGCCCCCACCGTCGGCGTCGGCGGAATGGCCGCGCCGTTGGTCTCGTTGTAGAGGCTCACATTGCCGCTCACGATCGGGAACTCCAGCGCCCGGCAGGCCTCGGCCATGCCCTCGATCGCCTTCACGATCTGGCCCATGATCTGCGGCCGCTCGGGGTTGCCGAAGTTCAGGTTGTCGGTGATCGCGATCGGGTCCGCCCCCACCGCCGTCAGGTTGCGCCAGGCCTCCGCCACCGCCTGTTTCCCGCCCTCGTAGGGGTCGGCCTGCACATAGCGCGGCGTCACGTCCGAGGTCACCGCCAGCGCCTTGCGCGTCCCGTGCACGCGCACGATCCCGGCGTCCGCCCCCGTGGCGCTGTCCTCCAGCGTGTCGGCCATCACGTGGCGGTCATACTGCTCCCAGAGCCAGCGCTTGGACGCCATGTCCGGCGCGCTCATCAGCTTGACCACCGCCGCCGCCCAGTCCTCCGGCGCGGGCACAGCCGCCGGGTCCAGCCGCGGCTGCAACTCCGGAGCCACCCAAGGCCGATCGTACAGCGGCGCGTCGTCGAACAGCGGCGCCAGCGGCACGTCGGCCACCACCGCGCCCTTGTGCTTCAGCACCAGCCGCCCAGTCTCCGTGGTCACCCCGATGGTCGCCGCGTCCAGCCCCCACTTGGCGAAGATCCGCTCCCCGTCGGCTTCCCGCCCGGGCTTCAGGATCGCCAGCATCCGCTCCTGGCTCTCCGACAGCATCATCTCGTAGGCCGTCATGCCCTCTTCGCGCTGCGGCACCGCATCCAAATCCAGCTCGATGCCCACCCCGCCCTTGCCGGCCATCTCCACGGAGGACGAGGTCAGCCCCGCCGCCCCCATGTCCTGGATCGCCGCCACCGCGCCGGACGCCATCAGCTCCAGCGTCGCCTCGATCAACAGCTTCTCGGCGAACGGGTCGCCCACCTGCACCGTCGGCCGCTTCTCGTCCGAAGCGTCGTCAAACTCGGCCGAGGCCATGGTCGCCCCATGGATCCCGTCGCGCCCGGTCTTCGACCCGAAGTACACGACCGGCAGCCCCGGCGCCGGCGCGGCGGAATAGAAGATCTTGTCCGCATCGGCCAGGCCCACGCACATGGCGTTGACCAGGATGTTGCCGTCATAGCCGCGGTGGAAATTGGTCTCCCCCGCCACCGTCGGCACGCCCACGCAGTTGCCGTACCCCCCGATGCCGGCCACCACCCCGCCCACCAGCCGCCTGGTCTTCGGATGCGACGGGTCCCCGAACCTGAGCGCATTCAGCAGCGCCACCGGCCGCGCCC
>JACXTT010007616.1_pt1 | contig 15214 bp, 10 predicted proteins | sample 9270951 | NCBI WGS metagenome assembly JACXTT01 (sample SAMN15532306, study PRJNA645909) | rock metagenome | isolation source: weathered quartz diorite | place: Puerto Rico | collected 2017-06-21 | reverse complement strand
GACCGTGCCAATCTTTCAATCCACTTTCGGTGGGTGGCAAGGGGGGCCAGAGGGATGATCATCGCAGCTGGGGGCTTGGCGGTTTCCGTCCTCGCGTGGCTGATCTTTCGGCGAGAGCGCGGCGCCGCGTGAACCGCGGACCGCGAGGCGCCTCGCGGCATCGTCCGCTGCCCTCCCGGTCGTGAACTGACGCCCTCAGCGCGACGACGGCACGGTCGGGTGCACCGACCGACGAGAGCCCTGGCAGCACCAGCCGGTGCGAGATGTGGTCCGTTCGACCGACGTCGACGCGCCGGCCCGCGGGTCCGCGAGAGTACGACGAGCGTCGTGTCGAACAGCGCCGGCCCGACGAGCACTCCCCCGCGCCGATCTCGTCGACGGCTTCGGCGGGAGCTCGCATCTGGCTCCTAGTCCGGCAGCCCGCACCCGTGCGGGTGACACCCGGCCACGCTCCCGCGGTCACTGGCAGCAAACTGCTCGCCGTCGCTAGAACGACTCGCCGCGCCTGCCTGGCCCGCGGCGTCGGAGTTCCGCGTCAGCGCTCGGCTTCCGACCGTGCGATACGCGCGCTCCACGGGTTTCCAGCCGGCTCACCGAGTATCAGTTGACTCCTCCCGCGCTCCGGCTTGTACACGCCGACGCCGAGCATGAAGACAAGTCCGAGGACTCCGCCGACGACGACGACTGGCGCGACGAGCGCGGCCGGGACCGATCCGATCGCGACGAGGACACCGAGTATTGCGCACACGGCGGTCGCGACGATGAGGAACAGCGTCGCACCGACTGACGAGAACCCCAACAGCACCAGTCGGTGCGAGGTGTGGTCGGTGCCACCGATGTAGATCCGCCGACCTGACCGCGCGCGCGAGATGACCACGAGCGTCGTGTCGAACAGCGCTGGTCCGACGAGGAGTACCAGCGCGAGCGCGCTCGCCGGGTGCGGGACCGCAGTGCGCAGCATCAATGCGATGACCGCCAACAGGAAGCCGAGGAACAACGACCCCGCGTCGCCCATGAAGATTTCTGCCGGATGCCAGTTGTAGATGAGGAACCCGAGGCAGGTGGCGGCGACGACGACGCCGAGCCCGCCCACCAGGATCTGGCCCTCGATGAGTGCCGCCGTCGCGAGCGCGACCGCGATCGTGGTGCCGATGGCGCCGGCGGCGCCGTCCATGTTGTCGAGCAGATTGAAGGCGTTCGTGAGCAGCACAAGGAACGCGACGCTGATCACGAAGTCGGTGGCGTTGCCGAACAGCTGAGCCCGGGCACCGGCGATCACCGCGACCACAGCGGCGGGTATCTCGATCGCGATGCGTGTCAACGCGCCGAGCCCGCGGATGTCGTCGACGAGTCCGGCCATTGCCGTCAGGCAGGCCGCTGCGAGAATCGCCAACGAGGCGCGGGGCCAGCCGGGAAGCAGGCTTGCACTCGCCACTGCTGCAACGGCGATCGCCACTCCGCCGAGGTACGGCGTCGGCGTGCGATGCACCTTGCCCTGCGCGGGGCCGTCGGTGATGCCGCGAGCGAGTGCAAAACGTCGACATACGGGCACCAGCGCCGTAACGACGAGGAACGCCAACGCGCCGGCGAACGCAATTCGCCAGCTGTCGGCCATGACGCTCATCCGCTCACGGGAGGCGTTGCTCCCAGACACACCAAGGCCGGGTGCCGGTCTGGTAGAGCTCCTCGAGCACCTGCCGGTCCTTGAGCGTGTCCATCGGAGCCCAGAAACCGGGATGACGGTACGCGGTGAGTGCGTCCACCTCCATGAGCCGCGCGAACGTCTCGTTCACGAGCTCGTCGCCGGGTCGGATGAAGTCGAAGATCTCTCGCCCAAGAACGAAATAGCCGCCGTTGATCCACATCGCGGCGTCGCGCACGTCGTTGATCGCGCGCACTCTGCCGTCGCCGCCCGCGTCAACGATGTGGAACGTGTAGCTGGGCTGCACGATCATCATTTGCCCGATCGCGTGTTGGCTCTCGAAATGCCGGACCATCTCCGGGAGCGGGGCGTCGGTCAGGACGTCCGCGTAGTTCGCCAGGAACACCTTGTCGTCTCCGAGGAAGGGCTCGACCGCCTGGAGCCGCTGCGCGAGATTCGCGCTGAACCCGGTGTCGACGAACGAGATGCGCCAGTCGTCGATGTCGGAGTGGAGCAGCGTGATCTGCCCACCACCCTTCTCGAGGATGAAGTCGTTCGTGAGCGCCTCGTTGTACGACAGGAAGTAGTCCTTGATGACGTCGGCCTTGTAACCGAGGCAGAGAATGAACTCTTTGTGGCCGTAGTGCGCGTAGTAGCGCATCACATGCCACAGAATCGGCCGGTAGCCGATCGTCACCATGGGCTTCGGAATCTGCTCGGCGTGCTCACGCAGACGGAGTCCCATGCCGCCGCAGAAGATCACGACTTTCATCGGACTGCCGATCGGTCTGCCGCACGCGCCGGCTCGGGCTCGGGAACGTCGTCGTCGGTGATTGCAACACCTGTCCAGTCGGCATCGTCGTCCTGCCCGCGCAGTTGGCGCGCGGCACGTCGACCGCCGAGCACACAGGCGTCGGTCATGAGGTACTTCCATTCCGAGTAGCGACCGACGCGCAGGACGCCGTGCCGGTCGAGGAAGTCGTTGACGCGACGCAAGACCTCACGGCGCTCGAGGTCGTAGAGGATCTGCCCCGTGGGCACGAGCGTGCAGCGCACCGATTCGACGGACCCCGGTGAGTCGACCAGCCCCATCTCGACGAGCTCGCCTACGACTCGTGTCTTCACCTGCTGCGGATCGGTTGGGAGCGGCTTGAACGCCGAGCCGTAGACCTCCACCTGAATGCCGGTCTTACCCGCGGGTGCGTTGCTCGCCGCGAATCGCTCCGTCACGCTCAGACGCACGGAGAGCTTGTCCTCGTCGTAGATGTAGTACCAGAGCTCCTCGCGCCGCGCCGGGTGATTGACCGCGACGTCGATGCGATAGAAGTGCGTCGAACGCAACCTCGACGCAGCATCCCGCACGTCGTCGGGAACGTCAGCGCACGCGTCGATCAGCGCCGGCAGAGGGATCGTCGACACGAGCTGCCGGTACGCGACGGTGCTTCCGTCGTCGAAACGCAACTGTCGTCGGCGGAGATCGACACCCGCGAGACGCATGCCGTACCGAATGTCGGCACCGTCGGCGAGGCGATGGCAGTACGAATAGAACCCCGCCTTTGACGGGTACCGCGCCGACCGGGTGGTGACGTAGTACATGCTCTTTGGAAGCGGGCCCGTCGCACCCTGAACCACATCAGCGGTCTTGGGACGCAGCACGCGCAAGCCGATCCAGTCGACGTCCATGTTGCTCGGCTGCGTGGTCCAGTACTTGCGGGTGTAGGCGGCCGGAAATGTGTCGGCAAACACCGGGCCCATCGCCTGGTGCAACCACTCCTCATAGTTCCGCGGCGGCGCGTGATCCTGAGAGGCGGTTGCGAGGAAGCTCTCAACGCAACGGCTGCGCAACGGCTCCGGCACCTGCCAGAGGCTCGTCTGCGCGGGGTGAGCGATCCAATTGCCTCGGAAGTAGTTCACGGCCTTGATGTCGAGGTCTTCGTATTCGTCGTGGACCGACTCCGCGAACAGGCCCTTGATGTACTCGTTCGACGTGAACGAGATGTGGGGCCCGTCATCCCACGTGAAACCGTCGCGGTACTCCGAGTGCACGTGCCCGCCGTAATGGTGCTTGGCCTCGAAGACGACGGCGTCGGCGGCGTGGCCCAAGTGGTACGACGTGCTCAAACCCGAGAGTCCGGCGCCCACGATGGCGATGTTGACGTCTTGATCGACCATTCGCCCGTAGAACCCTGCGCCCGGCGATCAGAAGCGCGGCGGCGCGCCGGCGCCGGCGGTTGTGAGCGATTCCTGGCCGCGGGTGAGGTCCAAGGCGTCCACCTGCTCGCGCGCAAGCTCCTCGTGGCGCGCGTCGGCGATCGCGTCGCGGAGGATGTCGTTGAGGGTGTGACGTGGACGCCAGCCCAGGAACGTCTCGATCTTCGTCGTGTCGGGCACCCGCCTGCGCATGTCTTCGAAGCCCTTGGCGTATGCCTGCGCGTACGGGACGAGCGCGATTGCGGACCTACCGCCCGTGCGCTCGATGATGCGCCCGGCAAGCTCGACAATCGAGACTTCCTCCGACGAGCCGATGTTGAAGACCTCACCGACCGCGTCTTCGCGGTCGAGCAGGCCGATCAGCGCGCGGACGACGTCTTTCACGTGGCAGAAGCAGCGACTCTGTTGCCCGTCGCCGTACACGCTGAGCGGCTCGCCTGCGACCGCCTGGCGAGCGAGGCGCGGGATGACCATGCCGTACGCCGGGCTCTGGCGAGGACCGACGGTGTTGAACAAACGTGCGACGATCGACCGCAGGGCGCGCTCGCGGTGATAGGTCAGCGCGAGGATCTCGTCAACCGCCTTCGCGGTGCTGTAGGCCCATCGGGCGACCGACGTCGCGCCGAGGATTCGGTCGGCGGACTCGCTCAACGGCTCTGCGCCGTTCTTGCCGTAGATCTCCGACGTGCTGGCAACGAGAATCTCCCGGCGGTAGCGATGCGCCGCGCCAACGACGATCTCGGAGCCCCGAATGTTCGTTGTGAACGAGCGCAGCGGCTCTTCGACGATGAGCTGCACGCCGACGGCCGCGGCCAAGTGGACAACCACCTCGCAACGATGCACGAGCTCGTCGACCTTCAGCTCGTCGAGCACCGAACCGACGACCAATTCGAAGTTCGGATGTCGTTCGACGTCGCGGAGGTTCGCGGCGCGACCCGTTGAAAGGTCGTCGAGCACGACGACGCGCTCGCCTCGCGCAAGCAACGCTTCCGTGAGGTGCGAGCCGATGAATCCGGCCCCGCCGGTGATCAGGTAAATGCGTGGCACGATAAACGCCCCCACATTCTCAGACCCAGGAAGCGTTCGCGCTCCGGGCACCCAGGTGTGCCCCGGCTGCCGCGTGACACTCGGACGGGCGCCACCCTAGCGGCGCCGAATCGCGACATGCCAGGACGAGACCGTGAATAGTCCGCGCGGCCTACCCGCCGCGTTAACCGTCAAGACACAATCCGCAATGCCGCTACAGCTATGCGGTTCGCGAGCCGAAACAACATGACGAGTTAGCGCCCGTTCCGGGCTCGACTCGAATCCGACCGAACCGGCGCCTCGGGAGCAGCGGTTTCGCGACATCGGCGCGCCAGCGCCGCGACAAACGGCGGCGCGAACCGCGCGTTGCGTCCGTCCTTTCGGACCTCAGAACGCCGCGCCGCGCGCCGATACCTCCATCCTGTGGTTTTCGACCGAAGGGTGAGACGCGGGTGAGGCCGTCAGCGCGGCGCCGTCCTGTCGCGTGGCTGACCGTGGCACTCGTCTCGGTAGGCGGCGCCGTGATCTTTCCGACCGCAAACGCCGATCCCGGGCGCCCGCTGTCGCACCTCGACGGCCGGCTGCTGGTTGCCGTGCGCGACCTCGGCCGAGGCGCCCTGGCGCCGGTCCAGGCGTCGCTGCGCACCGCTTCGGGCGTGGTTCGGCTGCGCGTTCCTGGGTCTCAGCGGGCGCAGCTGCAGGCCCTCGCCGGTCAGCCCGTGCGAGCACAGGGCGTTCGGGTGAAGGGCGCGTTCAATGCCGTCAGCCTCGAGCCCACTTCGCCGGACCGAGTAGACGCCGTGGCCAGCCCTCGGCTCGCAGCGACTTCGAGCAGGATGCTCGTCGCCGTCGTGCTCATGCACCTGCCGGGCTCGAAAGCGGAGCCGGTCGCTACGCGAGAAGCCGGCGCCCGCTTCTTCGGTCGACGCCGGGGACAGGCTTCCGTCGCGCAATGGTTCGCGGAGGCATCGGGCGGCCAGATGTCGGTCACCGGCACGGTGTTCGGCTACTACAACGCTCCTTTGGCGACCCACGACTGCAACCTGTCGGATTGGTTGCGCGTCGCGAGCACGGCGGCCGCGCGTGACGGATACTCGGCGAGTCGCTACAGCCATCTCGTTGTCTACACGCCCCGCCAGCGTTGTTCGTTCGCCGGAAGCTCGTACGTCGGGTCGAGCGGCGTGTACCTGAACGGCTCCCTTCGCCAGACCGTCGCCGAGCACGAGCTGAGCCACAACCTGGGGTTGTGGAACGCCGGTGCATATCAGTGCTCTCCGGCTGCGGCGACCTGCTTGGACGACACCGGCGACCCGATCGACATCATGGGCAACGCCTACGCCAACCGGCACTACAGCGCCGTGCACAAATTCATGCTCGGGTGGATTCCATCGGCCGAAGTGCGAACCGTCAGCAGCGGTGCCGAGACCATCGCGTTGACTGCGAGCGAGCGTCCGGTCGTCACTGGGTCGACCCAGCTGATCCTTGTGCCGCGCGGCGATGGCACCGCATACGCGATCGACCGCCGCGAATCGTTCGGACACGACTCCGGCGCGTCCGGGGTGTGGGTGCGCATCGTCGCCCGTACGGGTACCGACGACACCGAACTGCCCGTCGGCGGCGCACTGGCGCCCGGCGAGTCGTACGCGGACCCGGCCAAGGAAATAACGATCAGGACATTGAGCGAAACCGGGCCCACCGCGTCGGTACGGGTCTGCATCGGCCCGTGCGGCGGGGCCGCGACGTCGACGACCACGACCGCCCCCCCAGCGACGACACCCTCGACGAGTCCCCCTCCGAGCGGGGGACCTCAGCCGCCGGTTTCGGACGCGGGTTCGGCCGCCAGTCGCGAGATCATCTGGGCAGGGTGTTGGGGCATCGTGTCGCTGACCGACGCGCAACTCGATGCTTGGCGAGCCCGAGGCATCGGCGGGTTTGCCTGCGAGATCCAGCACATGGCCGGTCTCGGCGGCGCCCAATCCTTCAGCGCCGATCCGAACGCCACGCTCACCGGATCGCAGTACGACTTGGAGCGCCAAATCCGCGACTCGAAGATCGTGGCGCGCGCGGCAGCGCGCGGGATCAAGCTCTGGATCGGGATCTACCTCAGTAACTTCTACCAGCACGACACGCCGCTCGAGCCGTGGTTCAACGACGCCGCGTGGTCGACAACCCTTCTGCCAAGGCTCGGAGACCTGGCCGGCGCGGCGAGGATGCTCGGCTTCACCGGCCTGGCGTTTGACGAGGAGCAGTACGACGGCGCCGGGTGGGACTGGCAGTATCCCAACAACACTCACACCGAGGCCGCGGTCCGCGACAAGGTACGTCAACGTGGTGCGCAGATGATGCAGACCATCGTCAACGCGTTCCCAGGCGTCGACCTCCTGGACTACGGAACGTATTTCCCCGAGGGCTGGAACGATCTCGTCCAGCAACAGATCAACCACGCGTCGAACCCGTACGCGAGGTTCGTCCAGATCAACCTCTGGGACGGACTTACCAGCGTCAATGGCTACGGCCCGATTCGCTTCATGGACGCGACCTTCTACAAGGCGGTCCACCTGTTCCAGGCGACCTGGGGCAGTGCGATGACGTACAACATCAACCGCGAGATGGCTTACCTCAGCCGCAACCTGAGCAACTGGTCGTACGCATCCACGCGCGTCCAGATCTCGCCGTTCGCTTGGATCGACGGCGACGTCGCAAATGAAGGTGAGTGGACTGCCCCGCGCGACCCTGCGTACGTCGCATCGCAGCTCGCGGCCTTCCGCCGGTGGGGCATGGGTGGAGCGTTCTCGATCTACAGCTACGCGCCGCTGGGTACTTTCGACTACGGGCCATATGCGGCCGGGATGCTGGCCGCGTCGGCCCCCGGGACGGTCGACAGCCAGCCGCCGGCGATCACGATCACTGCAGCGCAGCCGACGGCCGACGGCATCAGACTGTCCGGCTTCGCCACTGACGACACGGCCGTCAGCAGCGTGCGGTGGCAGGCAGACGGGGCAAGTGGCGCCGCGCCGATGACATGGTCAGTGACGGGCGGCAGCTGGAGTACTGGGTACCAGTGGCGCATGAACTGGAGCGCGACCATTCCGGCGACTGCGGGTCAGGTGATCCTGCTCACCGCCCAGGACAGCACCGGAAACACCACCGATGCGACCGTGACGGCGCCGTAACGCGGCGGGCAGGCGGAGCGCACCGTCGGACTACGCTCCGAACGATCGACACCGCGCACGATTTCACGGCAACGGGCAATGGCCGTCGTACACACTCGATGCACGTCACGTGTCGCTTCTGCGGCGCTGCGCTCGAACGCACCTTCGTCGACCTCGGCATGTCGCCGCTCTGCGAGACGTACCTCAGCGAGTCACAGCTGAACGACGGAGAGTGCTTCTATCCGCTGCACGTCCGTGTTTGCGACGCATGTCTCCTGGTTCAACTCGACGAGTACGTCGACCCCGGCGACATCTTCCGCGAATACGCGTACTTCTCGTCGTACTCGGACTCCTGGCTCGAGCACTGTCGCACGTACGTCGAGATGATCACCAAACGTCTCGGACTCGACCGCGAGTCACGGGTCGTCGAGCTCGCGAGCAATGACGGCTATCTCCTGCAGTACTTCGCCGCGCTCGATGTGCCGGTGCTCGGGATCGAGCCCGCGCTGAACGTGGCACGCGTCGCACTCGACCGTGGCATTCCCACCTTCGTGCAGTTCTTCGACACCGAGGTCGCGAAGCGCCTCGTCGCGGAAGGCACCCGCGCCGATCTCCTCGTCGCGAACAACGTGCTCGCGCAAGTGCCCGACCTCAACGGCTTCGTCGAAGGCATGAAGATCGTGCTCGCCCCGGTCGGCGTCATCACGGCAGAATTCCCGCACCTGATGAGGCTGATTGAGGGAGCGCAGTTCGACACCATCTACCACGAGCACTTCTCGTACTTCTCGCTGGCGACGATCGAACGGATATTCGCGGCCCACGGCTTGACCGTCTTCGACGTCGAGGAGCTGCCCACGCACGGCGGTTCGCTACGCGTCTACGCACGGCACGAGAGCGACAGGACGAAGCCCGTCGCCGGCACCATGGCCCGCTTGCGGTCCCTCGAGTCGGAGGCCGGGCTGCACGATCCCGCGTGCTACTCAGAGTTCGGAGCTCGAGTCGAGGCGACGCGCTACGCGATTCTCGAGTTTCTCATCGCGGCGAAGCGATCGGGTAAACGCGTGGTCGGCTACGGCGCGCCGGGGAAGGGCAATACCTTCCTGAACTTTTGTGGCATCCGAAGTGACCTGCTCGAGTTCACAGTCGACCGCAGCCCCTACAAACAGGGCAAGTTCCTGCCCGGTACGCATATCCCCATCGAGAGCCCCGAGCGCATCTTCGACGCACGACCCGACTACGTACTGATCCTTCCCTGGAACATCGCAGACGAGATCGTGCAGCAGATGGCGGGCGTGCTCGAGTGGGGCGGTCGATTCGTCGTCGCGATTCCCGAAGTCCGCGTCCTGTATTGAGAAGCGAGCCATGCTGCGCTTGACATTCGAAGTGGGCGATGCCGGGTTACACAAGATCCTGTGCCTCGGCGCGCACGCCGATGACATAGAGATCGGGTGCGGCGCGACGCTCTTACAGCTTGCGGCCGCACGACCGATCGAGTGCCACTGGGTCGTGTTGAGCGCCGACGAAACGCGTCGCGAAGAGGCTCGAGCTTCGGCTTCGAACTTTCTCGCGGATTGCCCGCACGCAGAGGTCCGGGTCGCGTCGTTCCGCGAGAGCTACTTCCCGTATCTCGGAGCCGGGTTGAAGGACTTCGTAGAGGCGCTCGCCGCCGAGCTCGAACCCGATGTGGTGTTCACGCACGCACGCGGCGACCTGCATCAAGATCACCGCATCGTGAGCGAGCTGACGTGGAACGCCTTCCGCGACCACCTCGTGCTCGAGTACGAGATCCCCAAGTACGACGGCGACCTCGGCCAACCGAACCTCTTCGTCCCGATCGACGCGACGACCTGCGCACGGAAGATCGAGCTGCTGAAGGCGGGCTACCCGAGCCAGGCCGCTCGGGACTGGTTCGACGAAGAAACCTTCCGAGCGATGCTGCGCCTGCGGGGCGTGGAAGCGCGCTCCCCAACCGGATACGCAGAGGCGTTCCACGCCCGCAAGCTCACTCTGGCCCTTGCTCCTTGATCCATCGCAGATCCGGTCCGAGCCGGCCGGTGTCGAGGAGGGCACGGATCCGAGGCAGACGCTGCAACGCCGGACCGGTCAGTTGCTCAACCGTGAGCCCGTGCTCACGAAATGACGCCTCGACCTGCCGGGCGCCGTCCTCGACCGTCCATCGGGTCTCGAACGCGAGCCGTTCGCCGATCTTGTCGCAGCTGACGCGGTAGTTCCGGATATCGACCGCGGCGTGATCCGACATCTGCACGCGGCTGCCCGCGACCGAGCTCTCGACGATGCGCGCGACGTCGCGGATCCGGTAGCTCTCGCCACTGCTCCCGACATTGAACGCCTCCCCATGTACGAGAGCCCGATCGGCTGCGAGCACCGCGAGGATGGCGCGGCCGACATCGACGACGTGCACGAGAGGTCGCCACTGCCGACCATCCGTTTGCAACAGCACCTGGCCGGTGGCGACCGCGTAACCCACCAAATTGTTGACCACCACGTCGGCACGTACGCGTGGCGACATGCCGTACACCGTCGCGTTTCGCAGGAACGTAGGGCTGAACGAGTCGTCGGCGAGCGCCCCGATGTCGCGCTCCGACCAGACTTTCGACTCGCCGTACGGGGTGACGGGATTGAAGGGCGCGCACTCATCGAGCACGTCGTCACCCGAGGACGCTCCATAAAGGCTGCACGACGAGGCGAACACAAAGCGCTCCACGCCGGCGCGCCGGGCGAGTACCGCCAACCGCACACCGGCCTTATGGTTGATCTCGTACGTGGTCTCCGCGCGCAGATCGCCGAGCGGATCGTTCGACAGTGCCGCGAGATGAATCACTGCACCAAAGCCCTCGAGGTCGACTGCATCGACGTCGCGGACGTCCTTGCGCAGCGCGGGGATGTCGGGTGTCGGGTCGCCCCACGTGCATGCTTCGTAGAAGTAGGTGTCGAGGCCCGTGACCTTGTGGCCGGCCTCGGCGAGCATCGGCGTCAACACGCTGCCGATATAGCCGTTGTGGCCAGTGACGAGAACCTTCACGTCACCTCCTCGTAGACCGAGATGGTGCGCGACACCATCGCGTCGAGCCCGAAGCGCTCGCGGGCGCGGTTGGCACCGCCGCAGCCAAGTTGCTCGCGCAGCGCGCGGTCTCGCGCCAGACGCACGATCGCCGCGCGCAGGGCCTCGGCCGAGCCGGGTTGCACGAGCAGGCCGGTGCGTCCGTCGTCGACGACCTCGGGCAGGGAGCCCACCGCGGATGCGACGACGGGCAGGCGCGCGGCCATCGCCTCGAGCGCGGCCAATCCGAATCCCTCGCTCAGCTCGGGAAGCGTCGGGAACACCAACAGGTCGCATGCGGTCAGGAATGCGCGCACGTCGTCGACGAATCCGAGGAAGCGCACGGTTCCGGGCGGACAGCGCCCGGCGGCGAGTGCGCGCAGCGCCTGGTCCTCCGAACCGGACCCGGCGATCAGCAACCGCAGCTCCGGCACCTCGTGCACTGCCTCGGCGAACGCCTCGATCAGCACCTCGTGGCCCTTCCCCGGCACCAGCCGTGAGGCGCTTCCGACGACGATCTCGTCGCTGCTGATGCCGAGGTCCGGCCGGGCGCGTGTCGCCTCACTCTGATGAGTCGACCAGGCCGACGCGTCGATGCCGTAGTGGATCACGCGGATGCGGTCGACGGGAGCGAGGCGCATCTCGCGCAAGAACCGTGCCACATGCTCGGAGATCGCAATGCGCCGTGCCGCCAGCCGGCCCGCAAGCCGACCCGCGCTTCGGAACGGCTGGCGACGGTAGAACGGCGCCGTGTCGTGCACCGAGGAAACGCCCGGCACGCGCAACGTAGATGCGGCGAGCTGGCCGTGCACGTCCGCGTGTATCAGGTGGGTGTGCACCACGTCGGGACGGAACGACCGGAGCTCGGTGAACAGCCAGGGCGCAAGTGCGGGATTGAGGTCGGGGCCCGCGCCATGGACCGTAACGTCGATGCCTTGCGTCCGAAGCGCGTCGACGAAGTGGCCGCCGTCGCCCGTCACGAAGACACCGATTCGCGTCTCGATGCCGCGCGCCGCGAGCGCGGGCAACAGGGTCAGGAGATGGCGTTCCGAACCGCCGATACCCTTCGCCTTCTGCAGGTGAAGTACTCGCACGGGCGATCAGCGCCGTCGCGTTGTAACGGCCATGCGACTCGAATTGCGCATCGCGGTGGAGGGTACCCGGCCTGCTCGCCTGCGCCGGCCGGCGGTACGCTGCGCCGGTGCTCGACGCGCGCGAAGGCCCTCGCGTTCAGGACTTGTCGCACGCGGTGCGCGGGCAGCGGCTGCTGATCGGCGTCGCCATTGTGGCGGCCGGCGCGATCGTCGGTCTCGCGTTGGGTCGCCTGCCCCACCTGCCGGTCGTCGTGTGGCTTGCGGCCGGTCCGACGTTGATCGCACTTGCGCTTGCCGTAGCGGCGGGTTCCCGATGGTGCCTGTACGCCCTGCTCGCCCTCGACATCCTCGGTCTCTTCACCGTCGGAGCGCATCTCGGGCCGGGCGAGGTCCGGCTGTTCGACCTTCCCTATGTCGCCCTGGTTGCCGCTGTTCTCTTGCAACGCGTGAAGGACGGCACGCGCCCACGAGCGCCTCTCGGCCAGCGCGCGATCGCCGTGTGGTTGCTCGCGCTCGGTTTCTCGCTCTACCCCCTCTTCGTGCGCGACCACGGCGCGACGACCAATGCGGTCATCGATTGGCTGCGGTTCGTCCAGACGGTCAGCTTGCTCTGGCTCGTGCCGTACGCACTCCGCAAGCTGCGAGATCTGGAGGTGATGCTGGGAATCATCGCGCTGAGCATCACGCTCGACATCGGCGGCGCCATGATCAAGGCGATCATCGACGGTGGCGTCGACAGGCGCTTCCGCCTTTCCGCCGGCAACAGCGCCAACGCCACCGGCCTGCTCGCGGCGCTGCTCATCCTGATGGCCTTCCACAGCCCCGTACCCCGGCGCCGCGCGCTGCGCATCACCATGCTCGTGGTCGGGTGTAGCGCGCTCGTCTTGGCGAAGTCCCTCGGAGCGATCGCCGCCGTGACCATCGCGCTTGCGCTCTTCGGCTTCAGCCGGCCGGCGGCCGACCGGCCTCGAGGCAGGGCATCGCTCCTCATGCCGTTGCGCGTGCTCGTCGTGGTGCTCGCCGCGCTCGCCGTCGCCACACTCGTAAAGGGAGGCAACCTGCCGGGCTCGCAGCATTTCGACCAGAGCTCCACCATGCACCGTACGATCCTCGCCACGGCGGGCCTCGAGCTTTTCGCCGATCACCCGCTCACCGGTGTGGGCTGGGAGAGCGCACCCAGCCCGGCGGAAGCGCGGAGCGTCAACACGCGTTTGAAACAGCGCTTCGGTAACGACGTGAATCCGCAGTTCTATCCGGAGGCAACGATGCCGGGCCGGATCTTCGAGCACAACGCGTACGTGCAGATTCTGGCCGAGACAGGCTTGGTCGGGTTCGGCTTGTTCGTGGTGGCCGCCGTGGCCGCGATCATCGGCATCGGTGCGGTGCTGTCGATTGCGCGTGCACAACCGGCCGTGTACGTCGCGGCGCGCTGTTTGGTTGTCCTGCTCGTCGCGATCCTCGTCTGGCTCAACGACAACACGCTGTTCGGACTGCAGCCCGAGACCGTGCTCGCGGCGACGCTCATCGGCGCGCTCGCCGCCATCCCGCTGATGGTCGACCGGGGGGGCGGCAGGCGGGAGCACGAGCCGGGCGCGGACACCGCCGTCGGCACCGCGATCGGTCGGTAACCCGCAGGAATCAGTGTCGGAGCTCGGCGATCAGCCGTGCCACCCCGTCCGCCCAGTGGGCAAGCGAGTGCTCGCTCTCGATCCGGTGGCGCAACATGCCGCCTATGCCACTGAGATCAGCAGCGGACGCGTCGGCGAGAGCCTCGATGCGAACCGTCAGAGACGCGACGTCGTCCCGACGAAAGTCGAGTGGAAGAGCAGTCGACGCGATCAGCTCCCGAAAGGCCGGGCTGCTGACGAGCACCGGCCGCCCGGAGGCCATCGCCTCGAACACAACCTTGTCTGCGCTGCGATCCTCGGTCGCGTTCACCAGCACGTCGGCACTGCGCAGCAATGCAGGCACCGCGCCGCGAGGGACGCCCTCGTCGAGCCGGATGCCGGAGTCGGGCTGGTCGTCGATGAGCGCCTGGAGCTCGGCGCGATGCGCTCGCTCCGACTCGGTCACCGACGGGCCGACGATGCGCAACTCGACGTCCGCGCCGCGCGATCGGGCCGCCCCGACTGCGCGAATCATGACGTCGTATCCCTTGTACGCAGAGGTGCGTCCGACCGCGACCAGCCTCAGCGCACCCGCGCCCGTGCGCTCGACCGGGCTGCTCCGAAAGGCATCCGTATCGATCGCGTGGCCGATGGGATGGATCTTGCCGCCCTCACGCGGATAGGAGTTCGGGAATGCGGTGATGACCGCGTCCGCGAACCACTCCGCAACCCGAAGGCTACGAGTGTCGGCCGAGTGCACGAACCACAAAAGCGTCGGAGCTCTCGTCGCGCGGGCGAGTGGTGCGGCCAGCGTCAAATAGCTCGGGCACATGTGCGCGAGCAGTGCGGCCTGCCCGCCGCGGATGGAACGTACCAGCGCGGCTTCGTAGCTCGCACCGCGGAGCAATCGACCTCGACCGCGCTCCTTTCCCAGCGAGATGACCTCGGCCGGAAACGACGAGGGGAGCGATCGCACTTCATTGGCGACGACGGTGACCTGGTCGACGCGTTCCGCGAGCATCCGGATTTGCGGCACGACGAAGCCGAGGACGGAATCGTCGGGATCGATCAACTGCGTCACGAACACGACGCGCTGCACCGAGACGAGGGTAATCGCCGCATGGTCGTGCCGAAGGTCCACAGTAGTCTCTAGTTCTCCCAGCCGTGCGCCGACACGACCCACCACGCGATTGTCGGCCGCGATCTCATCGAACCATGGCACGGAAGAGAGAGAATCGCTGGTGCGCGTCCTGCTCGTGAGCGCGATCTTTCCGCCGGATATCGGCGGCCCCGCGACGCACGCCGCCGATCTGCGCGCAGAACTGCGCGAACGAGGGCACGACGTCCCGGTGCCCCCCTTCACCGACCAGCGGCACCCCCTCCCCGTCGGCCGCCCGGTGCGCTTCCCCAGGTCCGGGCCC
>JACXTT010007615.1_pt1 | contig 15216 bp, 12 predicted proteins | sample 9270951 | NCBI WGS metagenome assembly JACXTT01 (sample SAMN15532306, study PRJNA645909) | rock metagenome | isolation source: weathered quartz diorite | place: Puerto Rico | collected 2017-06-21 | reverse complement strand
TGCTCATGATCCTTCCCCTCCCGTTCGCGGTTCGTTACGTGCGTGCCGGCGCCGATATCCTGCGCTGGTCATAGCGTAGCGCCGAAGCATAAACCGGGTCAAATCAGGATAGTAGCGAGCACCGGTGGTATCCTTTGACGGCCGCATCGAAGCCGCGAACTACCATGAAGATCACCGACGTAACGCTCACGCTATTCGCCTGGGACGACATTCCGCCGACCACCTATGGGACCCATACCGGACGCTTCGCCGGCAGCAGTGTGCTCGGCCTGCTGCGATTGATCACCGATGAGGGGTTCGAGGGGCACGCTTTCCTCGGCTCCGCCATGAATCCCGCGACCAGCGACGGGCAGGCGCTGATCACCCACTTGAAACCGGTGCTTCTGGGCAAGAATCCTCTCGATCGCGAGCGCCTCAATCAACAGATCTGGGCAAGACAGCGCTCGGCTGGCGTGCGCCCGATCGGCGCTGTCGATGTGGCCCTTTGGGATATCGCCGGCAAAGCCTACGGGCAGCCGATCCATCGCCTGCTCGGGACCTACCGCGAGAGCATCGGCGCCTACGCCTCGTCTGCGGTGATGACCTCGCCCGAGGCCTACGCCGAGGAGGCGCAGAGCTTCAAGGCCAGCGGCTGGGCAGCCTACAAGATCCACCCGCCGACCAGGTGGCGCGATGACATCAAAGTGTGCGAAGCGGTGCGCCGCGCGGTCGGCGACGACTATACGATCATGCTCGACTCCACCTGGAGCTACGATTTTCCGACGGCGGTGCGGGTCGGCCGCGCGATCGAGGAAATGAGCTTCCACTGGTACGAGGATCCGCTCGCCGATCAGGACATCTACAACTACGTCAAGCTCAAGCAGAAGCTGCACATTCCTGTGATGGCGACCGAATATCCGATCACCGGATACGACAGCTACGCACCGTGGATCATGCTGCAGGCGACGGACTATCTGCGCGGCGATGTCGCTGTAAAAGGCGGCATCACCACGCTGGTGAAGACCGCTCATCTCGCCGAAGCCTTCCGCATGAACTACGAAATTCATCACGGCGGCAACTCGCTCAACAACGTCGCCAACCTGCATGTGATCATGGCAATTCGAAATACGGAATACTTCGAAGTGCTGCTGCCCGACCGCGCTCAGAAATACGGCCTGGTCGAAGATATCACCGTAGGTCGGGACGGCCTGGTGCACGCTCCCAGCGGGCCGGGCCTCGGCTACGAAATCGACCTCGCCCTGATCGAGCGCAAGAAGGTTTCGGTGCTGAAATGACCTCTATTTTGTACGTTCAGCAGGCAGCTCGTACTTGACCCAGACGAACACGTTACTGCCCGGCGTGTTGTAGCCCTGCGCCAGCTCATAGCTCTTGTTGAACACGTTGTTCCAGCGCAGATCCAGGTTCCAGTTGCGGCCGAGCTTGTAGGACGCCACCAGATTGAATAGAGCGTAGCCGCCCATCCGGCTGCTCGGCGATTGGTCGACGGAGTCGTAGCGCACGCCGGCGCCGACGACCTCCGCACCGAGGTTGAAGTCTCCAAAGCCGCGCGCGACGCCGGCGTTGCCGAACACCTTGGCGCGACGCTGCAGCTGCGATCCATTGGTTTCGTTGACCGGATTCTGAAACGTCATACGCGCGCGGAGCTCGAATCCTTTTAACATCCCGTCATACGCGAGCTCGAGGCCTTGGATACGCGCCTCGCCCACGTTCGCGGCAGTGGCTGGGAATGTGGTCGTATCGACCACGATCAGGTCCGTGATATTACTGTCGAAGTATGTGGCGCTGAGCCGTTGCGCGCCGACCTTGTAGTCCGCACCCACCTCCCAGCTGGTTCCCTTCTCCGGCTGCAGGTTGGGGTCGCCGAAAAAAGGAAAGTAAAGGTCGTTGAAGGTGGGTGCATGGAATGCATTCCCACCGCTGGCGCGGACCCTGAATTCCGGCGTCACCGCGAACGCGTACCCCAGCGAACCGGTGGCGTGGTTGCCGAATTGGCTATTGTCGTCGTCGCGCACAGTGGCATACAGCGTATTGCGGCCGAGCTGGGCCGAATAGCCTGCGAACAACCCGTAGATCTCGCGCGCGTCCACGGTAAATGATGTGGTGCCGCCCACGGACTGCTGCAGATAGTCGAACCCCGCGATGAAAGTGCCGATCGAAGTGGAGAAATCGCTCTGCCAGGTCACCTGCGTCTGATCTGAGCGGAACTGGGAGGGGAAGGCCCCAGTGATCACAGAGCTGTCCTGGCTCAGGCCGACGCGCAACAAACTCTGCCACCAGCTCGTCAACCGGTTTCGGCTGTAGATCGAGTAGACGCCGATGGCTTCATTATTGACGTCATCAGTGGTCGGCCCGCTGTCGAAATGCGTGTTGCCTTGCGTATAGAAAGCCGTTACCCCGAGCTCCTGATCGGGCCCAAAGCGGTGGACGACACTGCCGGACACATTCGTATTGCGGTAGCCGTCGTTATCCGGGTTGAACTGTCCGAAGGCTACGTTAGGGTTGGTGGCAGAGAAGGCGTTGCTCTGCATGTAGCCGGCATTGAGCGTGAACCCCGTATCTTGCGTCCCCGCCGAGACGCCGCCGTAGACGTCGCTCGTGTCGTAGCTGCCGTAGCCGGCAGCGCCGGTGACGGCGGGAGCGTCCGGCCAGCGGTGAGTAAAGAATTGAATTACCCCGCCCAAAGCATCCGAGCCGTACAGTCCGCTGAATGGGCCGGGTACGATCTCGACGCGAGCAAACTGAGGCGTGGGCAAATTCTCGAAAGAAATCGAGCCCGAGCCGGCGTTGTTCACGCGGATGCCGTCGATCAGCACCAGCGTATGGGCGGGATTGGATCCACGCAGGAACACGCCGCTGGTCTGTCCCATGCCACCGTTGGAGGTGATCTCCACGTTGGCCTGCGACTGCAGCAGCTCGGTTACTGTCTGTTGGCCAGCCTTCTGGATCTGGGGCTCGGTGATGAGCTCGATGGGTTGGATAATGCTGGAAAGGGGCTCGGGGATGCGCGTGGCCGTGACGACGACCGGATCGACTTTCTCGCCCTCGGATCGTTCCGTTTCGTCGGCGAACACGCGGGCTGCGGCCATTCCGGCCACAATCAATGCGGCAAGTGATTTCAATTTGGTCTGCTCCCTGAATGCACATGCCCGCCGCATGCGTGATTGATCGCACGGGGACACGCTGGGAGCACTGCCGGGCCGGATCGACACTCGTCCTGGACCCCCGCCGCCCGCGGTTCCTCACATGATCCAGGCCGGTCTTCGGACTCATGGGCTTTGGCGTGTCGCCTTCCCGTGATCGCTCACAGTGGCATGCTGGACACGCCCACACCCACCTACCGCTGCGGGGGCAGTGCAGGACTTGCGCCGCGGAAGTCTTTCCCATGCGACGCGCACCTGCTTCCCGATTATCCTTTCCGCCAGAACGGCGTACGGGCACCTGGACCAGCCAAGAATAGCCGTGATCCGACGCGTGTGCAACCTCAAGCTAACCAAGTTGCATAAGAACGGAGGTCGATCGCGGATAGGACTTGGAACGGGTCTGAAGTTGACCAGCAACGAGCCTTGGTCGCATCACGCCGCTGTCAGGCGGGGGGCGCCACCACCACGCCGCTGGGTTGGCCCTGCAGAAAGTTCTGAATATTCTCGACCGCACGCAGCAGGCCGTCGCGGACGACCTCGGGCGTCTGCCCTGCGTTGTGCGGGGAGAGCACGACGTTGGGCATCGTCAAGATCGGATCATCGGCCTTGAGTGGTTCGTCGTGGAAGACATCGAGACCGGCCGAGAGCCAACCCTCGCCAAGTGCGTCGAGCAGAGCCGAGCGTTCGACCAGAGCGCCGCGCCCTGTGTTGATCAGAATGGAAGGGCGTTTCATGAGCGACAGCTCGCGCTCCGCGAGGAAGCCGCGGGTCTCGGGCGAGAGGCGCAGATGGAGCGTGAGCACGTCCACCGCGCGCAGGATCTCGTCCTTGGATGCAGCACGCGCGTTCTCCGCAACGCCACCGCGAGCACCCCAGGCCAGCACCTCCATCCCCAATGCACGTCCCAGCGCGATCACGCGCCGTCCGATCGCCCCGGTTCCGAACACGCCCAGGGTTTTTCCGAGCAGCTGAGTCAGCATCTCCCGCGGCCAGGCGCCGGTGCGCATATCGCGATCGATCTTGGGTATGCGGCGCGCGACGGCCAGCATGAGCGCGATCGCGTGCTCTGCCACGGCGTTGGCGTTGACGCCTGCCGTATTCGACACGGTGACGCCATGCTGCACTGCCGAATCGAGATCGATATTGTCCGTCCCCGTCCCCCAGATCGACACCATCTTCAGCTCGGGGCACGCCGCGAACACTCGATCCGTGAAACGCGCGTGGGCGCGAATGTTGATCGCAGCGCGCGCGCCGCCGAGCCTGCGGATCAGTTCCGCTTCATCGTCGGCGCCGCGCTCGGAGTAGACCCGCGTGGCTCCAAGCCGCGCGCAACGCTCTTCGGCGGCCGTGCCCTTGAAGATCGAGGGGAAGTCGTCGGGAACGACGACAATGGGCTCGGCCACTCTCGGGAAGTCCTGGTCAGGAAGCTCAAGTACGTTAGAAAGAATACCCAGCCTCACGTGCGGCATCAAGCCTGTGCGCCGCAGCGCACGTCGTATGAGCTAAGCGGCGAGGCAAGCGTCAGGCGGATGCCGCGCCATAGTGCTGCTCGATTCGGCCCTCTGGCAGAATCCGTAATTCGGTAGGGACAGTTGGCCAGGCTGTTATCAGGGAGCCTCCTAAACCCGAGGTACGTCATGGGCAGCAGCGTTTTCAACGAAGCCCGCATTCACCCCGCGGATCGGCGGCCCGACTTTCCCGATCGCGTTTATCAATGGTGCGCTCCTGGGCGGGGCGAGCGAGTTGGACGCCCCGATCGCCAGCGGCGAACTCGCGCGGACGTTCACGGCTTGAAACGCACGGGCCTGCGCCTTATCGCCGGGATCCTGCTGGCCGCGGGCCTGGGAGCGTCCCACGCGCAAGAGCGCTTCGCCTCGGAGCGCCAGAGCATGGTGCGCGAGATCGAGCGCACGCAGCTCGCGGTGACCGGCGAGACCGGGCAGCGCACGCTCGACCCCAAGGTGATGGCAGTCATGAGCAAGGTCGAGCGACATCGATTCGTCAGCGCGGAGCTGGCGAGCGCAGCGTACTACAACCGCCCGCTGCCGATCGGACATGGACAGACCATTTCGCAGCCCTATATGGTGGCGCTGATGACCGACCTCATGCGGACGAGCCGCGGCGACCGGGTGCTGGAGCTGGGCACGGGGTCGGGCTATCAGGCGGCGGTCCTGGCCGAGCTGGTGAAAGAGGTCTACACGATCGAGATCATCGAGCCGCTCGGCAAGCAAGCGGCGGAGCGGCTGGCTGAACTCGGCTATCGGAACGTGCAGGTCAAGGTCGCCGACGGCTACTACGGTTGGCCCGAGCACGCGCCCTTCGACTCGATCATCGTGACCGCCGCGGCAAGCCACGTCCCACTGCCGCTGGTGAGGCAGCTCAAGCCCGGCGGGCGCATGGTCATGCCGGTGGGGACCAGCTTCCTCACGCAGCATCTCATGCTGATCGAGAAGCAGGCAGATGGCTCCATCACAACCCGCCAGATCCTGCCGGTCGCCTTCGTTCCGCTTACGGGGAGCCACTAGAGCGGTCCATGCGACAGATCCAGTCCGCGCTGGGGCCATCATCCTGGCTCAGAAGAGGCAGCGCATGACTGCCAGAGTGTCCAAGCGCGCCTGGCCTCCAGCGCGGCTGCGTCTCGCGCTCTCGCTCGTCTCGGCGGCCGCGCTCGCCTACGAGATCCTGCTCACGCGCCTGTTCTCCATCGTCCAGTGGCACCACTTCGCTTATATGACGATCAGCGTAGCGCTGCTCGGCTACGGGGCTGCGGGCGCTTTCGTCACGCTGCTCCAGGATCGGCTTGCGCGGCGCTTCGAAGGCGTCTTTGCCGTGTGCGCAGCGCTGTTCGGACTGAGTGCGGCGGGCTGCTTCCTGCTGGCGCAGGAAGTGCCATTCAACGCGCTGGAATTTCTCTGGGATCCCAAGCAACCGTTGTGGCTGCTGGTCATCTATGCGTTGCTGTTCGTGCCGTTCTTCTTTGCGGCGATCTGCGTGTGCTTGACGTTCACGCGTTACGCCGAGCAGGCGGGGCGCATCTATAGCTTCGACATCCTGGGCGCCGCGGCCGGCTGCCTCCTCGTGATCTTCGCCTTGTACGCGCTGCCTCCGCTGGGTGTACTCGGCGCTCTCAGTGCGACGGCGCTCGCGGCAGCCGCCCTTGCGTCTCTGCGGCCGGGGTTGCGGCCAGCGATTTCTGCAGCGGGCTCGCTTGTCGCCGCGGGGCTGGTGCTTTGGGCGTTCGATGGGCAGTTGGGGAAGCTGCGCCCGTCACCCTATAAGGAGCTGTCCCAGACCCTGGAGGTGGTGGGCACGCGGGTATTGGCCGAGACCTCCAGTCCGCTCGGATTGGTGACGGTGGTGGAGAGCCCGCAAGTGCCGTTCCGCTATGCGCCAGGCCTGAGCCTGAGCGCGCCCGCCGAGCCGCCGGAGCAGCTTGGGCTGTTCACCGACGGCGAGGGGATGAGCGCCATCGTGCGCTTCGACGGCGCGCGCGAGCCGCTCGCCTATCTCGACTACATGACTTCGGCGCTGCCCTATCACCTCGTGGACCACCCGCGCGTGCTGGTGCTGGGCGCGGGTTCCGGCGTGGATGTGCTGCAGGCGCTGTTTGCGGGGGCGGCTGCGGTCGATGCTGTGGAGCTCAATGCGAAGGTGGTACATTTGGTCGAGGGGCGTTTCGCATCCTTCTCCGGCCGGCCCTATGCGCAACCGCATGTAACGTTGCACATAGGCGAGGCACGCGGTTACCTGTCGGCGAGCCGGCAACACTATGACGTGATCCAGGTCGCGCTGCTGGACGCGTTCGGCGCTTCCTCGGCCGGCCTCTACGCGCTGTCGGAAAGCTACTTGTACACAGTCGAGGCGCTCGAGAGTGCGCTGCAGCGCCTGGCGCCCGGGGGCTATCTGTCCATCACGCGCTGGGTCACGCTGCCCCCGCGCGACACGCTCAAGCTGTTCGGCATGGCAGTGGCGGCGCTCGAGCGCGGCGGCATATCCGACCCCGGGCGCAGCCTCGCGTTGATCCGTAGCTGGAAGACAGCGACGCTGCTGATCAAGAACGGCCCGCTGACGCCGCAGGACTTGGAGCGCGTACGTAGCTTCTGCCGTGAGCGTTCCTTCGACCCGGGCTGGTATCCAGGCATGCAAGCGCAGGAGGCCGAGCGCTACAACCGGCTCGACGAACTTTACTTCTACGAAGGCGCGGCCGCGCTGCTCGGAGCCCGGCGCGCGGAGTTCATCGACCAGTACAAGTTCTACATAGCGCCTGCCGTCGACGACCGACCGTACTTCTTCCGTTTCTTCGAGTGGCGCACGCTGCCCGAGCTGCTGCGCTTGAAGGCGCGGGGCGGTCTGCCGCTGCTGGAATGGGGCTACCCGTTGCTGGCCGCCACGCTGGCGCAGGCGCTCATGCTGGGTCTCGTGCTGATCCTGTTGCCGCTACGCATGCTGGGCAAACGACCGGCGCGTCCCATGCGGACGAGGGTTGCGGGCTACTTCGCGGCCATCGGCGTGGCGTTCATGTTCGGGGAGATCGCGTTCATCCAGAAGTTCGTGCTTCTGCTCCATCACCCGTTGTACGCGGTAGCGGTCGCGCTGTTTGCGTTCCTTCTGTCCGCGGGGTTGGGCAGCCGATGGTCCGAGCGACTGGGGGAGGCGACTGTGCAGCGGCGTCGGGCCGTTGCTATACCTGTGCTCGCGATCGTCGCCGCGACGTTGGCCTACGCGGCCCTGCTGCCGGCGCTGCTGCCCCTGGTGGCGGCGCTCTCAGATGCCGCACGCATCTCGCTCGCGGTGGCGCTCATTCTTCCGCTGGGCTTTGCGATGGGAATGCCATTTCCTCTGGCCGTACGCAGCGTTGCGGCGCTGGAGCGCGCCCTCGTCCCGTGGGCCTGGGGTGTGAATGCGTGCGCCTCGGTAGTGAGCGCGGTGCTGGCCACGCTGTTGGCCATCCACATCGGCTTCACCCGTGTGTTGCTGATTGCCGCCTGCCTGTATGGTCTGGCCACCTGGCTGTACCCGGTTCATCCCGCCCGCGTCGGCGCACGAGCCGAGCGACTGAGCCTGGGGGCGGTGCCGCGCGCACCGGACGACGGATTCAGTACCTCGCGCTCCCCGGGGTTCTAGGGAACGGGATCGCATCGCGCACGTTGGTGAGTCCCGTGACGTACGCGACCGTTCGTTCGAAGCCGAGGCCGAAACCCGCGTGCGGCACCGTGCCGTAGCGGCGCAGATCGCGATACCAGCTGTAGTGGTCCTTGTCGAGCCTGGCTTCGGTCATGCGGGCGTCCAGCACGGCGAGCCGTTCCTCACGCTGGCTGCCGCCGATGATCTCGCCGATCCCCGGAGCCAGCACGTCCATTGCCGCGACGGTCTTGTCGTCGTCGTTGAGGCGCATGTAGAACGCCTTGATCTGCTTTGGGTAGTTCATCAGGATCACCGGTTTCCCGACGTGCTTCTCGGAGATATAGCGCTCGTGCTCGGACTGCAGGTCCATGCCCCATTCGACCGGGTACTCGAACTTCTCCCTGGTCGCTTTCAATATGCTGATCGCTTCGGTGTAGTCCATGCGCACGAACTCCGAGTCGACGATCCCCTGCAGCTTGGCGATGACCCCTTTCTCGATGCGTTCCTCGAAGAAAGCCATGTCGTCGGCGCGTTCGCTGAGCACCGTCCGGAAGATGTGCTTCAACAACGCCTCCGCGAGCGTGGCATCGTCGCCGAGATCGGCGAACGCAATTTCGGGTTCGATCATCCAGAACTCCGCGAGATGCCGGCTGGTGTTGGAGTTCTCCGCGCGGAAAGTCGGGCCGAACGTATACACCTTCGACAGCGCAAGGCAGTAAGTCTCCACGTTCAATTGCCCGGAAACGGTGAGGAAGGTCTCGCGACCGAAGAAATCTTGCGCAAAGTCGATCCGCCCTTCGGGTGTGCGCGGCAGATTCATCAAATCCAGCGTGGAGACGCGAAACAGCTCCCCCGCCCCTTCCGCGTCGGACGCAGTGATGATGGGGGTGTTTACCCAGACGAAACCGTTGTCGTGAAAGAAGCGATGGATCGATTGCGCGATAGTATGGCGGACTCGAGTGACCGCACCGATGACGTTGGTCCTGGGCCGCAGATGAGCGACGTCGCGCAGGAATTCCAGTGTGTGCGGCTTCGGCTGAATCGGATAGGAGTCGGGGTCCTCGACCCAGCCCACCGCTTTGATCGCGTTGGCTTGCATCTCGAACGGCTGCCCCTTGGCCGGTGACGGCACGATTGTGCCGATGGCTTCCACCGCGCAGCCGGCAGTCAGACGCAGCACTTCGTCCGCGTAATTCGGAAGCGTGCTGGGCGCCACCACTTGAACCGGATGGAAGCAGGAGCCGTCAGACACGCTGACGAAGGAAATCCCGGCCTTCGAATCGCGCCGGGTGCGTACCCAGCCCTTGACGGTAACGGGCGTGTCCTGCGGCGCCCGGCCCGCCAGAATCTCAGCACAGGTGAAGGAGGTCATGTGAAATCTCGTAGCAGAGCACAACGCGCCTTTGCCCACTGGTCAAAGCGGTCGAGTGGCGCGCATTGTGCTGCTATACTACACAGCATTCGATAGGAGGTAGCACGTGTACGCCAACGCCGCACATCGGTTGCGCCTGCCGGCACTCGTTGCCGCTGCGGCTTGGGCGGTTTCGGCCGCGGCGGTCGCATGCGTAGAGGGCGACGTCCGCGGCGAAGCCGTGAGCATCGAACGCGAAGTGGGTACCACCGCATCGGGCGAGGAGGCGGCGATCCGAATCCTGGGCGCAGGCTGGTTCCGCGCCGCCGAAGTGGTGAAGCAGGGCGGCAGCACCGACAACACATACGTCACCCTCGAGCTCGACGGCGAGCCGATGATCACGATCTCCTTCGCGAGGCTCAAGAATCAGTGGAGCCAGCTCGAAACGCCGTTTATCGTGGCCAAGGTCAGCACCGATGGGGACACCAGCAGGATGACCATTTGGTACTCGCCGGAGCTGAAGTTCAGGGGGATGGCGACGCTTCGGGTCGAAGTGGGAGAAGACGGGGTCGGCAGCTTGCGGCTGCGCACCGTCATGAACAAGCCGGCTCCGCACGAGCACCTCGCCGGCCCACCCGGAGGCATCCCCGGCCTGCCGGCATTCAGATAGCGCCTGCGGCGCTAGTCTCTCGCTATTCCTTGTAGGGTTCTACCTGGCTCGCGTGCAGCGAGTAGCCGATATCGATGTCGGCCGAACCGTCGATCAAGTACAACGACTTCTTCGCGCTGGCTGTGGACATTCGACCTGTAACCCAGACCGGCGCGAACAGGCCCCCGAATTCGAACGGCTTGTCCGCCTTCACGTGCACGATCTGATTCGGCGGGGGCGGCGGCGTATGGATGCAAGCCCCGACCCAGGGGACGAGCAGAAATTCGCTGACCTGTTTGCCTGAGAACTCGAGCGGCAGCAGATAACCGGGGATGCGGACAATCTGGCCTTCGAGCGCGGTGTTCACCGCCTGGCCTCTGGCACGCTGCTGCTCGGCCATCTCTTTGCGCTTCGCGAGCAGGCCGTCCACGTCGACCCCCGACTCCTGAAGGTTGCGAGCCGTCGTCTGCTCCTTCGCCACATCCGCCGCGGACAATGTGCTGTCAGCGCGCGCCTTACGGTCCCGAGCCTGCGCGACCTCGGTCAGCTTTGCAAGCTGTTCCTTTGTCAGCTTGGAGAAAGGATTCTCGGAGGCCTGCAGCTTGGGTGTCAGATCCTCCCACATCAGCTGGCGCGGTGCATCGGCGAAAGCGCTTGGCGCCCAAAGCACGCAGCAGAGAATCGACAAACTCCGGATACGCTCGGCATTAGTCATCGCAGCGTTATTGTGTCATATCCGTATGGTCATGCCGTCTGCCAGCGAGTAGCGGTAGATGCGGTACGCAGGGACGAACCCGATCAGTACCCCCGTAGCGCCCACCAACAGCATCAGCGCTAGCTCATGGGCCGACGGCCAGCCCACGCCAATCGACAGCCCGAGCCGCGATTCCAGCCAGGGCTGGCCGGCAAGCAGTCCGATATACAACACCGCTAGTCCGGCGGCGATGCCCGAGAGCGTCAGGAACGCCGCCTCTCCCAGGATCAAGCCGAATACATGCAGGGGCCGAGCGCCTACCGAACGCAGAATCGCCATTTCCCTGCGCCGCTCGCTCAAACTCGTGAGCAGCGCGACGAGCATGCCGGCCAGGCCCACGACGACCACGAGCGCGGAAACCGCAAGCAGCGTCTTCTCCACCGCGCCGACGATGTCCCAGACCTCCTGCAAGGTCGGGCCCGGCAAGATGGCCGTGAGAGGCTCGCCCGCATAATCGCTTACCAGCCGCTGAACCGACAGGGCCGCGCCACGCGACTTCAAACCGACCAGGAACGCCGTGATCGCACGCTTCGGTCCGATCGCGTGCTCGCGCTGGTCGTCGGCCTCGTGACCCGCGCCGGGTGCGTTTTGGCGCTCGGCTTCCTCGCTCGCGTGCATAGCCGCAGCCAGGGGGTCGGCGGACGCCTCGTTGTGTTCGGCGTGAACCGCGTCAATCCCCGCCAGAGTCACGTGGAGGGTGCGGTCCACCGGTGTGCCGGTTCGCGCGAGGATGGCGACCACCCGGAACGGATGGTCCTTGTGCAGGGAGAAGCTGACATCGCCTGTGCCGTGCGCGATCACGATCGACTGGCCTGGTTTGTAGCCCAAAGCCTCCGCGACCTCCGCGCCCAGCACCGCGTCGTGCTCGTCCTCGAAGCGCTTGCCTTCCGCGAACTCCAGCTTGCGGCCACGCGCGAAGCGGAAGTGCTCGAAATAGTCCTGAGTGGTGCCGAGGACGCGGAAACCCCGATGCGAATCGCCCAGGGATAACGGTATGGTCCACGCAACCTCGGGGCGGCTCGCGAGCGCGGTGTAGCTGTCCCAGCCGACGTTGTTGGTCGCATTGCCTATTCGGAACACCGAATACAGGAGCAGGTGCACGGGGCTGCTGCGCGCGCCTACGATGAGGTCGGTTCCCGAGATGGTGCTGGCGAAGCTCTCCCGCGCTTCGGTGCGGATGCGTTCGACGCCGAGGAGCAGCACGACCGCCAGTGAGATGGAAAGGCAAGTCAGAGCCGCAGTGAACCGTCGGTTGCGCAGGCTCTTGATGGCAAGGGCGAGGATCACTTGCGCTCGCCTGCAGAAAGACGCGTGTCCCCTTCGGGCACGCTGCCGCGATTGATACCTGGGAACTCGATGCTGCGGTCGAACAGCGGTGCCAGGGTCGCGTCGTGGCTCACGAAGATGAGCGTAGCGTGTTCCCTGGCGCACTCTCCGAACAGCAGGTCGATGAACGCGGTACGCCGGTCCGCGTCGAGCGAGGAAGTCGGCTCGTCTGCGATCACCAACTCGGGCGCACCGATCAAAGCCCGGGCCGCAGCGACGCGCTGCTGTTGCCCGACGCTGAGCTCCGTCACCGGGCGGCGCAGTACCTCCGCCGCACCCATGTCCAGGTGTTCGAGCAGGCGTACCGCTTCACCTTCGACACTCCCACCCGCACGCATCGCATGCGCCTTGCGCCGTTGCGAAAATCCGCACGGCAGGGTCACGTTCTCGACCACCGACAAGTACGGAATCAGATTGAACATCTGGAAGATGAACCCGATGTGATCGGCGCGAAACCGGTCTCGCTCGGCACTGCCGAGGACAGCGATCTCGCGCCCCAGGACCCGCAGGCTGCCCTCCCGGGGCGTAACCACGCCCGCCAGCAGGCTGAGCAGCGTGGATTTGCCGCTGCCGCTCGGACCGCGGAGAAACACGCGCTCTCCGCGCCCCACCCGCATGGCTTTGATGTCGATCACCAGCGGCGCCGCGCCGGTCCACGAGAACCGGACGCCCGACAAATCGACAACGCTCTGAGCAGGGCTGTCGTCGCGGTCAGGCGGACGCGCGGTCGCGGCTAGGAGCGCGGAGCTGTCGCGAGCCGAGCTCACGTCAACGCGGGTTCGCCGGCCAGCTCGCGAACGTCGCGCAGGGCGTCGAGCCCTGCCAAGCGCTCGTAGAGAGCTGCAGCGTCGATGTGCTCCGCACCAGCGACACAATCGAAAAACTTGGCTTTCAGCTCGCCCTCGCCCAGGGGCAGCTTCGCATTGCCACGCGCGAAGCGAATCTCACCGCTGTCCAGCAACCTGCCGTTCGTCAGGCGCATCCGTACGCGGTCGCTGTACGCAAACGCAGGTTCGATCGGACAGGCAGTCTGAACGGGGGAGATCGCGACTTTCTTCATCGCCTGGCGCACCGGCTGGGACTTGACGAACTCGTCGCTCAATTGCGCCCGCCCCACTGCGCGGGCGACGAGCGCCGAGGCGACTGCGAACTCCAGGCTGAATTTCGCTTCGAGCGCCGTTTCCGGTGCATGGTTTCGCAGCATGGATGCCTGCGTGACACCGATGTTCGCATCCACCGATATCACATCCTCCGCCTGGAGGTTCTCAGCGAGTGCAAGGTCGATCACGGCATCGATGACGCGGTGGGTCGCGTAGCAGATCGGGTATTTCTTGACGCTCAGGCCGGCGTCGAGAAGGCGCAGCGATTGGCCGAGACCGTCGGCTGAACGTTCCGGATCCACATTTCCCTTCGGGGATATGGCCTGGAGAAATCCCGCGTGGTGCTCGATGGCGTCGGGCGACGCGGTCATACCCCCCAGAGCGAGGCGAATCGCCTCGACCGCGGCGCCCGCCGCACGGCCCGCGTGAAAAGGCTTCGCCATCGTGCCGAAATTGGCGACTAGACCCGCGGCCATGCTGGCGGAAAGCGAGATGGCATTGCGGCAAGCATGCGCGCTAAGCCCACGCAGACAGGCGAGCGCAGCCGCCGCCCCCACCGTACCGAACACCGCTGTTGGATGCCATCCCTTGAGGTGATGCGGATCCGCGTCGCGGCTGACGAGCTCGGCCCATACCTCGTAACCCACCAGGTACGCGCGCAGCAGCTCGGCGCCGGACGCCCCGATCGCCTCGCCTTCGGCCAGCAGGGCCGGAACGAGCACGGCGCTCGGATGCCCGGCCAGCGCCACGTCGTCGTAGTCGAGCGCGTGCGCAGCGGTGCCGTTGATCAGCGCAGCGTCCTGCGCAGGGAGCCGCTCCGAGCCAAGCAGCACACTTGCTTCCCGAACCTTGGATTGACGGGCCTCGACATGCTTCCGGACGATCCGCACTACGGACTCGTCGCGCCCGGCGATCGTCGTCGCAACAGTGTCGATAAACCCGTTACGAATGATCCGTGCGGCAGCCTCGGGCGTGGCCGTGTGCGCAGGCCCGCTGGCAAACCGGGCGAGCTTCTCCGTCAAGCCGATCATGGGTACCCCCGATGGGAATCAACGTTGAGCTGAACGCGCCACGTTGCTCATGATCTTACACCGCCACCAAACAAACGACCCCGCCGGGGCGGGGTCGAGAAAGGAGATTCGGGAGTTTCGGGGAGAGTGCGTGCTGTGCTACTTGGAGTCGCCGTCTGCCGGCGCAGGCATCGGGTCTGTCGCGGCGGAAGCGTCGGCCGAGGCGGTATCGCTCGCCGTATCGCTCGCGGCGGCAGTGTCATCGCCAGCGGCAGCCGCGGCGTCCGTGCTGGCCGCGGTCTGCGTGTCATCCTCGGCGAGCGCCTGCGTGCCTATGCCCATCGCCAACACCGTCAGCAGCGTCAAAATGGTTCGTTTCATGGTCACCTCTCAATTGGTCTGTTTGGGAACGCAACGGCGCGAACGATGGCGTCGTCACGCTGCGCGTCGCATTTCGTGTGCCAGATGAGGACGGCGAACTGCGTCAACGAGTTAGCTCGATCATGGGGGTCGCGCGCGAGCCAGGGTGGTGCAAGCGGCCAGATGCTGCACCATGGGTGCGCTGGCGCGCAGTAAGCCGTGCGTAAGAGACGTCACATTGCACAGCCTGACTTGGACAGGACCCCCTGCGTGCAGTGTGCGGGAGCGCGGAAACGATGCGCGTGCTGGCCGATCACGCCCCTAACCCGGCCCGCCTCCCCGAGCGGCCATAAGGGCTAGAATGAATGACATGCTACGGACATGTATCGAGTACCCGCGCGC
>JACXTT010007614.1_pt1 | contig 15219 bp, 13 predicted proteins | sample 9270951 | NCBI WGS metagenome assembly JACXTT01 (sample SAMN15532306, study PRJNA645909) | rock metagenome | isolation source: weathered quartz diorite | place: Puerto Rico | collected 2017-06-21 | reverse complement strand
GCCGCCGCCGCCCGCGTCGGCGGCGCGCACGGGCGCCGCGGCCACCGCGGACTCAGTGAATTCGCCGGGAAAGAGCGAGCGCAGATACCTGAGCGAGCGCGCCACGGCCGCCGGTCGGTCGATATTCGCCTCGCTCTGGAAGGCGAACCCCTGCCACAGCACCTCGAGCACCCCGATCAGCCCGAGCGCCACGGCGTCGGCGTCGAGGTGCGAGGCGCCGCGCATGCTGATCAGCCGCTGCATCAACTCGCGTACCAGCACCGCGAAGTCCTCGTCCTTCTTGCCGCAGATGTCGAGATACTCCTGGCGCGAGCTGGCCTCGCCCCAGAACGAGTACCACACCGAGACTTTGCGCGGGCTGGCGATGTCCGCGTTCAGGTACAGATCGACCAGCAGCCGCAGCGCCTCGACCGGCGAATCCTTCAGCCGCGCCACCGGCACCAGCACGCGCTCCTGGAACTCGGCCGCCAGGTACTCGAGCGAGGCGACCAGCATCGCATCCTTGGAATCGAAGTAGAAGCGTACGATCCCCGGCGACAGGTCCGCGAGCGCGACCACCTTCTCCACGGTGGTGCGCGAGGGGCCGTAAATGTGCAGCGCGGAGATGCAGGCGTCGATCAGGCGCTGTCGTTGGCGCTGGCGGATGCGCGAGCCGCCGCCCTCGGCGGCCGGCCCGACCGTCTCGCTGCCCGCTCGTTGACTCGACACGCTGCTCACCGCACCCTCCCCGGCGCGCTGCGCCGGGCCGGGAATAGTTGTACGGAAAGCGAGTTTATCCCGCACAATAGTCCGCTGACACAGGTCTAGCGCGCATCATGAAACCCACCGGGCATGCGGGCCGCTGGCTCATCATCCTGCCACCGCTCATTTTCCTCCTCGTATTCTTCCTCATTCCGTTCGCTTTCGCCTTCAAGATCAGCTTCGCCGAGAGCGCGCCGCGGGTGCCTCCGTTCACCGATGTCATCTCGTGGCGCGACCACCACCTGCAGCTCTCCGTGAGCCTCGCCAACTACCGCTACCTGTTCACCGACGAAGTCTACGGGGTGGCGTACCTCTACTCACTGCGCACCGCGTTCTTCTCGACGCTGATCTGCCTCCTCCTCGGTTACCCGATGGCGTACGCCATCGCCCGCAGCCCGCGGTCCGTCCAGGGGCTGCTGCTGCTCGTCATCATGCTGCCGTTCTGGACCTCGTTCCTGCTGCGCGTGTACGCGCTCGAGGGCATCATCCGCGATACCGGCTTTCTCAACACCACGCTGCTGCACCTCGGGCTGCTCAGCCACCCGCTGCGCATCATGCGCACCAGCCTCGCCGTGTATCTCGGCATCATTTACTCCTACCTGCCCTTCATGGTGCTGCCGCTGTTCGCGACGCTCGAGAAGCTCGACCCGACGCTGCTGGAAGCGGCCGCCGACCTCGGCAGCACGCCGTGGCGCGCCTTTCTCGACATCACGCTGCCGCTCTCTCTTCCCGGCGTGATCGCCGGCTCGATGCTGGTGTTCATTCCGGCGGTCGGCGAGTTCGTGATCCCCTCACTCCTCGGCGGACCGAGCAACCTCATGATTGGCCGCGTGCTGTGGGACGAGTTCTTCGGCAATCACGACTGGCCGGTGGCCTCGGCCGTGGCGATCGCATCGCTCCTGCTGCTTGCAGGGCCGATTGCGATCTATCAGTACTACAACGTGCGGCAGCTCGAGGCCTGAGCCGCGATGAGCGAACGTCGCCCAGGTCCGGCTCTGCTCACCGTGCTGTTCATCGGGATCGCGATCCTTTACGTGCCGATCGTGGTGCTGATCGGATACTCGTTCAACGCTTCGCCGCTCGTGAACGTCTGGGGGGGATTCTCCACCGCCTGGTACGGGCAGCTGCTGCACAACCGCCAGCTGCTCGAGGCGGCGCTCCTGTCGCTGGAAGTGGCGGTCACCGCCTCGAGCGGCGCGGTCGTGCTCGGCACGCTCGCGGCGATCGCGCTGGTGCGCTTTGCGCGCTTTCCCGGCCGGCTGCTGCTCACCGGGATGGTGAACGCGCCGCTCGTCATGCCGGAGATCATCACCGGCATCACGCAGCTGCTGCTGTTCGTGTCGATGATGCAGCTCGTCGCCTGGCCGCACCGCGGCTTCACCACCATCGTGCTGTCGCACATCACCTTTTGTACCGCCTACGTCACCGTCACGGTGCAGTCGCGCCTGCAGGCGGCCGATCGCTCGCTCGAGGAAGCCGCGCAGGATCTGGGCGCGAGCCCGGCGCGCGCCTTCCTCGAGATCACGCTGCCGATCATCGCGCCGGCGATCATCTCGAGCTGGCTGCTGTGCTTCACGCTGTCGCTCGATGACCTGGTCATCTCGAGCTTCGTCGCCGGCCCGGGCGCCAGCACCTTGCCGATGGTCATCTACTCCAAGGTGAAGCTCGGGGTCAGTCCCGACATCAACGCGCTGGCGAGCCTCATCGTGTGCGCGGTCGGCGTGTGCATCATCGGCGCCGGCTACCTCATGGCGCGCAGCGATCGCCGCCGGGCGCTCGATGCGCAGCTCGCCGGCCGCTGAAGCGCCGCACCGCCGGCGCCGTGCGCGTCACAGCCCGGTCTTGACGCGCGTCCAAGTGCGCGTGCGCAGCCGCTCGAGCGCCGGCCCGACTTCCCCGGACTGGTAGAGGCGCGCCTGAATCGCCGGGGTCGGATAGATCGTCGGGTCGTTCCGGATCTCCGGCTGCACGTAGGCGTCGGCCGCCCGATTGTCGTTCGCGTAGTGAATCTCGTTGGTGATGGCGGCGATCACCCGCGGTTCGAGCATGAAGTTGAGAAACCTGTGGGCCGCGAGCGGGTGCGGCGCGTCAGCGGGGATCAGCAGGGCATCGAAGGAGATGTTGGCGCCCTCGCGCGGCACGGTGAAGGCCAGATGTACGTCGATGCCGGCGGCCCTGGCCCGGACTCGCGAGGTTGCGTAGTCGGCCGACCATGACATCGAGATGCAGAACTCACCGTTGGCGAGCCCGTTCATGTACTCGGTGGAGTCGAAGGCGCGGATGTAGGGGCGGACCGCGAGCAGCAGCCGCTCCGCGTGGCGGTAGTCCTCGGGGTGCGTGGTGTTTGGATCCAGATGTAGGTAGTTGAGCGCGAGCTGCAGCACGTCCTCGGCCGAATCGAGGAACGTCACGCCGCAATCGGCGAAGCGGCGGATGAGCTCGGGCTTGAAGATCATGTCGAGACTGTCGACCGGCGCGTCCGGCATGCGCGCGCGGATCATGTCGACGTTGTAGGCGAAGCCGTTGACGTGCTGCAGGTACGGCACGGCGTAGCGGTTGCCCGGATCGGCCCGTGCCTCGAGCGCCAGAATGTGCGGATCCAGGTTCTGCCAGTTCGGCAGCCGCGAGCGCTCGAGCGGCCGGTAGATCCCCGCCTTGATCTGGCGGCTGAAGTAGTCGGTCGAGGTGCTGACGACGTCGTAGCCCGAGTCGCCCGCCATCATCTTCGCTTCGAGCGTCTCATCGGAGTCGTAGGTGTCGTACACCACCTTGATGCCGGTCGCGGCCTCGAACTGCGCGATGGTGTTCTTGCCGATGTAGTCCGCCCAGTTGTAGACGTGCAGCTCGCGCTCCTCGGCAGCGGATGCGCCGGTGGCGGCGGCTCCGTGACCGCAGCCGCTCAACTGCCCCATCGCGAAGAGCAGCGCCACGGCCACGGAACGCGGGTCTGCGACGCGCGCCCGCACCGCCCGCACCGCCCGCACCGCCCGCACGGTTGCCGTCCTCCGCGCCGGCCCGGAGACCTCGCCCTCTATAGCTTCACCATCACGTGCCGAACCACGGTGTAATCCTCGAGCGCATAGACCGAAAGATCCTTCCCGTAGCCCGAGCGCTTGAAACCACCGTGGGGCATCTCGCTCACCATCGCAAAGTGAGTGTTGACCCAGGTGCAGCCGTACTGCAGCTGCGCCGCCGCCGCGAGCCCGCGGGAAATATCGCGCGTCCAGACCGAGGACGCCAGTCCGTATTCCGAGTCGTTGGCCCAGCTGATCGCTTGGCTTGCATCTTCGAAGCGTGTCACCGACACCACCGGACCGAACACCTCGCGCTGCACGATCTCGTCGTCCTGGCGGGCCCCGGCCACCACCGTGGGCTCGTAGAAGAAGCCGCTGCCGGCGCGCGGCCGGCCGCCGATGGTCACTTCCATGTGCGCCGTGGCCGCCGCGCGCGCCACCATGGCGGTGACGCGCTCGCGCTGCGCCTGCGAGATGAGCGGGCCCATCTCGACCCCCGGTTCCTGCTGCCGCCCGACCTTGATGCTGCGCACCGCGCTGGTGAGGTCCGCGACCAGCCGCTCGTACACGCGCCGGCCGGCGTACAGCCGGCAGGCGGCGGTGCAATCCTGGCCGGCGTTGTAGTAGCCGAAGGTGCGCACCCCGGCCACCACCGCCTCGATGTCGGCATCGTCGAACACGATGACCGGCGCCTTGCCGCCGAGCTCGAGGTGCGTGCGCTTGAGATTACCAGCGGCCGCTGCCAGCACCTTCTGCCCGGTCGCGACGTCCCCGGTGACGGAGACCAGGCGCACCCTGGGATGAGTACTGAGGGCCGTACCGACCGATTCCCCCGGTCCGCAGACGACGTTCACGACTCCCGGCGGCAGCACCTCGGCGAGCAACGCCGCCAGCTTCAGCGTCGTGAGCGGCGTCTGCTCGGAGGGCTTGAGCACCACGGTGTTGCCCGCAGCGATCGCCGGGGCGATCTTCCAGGCCGCCATCATCAGCGGGTAGTTCCACGGCGCGATCGACGCCACCACTCCGACGGGGTCGCGGCGGACCAAGCTGGTGTGCCCCGGGAGATACTCCCCGGCCGCGAGCCCCTGCGGCGCGCGGCAGGCGCCGGCGAAGAAGCGGAACACGTCCGCGATCGCCGGCAGCTCGTCGGTGAGCACGGCGGTGAGCGGCTTGCCGGTGTTGCTGGATTCGAGCGCGGCATAGGCGGCGGCGTCCGCCTCGAGCGCCTGCGCGATGCGCAGCAGCAGCGCCGCGCGGTCCTTGGGTGCGGTGCGCGACCAGCCGGGAAACGCCGCCTCGGCGGCCGCGACCGCCGCCTGCACCTGCGCGGCGGAAGCCTCGGGCACGGTCGCGATCTGTGCGCCGCTCGCGGCATCGAGCACGGCTTCCGCCGCGCCTTCGCCTGCCACGAGCCGGCCCGCGATCAAGAGCTGCGTCTGCATGGTACGTCTCCTCGAGCTTGCCGCGCCGCGCCGCGGAGTTATATTATTGTCGCCATAATATTACCACGCCGAGCGCGCGGCGGGCGAGGATCCATGAACTCCGACGTCATTATCACCTGCGCCATCACCGGCGATGACACCAAGGTCACGAAGAGCCCGCACTGCCCGATCACGCCCGAGCAGATCGCCGCCTCCGCGGTCGAGGCGGCCCGCGCCGGAGCGGCGATCGTGCATATCCACGTGCGCGACCCCGAGACCGGCCAGTTCAGCATGGCGACGCGCCACTACCGCGAGGTGGTGAAGCGCATCCGCGAGAGCAAGGTCGACGTGCTGGTCAACCTCACCTGCGGCATGGGCGGCTACATCTGCGCCGGCAAGCACGGACTCGAGGACACACCCGCTCCCGGCACCGACTTCGTGAGCCAGGAGGACCGGATGCGCCATGTCATCGACCTGTGCACCGAGGGACTTTACCGTCCGGAGATCGCCACGCTCGACTGCGGCACGCTGAACTTCGGCGACGGCAATCGTGCCTACATCTCGACGCCCGACTACTGCCGCCAGGGCGCCGGTATCCTGCGCGACCTGGGCGTGAAGGTGGAGCTCGAGGTGTTCGACACCGGCAACCTCTGGTTCGTGAAGCAGATGATCAAGGAAGGGCTGATTCCGGGGCCCGCGATGATCCAGCTGTGCACCGGGATTCCGTATGGCGTCCCCGCGGACGTCGGACACCTGCTGGCGATGGTGAACTATCTGCCGGAGGATTGCGTGTGGACCTCGTTCGCCGTGAGCCGCATGCAGATGCCATGGGTGGCGCAGTCGGTGCTGCTCGGCGGCAACGTGCGCGTCGGCCTCGAGGACAACCTGTACTTGAGCCGTGGGGTGTATGCGAGCAACGCGCAGCTCGTCGAGAAGGCGCGCACGATCATCGAGGCGATGGGCGCGCGGCTCCTCACCCCGGCGCAGGCCCGGGAGCGGCTCAAGCTGCACTGACGTGGCGGGCGTATCCATCTACGAGACCGCGATCCTCCCGGAGTGGATCGACTACAACGGCCACCTGCGGGACGCCTACTACACCCTCATCGTGAGCCTCGCCGCAGATAGGCTCATGGACCGGCTGGGGATGGACGCCGGCTACCGCGAGCGCACCTCCTGCACGCTCTATACCGTCGAGATGCACATCCATTATCTGGACGAGGTCAAGGCCACCGACACGGCGCTCGTGAGCGTGCGGATCGTGGGCGCCGATCACAAGCGCATCCACGCCGCCTTCGAGATCCGGCGCGCGGGCAGTGCGGACACGGCGGCGACGGCCGAAGTGATGCTGCTGCACGTGCGTCAGCAGCGGGAGACGGTCGCGACCACCCCCTTCCCGCCCGAGGTCGCGGCCGCGATCGCGCAGCTGCAGACGGCGACCGCCGGCATGCCTTCCGCCGGGCCCGGGTCGCGGCGGATGGAGCTGCGCGCCGCGCCGCGGACCACATGAGCCTCCCGGCATTGCGCCGGCTGCTGGCGCCGCGCACTCTGGCCCTCGTCGGCGGCGCCTGGGCTGATGCGGTGCTCGCCGCGAGTCGCGTCATCGGCTACTCGGGCGAGGTGTGGCGGGTGCATCCGACCCGCCCCTCGAGCGCGACGGAGCGCTACTTCCGCTCCGTCGAGGAGCTTCCCAGCGCGCCCGATGCCGCCTTCATCGCCGCCCCGGCGCGCGAGGTCCCGGCGATCGCGGCGGCGCTCGCGCAGCGCGGCGCGGGCGGCTTCGTGTGCTTCGCCGCCGGCTTTTCCGAGACCGGCACCCTTGAAGGCGAGCGGCTCACGCGTGAGCTCCTCGCGAGCGCGGGGGAGCTGCCGTTCTTCGGCCCCAACTGCTACGGCTTCATCAACTTCTTCGACGGGGCGGCACTCTGGCCCGACCAGTTGATTGGCAGCCGCCGCGAGCGCGGCGTCGCGCTGATCTGCCAGAGCGGGACGCTCGCGCTCAACCTGCTGTTCAGCGATCGCTCGCTGCCGATCGGCTGCGTGCTCACGGTCGGCAACCAGACGCGCCTGGCCGCCGAAGACCTCGTCGAGCTCCTCGCCACGGATGCGCGGGTCAGCGCCTTGGGGCTGTATCTCGAGGGGGTGCGCGACGGGGCGCGCTTCGCGGCGGCGGCCGCGCGTGCACGCGAGGCCGGCAAGCCCATCGCGCTCGTCAAGGCCGGCCGCACGGAAGCCGCCAGCCGCACGGTGCATACGCACACCGGCGCGCTCGCCGGCGCGGATGCGGCCTTCGACGCGTTCTGCGCCCAGGCCGGCATCGCCCGCTGCGAGTCGCTCGCGACACTGTGCGAAACGCTGAAGATCTTTCACAGCGGCGGCCCGCTGCCCGGCCGCCGCGTGCTCGCCATGGGTGCCTCCGGCGGCGACATGGCGATGACCGCGGATGCGGCGCGGCATCTCGGCCTGGACTTCGCGCCCATTCCGGCCGAGGCCGCCACGCGCCTCACGGAGATCCTCTCCGAGCGCGTTCACATCTCCAACCCGTTCGATTTTCATACCCACGTGTGGTTCGATCCCCCGCGCCAGAAGGAAATGTTCAGCGTGGCGCAACGTGCGGGCTTCGATGTGGTCGCCTTCCTGATCGACTGTCCGCCGGCCGGCGCGGCCGATGATTCTGCCTACGTGAGCGCGATTGACGCGTTCGCGGCGGCGCTGCCGGGCGCCCCGACGCGCAGGGCCGTGATCGCCTCGCTCCCCGAATCGCTCTCGCGAGCGACGCGCGAGCGGTGTCTTGCCCAGGGCATCGTGCCCCTGCAGGGCCAGCGCGAAGCGCTCGAGGCGCTCGATCTCGCCGGGGTGGTCGGCGAGAGCTGGGCAGGCGGCGGCGAGGGAGTCAGCCTGCGCATACCGCGTGCGGCGCCCACCGCCGTGCGCACGCTCACCGAGTGCGAGGGCAAGCGCGCGCTCGCGGCGTTTGGGGTGCCGGTGCCCCGCTCGCAGCTCGTGGGCTGGTCCGATGCCGCGAGGGCCGCCGAGGCACTCAGCTTTCCGGTGGTCATCAAGGCCGCGGGTGCGGCGCTCGAGCACAAATCCGAGCTCGGCGCGGTCGTGCTCAACGTACGCACCGCCGCCGAGGCCGCCGCGGCCGCGCGACGGCTCTCCTCGATCTCCGCGACGCTCCTGGTCGAGGAGATGGTGAGCGATGGCGTCGCCGAGGTGCTCATCGGCATGAGCGTCGACCCGAAATTCGGGCAGCTCCTCACGCTCGGCGCCGGAGGCGTGCTCACCGAGCTGCTGCGCGACAGCGTGAGTCTCCTGCCACCCTTCAGCGCGGCCACGATCGGCGCGGCGCTCGCCCGGCTGCGGGTGGGCAGGCTTCTCGCCGGCTACCGCGGCCGTCCGCCGGGCGACGTCGAGGCGCTCGCTCAGACCGCCCTCGCCTGCACGCGCTACGCAGCCGACAATCTCGAGCGTCTGGTGGAGCTCGACCTGAATCCCGTGATCGTGCGTGCGGCGGGGCGCGGCGCCGTGGCAGTCGACGCGCTCATCCGCCTGGCGGAGGAACCCTGACATGTCCGACAACACTCGACGCGACGGCATCAGTACCACAGTCCGCGGCCCGATTCTCGAGGTGACCATCGATCGCCCGAAGGCGAACGCCATCGATCTCGCGGCGAGCCGGCGGCTCAATGAGGTGTTCACCGAGTTTCGGGACGACCCGGCGCTGCGCGTCGCGATCGTGACCGGCTCCGGCGAGCGCTTCTTCAGCCCCGGGTGGGACCTCAAGGGCGCAGCCACCGGGGAAGAGTCCGACGAGGACTGGGGCCCGGGCGGCTTCGGCGGCCTGAATCATCCGCGCAATCTCGATAAGCCGCTGATCGCCGCCGTCAACGGCATCGCCTGCGGCGGCGGCTTCGAGATCGTGCTGGGGACGGACATCATCGTGATGGAGGAGCACGCCCGGTTCGCGCTGCCGGAGATCAACGTGGGCGTGCTCGCCGACGCCGGCAGCATCAAGCTGCGGCGGCGCATTCCCTATCACGTCGCGGTCGAGTTTCTGATGACGGGCCGCTGGATGGACGCCGCGGAAGCCAAGCACTGGGGACTGGCCAACCACGTCGTCCCGAAGGGCCAGGGGCTCGCCAAAGCGCGCGAGATCGCGCAGCAGCTCGCTGACGGGCCTCCGCTCCTCTTCCCGGCCATCAAGCAGCTGCTGCGCCACACCGAGATGGTGCCGGAGCACGTGGCCTTCGAGCTGCACGACGCACTCAGCGCCGTGCAGAAGGTCATCCGCTCGGAGGATCTGAAGGAAGGCGCGCGCGCCTTCGCCGAGAAGCGCCAGCCTGTCTGGAAAGGCCGATAACTATTGCGCCGGGGCGCCTCGGCGCGTAACGTCAGCCACCGAGCGGCCGCAGCAGCGCGCGCGAGATGATGTGACGCTGCACCTCGCTGGTGCCCTCCCAGATGCGCTCGATGCGGGCATCGCGCCAGATGCGCTCGAGCGGCAGCTCGGTCATGAGTCCCATGCCGCCGTGGATCTGCAGCGCTTCATCGGCCACCATCGCCAGCATCTCCGTCGCTTTGAGCTTGGCGATCGCCATGTCCGCATCGGCGGCGCTCTTCTGCTCGAGCTTCCACGCCGCCTCGAGCGTGAGTAGCTCCGCGGCGCGCAGCTCGACCGCCATGTCGGCGAGCTTGAACGAGACGCCCTGAAACTTGCCGATCTGCTGACCGAACTGCACCCGATCGGTCGCCCAGCGGCACGCCGCCTCGAGCGCCCGCTCCGCGCGTCCCAAGCAGGTCGCCGCCACCTGCAGCCGGGTCGCCCCGAGCCAGGTGTTGGCGACCTCGAATCCGCGGTGCAGCTCGCCGAGGACTGCCGACTTCGGCACACGGCAGTCGCTGAACTCGAGGATGCTGTTGTTGTAGCCGCGGTGCGAGACGTTGCGGTAGCCGGGCCGCACCACGAATCCCGGCGTGCCTCTGTCGACGAGAAAAGCGGTGATGAGCTTGCGCTTGCCGCGCGGGGATTCCTCTTCGCCGCTGGCGGCGAACAGGATCACGTAGTCGGCATGATCGGCGTGGCTGATGAAGTGCTTGGTGCCGTTGATGACGAAGTCCCCGCCGTCGGGCTTGGCGCTGGTCCTCATGCTGCGCAGGTCCGAGCCTGCCTGCGGCTCCGTCATCGCCAGGCATTCGACGCGCTCGCCGCGCACCGTGGGCAGCAGATAGCGCTCACGCTGCTCGCCCCGGCACGCGAGCAGGATGTTGGAGGGGCGCGCCACGCAGCCGTAGTGCAACGCGTAGCTGGTGTAACCGAGTTCCTTCTCGTAGAGCATCCAGCTCACGGTATCAAGCCCGGCGCCGCCGACCTCGACCGGCATGTTGGCGGCGTAGAGGCCCGCGGCAATGGCCTTGGCCGTGAGCTCGCGCCGCAGGTCTTCGCGCAGGCTGCCCGTCTCCTCGACCTCGCGCTCGTGCGGCACCAGCTCATGGCGCACGAAGTCGCGCGTGGTCTTGATGATCAGCTGTTGTTCCTCGGTGAGGGTAAAGTCCATCGGGCTCTCCTCAGGCGGACGCCCTGCGGCTCTTCTTCAGCGCCGCCGGGCTCGCATTGCTCATCGCCCAGGCGTGCAGCAGCTCGAGCTGCAGCCGCAGCAGGGCGATCTGACGCGCAGGGGGCCAGTCGCCGCGAGTCGCCACGGTGTTGGCGGTGATGCCGTTAATGAAGGTGACCACGGAGCGCAGCACCGCTTCGCGCGTGGCCGGCGGCCACTCGCCCCATTCGGCCCAGCCGCGCGCGAGGCAGCGCTCGAAGAGGCGCAGATACTCGCGGTGCAACCAGCCGTTGATGCGCCTCAGGCGTCGGTCGGCGGGCAGCTGTCCCCAGAACGCCATGTAGAAGGCGCACTCGATGTAGCGCGTCGCGTCGATCGGCAGCGCCTCGGCGAGCAGCGCGAGCAGATCCGGCGGCGCGCCCGCGCCGCTGCGCGTCAGCCGCTCCTCGATGCGGCGCAGGATGAGGCGCAGCGCGGCGACGATGATGTCCCGCTTGGTATCGAAGTAGTGCGCCACCATCCCGGTCGTGTAGCCCGCCTCGCGCGCGATGCGCACGATGGTCGCCTGCTCGAAGCCCCATTCCGCCACCACCCGGCAGGCCACCAGGGCGATCTCGTCGCGGCGCTGCTCATGATCGACGATCTTGGGCATGGCCTCTCCCCGTTCTCGCCTCGAGCTCCGCGAGCCGCGCCCGCACCGCCGCCTCCAGCGGTGCGGCCTTGCCGGTCGGGGTGCTCACGTGCACGTACAGCTGCTCGGCGCGCGCGACCAGGAGGTCATCGCGCCGGCGATACAGGCCGTGGGCGAGCCGCACCCGCTTCTCGTCGACCTCCAGCACCCGCGTCGTCACGTACAGCGGCTCGAGCGCGCGCGCCTCGGCCTTGTGAGCGACATGAGTCTCGAGCGTGTAGAGCGCGCGCCCGGATCTGCGGTAGGCCTCGTCCACGCCCACATGGCGGAAGAGCGCATCGGTGGCATCCCCAAACACCTGCAGGTAGCGCGAATCGGTCATATGGCCGTTGTAGTCGACCCACTCGGGCCGCACCGAGGTCTCGAGCAGCCGCAGCGGCTCGCCGGCCCGGGCAGCCTCCGGCCCCAGGGCGGCGCTGATGTGCTCGCGCGCAGCGGCGGCGGAAGTCTCGTAGAGCCGCTCCTCGAGCGCGCGCAGCGTTGCGCCCGCGCCGATGTTGAACTCCCGGAGCACCTGCTGGATCGCGACCAGGTAGTCATCCCGCAGCCGCTCGAGCTCGCGGATCGAGCGGCCGGCGGCCTGCGCCTGCGTGCCGGCCACCATCCTGTCGATCAGCTCCTCGGTCAGCTCCGGGGCTTCGAGCTTGGACCACGGCCATTTGAGCGCCGGTCCGAACTGCCTGAGCATGTGCCGCATGCCGGTCTCGCCACCCGCGAGGTGATAGATCATGTTGGTGCCCATCGCGGCCCAGCGCAGCCCCGGCCCGTACACGACGGAGTCGTCGAGCTCGCCGGTGGTGGCCACGTCCTCGTTCACCATGTGCAGGATTTCGCGCCATAGGGCTTCCTGTAACCGGTCGGTGAGATGCCCCGGCACCTCGCGCCGCACCCGCAGCGGATGCATGCCGACGTAGGCGAAGAAGCGGGCGGCGGCATCGAGCGTGGCGGCGGCGGTCTGCCGGCCGCCGACCAGCTCCACCAGCGGCAAGAGGTACACGGGATTGAAAGGATGTGCGACCAAGAAGCGCTCCGGCGCCACCATGCTCTGCTGCAGGTCGGACGGCATGAGGCCCGAGGTGCTCGAGGCGATCACGACGTCGGCCGGCGCGTGACGGCTCACGTCCGCGAGCACCCGCTGCTTCAGCTCGAGCTGCTCGGGGATGTTCTCCTGGATGAAATCCGCCTGCCGTGCCATGGCATGCAGGTCGGTGGTGAACGTGAGCTTTCCCTTCGGCGGTAGCGGCGCGAGCGTCAGCCGCGAGAGCGCCCCCTCGGCATTTGCGACCGCGCCGCGGATCCACTCCTCCATCTCCGGCCTTACGTCCGCGGCCACCACGTCGATGCCGAAGTGCAGCGCGCGCGCGGCCCAGCCGCCGCCGATGACTCCCGTGCCGAGAAGACCCAGCGTTCTCACCCTTCTCATGATCGTGCGTGCGCTCCCCAATACAGGTTTTTAATGTTGTCGTAATAATATAATAAAACGACCTCGCATGCATGGCCGCGGACCGCCGGCCGGTCGCGGGGAATGTCGGGCGGCTCAGACGCTCACCAGCATGCTGCGCCGGGGAGCGCCATGCCGTTGAGCGCGCGCGAGGGTTTTGCAGGACAATGAGCGCTCATTGCAGCTCATGCACGGGCGGGGGGAGGCTCTATGGGATTCCTGGACGGACTACTGGGCGGAGTCGTCGGAGCGGAAATGGCCACGGTGGTCAATTCGTTCATTCAGCAGCACGGTGGGGTGCAGGGAATCGTCGCGCAGCTCGAGCAGCAGGGGCTCGGGGGCGTCGCGCGCTCCTGGGTTTCGAATGGACCCAACCAGGCGATCTCGGCGGATCAGATCGCCAAGGTGTTTGGCAGCAGTCCGGTGCTCGCGCAGCTGGCGACCAAGGCCGGCCTCAACCCGCAGGACCTGGCGCAAAAACTCTCGCAGGTGCTGCCGACCGCGATCGACAAGCTCACTCCCACCGGCACGTTGCCGCCCAAGGGCGGCTAGCTGACGGCGGAGTGACTGGCCGCGCCGCCGCGCGTTAGCGCTTCGCGGAAGCTTCGCAACCGCGCGCCGGCCGCATCGAGCGTCGCCTCCTCGGTGGCGAAGCAGACACGCACGCACCCGGCGCTCGAGCGTCCGAACGCCGCCCCGTCCATCACCGAGACGCGCTCGGCGGCGTACAGGGCGCGCGCGAACTCCCCACCCGAGAGTCCGGTGGCGCTTACGTCGATCAACATGAACATGCCGGCCTCGGGAGGGATGGCCCGCAACCCGGGAATGCCGCAGATGGCGGCGGCGAAGCGCTGCTCGTGCGCTGCACAGTAGCTGCGGATGCGCTGCTCGGCCTCGGCCGCCAGGGCGAGCGCGGTGATCGCCGCTTCCTGGATGAAGCCGGGCAGGCCGAACAGCATGCACATGGCGAGCTGCTCGGCGTAAGCGGCCAGCTCGCGCGGCCCCACCAGCCAACCCGCGCGCCAGCCGGTCATGGCGTGCGACTTGGAGAGACTTCCCAGGGTCACGACGCGCTCAGGCAAGCGCGCCGCGAGACTCGGCACGCGCCCGCCCGGTGCGAGCCCGGCGTACACCTCGTCCACGATGAGCCACAGATCGTGGCGGCGCGCGAGCTCCGCGATCACGCCGAGCTCGGCGTCGTTCAGCACCACGCCGCTCGGGTTGTTGGGCGATGCCCAAAGCAGCGCCCGCGTGCGCGCTGTGATGCGGGAGCCGAGCGCACCGAGATCCGGACGCCAGCCGGCGGCGGCGGGCACGCGCACCAGCCGCGCCCCGGACACCTCGATGGTGGCGGGGTACGTCGGATAGAACGGCTCGAAGGTCACGACCTCGTCCCCGGGACCCGCGAGGCACAAGGACGCGACGAACAGCGCATTCTGCGCGCCGGCGACGTAGACCACGTTGTCGGCGCTGACCGGCTGACCGCTGCGCGCCGCGTGTGTCCGGGCAATGGCCTGCCGCAACGTGAGCCGTCCGGCCGCGGGCACGTAGTGCGTATCGCCGCCGCGCAGCTGCTCAACGGCGCGCTCGATGACGGGCGCGGGTGTCTCGAGGTCCGGATCCCCCACGCTGAGGATAATCACGTCCTCGCCGCGCTCGCGCGCCACCACCGCCTGGTAGTGCGTGAGCCACGCGTCGGCGCCATCGCCGCCGATCCGGTTTACCAGCACCGAGAATTTCACGTTCTTACTGTGCGTGTGCGGTGCTAACATTTCAAGCGTATGAGCTCGGCTCCCTGGACGGTCGGACGTTACGTGGTCGAGACGCTGGCAGCCAACGGCGTCGACACCGTGTTCGGGATTCCGGGCGTACACAACATCGAGCTCTACCGCGGACTGGAATCCGGGCGGCTGCGCCACGTGCTGGTGCGCCACGAGCAGAACGCCGCCTTCGCCGCCGACGGCTACGCGCGCGTGAGCGGCTCGGTGGCGGCGGCATTCGTGATCTCAGGTCCCGGCCTCACCAACGCCATCACGGCGATCGCGCAAGCTTACTCGGACTCGGTCCCGCTGCTGGTGATTGCGAGCAGCCCGGTGCGCACCTCGCTCGGCAAGCGCTGGGGCGTGCTGCACGAGCTCGATGACCAGCGCGCACTGGCCGCTGCCGTCACGGGCTTCGCCCGCAGCGCGCACAGTGACCAGGACGTGCGCGACCACCTGCGCGCCGCGTTCACGGCGCTGTCCGCCGCGCGCGCACGGCCCGCCTACGTCGAAATCCCGCTCGACCTCCTCGGCGAGGCGACGCCACTGCGCCCCGATCGCTTTGCACGCGCCGGCGGAGCGCCACCGCCCTCGCC
>JACXTT010007612.1_pt1 | contig 15225 bp, 14 predicted proteins | sample 9270951 | NCBI WGS metagenome assembly JACXTT01 (sample SAMN15532306, study PRJNA645909) | rock metagenome | isolation source: weathered quartz diorite | place: Puerto Rico | collected 2017-06-21 | reverse complement strand
AATGCGCCACGTCAGGCCGACGCCTGGTGGCTCCGTGCACGGCTCGTCTCTCTGGCGAGCCCGATCACCTGGGGTACATCGAGAATCAACGCGACCCGTCCGTCGCCGAGGATCGTGGATCCGGCGATTCCGGGGAGCTGCTGCAGCACACCGCTCAGCGGCTTGATGACGGCCGGGCAGTCGCCCTCCAACACATCCACGACGAGCCCGATGCGGCGCTCGCCGTGGCGCACGACGACCACGCTCTCCCGCTGGGCGGGCACGCCCGGCAGCCCGAGCACGTCGCGCAGCCGCGCGAACGGCACGGGGGCCCCGCGCAGGTTGAGCACGCCGTCCTCGGCACGCTCCCCGGGACGGCTGCGTACGCCCTGGCCGTCGAGGCACTCCTCCACCGCCTCGAGCGGCAGCACGTAGACTTCGCCCCCGGCCCGCACGCGGAAGCCATCGATGATGGCGACCGTCAGCGGCAACTGAATGGTGAAGCGTGTGTCGAGGCCCGGTGTCGACGTGGTGTCGATGGTGCCGCGCAGGCCGCGGATGTGGCGGCGCACGATGTCCATGCCGACGCCGCGGCCCGAGACCGCCGTCACTTCGGCGGCGGTCGAAAAGCCGGGCTCGAAGATCAAGGACAGGAGCTGCTCGTCCGTCAGCGCCTTGGTATCCGCGACGAGTCCCACGGCCTCGGCCTTGGCGGCGATGCGGGCACGGTCGAGTCCGCGCCCGTCGTCCACCAGCTCGATCACGACCGAGCCGGCGCGGTGCAGGGCGCGCAGCGTGATCGTTCCCGACGCGGGCTTGCCGGCGGACACGCGGTCGGCGGGCAGCTCGATGCCGTGGTCGACGGCGTTGCGGATCATGTGGGTGAGGGGATCGCGCATCTGCTCGGCGATCGACGTGTCCACTTCGACGTCGTGCCCCTCGATGACGAGCTGCACCTGCTTCCCCTGCTTGCGCGCGATGTCCCGCACCGTACGGTGGCAGGCGCGCAGCGTGGGGCCGAGCGACACCATGCGTAGCCGCATCACTTCTTCCTGGACGGCCGCGTGCAGCTGCTCAAGGTGTCCCAACGTCGCCACGGCCGACTCGGTCACCGTCTCGCCGGGGACGACGAGCTGGGCCAGGCGCCCGCGTGCGATCGTGATCTCGGCGGTGAGGTCGAGCAGCGTGTCGAGCCGGGCGACGTTGACGCGCAGCGTGGCATCGCGTGCCGGACCCTTCGGCTCCGCCGGCGCGGCTTCGCCGATGCGCGCGACGATGGGCTCGGCGTCGAGCGCAGCGCGGAGCAGGCGGCGCAGGCCGTCGACCGCCTCGAGGAAGCGCGTGATCAGGTCACCGCTGAAGGGCAGGGTCCCGTCGTGCAGCCGCTCCAGCTGGTCCTCCAGCTGGTGCGCCGCCTGCGCCACGGCCTCCAATCCCATCGTGGCGCTGTTGCCCTTGAGGGTGTGCGCCGCGCGGAGCACCGCGTGCACGAGCCCCGAGTCGGAGCGGCCGCTGCGCTCCAACGCCAGCAGCGCCTGCTCCATGGTGGACAGGTTCTCGGCCGATTCGGTGCGGTACACGTCGGCGATGCGCTGCAGCTCAGCGTCCATGACCATCGTCTACAGCACCTTGACGACGAGGTCGCCGGTGTGGGCGTGGAGCACCACACGCCGCCCGCGGTTGCCTTCGACGTCGCTCATGACGACGGGCACGCTGGCCTCGAACAGCGCCTGCAGCGCCGCAAGGACGTTCTGCCGGCCCACGTGCGAGGGGTGATCGCGATAGGCGTCGAGCACGCACGCGCCACCGATGATTTTCGCTTGCAGGCGGCGCTGCACGGCGCCGCATTCCACCATGGCGTCGATGAGCCGCGGCACCGCCACGTCTCCGAAGCGGAGCGAGTTGGTCTTGCCCGGGGCACGCGGCAGCAGGAAGTGGTTGAGGCCGCCGATGCGCGCCACCGGGTCGAACAGCGCCACGGCGACGCACGACCCGAGGATCGTGGTGATGGTGCAGGGCGCAATGGCGACGGTGAACTGACCCGGGTGCAGGTACACGCGGCCGCACTCGGCGTCGACCGATCCCGATTCGCGGCGGGCGGGCACCGGCTCGATCAGCTGGTCCGGAGTCCCGATCATGCGACGTCGCTCCCCTGGTCGACGGCGATGTCGAGCCAACTCTCCACCTTCGCGAGCAGCTCGAGCTGGTCGACGGGCTTCAAGACATAGTCGGTGCAGCCACTGGTGAACCCCGCCTCGACGTCCCATTCCTCGTTTTGCGAGGTCACGAGGATGATCGGCGTCGTCCGCGTCTCGGGCCGCTCGCGCAGGGCCTTGCACGCGGAGAGGCCGTCGAGCTTGGGCATCACGATGTCCAGGAGAATCAGGTCCGGGCGCACGCTCATACTGCAACGCAGCGCCGCTTCGCCGTCCTCCGCCGTGAACACCTCGTAGCGGTGCTTCAGCATCATCTCGAGCCAGAGGCGGTAGGTTGGCGAGTCGTCCACGATCAGGACGCGCGGCTTGCGGCCGACGTGCGTCATGGGGGCGCTCCGCAGGGCGATGGGTTCGGGCATTGGCGATCAGGCGGACGCCGCGAGGCCGAACTGCGATTCGGCGCGCGCGGCGAACTCTCCGGCGAGGGGATGGCAGACGTGGTAGCCCTGCACCAGCTCGATGCCGACGCAGGCAGCGAGCTGCAGTTCGGCATCACCTTCGATACCTTCCGCGACGACTTCCAGTCCGATGTGGCGTACTTGCTCGACGACGGCGACCAGGCGCTGCCGTGTGCTCGCCCGGTGGCAGGCTTCACGGAAGAGACGCCCGTCCAGCTTCACGATGTCGGGATTGCACTGGCACCTTTCGAGTGGCTGGGAGTCTTTCTTGATGGAGCCGAAGTCGTCCAGGGCGACATGCACGCCGAGCTCGCGCAGCGAGCGCAGCGCGGGCGCGAGCGCCTTCTTGTCGCAGTCGCGTTCCTGCTCAACGACCTCGACGGTCACGCGCCGCCAGTCGACGCCGTTCCCGGCGGCGGTGGTGGCGAGAAAGTCGGGGAAGCTTCGGTCCGACATGAGCGTGACCGGGCTGACATTGACGAACAGCGGCGACTTGATGCCGCAGTGCGCTGCGGTTTCGAGCGCCGTGGTGACACAGGCGCGGTCCATCATCGCTTCGAGGTGGCAGGCGCGCGTCGCGGCGAACAGCACCGTGGCGTCCGCGTACGGCGAACCGTTGGGGCCCCGGGTGAGGCATTCCAGGGCGTGCAGGCTCCAGCTGCCGTCCCGGCAACGGACGATCGGCTGGAACACCGTGCGAAGCGCGCCCGGCGTCTGGATCACATCCGCCAGGCTCAGCGGTGGTGCCACGGAGCGGCTGGCGGGCTCGACTACGACCATCGTATCGTCTCTCCCATGCTCAGGCGTGTGTTCGGGGCAGGGCTCTCTGCCCGCGCGCGCCGTGTAACGAACGTGTCACGCGCGGGCGACAGTCTAGCAACGAGCGGCAGGACGGGTCCAATACTCCTTTGCTGGGAGTTGCATACCTGGAGTGCATAGCGGAGCGTATAGCAGAAACGGAGCGCCACGTTGGACTTACGGCACCTGCGGTACTTCGTCGCGGTGGCCAGATCACGCAACCTGAGTCACGCCGCCGCTGAGCTGCGCGTAGCGCAGCCCGCGCTGTCGCGGCAGATGCGTGATCTGGAGCACGAACTGGGGGTGACGCTGCTCGAGCGGCACGCCAAAGGCGTCACACCGACGCTCGCCGGCGAGGCGCTGGCGCGCGGCGCCGCTCAGCTGGTGTCGGACCTCACCTGGTCGCTGGAACGCGCCGAGGCGACGGCGGCAGGTCGGCGGGGTCGCGTGGTCGTGGGGGCGATGCGGTTCGTGATCGCGCGGGGATTCATCGGCAAGCTCGAGGAGGTGCTGCGGCGTGAGCACCCCGAGATCACGTTCGTGCTCCAGGAGCTCGACTACCAGGAATTGCTCGACGACTTGGCGAGCGGGGAGATCGATCTGGCCGTCACCGTCCACGACCAGGGCAAGACCAGATACGCAGCCACGCCACTATGGCGCGAAGTCATCGACCACGTCATCGTACCCGCCGGCCACCCTCTGGGGGCCAGGGCACGCGTCACCGTCCCGGAGCTGGGAGTTTTACCGCTCGTCCTCGCCCACTACGGTTATCCGGCCTCGCTCATGGAGCGGGGTCTCGCCGTGTTGCGAGCCTGCGGATTGCAGTCGCCGCTCCTCGTCCTCGACACCGGACTGCACGGGACGCACGTAGCCGTCTCGGCCGGGCGGGGGTGGACACCCGTGTCGCACTCGCTGGCCGCGAGGCCTCCCGAAGGTACGACTCCCATCCCGCTCGACGTTCCGGATTTCAGAGGAGAGGCCTGGGCGCTCTGGCGGGCGAATGAACAGCGTCCGGTGATCCGAACGGTGCTCCTGGCGATGCTGGACGTAGCGAGGGCGGACCCCAACCAATGCGTGGATCCGGAGCCTCGCTCCCTGCCGTCTGTGCGCAAGCGGGTTGTCCGGCGTCGCCAACCGGGAACCGTGCCGCCGACTCTCGAAATCCGGCACCTGCGGGCGTTGCTGGGCGTTGCGGCCACGCAAACGATCGGCCGGGCCGCTGAGCAGCTTGGCATAACGCAGCCGGCGCTCTCGCGACAGCTGAAGGAGCTGGAGCACGCGACGGGCCTCTCGCTGCTCGACCGGTCGGCCCGCGGCGTGAAGCTGACGGCAGCCGGGAGCGCGTTGGCCGGCGACTGTCCGGCGCTGTTGCTGTCCACCGAACGCCTGGTCCAGGAAGCCACGCGCTCACGGCGCGGCATGGAAGGACGGTGCGTGATCGGCGCCGTGGCCACCGCCGTTACGAGTGAGCTCCTAACCACGGCGCTCAACGAGTGCGCCGCCCGCCACCCCCACGTGCACGTGGCGATGGAGGAGATGCCGTCCCCGCTGCAGCTGGCGGCGATCGGCCGGGGCGAGATCGACATCGGACTCGCCAACTCCTATATCGAGCTGGAAGACTGCCACGGTTACCGCCTGCAGCGGATTGTCGACGATCGCATCGAGCTGGCCCTGATCAGCTCGTCGCACCCGCTGGCGCAGCGCGCGGTGATACAACCCGAGGAGCTCGCCGATGTCCCGCTGCTGTTCATGAAGCGGTCGTTTCACCATGTGCTGTATGACCGGGTCATGAACGCTCTGGCGAATATCGGGCTGACGCCGCGCATCGACGGAACCCACGACGCCCTCAGCACCGTGTGGGCGTTGGCAGCTCAAGGGAAGGGCTGGTGTCTCGGGTTCCTCTCGCAGCTGGAGCGCCCACCCGTCGGCACGGTAGGCGTGCCGATCGCCGGCCTCGATATGCCCTGGGGAGTTGATATCCTGTCGCGGGAGCGGGAAGCCAGTCCGGCGGTCCGGGTCGTCATCGAATCGCTGATCGCGGCGGCAAAGCAGAAAGCGCCTGTGGAGCGCAAGGGAGTGAAGGTCTCGTGACGGAGCTGCGGGCGTGGGTGACGCGGGTCGGCGCGCCAGCCGCCTGGGCGTTACGCACCTACTGGCCCACTGCCGCCCTGCTCGTGATCACGGGCACTGGCGCCTAGCGGCGATGCTCCCCGTGACCTCCCTGTTCCACGGCGGCCCCCTTTGGCTCGCGCCGCGGAGTGGTCGTGGGCGGGGTAGCCGTGGGAGTGTGGTGTGCGATGATCGTGTGGGGCGAGCTGACCTCGGTCGTCGCGGGTCTTTCTCCCTGGGAGCCGGCCGTGCTGCTGCGCTACTCCTTCTTGCTCTCGCTCGCCGCCGTCGCCGCGCTGCTCCCGGCATGGCGTGTCACGCGGACCGCGCCCGCGGTCCTCCTGGCAGACGGAGATTCGTGACTCACGATTGATCACGTGTTGACTGATCGCGCGATCGTGATGCGCGCCGCGTGGTTCCGATGACACATCGAGCGCCTGCATTCGCTACCATCGGCGCGTGCCCCACGAAAGTCTGCTCGTCCTGCTCGCCCGCCACGGCGCGACGATCGATCCCGAAGCCCTGACATCGCTCGAGGACGCCCGTCCCACCTGGGTGCGGATTGAGCGGGAAGGTGAGTCGTCCTGCCTCGCCGCCCGGGTCACGCACACGGCTCCCCCCGAGGTGTTTCGCGACCGGGTACGCCGCTGGGCGGCCCAACGGCAGTGGGCGGTGACGGTTGCGCCGTGCGCCCCATCTTTGTAAAGTGAATTGCATGCATGACTTGGGGGGCCCCCTGTCTGTGCCCGGCGCCATATCGCCCGGGGGGCCAGTCGTCCCCGAACGGCGCCGCCCGAGGCTCGCGCGGTGGTTCGACAGCTGGATGCGGTCGATCGGCATGGCGCTCGTGTTGTTCCTCATCATCAAGACCTTCTTCTTCGAAGCATTCCAGATCGCCAGCGGCAGCATGACGCACACGCTCCTCACCGGCGATTTCCTGTTCGTCAACAAGGCGCTGTACGGCGCGCAGATCCCGGGCACCAAGGCCCGCCTGCCGGGGTTCCGCCAGCCCGCGCGCGGCGATGTGATCGTCTTCGCCTACCCACGCGATCCCAGCCAGGACTACGTGAAACGGGTGATCGGTACGCCGGGCGACACGGTGGCGATGCGACACGGGCACGTGCTCGTCAACGGCCACTGGCTCGCCGAGCCGTACGTGCAGCGCATCGATCCCGACAACGACGTGACGAGTCCCGATTTCGCCTGGCAGCGCGCGTTTTTCTTGGCGCGCTCCGACGACGACCGTCGCCGCTACCATCCGCAGCGCGACGAGTGGGGTCCCCTGGTCGTGCCGGCGGGGAAGTACTTCGTGCTGGGGGACAACCGCGACGACTCGTCGGATTCGCGCTACTGGGGTTTCGTCGACGCGACCGCCGTCAAGGGGCGGACGTTACTGGTGTATTTCAGTTATGACCGGGGGACGCACGACGCGCTCCCGTGGTTGACGGACATTCGCTGGAGCCGGCTCGGATCGCTCATTCATTGAGGACAGGAGCTCCCAACTCGCATTGGGACAGGGGTGACGCATGCGCCTGAATACGGCTAAGCGGGTGTCCTTCGACGAGGGGTCGCTCGACCAATACCTGCGCGAGATCAGCCAGTACCCGTTGATCACGCGGGAGGACGAGGTCGAGCTCGCCCAGCGCATCAAGCGCAACGATGCCGAAGCGCTCGACAAGCTGGTCCGGTCGAACCTGCGCTTCGTCGTCAGCGTCGCCAAGAAATATCAAAACCAGGGCGTCTCGCTCTCGGATCTGATCAACGAGGGCAACCTCGGGTTGATCCGCGCGGCCCACAAATTCGACGAGACCAAGGGCATCAAGTTCATCAGCTACGCGGTGTGGTGGATCCGGCAGGCGATTCTCCAGGCGCTCGCCGAGCAATCGCGCATCGTGCGCGTCCCGCTCAATCGCGCCGGGACGCTGCACCGCATCGGCAAGCGGTCCTCCGCGCTGTTGCAGGAGCTTGGCCGCGAGCCGACGGTGGAGGAGATCGCCGAGGGGATGGATATCTCGGAAGAGGAGGTCGCCAAAACACTCTCGATTTCCCAGGCGCATCTCTCGCTCGACGCGCCGCTCACCCCGGGCGAGGACAACAAGCTGCTCGACTACCTCCCCGACACCCAGAATCCCGGTCCCGACGACGAGATCTTCGAGCACGCCCTCACCGAGTCGATCGAGGGCGTCCTCTCGACGCTCAAGGAGCGGGAGGCGAAGATCCTGCGGCTCTACTTCGGTCTCGAAGGCCAAGAGCCGATGACGCTCGAGGAGATCGGCTCGCTGCTCGGCATCACGCGCGAGCGGGTGCGCCAGATCAAGGAGAAAGCGCTGGCGCGGTTGCGGCACGTCAGCCGTGCGCGTGCCCTGGAGAGTTTCCTGTCATAACGGCCCGGAGCCAAGTTATCTTGGCTCCATGGCTTCCCTTTCGTCATTCGATGTCTCTACTGGAGCCGATCTCCAGGAAGTCGACAACGCCGTCAACCAGGCGACCAAGGAGGTCGCCCAGCGCTACGACTTCAAAGGGTCGAAGTGCTCGATCGCGTTCGATCGCGCCACGGCGACGCTCACACTCGTGGCCGATGACGACTTCCGGATGAAGGCGCTGTTCGACGTGCTGCAGGGCAAGCTGATCAAACGCGGGGTGCCGGTGAAGAACCTCGAGCTGGGCGACGTCATCCCCGCCGCAGGGGACACGGTGCGACGCGAGATCAAGCTCACGCAGGGGATCTCGCAGGACAAATCGAAGGCGATCGTCAAGGCGATCAAGGACAAGAAGTTCAAGAAGGCCCAGGCGTCGATTCAGGGCGAGGAGGTGCGCGTCCAGTCGCCGTCGAAGGACGAGCTGCAGGAGGTGATCGCCTTCCTGCGCGCACAGGACTTCGGCATCGAGCTCAAGTTCGGGAATTACCGCGGATGAAGCTGGGGGTCATCTCGCTCGGCTGCGACAAGGCCACCGTCGACTCCGAGCGGCTGGTGGGCGACCTGGTGGGGCACGGCGCTGAGCTGACGGGCGATCTGTCGCGCGCCGAGGTCGTGCTGGTTAACACCTGCGGTTTCATCGATGCCGCGAAACAGGAATCGATCAACGCCATCCTCGACGCGGCCCGCCTCAAGCGGACGGGTGAGGTCAAAGCGGTCGTCGCCGTCGGGTGTCTGGTGCAGCGCTATCGCGACGAGCTGGCCAGCGAAATGCCCGAGGTCGATCTGTTCCTGGGTTTCTCCGACCTGCACCACCTCGTGCCGGAACTCGCGGCCCGCGGTCTGATCGCCGATCCTGCGGCCGCTCACCCCGGTGTCAGACAATTCCTCGGCGATCAGCCCCACGTGCGCTACCTGAAGATCTCCGAGGGATGCGACCACACCTGCGCCTTCTGCGCCATACCGCTGATGCGCGGCAAGCATCGCTCCGAGCCGCTCGAGCGGCTGGTGCGCGAGGCGCAGGCGCTCGAAGCGCAGGGGGCTCGCGAGATCAACCTCGTGGCTCAGGACCTCGGCCATTACGGGCGCGATCTCGGTCGGGACGGCGCGAAGCTTCCCGACCTGCTCGCCGCGTTGCTCACCGAAACGTCGGTGCCCTGGTTCCGGCTGCTGTACGTCTACTCGGCGGGTATCACCGACCGTCTTGTGGACCTCATGGCGCGGGAGCCCCGCATCGTGCCGTACATCGACATGCCAATCCAGCACGCCGCCGACCGCATGCTCGAGCGCATGCGGCGACCGGAGCGCCAGGCCTCGATCCGGGCGAAGCTGGCGTGGCTCCGTGGGGCGATCCCCGACCTCGCCATCCGCACGACGTGTCTGGTCGGCTTCCCCGGCGAGACCGATGCGGAATTCCGCGAGCTGCTCGAGTTTCTGGAGGAGGCGCAGTTCGACCGCCTCGGCGCGTTCGCATATTCGCCCCAGGAGGGCACACGCGCCATGCAATACCCCGACGACGTCCTCGACGAAGTAAAGCGGGAGCGCCTGGAAGAGCTGCTCGAGGTGCAGCGCGCCATCTCGGCGGAGCGGCTGTCCCGCTTCGTTGGTCGCGAGGTCGCCGTACTGGTCGATCGGGTTGCCGATCCAATCGAAACGGGGGCCACCCATGTGGGCCGAGTCCCCTGGCAGGCGGACGATGTCGATGGAGTGACCTATCTCGGGGAAGGAGGCTGGGCCGGTCCCGGCAGCTTTGTCCGGGCGCGGCTCACCGACAGCCTCGACTACGATTTTCGGGCGGTGGCGCTCGCGTGAGCGTCCGCGCCGCTCCTCTGTTCACGGCGTCCCGGCATCCGCGCGGGACGCCTTTTTCTTGGCTGCTCCTCGTCGCGCTCGTGGCCGTCCTCGGCTGCCCGCACCCCCAACCCGGCGGTGAAGCGGCGCCCGGGGGTCCCGAGCCGGAGCTGCGCGTCGGTCTCGCCGTGGGTCTCGCAAGCGTTCGGCTGGGGGGCGATGGCGAGCTGTTCGTCACCGATGACGGCAACGGGCAGCCGGTGGGCGCCATCGCTCCGGGGAGCGTCTGGACGATAACGGTGGACTCAGGTGCGGGGTTCACGTTGCTGCGGCCCGATGGGACGCGCACCGAGCGGCACCAGGGCATCTCGGCGGTGAATGTGACCGAGGGCCGCTTCGCGATGGCCAACGGGCGCCGCTACCGGGGCCGGATCAACGTGGTGCGCCTGCCGAACGGCCTGTTGCTCATCAACCGCCTGCCGCTCGAGAGCTACCTCGCCGGCGTCCTGAGCCAGGAGATGGGGCCACGGCGCCCGGACGAGCGTGAGGCGCTGCTGGCGCAGGCGGTCATCGCCCGCACCTTCGCGGTGCGCAACCGGGGGCGCTGGGAAGCGAACGGGTTCGACGCCACCGCCGACACCCGCGATCAGGTGTATACGGGCGTCGACGGCGAAACGGCGCAGGTGTGGGATGCCCTGCGCGCCACCACCGGGCAGGTGGTGCGGTACCGGGGCAAGATCATCGACGCCTACTACCATTCGAGCTGCGGCGGCCGGACCGCCGCGGTTGAAGACGTGTTCAAGAGCGCGCAGCGACAGCCGTACCTGCGCTCGGTGTCCGACGCGAGCGGCGGTGGTCATTCGTATTGCGAGCTGGCGCCGCACTTTCAATGGCGCGAGGAGTGGGACGCCCAGACGCTGCGCACTATATTGACGCGGACGCTCCCGGTGGTGATGACGGTGAGCGGTGATGGACTGCAACCCATTACCGATGTGCAGGTTACGAGAACGACGTCGTCGGGGCGAGTGGCGGAGCTGCGGGTGGTGTTCGCGCACGGCGACGTGCGAATCGCCGGTCCGGATGTGCGGTCGATTCTGCGACCGTCCGCCGACCGGCTCTTGCAGAGCGCGGCGTTTCGTGTGTCGGTGACCACCGATGGCGGCCAGGTGAGCCACCTCGTGGCACAAGGCAGCGGCGCCGGCCACGGCGTCGGGTTCTGTCAGTGGGGTGCCATCGGGCGCGCCCGCGCCGGACAGAAGTATCGCGATATCCTCACCACTTACTTTCCAGGAACGACCGTTGAGCGACTCTACTAATAGATCGGGGCACCGCCGGCTGCGTCTGGCCGTGCTGGTGTGCGGCGCGTGTGCGACGCTCGTGGCGTCGCCGCTGCTCGCCGCCCAGGGGTTGCTGTCGAAGTTTACGTACGATCAGCTGCGGGTCTCAGGATTCGAGGTCGACGTCGGGTCGGTGGCGACGCACGACCTGCGCGGCGCCATGATCGGTGGTTTGCGGATGGACGCCGGGTATCTCGCGCCGCATGTGCGGGTACTGATCGGGGCGTCGTATACACGCTCGCGCTTCACCGACCGCGCCGTCGCGCGGCTCAACCGGCAGCTGCTCAAGTTGGTGAATGACCCCGATACGAATTCGACAATCGACGTGGGACGGGTGCACCTGTCCGACTTCATCGCCGATCTCGACCTGCAGTACGTCTTCAACGACGGACAGCCGGTGACGGCCGTGCTGGGGCTGGGGGGTGGTATCCACATCCGGGAGGGGAGCGGGCGTGCCATCAACGGGACCTTCATTCAGGACGCGCTCAGCGGCGTGGCGCCGGCGCTCAACGGCACCGCCGGGATGGAGGTGGCCTTGACTCCCACATGGCGGCTCACCGGTGAGCTGCGCGGCACCCTGCTGAGCGACTACTCGCAGTTCTCGGCGCGCGTCGGGTTCATGTACCGCCTCCCCGCGGGTCGCGGCCGGCGGTGAGCGATCCGGTCCGCGTCGCCGTCGTGGGGGCGGGGAGCGTCGCGCAGGTGGCGCACCTCCCGGTCCTGAGGAAGATCGCCGGCATCGAGATCGCCGCGATCTGCGACAACGACCTCTCCAAGGCGCAGGCGCTGGCCGCGCGATTCGACGTGCGCGAGACCTACGACGACATCGAGGAGGTGCTGAAGTACGCGCGCCCCGACGTGGTCGTGGTGTGCACGCCGAACCATCTGCACGAGATTCACGCCGTGGCGGCTCTCTCGGCCGGGGTCAACGTACTGTGCGAGCGTCCGCTCGCCATGAGCGTCGACGGCGTCGAGCGCCTACTCAAGGCCGCGGAGCGCTACGGCAAGCGTGTCATGGTCGCGATGAACCATCGCTTCCGCAGCGACGTGCAGGCCGTGCGTGGCTTCCTCGCCGGCGGTGAGCTGGGGACGATCGACATGCTGCGCGGCGGCTGGTTCACGTTCCAGCCCTCTGCGGCGCGGCAGCAGCTCGGCTGGCGCCTGCGGCGCGCCGAGGCGGGCGGCGGGGCGATGCTCGACCTTGGGTTGCCGCTGATCGATTTGGGGTTGTGGCTCGCCGGGTGGCCGATCCCCAAGCGCGTCTCCGCCCAGCTGGTCGGCGGCGGCCACGACGGCGTGGAAGAGATGGGGATGGCGATGATCGTGTGCGAGAACGGCCTGTCGATCGGCGTCGCGGTGAGTTGGCGCCACCTGGGCGGTGGCGAGCGGTTCTGGTTCGAGATGGTGGGGCGCAAGGGTACCGCGGCGATCGCCCCGCTGCGGGTCTACAAGGAGCTGCATGGGGCGCCCACCGACGTCACGCCCACCGGGGCGAGCGGCCGTGAAACGCCGTTCATCCAATCGTATCGCGCGGAGTGGACCTACTTCCTGGCCGTGATCCGCGGCGAAGTGAACGCCCCGCCGCCGAAGGATCAGCTGCTGCTGCACCGCGTGCTCGAGGCCGTGTACCGCTCCGCCGACGAAGGCCGCGACCTCCTGTTGTGAGCCTCTCTTCCCGCCGCGGCTGGATTCTGGTCGCGCTCGGTGCCGTCGCGCTTGCGGGATGTTATCCACCGTTCCCCCTCCCGTTTCTCAGTTTCGTTGCGCTCATTCCACCCGTGCTGCTGCTGTTCGAAACCGAGGGTAACCCGCGCGCCGCCTGGCGCTGGGGGTTCCGCTACGGTCTGATCGCCAATGCGCTGGTGCTGTACTGGATGGTCGTCGCGCTGTGGCATTTCACCCCATTCGCCGCACTCGGCTATGCGATCACGGTGTATCTGCTCGGCGTCTTCATGGGCGGGGTGTTCTGGTTCGTCACCCGCGTACGCAGCCTCTATCCGCGGCTGCCGCTGTTCGTCGTGTTTCCGCTGGCGTGGACCGCGCTCGAGTGGGCCGTCGGCCACCTGGGCGACGTCGCCTTTCCCTGGCTCGGACTCGGCACGTCGCTCGCCGACGGCAGGGTGCTGGTGCAATGGGCCGACATCGCCGGCGCGCGTGGCGTGACGCTGTGGCTGGTGTGGTGCAATGTGCTCGTGGCGATGGCGATCGCCGGACAGGGGTTGGAGGGAGCGCCTCGCTACATCCGGCGACTGGTCCCGCTGGTGCTCTCCGTGTGCGCCGCGTGGGGATATGGCTCCTGGCGCGAGCGGACGCTGGCGCTGCGCTCCGTCGGGCCGATAACGCTGGTGCAGCCGAACATCGGGTTCGACGAGAAATGGGATCCCGCCATCGCCGACAGCGAGGTCGGCTTGCTGCTCGGTCTGTCGCGGACCGCGACGACGGGCGTCCGGCCGGGCCTCGTGGTGTGGCCCGAAGCGGCGCTGCCCGGCTTCTTCGTCGAGCACCCTGACTGGCAGGCTCGGATCGGTGCGTTTGCCACCGAGCGGCGCATCCCGGTGCTGACCGGTGTGGTGCACGTGCAGTTCTCCGACCGCGGGTACACCGCCTACAACGCCGCCGTGATGTTCGATACGCTGGGGCAGTGGCGGCCGCACGGCGTGTACGAGAAGCACTATCTCGTACCGGTCGTCGAGCGCGTGCCGTTCGTGCCGGTGGCGTGGTTTCGCGCCCTTCCCGGCCTGGGCCGATGGTCGGGCGGTTTCGGTCGCGGTGATTCGCTGCCGCTCTTCCCGACGTCGCTGGGGCGCGCCGGCGTCGTGGTGTGCTACGAGTCGGCATTCGAAGACCTGGCGCGGAGGTATCGTAGGGCGGGCGCCGATTTTCTCGTCAACATTACCAACGACGCCTGGTTCGGCCGCACCGCGGCGCCCTATCAGCACGAGTCCCATCTCGTGTTGCGGGCGATCGAAACGCGCATGGGCATCGCGCGCGGCGCCAACGACGGGGTCTCGGAATTCGTCGACCCGCTCGGGCGCGCGACCGGTCAGTCCGAGTTGGAGACGCGCACCGTCGTGACGGGACAGCTGGTGACGAGCGACGTGCGGACGCTATACGTCCAATGGGGTGACTGGGTGGGGCGGCTGGCGGTGATCGGGACGGTGGTGATGATGGTGGGCTTGCTCGTTCACAGGTTGCGGCACAAGACATGAAATTGCGGATTGCGGATTTCGGATTGCGGAATGGAAATGCGAGAGTCGCGCTCGAGATTCGTGCGTTCAAATCCGCAATCCGCAATCCGCATTCCGCAATCGTCCTATGAGAGTCGGCGTCGATGTCGGCGGCACGTTCACCGATCTCGTGGCGGTGGCGGCTGATGGCACGCTCGACATCCGCAAGGTGCTGAGTACGCCCGACGATCCGTCCATCGGCCTGTTTGAGGCGTGCGATGCCCTCGCCGCGCCGCCCCGGGGGGCGGCTGCGATCGAGCTGTTGGTGCACGGCACCACGATCGCGACGAATGCGCTGCTCGAGCGACGCGGCGCGCGCACCGCCCTCGTCACGACCGCCGGGTTCGAGGATCTGCTCTGGCTGCGGCGCCAGGACCGTGCCGCCCTGTACGATCTCGGTCTGGATCATCCCCCGCCGCTGGTGCGTCGCGAAGATGTCGTCGGCACAACCGAGCGCGCCGGCCCCGACGGCGTGATCACCCCACTTGTCGACGAGGAGGTAGAGCGCGTCGTGGCGGCGGTCCGTGCCACGAATCCCGAAGCGATCGCCATCGTCTTTCTGTTCGCCTTCCGCCATCCCGGACACGAGCGCCGCGTCGCGGCCGCGTTGCGCGCCGCCCTGCCGCGCACTCCGGTGATCGCGAGTCACGAAGTGTTGCCAGTGTTCCGCGAATACGAGCGTTGCGCCACGACGTCGGCCGAAGCCTATCTGCGGCAGCTCGTGGCCGGCTACGTGACACGAGCCGAAGCGGCGGCAGCGTCACGCAATATTGCCGCCTTCCGGTTGATGACGTCGGGTGGCGGAACCGTCTCCGCCGGCATCGCCGCGCAGTCCGCAGCCTCGCTCGCCTTGTCGGGCCCCGTCGGCGGCGTTGTGGGCGCGCGGGTGCTCGGTGCCGTCGTCGGCCACGCCGACCTTCTGACGCTCGACATGGGCGGCACCAGCGCCGACG
>JACXTT010007611.1_pt1 | contig 15225 bp, 12 predicted proteins | sample 9270951 | NCBI WGS metagenome assembly JACXTT01 (sample SAMN15532306, study PRJNA645909) | rock metagenome | isolation source: weathered quartz diorite | place: Puerto Rico | collected 2017-06-21 | reverse complement strand
TTCGTTGACCTGTGTCCGGCTAACGTAACGGGGGGTCTAAGTCCTTAGGTGCTTAGGTTTAAGGCCTGGGGAAAATGTTACCGGCAAGGTCAGGCTGGCGGGAATCGTCTCGTACCCCATTAAGTATTACGGGCCGCTCTATCGCCGATTGGCGGCACGATCGGACCTGGAGATTAAAGTATTCTTTACCTGGCACGCTGCGGCCACGGCAAAGCACGATCCCGGGTTTGGGCGCAAAGTGGCCTGGGATATCCCTCTTACGGAAGGCTATGATTTCGAGCTGGTGCCGAATGTTTCAAAACAGCCAGGGAGCAGTCACTTTTTCGGGATACGTACGCCAGACCTCGTTGCGAGAGTTCAGAATTGGAAGCCGGATGCAGTTCACATTACCGGGTACGCCTATGCTTCGCATCTTAATGCGGTGAGAAGTTTCCACAGGGACGGTATTCCAGTTTTATTTCGCGGCGATTCTCACCTGCTCGACCAGCGTCCAGGGCCGCGGTGGTGGCTCAAGAAAGCGCTTCTTCATCAGATCTATCGTTGGGTCACGGCTTGTCTCTATGTGGGTCAGAATAACTATCAATACTATGCGAAGATCGGTGTTCCAAAGGAGAAGCTACTCTATTGTCCGCACTGCATCGAAGTCGATCGGTTTGCTGAGCCAAACCAAAACTTCGAAGACCAGGCCGCTCAATGGCGACGCGACCTTAAGATTCCCGACTTCGTGAAGGTGGTCGTGTATGCCGGTAAGTTTGAAGAGAGGAAACAGCCAGTTCAACTGATGCGTACTATTCGATTGATGGCCCGCGATGATCTGGTGTTAGCGATAGTTGGAAACGGCCCGCTGGAACAGCATGTTATGGAAATCGCACAGGACAGACCAGAGATGTTTCGCGTGCTCCCTTTTCAGAATCAGACCACGATGCCGGTGGTTTATCGGTTGGCTGATGTTTTTGTTCTACCTTCTGCTTTCGGCGAGACATGGGGGCTTGCGCTAAACGAATCGCTCGCGTGCGGGCGGCGTGTTCTTGCCAGTGATAGAGTGGGGGGTGCGGTGGACCTGGTTACGTCGCAACGCGAAGGGGCGATCTTCAAAAGCGGAGACTGGAACGAGTTTTCTGTCAGACTGTTGGAATTGCTGGGCACTAATGGTAACCGGGAGGAGATTCAAAGAAGCGCGCGACGATTTGACGTGTCAGAAACCGAGCGCACGCTTTGTGACGCACTCGAAAAAATTCTCGGCGTCTAACACCAATGCCGCCTGGCAATGTCCGCCGCCAAACATATGTGTTTAGCAAGTTGTAGCCGCCTCGCTGTGCCGAGGCGCTTTGGAGAAGCCCGCGCCCCGAAACACGGCGACACAGCGCCGTGGCTACAGCTGAAACTCGGCGCATTCGTCCAGTTCTTGCTTGTAACCAGGAGGCAGTGCCCGCGATCCCTAACGCCTGGCCGTAACAGATAACCGGTAACAGATAACTGATAACGGAGTAATACAAAACCGCTTCTCCGGAAGACAACTTGTGATAACTTTGGACCCTCAGGGAATCTGGTTCCCAACAGCTCATGTAAACTGAAATAGCGGTGCACAGCCCATCGATTGCCCTTCTAGCAAGGCTAACATTTATATGACGTCGTTGTTGTTCGCTGCCTCTCCCAGCTTCAGAACCATGCTTCGCGGATTGGTGCGTCGCCGCCTCGGCATGATGGCGGCGTATTGGATTGGGCTTCTGGCGTTGATCGCCGTGGTGCTGGCCACCGCTCACCCGCAATATACTGAATCTGCTATCGGTGCCGCGCTCATTATTGCAGCAGCTTGGACGCCGGCTTGGCTCTGGATCAAAAAAGGACTGGGAGGGCTGCCCATCTTTCCCATGTTCGCCCTCACCTACACTTGGACTTACGGCCTGCCACTTCTTTACGAGCATCCCATTGTAAAGATTTTTGAGGCCACTGATCAGTTATTCGCGGCGTTTTGGGTAACGGGGTTCCTGGTTCTATCAACCATCGTCTGGCTCGGGGCCCGAAAACTTCGAGTCCGTCCGCCGGGGTTTTGTTTGTCGATGCGTGAATCTGGCGCGGATGACATTTTTTTTGTCATTTTGGTGGCATCCATTATGTTTATGATCTCCGTAAACGGCGCGTGGCTGAATCTTCCGGCCGGAATTTATTCGATTATCCGTGCTGTTATGCTCGCGGTCGAAGCGCTCGCCTGCTTTGCGCTTAGCTACCGACTCGGGACGCGAGAACTGACTGGCTTGAAAAGCATCGTTTTCAAAATCTTGCTTCCCATCCTGGTGCTTGTTTCCTTGCCCCCCCTTGAGATGATTAGCTCCATGGCCATCGTCGCCCTGGCTGCTTTCGGTTACGTTTCGGGCTCGGGAAAAGTTCCGTGGATTTCCTTTGTTCTGGCCATTGCAGCATTTGCATTTCTTCACCTCGGCAAAGCGGAAATGCGGGAGCGGTACTGGGCGGATGCGGACCAGGGACCGGTGCAACCGGCTGCTTATCCCGCATTTTTTCGGGAATGGATCTCTACGTCAATCGATGAGATAGGCGCGCCAGAAAGTGATATCGATGAGGAGAAACATTCATTGATCGAACGGGCCAGCCTTATGCAATTATTCTTGTATGAACGAATTCTGTCCGGCTCGGTACCGCTCATGTGCGGAGATACCTATGCCATCGTTCCGCAACTCTTGATTCCGCGGATCTTTTATCCTGACAAGCCGACAAGCCACGAAGGCACATATCGCCTGAATATTCACTACGGATTTCAGACGCGGGAACAGACAGAAACTACCACCCTCGGCTTCGGCTTGCTGAACGAGTCGTATGCGAACTTTGGGTTTGTCGGCATCGCGCTGCTGGCCATTACAATGGGGTTGTACTACGGAGGGGTGGAGCGATGGGCCGCCGCTGCTCCACTACTCTCTTTGCGCGGTCTTTTTGCGATCATTGTGGCGAGCTTTTCATTCCAAACCGAGTTCGCCGCCGGCGTGTACGCCGCAGCGTTGTTTCAAGCGGTGGTCGTGCTGACGGGACTGTCGATCTTTATCATGCGCAGGCGATCTAATCCCCTCGCGAGATGGGATTTTGAGGGGGTACCCCAAGCTCAAGGTCTGCGGGAGCATGCCGCGGTCATATGACTGGGCAATCGCATCCTAGCGCTCGCCGGCGGGATGCTTAGCGTCTGTCAAGTTGTAGCGAGCATCAACCGGGATACTGGTGGCCCAGCGGTGACCGTACCCAGCCTTGCTCAATCATTGGCGAACCAGGGTGTCGCTTCCACTCTGGTTACACTCGATTACGCGGATCTTGGGCCGCAAGCTGACTGTTCTGGAGTTGAACTTGTAACGCTACCCACCGGCTGGTTGACGCGACGCGCGCGTGGCTGGAACCGATCTCTTCAATCGCGCTTGCGGGAACGAGCCGCCAACGCCGACCTGGTTCACAGCCATGGCCTCTGGATGTTTCCCAACATGTATGCCCGGCAAGCTGCTGTTCGTGCGAATATTCCGCTCGTGATATCCCCACGCGGAATGCTTGATGAATGGTCGCTCGGTCGCAGCCGTTTAAAGAAATTCTTCGCATGGCAGTTGTTCGAGTGCGCAAATCTGAGGACCGCTGCTCTGTTGCACGCTACCAGTGAAGCGGAAGCTGTCTGCTTTCGCAACCTTGGTCTTCGACAGCCCATAGCCGTGATTCCGAATGGAATTGAAATTAGCAACCTGCAAACCCGTCCAGACCGAAACATATTGGAAGGGAAGTACGCAGGATTGCGTGGCTGTCGATGGTTGCTCTTTCTATCGCGGATCCATCCAAAGAAGGGTGTTGCAGAACTATTAGCCGCATGGCGTGAGCTGGAACAGAGCTTTCCGGATTGGCACCTTATCCTGGCCGGGCCAGATCTTGATGGCTATGGCAGAGTAGCGCGGGAAAAGGCAATGACCGACGGTCTGACGCACCGGTTAACCTTCACCGGAGCGCTTGCTGGCGTCGAAAAGGAGTGTGCACTGGCCAATGCTGATGCGTTCATACTGCCAACGCACTCCGAGAGCTTTGGCGTTGTCATTGCGGAAGCGCTCTCCTTTGGCCTTCCGGTGATCACGACAAAAAACGCCCCTTGGAGCGAACTGGAGACCCATCGGTGCGGATGGTGGATCGATTTGCAAATTCCCGTATTAGCAAGGTGTCTTGAAGCAGCTTTAACAACGCCAAAACCAGAGTTGAAAGAAATGGGAATGCGCGGCCGCAATTTGGTGGCTGACAAGTTTTCATGGCATCGCCTCGGTGAGGAGATGAAACAATGTTACGAGTGGCTGCTTGATCGCGGACCGAAACCGTCCTGCGTCCAGGTCAGTTCTGAACCGGCTCTAGAGCCCACCTAGTGTCCTGTCTCAGAAATAACTAGAACTGGTTTAGCTCTGTTGAAAAGGCTTGGTTTGGCTTCGGGTAGAAGCAGGCGAGGACGCCTGCCACCACAGTAAAGCTCTAACTGGTTTACTTTCGGTGGAGGTGGATCTCGTGGTTCTTCTGTGGCGGCAGCCCGTCTTCGGCTGCATAAAGGGATAATTTTTTTGTCTTCGCGCCTTGTGGCAAAACTAAATCTCTAGCGATACACCCGTTCCTCATTTATGAGAGTGGGTTCTAATCGAAGATCGAATGCGAATCACGATTGTTACGGGACCGTTGTTGCCGGTCCCCGCCCTCCGGGGTGGCTCGGTGCCGCGCATGTGGCATGGATTGGCCGAGCAATTCGCTGCTCGGGGCCACGATGTTCTGGTTATAGCTCGCTCCTTTCCCGGTCAGCCAAGAAATGAAGTACGCGGCGGCGTCCGTTATGAACGGGTCGGCGGTTTTGCTCAAACGCGCTCGACCTGGCTGAATCTTGCCAAAGACTTCATCTACGCCACGCAAATCGTTCGCCATCTACCGCCGGCCGATATTCTTGTTATTAACGACTTCTGGTTACCTATTCTGGCCGGATTCTTGTCCAGGACGAGTGGTCTGATTGTCGTTAGCGCAAATAGATTCCCAAAGGGGCAGTACGGTCTTTATCGACGCGTAAGCCGCGTCATAGCTGCATCGAGTGTTGTCCAGAGGGCGATCGTTACGCAGACGCCTGCCATGAACGGTCGGGTGCGCTGTATCCCGAATCCATTCGATACGGAGGCCTTTGTCCCGCCTGGTGCTGGCCGGAAGGATCGTACTCACAAAAAGCTGCTCTATACAGGTCGAGTGCACCCGGAAAAAGGTGTCCACGTCTTGATTAATACTTTTAGGCAAATTACCTGCAATTATCCCGGTCTGACGCTCCAAATCCTCGGCCCGGTCGCGCCCGACCAGGGCGGTGGTGGAGAAGATTATCTTCGTAACTTACAGCGGCTCGCGGAAGGCCTGCCTGTTACCTTTTCCCCGCCTGAGTTCGATGTTGTGAAGTTGGCCGCAGTCTATCAAAGTGCGGACTTATTCTGTTATCCATCTTTGGCGGAAAAGGGTGAAGCGCTCGGCGTGGCGCCGCTCGAAGCGATGAGCACGGGGTTGCCTGTGATTGTCTCGAGCCTGGAATGTTTCGATGATTTCCTTAGCGAAGGCGAGAACGGATTGAGGTTCGATCATCGAACAGAAAATCCTATCGCCGCCCTTTCCGGAAAACTCGAAGAGGCCTTGCAGAACTGGTCACGCACATTGCAGCTCGGGGTTAACGCGCGGCGTTCGGCCGAACGATACTCATTTGACCGCGTTGCCGACGAATTTCTCGCAGACTTTAAACTCCTGCTCTCCGAGCAGGGAGCAAGGAGCGAGGAGCGGCGAGTAAATTCTGAAAAGCTGAAAAACTGAAAATCTGACATCCGACGTCTGACCGCTGATCTCTGATCCTGGCTTGGCATTGCTCTGAAAATATGGGAATATGGGTCTCAATGAAGACAACTATCGAATTGCCAGACGCTGTTTTTCGGCGCGCGAAACAGCTTGCGGTCCAGGAAGGTGTGACGCTGAAACGTCTCTTTACCGAGGCACTGGAATCACGGCTGGATCGCCGAACAGCCGGTGGCAAGGGCGATGCGCCCAGATGGATGCGTGCGTATGGCGCCCTGCGCCATTTGCGACGCGAGCGCAGGCTGATCGAGCGTGCGATCGACTCCGAGTTTGAGAAGATCGAACCCGAGGACCGGTTGTGATTCTAGATACGAATGCATTTTCCGCTCTGCTGGACAGAGATTTGGCTCTATTGAAGGTGGTCCGAGGCTCGGGCGACCTCGCTCTGCCGGTAATTGTGCTGGGCGAGTTCCGTTTCGGAATCACCGTTTCGAAGCGCCGCGACGTGTACGAAGCCTGGCTGTCTCATGAGCTTTCGTTATTTCGTGTGCTGCCGGTAATCGAAGAGACAACGATTCACTATGCTGCCATCAGATCAGAGCTCAAGGCCAGCGGCAATCCCATCCCGGCTAATGACGCTTGGATTGCGGCACTAGCTCGACAACACCGGTTACCGATCGTGAGCCGGGACGCCCATTTCGACTCCGTTAAAAATATCGAACGCCTTGGCTGGAGCTAAGGAGAGGAAGCGGAAAAGCCCGAAACGCTGAAACGCTGAAAGGCTGGAAATCTGACGTCTGACCTCCGACATCCGACGTCTGTTATCGATAACCCATGCTTACCGAAATCACTCCGCTGATCCTCACCTACAACGAAGCGCCCAACATCGGGCGTACACTGGCGGCGTTATCCTGGGCGGGCGAGGTTGTAATCATCGACAGCGGCAGCACGGATGGAACCGTCGAGATCGCACGAGCGGCACATCCGAACGTGAGAGTGGTCGAGCGGCCTTTCGACACTTTTGCCAACCAGTGCAACTTTGGGCTCTCACATATCAGCACTGAATGGGTGTTATCGATGGATGCCGATTATGTGCTGACCGCGGAGTTAGTCGCTGAGATCAAGGCTCTCGATCCGCCGCCAGATGTACCTGGTTATTCAGCAGAGTTTCGTTACTGCATCTTTGGCCATCCTTTGCGAAGCTGCGTGTATCCACCCCGCACGGTCTTGTATCGGCGGCAATTGGCCCGCTATCGTGATGAAGGTCACGGACATCGGGTCTCGGTTGATGGAAAGATTCGTAAGGTATCGGGGAAAATCGATCACGACGACCGCAAGCCGTTCTGTGATTGGCTGCAAGCGCAGGATCGCTATTTAAAAATCGAAGCGCAACATTTGCTTTCGCAGCCACTGGAAGAACTCAGCGCGCCGGATCGGTTGCGGTTGAAAATCTTTTTCGCGGCGCCTGCGATATTCTTGTATTTGCTTTTCGTGCGAGGACTGATCCTGGACGGCTGGCCCGGATGGTTTTACGTATGCCAGCGCACGATTGCCGAGCTGATGCTATCGATGAGGCTGCTCATCGGGCGCGAAAAGCTCGGCGGTTAACAGTTATCAGTTAATTCTTAATCAAGGAAATTGCAGCCGACCAGCCTGCGCACGAAGCTCCGGCTCGGCGAGGCACGGCTGCCACCACAGCCCAGCAATGCGCTACCCAGATGATCCGGCCGCTGACTTCCGACGTCTGATAGCTGGTAACGGATAACCCCTGGCTTTGCCGCGCCCGATAACCGATAACACGGCGCCGCCACGGCGCCGCAACTTTTTACAGACAAATCGGGACTAATACGGTATGATCGCTGCTCCGCACGCACGGGGGGCTGAACGCTTACATGCAGACGACTGCGACTACGGAGAGAAGCGCTGACGGTAAAACTATTGAGCCCTCTCTTTCATCGCAATCCAGAGTCGCCCCGGATGAAGCGGTCACGAAACCTTCGCTGGAAGTTGGGGGTTGGGTGCATCCTTTCCGTAAAATTGCCCAGGAAGAATGGGCGCCGGCTTTACTCATCCTTTTCCTGGACATTGTTTGCTGGGTTGGAATCTATAACTTTTTCAGCTTTGTCCGGCAGGATTTCTATTTCTCCAGCAGATTTGAACACGGTGTCATCGACCTGATTCAACTGTTGGTAATCGTCCAGGCGCTTTTCATTGTCGGGGGATACGGTCATCGCACGGATGTACGCAGCTTGACCTATACGGCCGAGCACATTCTGGCAATGTTCGCGGCGCTGGGGATTAGTTCCCTGGTGCTTTACAGCGCCGCCACCTTCGATCGAACGATGAAGCCGGCCCGAAGTGCGGTGCTGCTAAGCTACATCGTGTTCGCGCCTGTTTCGCTTCTCTACCGCCGTGCCCTTCGAGGCAGACTCGAAACTACTTCGGCCGATCGCGCGTTTCTGGTGATCGGCGCCGGAAAGCTGGCGGCTAGTTTTTATGAGGCGTATCGCTCGTCAACGAACAAGGAACGGCTTGAGTTTGTTGATCTGGAACAGACGCGCGTGGGCGAGCCAATCGCAGGTCCAGGATCACCCGTAATCGAAGGCGACTTGTCTGTAAAGTTAAGCGACGTCTCGACCCGGTACAGCGGCATTATTTTAGCGGAGCGTCGCGACCGGATTCGCCCGGAGCTTTTGGCGCGTCTTGTTCGCACCCAGTTTCAACGAATGCGCGTCATAACTTTGGATTCGTTTTACGAAGTGCATTGGCGGCATGTGCCGGTGCATTCGATCGATCCGTTCTGGCCTTTGCAGAGGGGATTCCAGCTCTCGCGCACGTCACCATACCACTATGTGAAACGCTTGTTCGATATCGTGGCCTCCGGCCTGTTATTAGTTATTTGTTCTCCGTTAATCGTCGCGCTGGTTTTTCTGATCTGGCTAACGAGTGGACGGCCAGCTCTCTTTCGGCAGGCGCGTGTTGGTCGCGAGAATGACTTGTTTACGGCCTATAAGTTTCGCACCATGCAGATGCGCCTCGATGGAGACGAAGATATTTACACAAGGTCAGGTGACCCGCGCGTCACGAAGGTCGGCCGCTGGTTGCGAAAGCTGCGTCTCGATGAATTGCCGCAGCTTTGGAACGTCTTTACCGGCGACATGAGCCTAATTGGTCCCCGGGCGGAGTGGGTTAAATGTGTGGAGCGCTACGAAAAGAAGATTCCGTTTTATCACTTTCGTCATCTGGTCAAGCCCGGCATCACCGGCTGGGCCCAGGTCAATTATCCCTATGGCGAAAGTGAGGAAGACGCGATGGCCAAGCTTCAGTACGACCTCTATTACATCCGGAATTACTCACTCAAGCTCGACGCCATGATCGTGCTCAAGACGGTGCATACGATGTTGTTTGGCAAAGGCCGGTAGGGGACGAGACGTCGGACGTCAGAGGTCAGACGTCGGAGGTCGGAAATCAGACGTCGGAAAATCGGATGTTAGAGGTCAGACGTCGGCTATCGGATGTCAGAGGTCAGTAGATTCAGATCTCGGACGCGCATCCGATTCGTTGATTAGGAACGATTCGAACTTTCTCATCATTGTGCCGAGCATTCTGCCGATTTCCTCACAATCAAAGGAAAGCTTTTGATGCTGTTCGGGCGAGACGTATGCGCAATCCCTCGCGAAATCGAGAGAGGAATCGGTTTCGCTGTTCTCACCATCGCAGTCGCTGAGTTTGCTTAGAAAATGAGCTTCATATCGCCGCTTCGCCCATGCCTCGCGAAGATTCAAGCAAACTGAACGAGACGACCGTCGAATCTGACTCGTCAGAGCGTATTTCTCTTCGTCCGGAAACGTCTTTGTTACATTGAAGATCTCCATCGCAAGTTTATACGCTCGCTTGTAAACGTTTAAATCTTTTGCCGATTCGATCCGTGCCGTTTCTGCTGTGTATCGTCTGGTCTCTGACATCTTGGCAGATTAACGCCGGTCCAGTTGTCAACTCAATGGAAATAGGTTTGCGGTCTGGTAGCCGACTTTCGACGTGTGACATCCGACATCTGACGTCTGACTTCCGACGTCTGGACTGACCCGTCGCTCGGTGCGCTACGCGCCGCCCGCGCCATTCCCCGACGAGCCAATGCGCGCTATCGAGGAGCGCACGCTCCGCCCATATCCGCCGACGTAGGAGCCCTGGCCGTCGCCGTAGCCGTGAGAGGCATAGTAGTAGTAATAGCCGGACCCGCGGCGTCGCGGGAGTCGATTGAGGACCAGTCCGGCAGGTCGATTCCCGGCGGCGCCCAGCAAAGTGAGCGCGCGATGAATTGCGTTACGCGGGGTCTTGGCTGCCCTAACGACCATGCAAATCGTTTGAACGTGACCAGCCATCAGTAATGTGTCGCTCACAGCCAGGATGGGCGCGCTGTCGATAATCACGCGATCAAACACTGACGAGGCCTCGGCGGTGAGATTTTTGAAACAATCACCGCTCAACAGTTCCGCGGGGTTCGGCGCGCGCTGGCCCCCGGCCAAAATGAAAAGCTGGCCAGGTGCAGCTTTCTCCAGGCGGGAGTGTGTGCCGAGGGGCTCGGTGTCCACCGTCGCAACCAATCGAGCACCGTCCTTCAGCGTGACCGCGCCGACCAGATAATCTACCACCCCGGGGAAATCTTCTCTTGATTCAGATTCGTTTTTAAAAATCTTGTGAATGTTAGGCCGGCGCAGATCACCATCGACCAGCAAGACGCGATGACCCTGTTGGGCAAGGGCCAGCGCGTGATTCACGCTGGTGAAGCTTTTTCCCTCGTTAGGCAGTGCGCTGGTAAAAAGAAATACTTTGCGATCGGCCGTCGGCCCAAGCAGTGAGAGCGCCGCGCGCAGATTTCGAAAGCTTTCGGCAATCGGCCCGGCGGGCGCCTCGTCCACCAGCCGGTATTTGGTTGCGCCGCGTGGGGCCGGGCTCTTTCTGCCACGAGGTTTTGCTTCGCTTGTCTTTGTCTCGGGAATCGCCGCAAGGACGGGCAAGCCAATCGTAGCTTCCGCCTGGTCAACAGTTTTGACCGAGCGGTCCAATGCGTCCGCACCAAACACAAAAGCGAGGCCCGCAGCGAGACCACCAAGCAGGCCGAGCGTGATTGTTTTGGAAGGAATGGGATTGACCGGGGAATGCGGAAGGACCGCGTGCTCCGCAATGCTGACGGCGTTTATCTTCACGTCTTTTGTCAGGTCTGTCTCTTTGATCTGCTTCAGGACGCTCTCATACAATGCGCGATCCGTTTCAGCCTGACGCGCCAGCTCCTGGTAGCCAATGGCCGCTTTATTCAAAGCGACGGCAGTTCCTTCCTGGTCATGGATTGCCTCCTGCAAAGTAGTTTCGGTCGCTTTCGATGTCTCAACTGCATTGCGGAGCGTCGCCGCTTGGGCGGTTACGGCCTGACGAAGTTTCTCCTGTGCTTCGCGTAAGGCGGCACGCGCGGCCATCATTTTAGGGTGCTTTTCCTTGTAGCGCAGGGCCAGGGTCGCGATATCCGCTTCTACCAGGGTGACGCTGCGACGGGAGTCATTGACCAGTGCCGCTGCGGAAATACTTGGGACGGAGAGGAGCGCGTTCAGATCACCGTTTGCTTCCTCAATCTGCTTCAACTCGCCTTCGAGCCGAATACGATCTGTTTTTGTAGCAGTGAGCTTGCTGTTCAATTCCTGAAGTTTGTCTTCCACGATGCCGCCCCGTGTTCCGCCGGCGCCCGCCCCAGAACCGGTTTGGCTGCCAGTGGCAACTGCGCCGCCGCCAAGCTGAAGCGCATCGGGCGTTTTGGCTTTGTAATCGGCCACCGCCTCTTCGCTCTTCTGCAAATTCGCTTTCAATCGCTCCTCTTCTTCGACCAGATATCGGAGGGCGTCCTGACTGAATGTAGCGCGCCGTTCAATGGCATTGCGGATATATTCGCGTCCGACCGCCTCAGCCAGGCGCTGGGCCATCGCGGGGTTGCGATTGGTGATGTTAAGATCGATCAAGCGGGTACCGCGGCGAATGGAAGCCTTGACCATCCCTGAGAGAGCTCCCGCAAGGGCTTCTTCCTTTGGTGTAAAAGTGATTCCGGCGACGAGATCTGGCTGGGTCCGTGAGTGCCCGGGTTGGGCTGGCGTGGCTGGCAAAGCCTGCGCGCTGTCGCGGCTGTTCAAGTCCCGACCGAGAAGCGCGGCGCCACCATCCTCAGCCACGCCTTCCGCACGGATCACGCGCGCAAGCATCGCCCGGTTCGTCAGGTTTTGTTCGATGGTGCGCAGCGCCTCCTGGCTGGCCAGGAACATCGAGCGCATTCGCATTGTAATGTCTTCACCGGGAACGAAAGTTGGCTCTTGAAAATCAACCTCCAGGACGGTGTGTGCTTGATACGTTTTGGGTGTTCGGCCGAGATATCCCAATGCAATGAAGAGACCGGCCAGAACGCATAGGGCCACAATCCAAATGCGCTCGAGCAGAGCGTGCCAGAACTGGCGAAGGTTAAACCCGCGCTGCGGTTCCATCATTACGTCAATCGCGGGATGAACCGGTGGCGCCGCCGAAGGGCTGTGTGTTGCTTTCGGTTCTTCTGTCTTGGGAGGAGTCATGCAATATGGAGCAAGCGGTTCAATTTACTGGTTTTCAGGAATTTTTCAGGAATTTTTAGAAGAGGCTTTCACCTACTGTGATCGTGTCCCCGGGAAGCACGGTGAAGTTTCCCTGGCCGCCTCGCGCAAGCTTTTTCGCGTTGACTCGCAACATCTGGTTTCCCCGGCGCACACTAATGCGTTCCGGCGCGGCGATCCGCGTGTAGCCGCCCGCCACGGCAATTGCTTCCAGTAAATCGATCCCCTCCGGACTCCCCTCCGGCATTTCGTAACTCCCCGGCCGACTTACTTGACCGAGCATGGTGAAACGGCGTTTGGCGTATCCGATGAGCATCACGTTTACTCTCGGATTGACGAGATAGTCCTTTCCGAAGAGGTCAGTCAATTTGGCGGATGCCTGGCTCAGAGTCATTCCCGCCAGGTGGACAGAACCGAGCAGAGGAACGCTGAGATTGCCTTCGGCGTTGAGGCGTCCAAAGGTTCGCAGATCTTCCTCACCGAAAACTTCGACGCCAACCTGATCGTTCGGGCTCAGGATGTATCCAGTGGGTGCGCTTACGGCGTTCATCGCCGGTAGCGTCGGAGTCGAAGTGATGGGGGGCGCGGAAGGGGCTGGGCGCGAAACATCGGCAGCCCCAGGAGCGGGCGATTGAGCCAGGGCCGCGGCGGCCAGGACCACTGTCCAGGCAACGACAACAAGTCTTGTAGAAGTCATCCGACGGAGACGCGTGGCTGTAGCCACGGCGCTATGTCGCCGTGCTGTCGTGGGCGACAGCGTCGGAGCGCCTCGACACAGCGAGGCGACTACAAGACTTCTGAGACGGCTTCCATTCATCAGGATGCGGAGCGGAACAAGCTTAAATCTAAGCGATTACCCTGCCAAGCGGACAGAAAATCGAGAACCCATTTCATAAATGGGGGATGGGTGCTTAGCCCGCAGGGTTGCTCGATCTTTCACACTGCGGCGTCCGTTGCTCGGCGGTCAAGGATCCATAAAGGATATTCTCGCTTCTCGCGCCTTGCCGCAGCGCAAAATCTGTAGCAAAGCACCCGTTCCTCATTAATGAAATGGGTTCCTAAAAACTGAGCGAGGAGCGCCCACCAACCTGATTGTCACTGAATTTGAAATTGCCGGCCGAGCTGTTGTCCTCCCGATGTAGATAGTAAGCGCCGACAGTCCAGAAACGCGTGACATTCAGATCGACCGACGCTTGAAAGTAATAGTAGTTGTCCGTGCGCGAAACGTCAGCGGTACTCGTCGTGCTGAAGTAGTCGTCGTTGGTGTAGCCTGCGTTCAGGCCCAGAAAAATTCTTTGGAGAAATCTTTGTCGCAGCACAAGGTCGATTTTTGTCGATGAAAAATCGCTTCCAGAGATGGCAGCCGAGTTTTGAGTCTGCCGGCTGCCACTAATCGATATGCTGGTTCCATCGAAAGGCAGATAGCTGCCTTCCAATGTGAAAACAGGCGAGATGTATTCGCCCCGGCCGCCGCCAAATTCGCGAACCTCGAGCCCCGCTGTCCCAGAAAAGCTTAGTTTACCGGTGGCTTGATAACTCAGGTGCAGGCTTCCCTGTTGGTAATACTGGTCTGACGTTGAACTCTCCGTGGTGTTGAACCCGGCTGAGCCGCCCACTCCAACGACGATTTTTGCACCGTAATTATAGTTCCAGAACAGGCTGCCCGACACTGTTTCAGAGCTGATCAATGCGGGGTAATCATATACTTGATAGTTTGCGCTTCCGCTCAAAAACGTTTTGCTCGAAAGATCGTAGGACGCACCGACTTTTGTATTAAAGATATTCACGCGAGTTCGTTGGCCGACGTCCACGTTCGCCTGTCGGCCGGTCGTATCGGTGAGCGAAGTCAAATTGGTACTGTCCAAAATTTGAATGTCCTCGACCGCATTCAAAGTGAGTTTGGCAAACTGGCGTTGGCCTGCTAGGTGGATTACGTGCTGGAAAGCATCCGCACTCGAATTCCGCGTGAAGATAAACACATTAGGCGCATAAACGAAGGCGAGGAAGTTGGTCTGATCTTCGCCAATTGCGCCCAGTCCGAGCGAGATGGTTGGCTCGATCGAGGTGTAAAAATCGGATGACTGGTGCGTTTGGGTCAGATTGATGTTGTCGTCGTGAACGCCACGCACAACTAACTGAAATGAGTAATGGAAGCGTCGCGGCGTCTCCGCCACCTGCTGTCCGTTGAGCTCGACAATCGGGGAGTTGCTGGGTGGCTGGATTACCTGGTAAACAGGTGCTTCGACTGGATTCACCAGGTCTGGAGGGACAACTTCGGGAGGCGGCGTCGTTTCGGCCGGTGGTGCCTGGTGGCTGACTGCCTTGACTGCCTCCTGTGCCTGACTAATCGGAATTGCCGGGCACGCTATGATGAGCAGCGCCGACAAGATCGAGATCCGCAAGACCAGAGTTTCCACACAATGCCATTCGGCACCGCAGCAGGATACGCTCTTTCCCTGGCGCAAATCAACGCCATACGGTCCTCCAGCGCCCCGCCCGCGGCGAGAGCGCACTATCGAATCTGATGCCAGGGACAAAGGCAGACTGGTCGTGTCGAGGAGAAGCGACATTCCACGCAACAGCGTAGCAGTCTATCTGCCACGCGCCGCCGCCTGTGGCGGCGGGTTATCAGTTATCAGTTTACTTGTTATCAGGATGGCCTTTGGTGCAGGTTCAGAACATAGGTAACACTGCAGGTTCAATACATAGGTAACACTTTTTGAGCAGAGAGGGCTAAAAAATGGCCTTTATGCCTTGGAGAAAAAGTGAGTCTATGGATCAA
>JACXTT010007610.1_pt1 | contig 15227 bp, 16 predicted proteins | sample 9270951 | NCBI WGS metagenome assembly JACXTT01 (sample SAMN15532306, study PRJNA645909) | rock metagenome | isolation source: weathered quartz diorite | place: Puerto Rico | collected 2017-06-21 | reverse complement strand
CTTCTTCACTCGAAAAGCCCCTTTCGCCGTTTCAATCGTTGCTCGACACCACGATTGAAACACGAGGGCTTTTCGAGTTTTTCAATTTCTTCCCCTCTCTTTCGTCGCTTGTTTGAGGGTTAGCCGCCCGCCTCTTGCGATTGAAGACCTTCGCTGAACTCCCGCGCGAACTGCGAAAAGATGTACCGAGTGAAGCTGATCATCTTCGTGACAACCTCCGCGACCGACGCGCATTCTAGGGGACCAACATTCTCAACGGCGACGTGGGGAACGAAGACGGCGCTTGCGCGGAAGATGGCGTGCGGCTCTCCGAGAAAGATGGTAAAGACGTCGGCGCCTTGCTCGGTAACCTTTCGTATGTGCGGGGGCGTCATGCCGACGATGCTGAACGAGCTATCGGACTCCTCAATCGTAACCTGGTCGCCGAGCGCTGCAGCACCACCGACAACAACCAGCAACCTATGCTTGTCGGCGTTGTTCCACTCCCGCAGGAGGTTCAGCAGGGACGGCGTAGGGTGCTGAGGTTGATATGGTTGCAACTGCTCAAGTATGGCCGATGCAGGCACGGAGACGCCTGCGAAGTCGCCGCGTTTTCGTGCTTCCACAAATCTCTCAGCTGTGGAGCAAATGGGAAACTGATGCTTATCTGATGGTGTAGAGCCGTTCGCCGTGACGAGAGCGGCGAGGAGGTGATCCAGAGCGGTTCGTAGCTGGTAAAGGATTTCGCCGAGTAGGACGCTGAAGCGGATCGGAACGCCAAGTTGGCCGAAGGCGGTGAAAACGTATTCTTTGTTCTGGTTCCTTAGCTCGCCGACGATTCGATATGGCGCCGGATGGGCGTGTAGGAATGCATCTATCTCGGCGACGAGCAGTTGTCCAGTCTCTTCCGCCCGCCAGAGCTTAGCATTCGTGCTATCGAGCAGTCCCACGATGTGTTGGATTCTAGCAATGCGTGACGTTGGTGCGGCTAACGTTCTCTCGCTCAGCCGACCACGTGCCTTCACGTCCCAGCGGCGCGACGCGCAGCGTCGCGCGGAAACGAGGCGCGGAAGCGCCGGGCCAACGAACGGCACGTGGTCGGCTGCAGCGAAGAGTTGGCCCGCCCACGTTTCTGATACCCACGACTTCGCGAAACATGAAATTCTTAGCGATACACTGACGCCTCCAAAAGTCCGTTCGCATGATCATTCATGCGCCCAGTTCCCCGTCTCAGCCGATTGGGAAGACGATGCGCACAGCCTTGCAACCGCATTTCCATATCGGGCCATGCGCGCACGCGGGGATGTTTGAACGCCTGCTTGACCTCCGCGACGGCTTTCTCGTGCGCGCGGCGAACATGAGCGTGGAGGAGCTGAGAGCACGCTTTCAACGATGCCCCGGCGCGTTTCACTGCGTGCTGCGTCGCGCCCAGACCGACGACGAGATGGTTGTGGCTACTTCGTTCTGCTTCGAGTGAACGAGAAGTGCTGTGAAGCGCTTCGGACCGGGACAATCGTGGCGGGACGACAGATTCAGCTTTCCGATTTGTCGGAGTCTGGCGCCAAGATTGCTGCGGTATACCTGAGCGTGGTATGCGCAATCGGGCCTAGGGCCCAAAGGGCAGCGATCGAAGGTGTGATCGCGACACTTCGGGAGCTCTACTCGCGCGAGAACGTTCGGCAGCTGTTCGCCCGAGCTGCAACCGCGAGTGGCGCTCGGGTGCTCGAGCGTCTTAGAGCGGAACCACGTTTGAGGCCGATGGCCGGATACACTCGATCGATCTGGGCGTGTACGACCTGATTGCCGCGCCCCTGCTGAGTGGGACAGCAATGCGATGATCAAGCGCGACGCCTGCCGAAGGACGGTCGGATCGAGCCCTAGTTTGCGTCGTGGCATCTCGCTATAGTAACTACTGATATAGCTGATGCCTTGGCGCGCGGTCGGGCCAACGTTCTTTCGCTCAGCCGCGCCGCGGCTACAACTGTCCGGCAGCGCGACGCGTAGCGTCGCGCGGAACGAGGCGCCGCAGGCGCCGGGCCAGCGAACGCCGCGGCGTCGGCTGCTGCGAAGAGTTAGGCGGCGGGTAGGGATTTTCGTCTCGGGCGTCTCTCCTAAACGATAGAGGTTACCGATGGCTGAAGGCGAAGAAACCCCCAACAAGACAGACTTTACGAAGGGTCGTTCGTACGTTCTGACCGATCTTTTTGTCAAGTCGATCTCCGCGTTTGCGATCGTGGTACTTGGCATCGCTGGATGGCGATTGCAAAACGCCGATCAGAAGACACGTCGCGCTGACGAGAATCGTCGTCACTCGATTGAGGAGCGAGAGGTGGCGGAGCGGCGATATCTTCCGATGTTGCGAAGTATTATCGAAGTTGACCTGATATTGATTGAAGTCTCTGCTGAGTACACCTGGCCGACTCACTCCAATATTGAAGTGAGGAACGAGTCACGGCTCGGTTCACATCTTGCCTACTTCGGCTCCTCTCTGTTGTTTGCTGACGGTGAACCTGCTTTTGATGTGACAACTGCTTCAGACAATGCCGGCGCCGTCACGGATCCGACACCGGTGAAGATCCCGGCCCGATCGGCTATTTTGATGCTCGCGGAGTTGATGCGCTTAGCGCCGTTCATTAAGCGCATGGACCAACCAAATATGCATGTGCGATTCTCTGACGGTGAGTTAGTGTTCGAGGACGAGCATGGTGCTTTCGCGACAGCATAACGGTCGACCATCAGACGGTGCTTGCGTGGCAGAAGTGGTTGCCTAAGAGCGGTATGACTCTGCATGATCTATTCTATGAAGTCGACCTCGACGCGTTAGCTCACGAACTTCATGATCAACTGAGAGCGGTGGCCGACGGTGCGGTTAGTGCGCACGCTGACGTATTGAGTGCAGAATATGTGAAGATTCGCGATGATGTCTTGAAATCGCGCAACGAGCTTCTGCCGGTTGCGAAGTAGCTCGTTGTTCCGCCCGCCCAACTCCCAATTCGCCCCCTCCCACCCCGCCCACCTGTAATAGAGGTAATGCCTATCGATAGATGGATGCGTTCCCTCCCGTTCAGGTGGTTTTCTTTCTGTAGATGGGGGGACGGGTGGCGCGGGCGGCCAGGTGGAGGATCCCCGCGACCGCGTACGTGGTTCGCCACGTTTGTGTGGTGGGAGTGCGGCGAGCGCCGAGGACGTCTGCGGCGCGGCGGAGCGTTCTTTCTTCCGGGCGGATGCGCACTTCGATGACGTCCGTCGGGGAAAACGGGAACGCCGGTGACCAAGGAGCTTCCTCAACAATCACTTCGACCGTCTTGTAGCGGCGACGGGCTTCGTCATCGTACCGGTAGCGGACGCACAGCAGACGGTCGCCATACTCTGCGAGCAGATTCTTAGTACCCGGCCGGCCAGGTTTCAGAGTGAGGCGGGTGCGTAGCATTTCCTAGCCCATGAAATCGGTATCGAGCGGGACTCGCCGCTGCGCCGGGACTTTGGCGGCTGCGTGGAGCGGAGAGCCGTGGCGAGAGGGGAGCACATCGATGCAGCGCGCGATGCCGCGCGGGATCGCTGCGGCACCTGCGTCGAAGAGGAAAGCCCAGTGCAAGCGGGGATCATCCGTTTATTCGTGTGCACCATCACAATGCAGAAACACCGAAGGGAGTCACGTGGCTCGCCGGCAAAGGACGTCGGGTGGGCGCATAACCCTTGGCCAACCAGTGGCTTCGACGGATCAGATCGCATGTGTGCGTGCGAAGTCCAGCGGGATCGCTCGGTACCTGTACCAGAAGCGGAGACCGGCGCCAGGGGCGGGTCAGAGCATACGTATTCACCATTTGCCTCACTCGGCGAAGACATCGAGCGTTAGTCGCGCGGCTCGCGGGCGAGAAGAACCGGCAGTGAGCGGCCCAAACAACCCTGGCTGGCACCTGGCGCGGCTGATCAGATCGCATATGTGCGCGCGCGATGTCCAGCGGGATCGCTCGGTACCTGTGCCGACAAGCAGAGGCCGGCATCAGGCGGTTGGGGCAGAGCATACGTATGCATCATTCGCCCCACTTGGCGAAGACATCGAGCGGTAGTGGCGCGGCTCGCGGGCGAGAAGAACCGGCAGTGAGCGGCCCAAACAACGCTGGCTGGCACCTGGCGCGGCAGATCAGATCGCATGTGCGAATGCGTGCGTTGTCGAGCGGGCGAAAAGGAATATGTCGAGCGGATCTTCGACGGGCGCCGCGCGCCGACGGGCAGCGAACCATCGCTCCTCATCACAAAACATCGAGCGGGCTCCTGACGCCCTTTGCGCCGAGGCGGAGTACGTGCGTGTAGATCTCGGTGGTCTTGACGTCGCGGAGGCAGAGGAGCTCCTGCACGGTGCGGATGTCCTGGCCGCGCTCGAGGAGATGCGTGGCAAAGGAGTGGCGGAGGGTGTGACAGGTGACGCGCTTCCCGAGCGCCGCGGCGGACGCGGCGGTATGTACCGCCTTCTGCACCACCGTCTCGTGCAGGTGGTGGCGGCGCTCGAATCCGCTCGCCTCGTCGCGCCAACGGCTGGTGGCGGGGAAGACCCACTGCCATACCCAGTCCTTCGGCGCGCCGGGGAGCTTCCGCGCCAGCGCGCCCGGCAGCATCACCGAGCCGAAGCCGTCGCCCAGGTCTCTCTCGTGCAATGAACGGACGTACTCCAGATGGTCGCGCAGCGGCTCGAACGCGGAGCGCGGGAGGACGGTGACGCGGTCGCGCCGCCCCTTCGGATCGCGGATGAACAGCTCGCCGCGCGCGAAGTTCACGTCCTTCACGCGGAGGCGCAGCGCTTCGAGCAGCCGCAGACCGCCGCCGTACAACAGCAAGGCCACCAGCTTCGACACGCCGTCGATCTGCTCGATCAGCGTGCGCACTTCCTCCGGCGCCAGCACCACCGGCACGCGCATCGGCCGCCGCGCGCGAACGATGTCGTCGATCCACGGCAGCGGATCGTCGAGCACGTGGCGGTAGAGAAAGAGAAGCGCGCTGAGCGCTTGCCCCTGAGTCGACGCGCTGACCTGCCCCACCACCGCCAGATGGGTGAGGAAGGCGTTCACTTCGTCCGCCCCCATCGACGAGGGGTGCCGCTTTTGATGGAAGAAGATGAATCGTTTGATCCACCCCACGTACGACTCCTCGGTGCGGCGGCTGCAGTGCCGCGAGCGTACCGCGGCGCGGACGCAGTCGAGCAGGCGCGGTTCTTCTGCCATCTGGAAAGAATGCGCGAGGAGCGGGGAGGAAGGCAAAATTTCTACGTGATGTAGAGTGAACAGAGAGAAAGTGCACAATCTTGCCGCTTTTGCTCTACGAGATGTATACTGCCGCGACGCAAAGTAACTTATAGGAGTCACTCCATGCCTACGGCCGTCGACCTCCTCCACCGCCACTTACCCCTCGCCCACGCTGCCGCAACGGCGCTGACCGCGCACGGCTGGCGCGTCACCCCCTCGGCGGCGCACTCCGGCGGGACGGCGGACGTGGCGGCCGAGCGGCGCTGGATCCGCGGCAAGCTCACCGCGCGAGTCCGCCTCATCGTCCGCTGCGAAGCCGCCAATGAGCGGTTCGCGCTTCCGACGCTCGACACTGCCGCCGGCGATCCACTCCCCACCTATTCCCTCGGCGACGACGATCCCGCGCAACGCCGCTCGCTCGCCGCCGTCATCGACGCGGCGCTCATCGAGCATCTCCACGCCCTCGCCTATCCGCATGAGATGGCAGTCACGCTGCCGGCGCACATCGATGCGCTCGCCGCGCGCGCGCGAGCGGCGGCGCCGCGCGATCCGGCAGTCGACGAGGCCTTCATATCGGTCGATGCGGTACGCCACGATCTCCTCCAACACGATCTCGACGGTTTGCGCGACGACATGGAGATCGATGCCGACTGCGCGGCGACGCTTATCCTCGACGGCGCGCATCGCTGCGAGCTTGTCTATCCCATCGTGCTCACCGGCGCCGAGCTTTGGTCGTTCCCCGCCATGAGGCGATGCCATTGGATGCGCCTGGAGCGCTTGACGCTCGTCGGTCACCAGCGGCAATGGATCGACATCGTGGAGGCGGAGGCATTCGCATCATACGCGGCGGCTCTCACGCGCCACATCACGGCGACTTATCGGAAGCGACGCTTCGCGCCGGCAGACGCTTCTTCTCGATCTTGACCATGACGGTGTATTCGGGATCGACCATCTCCACAATGGGCGTCCGGGCATTCTGCGAAACGAACTGATAAGCATCCATTTCGGACAATGCGGCGACCTCGCCCACCCAATGGACCATCTCCTTGAAGGCCACGCGCGCCGCGTCCTCCAACGGCCGACCCGCGCCCACGGTCATCATCAAGTCGGCATTCTCGATGCGCGGCCAATGCGTGGCGCGCCCTTTGATCAGATCGACGGTGACGTCGACATTCATGGCGCCCTCGATGGCCGTGCCGATGATCTCGCCCTCACCCATCGCATAGTGGCCGTCGCCGAACGATAAGAGCGCTCCCGGAACATTGACGCCGAGGTAGACGGTATTGCCGGCGCGCACCTCGGGGCAATCCATGTTGCCGCCGAAAAAGTCGGGCACGATGGTGGAGCGCACCTCCTGCCCCGGCGAGACGCCGAGACAGCCGAGGAATGGGGCGAGCGGCACTTCCCACGACGACTTGCCATCGAGCGATTTCGTGCGCGCGACGCCCTTGGCGCGGTCGACGTCGTAGAACCAGACCTTCTCCGGCAGATCGGCGCCGAGGAGAGCGGTGCGGTCGGTGCCGTTCAATGCGCCGAAGCCGGGGAAGAACGAGGAGATGCCGTGATCGCGCGCCGGCTCGAGCTTGTTGATGTGGATGGCGATGGTGTCGCCGGGCTCCGCCCCTTCGATGAAGAAGGGTCCGGTCTGCGGGTTGTCGTGCCCGGGCGGGATGACTTTGGTCGGCAACTGATCCGGCCGCGTCACCGCGCCGTCATAGCAATCCTCGGTCCACGACACGATGCGCGTCCCCGGCTTGATGCGATGCGTGGGGGCGGCGCCGCCGAAGGTGTACTTCAGCTCTTCGTGCTTCGGAACGTAATTGAGGACGGGCTGGTCGGCGGCAAAGAACGCGGCGACGAGAACGGCGGCGAGCATGGCGCCGTCAGTGTACCGTGCACGGCTCCAGCTTCGCCCCCGACTCCTTCATCGTGGCAGCCATGAGGTTGTAGGCGGCGGTCCAGGCGCGGCGGGCGTCGCTGGTGAAGGCGTCGCCGAGGGCGTGCTCGAGCGTCCATAAGAGCGCCTCGCCGAACGTGGTGTAGTGACCGCTGGCCACGCCGTACGCGGTGTGACGCCGCCCGAGCGCGCGGATGCCTGGGACGATACGGTCCGGCCGATTGAGGTTGCCGATGATGATCGAGAGCGCGTCCATCAGCTTCTTTCCCTGCAGCTTGAGGTCGCCGTTGAAGATGCGGCGGAGCGAGGGGTCGAGCTGAAAGAGGCGGTCATAGAAGAGCTGCGCTGCGACGTCGGAGATGGGCAGGACTTTATCGAACGTCGACTGGACGAGAGCCACCTGGGATGCATCCATGGATGAGGATCCTCCGGATTGTTAATGAGGCGGGAACTGGGGACGCGCGGAATATCGGTTCGCGACGCGGCCGGTAACGTGACGCCACTCACGCTCTCATCCCGCTCCATCGTTCCGTCACACGATTGCGATCAGCGCGCTACAATCCGCGCCCGACGCGTTCAAAAGCGATTGTTATCGGAATGCTTTCCGGCGTTCTCGTCGCGTGCAAGAAGCGGGAAGTGTCCCCCCGGCTAAATAGTTGCCTGTTGCCGGTGCTGTCCAAATTGCGAGAGCATCGCCGATACGAATGCCCTCATCCGCCCCTCCGCTTCGCTCAGGGGCACCTTCTCCCGCTCACGCGGGAGAAGGTCCATGTGCGCCCTCTCGCCGCGTGAGCGGGAGAGGGTGGCCCTGAGCGAAGCGAAGGGCCGGGTGAGGGTTCGTCAATACAAGTCAAGAGTTTGAAGCCAATCGGTCAGACAATCTGGACAAGTCTGGTCAGTTGCAAGCTGCCAGACGGGCAACGGGCAGCTCACAACTTCAAAATCAGTTTCGTCATGTCGTGCTGATTGCCGTCGGGGTCGGTGCCGTACTGCGGCATGACATACGACCGGAAGCCGAGGCCTTCGAGCGTCTTCACGGCGTCGGCCTCGAGGTCGGAGATCAGCATGCAATTGAGGTGGCGCAGGCCGCGCTGGCGCGCGATGGTGATGAAGTCGCTGACGAGTGTGGTGCCGAGGCCGACGCCGCGGAAGGCAGGATCGATCATCCACTTCACGCGGCCGACCAGGCGCAGTGGGCCACGGTCGCGGCGGTGCAGCGTGGCGTCGGCCACGACGCGCGGCCCGTCGAGCGCGAGCATCGGTAGGACCTTTTCGTAGTCGATGTTGCGGCCCCAGCTCTCGATTAGCGCGCGATTGTCCACCGGGTCCCAGGCGAAGCGGCGGTACTCGGCGGGGAGGCGGCCGAAAAAGTCATAGAGGGCGTCGGTGTCGGAGGCGGTGAAGGGGCGAAGAAGGACTCTGCGGCCGTCGCGAAGCGCGACCTGTTGCGGGTAGCGGTGGGGCATGCGGCGCGAAGGATAGCACTCGGGGATGGGCGGGAGGTGGGACGGGGAACGGGAACGGGAACGGGAAAGAGAGGTAAAGGGGGGACGGGGAACGGGGAATGTTGAATGTTGAATGTTAAATGTTGAATGTGAAATGACTCGCGCCCCAGCCTTGGGCCCATTCAACATTCAACATTTAACATTCAACATTCAACATTCCCCGTTCCCCGTCCCCCCTCAATGCCCCAACGCTTTCGCCACAATCTTGGGATTCTTCGCCGCCACGCGCAGCAGCGCCTGCGCCGGCCCATCCGGGGAATGCCGCCCGTCCTCCCACGCCTGCAGCGTGGCCAGGCTGACGCCGATCATGAGCGCGAATTCCGGTTGGGACTGCCCGAGCTTGTAGCGTATCTCGCGCACCTGGTCGGGGCGGATGGCCGGGGCCGGGGGGGCGGCGCCGGAGGCGACCTGCTTCATGATTCCCGCTATTCTACGCCCATGAAACGCGCGCTCCACCTCCTGGCGCTCATGGCGCTCACCGCGCGGGCGCAGACGGTGGCCTCGAACAAGTGGGACCCGATGACGGTGCGGACCACGCGCACCATGGACGTCCGGCTGGAGGTGACGACGAGCGGCTCGGTCTCCGGCGTGCGCCTCGATTATGCGAACGGCGGCTTCATCCAATTGACGCAGGAGACGGTGGAGCGCTGGGTGGCGTGGATTCCCGCGGCCAAGGTCCTCGACGGCTACAAGGCCGACGACGTCAATCACAACTTCGTCGGGTACCTCCGCCTCCTCAATTACTCCGGCGACACGATCACCACGCTGAACGAGATCATCGAGGTGCTCGACGACCGCGTCCCGTATGTGGCGATCCGAACGCTCAGTCCCAATGCCCGCGCCACGCCGCGCATTCTCAACCTCTATCGCCCGCTGATCGACCTCAATCAGGTGCAGCAGGCGGCGCAGCAGTTCTACTTCTACTATCAGGACGACTTCGATTTTCTGCTGATCGTCTTCGTCGAGCCGTCATACCCGCAGAACCGCTATCACTTCGCCGTGCGCAATGACGCCGACGGCACCGGGCAGAACAAGTTCAATCAGGCACCGCTCTACGGCAGCGCGGGGAAGCTGCTGGGCATCACGGTGTATCCGCTCGATTTCTTCTTCGACGCGGGCGAGACGGCCTTCTCGCACGAGCTCGGGCACCAGTGGATTCTCTACTTGAAGAATCCGTCGCTGCTGCCGGGGCCGCACTGGCCGCCGTCGACGATGGCGCGCGGCATCATGGGCTTCAACATTCCGGGATCGAACGTGGGCGGCGAGCTCCCGTGGGAGATTGTGCCGGTGACGGCGACCACAGCGCGGACGAACGCCTCGACGACCACGCAGGAATTCAGCGACTTCGATCTCTACCTGATGGGATTCCTGGCGCCGTCGCAGGTGGCGCCGGGCATCATCGTGCAGGGGACGCCATGCGCCGGCTGCGTGCTCCCCAGCTCGGCCATCACCATCAATGACGTCATCGCCGTCAATGGTCCGCGCAAGCCCGATTGGCTCACGTCGCAGAAGTTCTTCCGCGTGGCCACGGTGGTGATCTCGCGCGACCGCCTGCTGACCGACGATGAGATGGAGCTGCTCGATTACTTCGCCGCGCGCGGCGAGGCCGATGCGCCGCTGCCCTACACTTCGGGGCTGGCGCGCGGGACGACCAAGCCGTTCAGCGTGGCCACGCGCGGCATCGGGCACGTCGACTTCCGGCTCGATCTCACTCCGCGCCGGCGCGCGTTGAAGTCCCACTGAGCCACCACTCCACCGCCTCCTGCGCCACCTCCGGCGGCACGGTGTGCGGACCGTCGAACTCGCGGTAGCGGACCTCGAATCCGACGCCGCGCAGCGCGGGGACGAGCGCGCGGCTGGCGCGGTCGATGGGCAGGATCTCGTCCTCGGTGCCGTGCGAGAGGAAGAAGCGCGGCCTCCCCTGCCTCGACGGCGCGTTCATGAAGCCGGGCGAGAAGGCCATGACGTGCTTGAAGAGATCGCCGTTGGCGACGCCGAGGCTGAGCGCGTAGGAGGCGCCGTCGGAGAAGCCGGCGATGGCGACGTGCGCGGCGTCGACGGGGCAACGCGAGAAGACGTCGCGCAGCGCGCGGTCGATGAAGGCGACGTCGGGGCCGATGTCGCCGCTCAGGACATCCCACGTTCCGCCCCGCGAGTCGGGCGCCAGGACGATGAAGCTGTAGCGGTCGGCGAGATCGTGCATGCGTCGCTCGATGCGCTCGCCGCTGCCGTGCGCGCCGTGCAGCAGAAGCATGAGCGGATAGGCGGGACGCTTCCGCGCCGGCACGTAGAGCACGCCGTCGCGCGCCGCACCGAGGTGGAGCGTCGATCGGCCGGGAGCGAGCGTGGAGGCCGTCGCGCTTGGGCGCGCGGTGAGACGTCCTGGCGAGATCGCGGAGGTGTCGCCGCACGCGACCAGGATGATCAAGGCGAGGGCGGTGAAACGCATCGGGCAACGCTACCATTCGCGCCATGCGTCCACTCGAGCCGATCGACACTCGTAACCTTTTCGCTCCATTGCACGAGGAACTGATCGCGCTGCTGCGCGCGCTCAGCGCCGACGACTGGAATAAGCCGACGATCGCGCGCGCGTGGCGCGTGCGCGACGTCGCCGCGCACCTGCTCGACACGCAGCTCCGGCGGCTGTCGGGGCAACGCGACGGGCACTCGCTGCCGCTCGGCCGGCCGCTGATCGACTTCCTGAACGATCTGAACGCCACGTGGGTGGCGGCGGCGCGGCGGCTCAGCCCGCGCGTGATCGTCGATCTGCTCGAGATGAGCGGCCCCGCGGTGGCCACGCTCATGGAGAGCCTGCCGCTGCACGAGCGGGCCAGGATCGCCGTGGCATGGGCCGGCGAGCGGGAGTCGGAGAACTGGTTCGACATCGGCCGGGAGTACACCGAGTGGTGGCACCACCAGATGCAGATCCGCGACGCGGTCGGCGCGCCGCTGCTGCTCGAACAGAAGTGGCTCGAGCCGCTGCTGGAGCTCTCGGTGCGCGCGATCCGAACGTCCGCCGCCACGCTCTTCAAGGTCGATGGCTATGAGTTTTCGATTGTCGGCGGCGAGTTTTTCCGCGGCGCGACGCCGGCGCCCGCGGTCACGGTGAGCACCGACGCCGACACCGCGTGGCGGATGCTCTACCACGCGCTGACGCGCGAGGAGATCCTGGCTCGGGTGACCATCAGCGGCGACGCGGTGCTGGCGGAGCCACTGCTCCGCGCGCGGTCGGTGATGGTGTGAGGCGGGCGGCGGCGCGCCGCCCGCCCACACCGATCCTTCGCTACGCTCAGGATGACATCTACCAAAGCACCCGCACCGCGAGCTGCACTTGTCGCGGGTCGCCCAGGCCGCTCTGCACGGTGCCGTCGAAGTTGAAGATGAGGTTCGTCACCTCGGGGCGCTTGAGATTCTTGCTGTTGAAGAGGTTGAAGACGTCGACGGCCGGCTCGACGACGACGCCGCCGGCCCTGAACTGCTTCGACAGCCGCGCATCGAGCGAAGAGAACTGATTGTCCTTGCGCCCGAGGTTGCGGCGGGTGACCGAGCCGTCGGGGTTGATGCGGTCTTGCGGCGTGTTGGCGTCGGCGCCGGTGGCAGTGATCGACTTCGGCTGCGCGGAGCGGTACGAGTAGCGAATGTTGAGGTCGAGCCCGTACGGCGCGTTCCACAGCATCCAGGAGTTCACGCGGTGGCGCTGGTCGCGGTCGGAGTAGCCATACTCGGCGGCGAGATCGGTGACCTTGGCGTAGCGGAAAGTGAACGGATCGCGCTCGTTGTCGTCGTCCGATTTGTCCTTCGAATAGGTGTAGTAGACCTGGAACTGCAAGTTGTTCGACGGCCGCTTGGTGAGGCCAAGGGTCACGCCGTTGTAGAGGCTGCGCGCGCTCGACTCGACTACCGTCAGCGTGTTGATGCCGTTCGCGCCGCCGGGGGCGAGGCCGACGCCCCAGGGAGATCCGAGGAGCGGATCGTTGCGGTTGATGAAGCGGGTGATGTGCTCGCCCTTCGCGTAGTTGTACTTCACCAGGAAGGCGTAGTCCTTGATCACCTCCTGCTCCCACGACGCGCTGGCCGACTTGGTGCGCGGGTTCTTGAAGTGGCGGTCGAAGACGAAGACGTCCGGGAGGAACGGATCGCCGATCTGCGACTGCGGGATGAGGTTGGGATACGCGGGAACGGGGCCCAGGATGCCGGTCAGCGCGCTGTTGCGGAAGAGCGTCTGGCCGCGGCTGCCGTTGGTGGAGCGCGAGGAGGCGAGCGACAGGCCGGGCACGCGTCCGTAGAAGATGCCAGCGTTCGCGCGCAGCACGCTCTTCCCGTCACCGTTCGGGTTCCAGGAGAAGCCGAGGCGCGGCTGCCACATCGCGTAATCGGAGGGGATCTTGCCGTTCGACGGGAACTGCTGCCCCTTCACGGTCTTGCCGATGAACGGCGCGAAGAAGACCTTGTCGGGAGGGGTGATGGGATCGGGCTCGATCTCCGCTTCCCAGCGCAATCCGTACTGCACGTTGAGGTTCGGCGAGGCCTGCCAACTGTCCTGAACGAAGACGGCGGGCTCGGTCTGCGGAATGCTCTGCGTGCCGGCCTGCTCGACGGTGAGGCCGCCGACGCCCGCCTGCTGCAGGTAGAGCAGCACCGGTCCGGTGATGCTCGTCCCGGCGGGGCAGACGCCGGTCTGCGACGAGGAGCCGTTCGAGCACTCCACGTATTTCGGATTGGCGACGTAGTTCAGGAAGCCGTCGGTGGAGTCGAAGATGTAGCGGCCGTTGGCGAAGCCGATGAAGGTCTGCACGGAGTTGACGCGGTTGTACTCCACGCCCGCTTTGTACGAGTGCGCGCCATGGAGGAAGGAGACGTTGTTGTTGAACTGCATGCGCGTGTCGTAGTACTTGACGGGGATGAAGAACGGCTCGCCGAAGCGGTAGCCTTTGGCGAAGTCAAATGCGGTGTCGGGCAGCGGACGGCTCTGGCCGGTGATGTTCGGCCCGTTGTACGGGCGGGGGCGGTTCTCGCGCGCGAACTGGAAGCGGAACTCGTTGAGCAGCGAGTTGCTCAGCGTGCTAACCAGCGATCCGGTGCCGGCGTGCGAGGAGTCCCTCTCCACGGCGTTCGCGCTGACGCCCCACGAGTCGACGTCGAAGGTGCCGTTCTTCTGCTCGGACCAGGTGTAGTTGTAGCGGAGGGTAGCCAGATTGTGATTGGAGATGGCCCAATCGGTCTTGAGCAGCAGCACGCGCGCGTCGTTGGTGCGCTTGATCGCCCCGTTCTCGCTCGGGCTGCCGAGCTTGGCGAAGGCGTCCACCACGCGCTGCTCGATGCGCGTCGGGTCGGTCTGCTTCTTGGAGTCGGCCTTCTGGATGTCGAGCGCGCCAAAGTAGAAGACCTTGTCGTGCAAGAACGGTCCGCCGACGGTGAAACCGACCTGATTCTGGTTCGAGTTGAACTTCGGAGCAGTGGTGCCGTCCGGCTTCTTCGGGTTCGAGGAGAGCGAGTTGGGCTTGCTCACGAAGTGCGCAGTCCCCTTGACTTCGTTGGTGCCCGACTTGGTGATGACGTTGACGAAGCCCGACTGCGAGCGGCCGAACTCGGCGTTCGCGCCGTCCGCCACCACCACCATCTCTTTCACCGCGTCGAGGTTGAAGGTGAAAGCGGGGCGCTGGCCGCCGCGCTGCTCGCCGAAGAACGGATTGTTGAAGTCCGCGCCGTCGACGGAGATGTTGTTCTCGATGCCTTTCTGGCCGTTGATGGAGAGCTCGTCGCCGTCCGGCCCCTGCACGACGGTAACGCCGGGCGTGAGCTTGGTCAGCTCCAGGAAATTGCGCCCATTGTTCGGCAGACCGGATACCGACTTGTCGTCGATGCGCGTGGCCCCTTCGGTGCGCGCTGTCTCGATCAGCGGCGCCGCGGCGGTGACCACGATCTCCTCGGAGACCGCCGCCTGTTTGAGCTTGAAGGAGAGGGTGAGGGTCTGGCCGACCGCGAGGTCGAGCCCCTTCTGTACCTGCTTGGCGAATCCTTCCAGCGACGCCGTGACCTCGTACGGGCCGAGGGGGAGCAGCACCGCGCGGAAACGTCCGGCGGAATCGGTGATCGCCGTGACTTCGTAGTTCGTCGCCGTGTTGTGCACGGTAACCGTTACGCCGGGTAGAGCAGCGCCGGTGGCATCGGTAACCGTCCCTTCGATGACGCCGGTGGTGGCTTGAGACTGGGCCAAAAGCGACAGGGGAAGGAGGAGAAGGAGCAAGGCGAGAGATAAGCGACGCATGAAGCCCTCCGTGAAGCCGTTTCGTTTTGGACTCCGGTCAAGATATCACTCCGTATAATCGCCCGCCATGTTGAACCGCTGGACCGACACACCCGCCGGCGAACTCGATCAGCTTGTCTATCAATCGCGTCTGGTGGGGATGGAAGAGGCACTCGTTCTCTGGGGCGGCGGGAACAACAGCGTAAAGACGCGCGCCACCGATCTCCTCGGATGTCCCATCGACGTCATGTACATCAAGAGCAGTGGCAGCGACATGAAGTCGATCGTCCCGAAGCAGATCCCTGCCGTTCGACTCGACTCCATCAACCCGCTTCCACGCCGGCCCGCGGAGATGATCG
>JACXTT010007609.1_pt1 | contig 15227 bp, 10 predicted proteins | sample 9270951 | NCBI WGS metagenome assembly JACXTT01 (sample SAMN15532306, study PRJNA645909) | rock metagenome | isolation source: weathered quartz diorite | place: Puerto Rico | collected 2017-06-21 | reverse complement strand
CCAGGGTCTTGGGGGCCAGTGGCACATCACGAGCTGGGTGGACAAGCGCGACGGATCCGGAGCGAGAACCTGGGGTTATCTACGTCGCGTCTATCGGGTGGGGTTCTGAAGAAGTACGTGAGAGCACCGGAACCAAGGGAGCCCCCCGGGTGTTGATTCTGGGGCGGTTTTCAGGTATTCTCTTGTCAGCGCCGACGAACGTGAGGATCCAGCGATTCTGCCCGCAAGCCGCAAAGCACTCCCGCCCAAACCCGTAAACCGGGTTCCGAAACGGCTCCTCGCGGGTTTCTGGCTCCTGATCGCGGTAGGGCTGCCTGCAGGGTGCATTTTCAGCCCCCACATGGATCATAGTGGCGGTGGCGGGCCGCCCCCGCCGCCGAAGTATCCTCTTCTGATCGACCCCTACAGCGTGATGCATGCATACCAGCTTGCCTACCAGGCTCGCGACAGCGTCGAGATGAAGCTCCTGTATGACAATCAATACGTGGGCACCTCGACAGACCAATCCAGTCCTGGCGGCCCCGTAACATCCACATTCAGCAAGGCTGACGAGGTCAGCAGCGTCGGGGCGATGGCCAAGAAGATCACAATTACGAGTGTCAGCCTGGGGGTCCCCTCGGTATTGACTCGACTGCGAGATGATGCGGACCCACCGGGATGGGCTCTGATCCAGTTTCCTGTGGGTCTGGTGACTTTGAAGGTCGACGACGGACAAACCACGCATGTGATCATCCCTGACAAGGAATCCTTCGAGTTCCGGTTTGCCCCGATGGCACCTGACTCGACTTCGCCCACGGATACGACGTGGAAGATCATCCGCTGGAGAGAAACGATTCAACTAGGCGGCTGACCGGTAAGCCGGGCCTCGGCCGCTTTCCTTGACTCTCCGCATCCCCGCGCCTAGAATCCGGATGGCGGTGCTCGCAAATCCCATCCCCCACATCGGCTGAACGCCCTTGGCTCGTAAGAGGCGCATCTCCCAGCGCAAAAGCCGGCGCGGGTCCCCGCGCGGTCTCCTGATCGGGATCGCCGTGCTGCTCACCGGTGTCGCCGTGCTCCTCGTCAAGAGCAAGAGCCCGATCACGACGCGCCCCACGCCCCCTCCGAAGACCCAGCAGGCTCCACCTCCGCCCAGGCCACGCTTCTCGCTCGATTCCGACTGGGACCGCGTCCGCGTCAGCCTCGAATCGGTCTATATCCGAACCCTGCGCGCGGGAGACCGCGCGGCGCTCCTCCGGCTCACCAGCCGCACGCTGCGTGATGCGCTGGAGGAGATCGGCATCGACAAGACCCGGATCGAAGAGCACGTGGCACCAACGTCCACGGCGTCAGGCCCCGCGCCGAGGCGCGCCACGGCGCCGACGCATCAGGCCGTGAACGCAGCCGTCTCGTCCGCATCGGATCAGGCGCCGATCCAGTGGCACATCGAGGTTCCGCGGCGGGCGTCGCTCTACCGCATCAACGACGCGCTGACCCAGGCGATCCTCATCCTCGGGGGAAACGTGATCCGCGGCGTCGAGCGCCCCGCGCCCGTCTCGGGTGTTCTCCTCGACCTCAAGCTGGGCTACGGGAATCGCGTCACGCACGCGATCACGGTCGAGCCGAGCGAGGCGGTGGCCGATCCTGGAGCGCAGATCACGTTCGTGGTCACCGATCTCGATCGAACCTCCATGAAGCTCTACCGAGCCTTTCTCCGAAGCCCCGTGCTCTTCTCGCTGGCCCTTCGTCCCGACAGGCCCGAGGCGACGCGCATGGCAAAGGAAGTGCGGCAGGAGAACCACGAGGTGCTTCTCCACCTGCCCATGGAGCCAAAGGGGTATCCCCGCGTGGATCCTGGAAAGGACGCGATCCTTCTCGATCTCTCCCGGATCGAGATCGAGGACCGGATCGCGCGCTGCCTCTCCGCGATCGGTCCGGTACAGGCGGTCGTGAGCCGCCTCGGGAGCGCCGCGCTGAACGATCCCGACGTCATGCGGGCGGTCCTGGAGGAGTTGAAGCGGCGCGATCTTCCGTTCATCGACTCGCATCCTTCCGGACCGAGCATGGTCGAGGAGATCGGCGAGGAAACGGGGGCGCGGACGCTCACGGTGGGGGCTTCCCTGGACGACGACAAGGGAACCGCCGCCTCGGTGCGCGCGAAGATCAAGGAGATCGCGGCCACCGCGGTGCAGCGCGGCACGCTCGTCGTGATGGTCCGTCCCAGCGCCCTCGTCCTCGACATGCTGGAATCCGAGCTCCCGAGAATCAAGGCACTGGGGATCGAGGTGGTTCCGATCTCGCGCGTGGCGCTGTGAGCCGCCCCGAACGCGCCCGGACCGAGCTCAGCGTCAACGTCGACCACGTCGCGACCGTCCGCCAGGCCCGCGGCGGGAAGGAGCCGGATCCGATCGAGGCCGCGATCCTGGCGCTCGACGCGGGCGCGTCGGGGATCACGGTCCATCTCCGCGAAGACCGCCGCCACATCCAGGACGAAGACGTGACGCGTCTGCGCGCGCTCCGGCGAGGCGTGATGAATCTCGAGATGGGGCTGACGGACGAGATGCTGGGCATCGCGCTCCGCGTGAAGCCGGAACGCGCCACCCTGGTTCCCGAGAAGCGCCAGGAGCTGACGACCGAGGGGGGTCTGGATCTCGGGCGCCACGCCGGGCGGATCCGCGACGGTTGCGCGCGCCTTCAAGCCGCGGGAATCGAGGTGAGCCTCTTCCTCGATCCCGGCCTCGATACGATCCGCGCGGCTGCCGACACGGGCGCCACGATCGTGGAGATCCACACCGGAGCCTACGCGAACGCGGAGGGGAGCGCGTCACGCCGGCTGGAGCTTCAGCGCATCCAGGCCGCGGCGCTCGAGCTCACGAAGCTCGGAATCGCCCCACACGCGGGTCATGGGCTCAACGTGGAGAACGTCCGCCTGCTCCTCGAAATTCATCCCTTCGCCGAGCTGGCCATCGGCCACTCGATCATCTCCAGGGCGCTCTTCGTCGGGATGCGCGCCGCCGTGCGCGAAATGATCGGCGCCCTTTCCGTGAAGCAGGCGCAAGAAAGAGGAAGCCCCAAGAAGAACAAGAAGAAGGTAGAAGAACGTCGGCGATTCTGAACCGCAGTGTAACGACGATTTCAGTCCTTCGAGACATCACCGACACATCCCCTCGATAGAATCCCGACCGTCAATTCAACGCACCACGCCTCAACGCACCGTCGCCCTGCAAACCGGAGGTGCACCCGATGCTCCGAGGATTATTCCTGGCGTCCGTGATCGCAGTCTCGCTCCTCGGCTTTCCGTTCCTCGGCAACGCGCAGTACATGTATCTGGACACAAACGGCGACGGCGTGAACACCGCCGCCGATCAGCTCACTCCCACGACGACCTCGCTCGGCGTCTGGCTCGACACGAATCATGACCGCAACGGCTCCCTCCAGTCCTGCAATTCGCACAACGGCGGAATCGTGTCGGCCGCGCCGATCGACCTGTTCAGCTACACGATCGTGCTTCGGTCCGCCGGTGGAACCGTCTCATGGGGCAGCTTTACACCGGCGGACCCGGCCTACACCGTCCTCGGCACGGATCAGGCCGACGCACATGACACGGAATTCGTGCGGTCCCTTCCCGCCGGATCCGTCACCCCGCCGGGACTCGTGAAGCTGGGGACGATTCCGGTGACGGTGGTCTCCGGAGCGCCCCACGTTTTCTTCGGCACCTCCACGCCGCTGGATCCCTTTGGATTCGGAACGGGTTTCGGGACTACCTGTGCAGGAAACCTCTATCCGAACACGTACGTTCTCGCAGCACCGGGAACTCTCGGCGGCGACTGGTTCGACACCGATGGCGCGGCCGCTCCACCGACGCTGAACAACCTGCCCGTGCTCACCGCGCCCTCCTCGGCCAGTGCCGCCGCCGGGAGCCCCTTCTCCATCAGCGCGACCGCGACGGACGCGGACGCCGCGGACGTCCTTACCATTACCGAGTCGGGCGCGCCCGCCAGCCTCACGCTCTCCTCTTCGCCGGGCCCGTCGCCTGTGAGCGCCGCCCTGAGCGGGAGGCCGACCTTCCAGGAGGCGGTCGGTAGCCCCTACTCGGTGGTGTGGGCGGTCAATGACGGCGCCGGTGGAAACGGGTCCGCGACAACGATCCTCACCGTGACCCGGACCGACACGCCTCCCTCGATCGCGGCGCCGGATACCGCGTTCTTCGCGGAGACGATCGCCACCGATTTCGGCGTCGCCATCTCGGACGCGGAAGGAGATCCGATTACGTCGGTCACGGCGGCTCCTCTTCCCTCGGGTGCATCGTTCACGCTGAGCGCCTTCAATGCGGCGGGTGATTTCGCGTGGACTCCCGCGGCCGGACAGGCGGGGAGCTACCCCGTCACCTTCACCGCTCAGTCGGGGTCGCCTCCTCTCAGCTCCTCGAAGACGACGATCGTCCACGTGGGGCCGCCCGACCATCGTCCCGTCGTCACCGCTTCCCCTTCGACGATCACGATCAACGAAGGGCAGCACGCGCACTCGGACGTGTCGGCTTCCGATCCGGACGGCGACCCGTTGACGAGCTTGACGTGCAAGGGGACCCAGAACACGGGTCTACCCCAGGGGGTGATCTTCACGACCAACGCGACTTTCACGTCCGGGGTTTTCGATTGGACCCCGAGCTTCACCCAGGACGGGACCTATCACTTCGATCTCGAGGCGACGTCCTTCGGCAGCCTCGGCGAGCAGATCAGCGTTGCCAAGGTGCTCGTCGTGAAAGTTCTCAACCTCAACCGGCCACCCGCGCTGAGCGCACCTCCCACAGCGAGCGTCGACGAGGGCGCCAATCTCAACTACCCGGTCACGGCAACCGACCCAGACGGCGACCACGTCACCCTGACCGCGGGCTCGCTTCCGCTCGGCGCGGTTTTCTCCGATCACGGCAACAACACGGGGACGTTCGATTGGACTCCGGGTTTCAGCCAGGCCGGCCCCTATACCGTCACCGTCGCTGGTAACGACGGGCACGGTGGTGTCGCGACGGCTGCCACCGCCATCACCGTCTCGAACGTCAATCGCGCTCCGGTCTCCAGCCCGGGCGGACCTTACTCGGGTCTGACGAACGTCCCCGTGGCTTTCGATGGCACCGCATCCTCCGACCCTGACGGGGACGCGCTCAGCTACTCCTGGAACTTCGGCGACGGCATGACCGGGTCGGGCGCGACCTCCAGCCATGTCTATACCGCCGGCGGGACCTTCACGGTCACGCTCACCGTGACCGATGCGGGGACGCCTCCGCTCTCCAACAGCGCTTCGACGACAGCGGCGATCACCCTGGTCCTGCCGGCGCGGATCTTCCCGTCCAGCACCAACACGATCAAGCTGAACTCGGGGAAACCGTCCTGGTGCGCCCAGGTCGAGCCGATCTCCGGCAACTTCTCGCTCTCGGACCTGAGGCTCAGCACTCTGGCGATGAAGTACAACGGCTCCCAGATTCCAGCCACGAGCACGAAGAGCTCCTTGCAGCTGGACAAGGACGCGAACGGAGTCGCCGATCTGAGCGCCTGCTTCTCGAGGGTCAATCTCCGCACGCTTTTCGCGGGGCTCCCGAGCGGGAAGACCCACGTCACCATCACGATCGAATGCCAGCTCGTGTCGGGGGGCAGGATCGATGGATCCCTGGGCGTCGACGTTCAGACATCGGACGGCAGCGGCGCCGTCACCGCTTCCGTCTCGCCCAACCCCTTGAACCCCGAGGCGACGCTCACCTTCGTGACCACCCGGCCGGGTGCGGCGCGGGTCGTTCTCTACGACCTGAGCGGACGAGTCGTGCGGACGCTCCTCCACGAGTCGTTGCTATCGGCCGGCTACCACGATCTCACCATCGACGGACGTACCGACCACGGGGAGCGGCTTTCGTCGGGTGTGTACTTCTATCAGGTCCGAACGGCCGACGGCGACGTGAACGGCCGCGTGACCATCTTGAAGTGAGCGAAGAGCGCGTGAGCCACTTGAGCCGAAACTTCACTGCGATGCGAAAGGAGAGACCGTCGATGTATCGAATCCTCCGGGCTGCGCTGGTCCTTGCGCTGCCGCTTGCGGTCGTGCCCACCCTGCTTTTCGCCAATACCCGCTCCGAGCGGATCGTGTTCGATGGAAACATCCTCTGGAACAATGCCCAGACCGCCGGCACGCCCCTGCCCTGGGACAACACGGCGGGCCCGTGCACGACGAGCACGGCCATGACGTTCACAACGAAGGACATGGGCACGGTCTTCATGACCCACAATCGTACGGACCTGGATCCCAAGCTCGTCGATCCGTACGACGTCGCGTCGCCCCGCTGGGACGTGCAGCAGACGAGCCCGGCGCTCTCGAAGTACGTAGGGGACGCCGACGTCATGGCCGTCCCGGATCCCTGGTTCGACCAGACCGACTACGTCGGCGCGGTGCCGTACCGGTCCCAGGACCCCAACTCGGACTGGACCACCGGCTGGACCTACTACAACGTGACCGGCGCGGGCCGCACGGACATCAACTACTCGAAGCCGGTCGTGATCCTCGAGGGACAGTACTTCACCTCGATGACCCTCACGAACACCAACAATTATCTCCTGCGCGGCCGAGTGGGGTTCGCCAAGGGCACGGTCCTCACCATCCAGCCCGGAACGTACCTCTTCGGTGAGAAGGCCACGGTGGGCTATCTCGTCATCGAGCGAGGAGCGCAGTGCATGGCGATCGGAACGAAGGCGCAGCCGATCGTCATCACGAGCGACCAGACACCCGGATCCATGGCGCCCGGAGACAACGGGGGAATCGTGATCCACGGCCAGGCCAACGCGAACTGCGCCGACTTCACAGCCGCGGTTCCCGAGTCGTGCGTCAGTGAAGGCGCCGCCGGATTCTACGGCGGGCTGGCCGGCGCTCCCGGCTTCGACGACAACGACAACAGCGGAAGCTTCAAGTACATGCGCATCGAATACGCGGGCAAGGAGATCTCGCCGGACAACGAGCTCAACTCCTGGACCATGAACGCACTCGGGCGCGGCACCTCCATGGAGTATCTCGAGGCTTTCTACGGGGTGGACGACGCCTTCGAATGGTTCGGGGGCACCAATCGCATGAAGCATCTCGTCGCCGTGGGAGGGAATGACGACAACTTCGACTGGCAGCTCGGCTTCACGGGCTACTTGCAATACGGCGTCTGCATGCAGCTTCCGGGGCGAGGAGACAAGGGGATCGAGGCGGACAACAGCGAATTCAATTTCACCGCCGTGCCTTACTCCAATCCCGTCATGTGCAATCTCACGCTCGTCGGGACGAATCCTCCGACCGGCGGCCTCGGCACCACGAACATCGGCGTGCAGTTGAGGCGCGGCTCCGCCGGCTCGGTCATCAATTCGATCGTTCTCGGCTTCCGCGGGCCCGGCTACCAGCTTCTCGACAACGAGACTTTTGCCAACTGCCCCGGCCCCGAGCCGGCGGTGTTCCACACGCCGACCATCACCGCGGTGGAGGGTTCGCAGAGCCGCCCCGCCACGCTCACGCTGGCCGCGAGCCCGAATCCCACATCCCGGGGGACGATTCTCGAATTCGGACTTCCGGGCGACCGGCACGACGTGCGGGTGCAGATCTTCGACGTGAGCGGCAGGCTCGTGCAGGATCTGGCCCGCGGTCCCATGAACGGAGGAATGCACACGCTACGATGGGAACCCAAGAACGCGCCCACGGGAACATACTTCTTCCGACTGACGACGGAGGACGGGCAGACCGTCAACCGCAAGCTTGTGCTCGTCCGCTGAGGCGATGCGCACCGCCGCAGTCGTCCGCCTCGCGATCTGCCTCACGCTGGCGCCGTCAGTGGTACGCGGCCAGACGGTCCAGGGTGGGGCAGCCGCGGGCAAAGCGGTGATCATGGGAGAGGTTCTGGATCAGGAGGACCGCCAGCCGCTCTCGAACGCGCGCGTGGGAATCTACCGCATCTCCTCGACCGATTCGGCATGGGCCACCGTGGCGGGAGCGCTGAGCGGTCCGGATGGAGGATTCCGGTTCGAGGTCCCCCCCGGGACCTATCGGGTCATCTTCTCCTACCAGACCTACACGACCAACGTCATGGATGACGTCATGGTGGCGCTGGGGGAGACGCGCGAGATCGTCGCGACACTCACTCCGAAGCCGCTCCAGATCAAAGGGGTGGAAGTCAAGGGGACCGAAGCCCGCGGCAGCGAGGCCGCGAGCCTGAGCAAGCAGAAGAAGGCGGCGTTCGTCAGCGATGCGATCACCTCGGAGCAGATCGCGAAATCGACCGATTCGAATGCGGCCGAGGCGCTTCAGCGAGTCACAGGCCTCTCCGTGGTGGAAGGCAAGTACGTGTTCGTGCGCGGTCTGGGGGAGCGCTACAGCTCAACCCAGGTGAACGGCGCCACCATCGGGACGCCGGAGCCGAACAAGCGCGTCGTGCCCCTGGACATCTTCCCTTCCGGAGCGCTGGACAACGTCGTGATCCAGAAGAGCTACACGCCGGACCAGGAAGCCGAGTTCGGCGGCGGAGTGGTCCAGCTCAACACCAGGGATTTCGCCGACGCGCGAACCTTCACCCAGTCCTTGAGCTTCGGTGGGACGGGAAACGGCTTCCGGCGCGGCTTCATGACGTATCCGGGGGGGAGCTTCGACTTCCTGGGATTCGACGACGGGACGCGGGATCTGCCCGGACTCGTCCGGCAGCTGGCCGGAAACCGGCGGATCACGCAGAAGTCCGCGTTCAGCAACGATGGGCTCAGCGCGGACCAGATCCAGGCGATCGGCCGCTCCTTCGACAAGGTTTGGTCGCCTCGCTCGAAGAACGCCCCCCCGAACTATTCCTACGCGGCCAGCTACTCCCGCCCGATGAAGCTGCTCGGACTCGAGTCGGGCGTTCTCGCGTCCTTCTCGCTAAGCAACAGCTTCAAGAACGAGGACGCCTTCCAGAACGCCTACGCGGGATCTCGGACGTCACTCACTCCTCTCTACGAGTACCAGGTGCACAAGTCCGATGCCTCGGTGCTCGGCGGTGCTCTGGGGAACCTGAGTGTGCGGTTCGGCTCTCACCACCGAGCCCATCTTCGCACGCTGTACACGCGGAGCGCCGACGACGAGGCCCGTGTCTCGGTAGGACCGAACTACAACTACGGCAGCCCGGGCTTTCGAGTGACGAAACTCGGCTACATCCAGAGGGGTCTGCTCTCGAATGTGCTGAGCTCCGACCACACCTTCCCCTCGCTCGGGAATCTCCTTCTGGAATGGAGCTTCGGTTACTCCGAAGCCGTCCGGAACGAGCCAAGCCGGCGCGAGAACACGTACGAGCTCAACGGGAATGGGGTGTACGCGCTCTCGCAGCGCAACCAGTTCGGCCTGACGCGCATCTTCGGCGATATGAAGGAGCACGACCGCTCGCTCCGGACCAACCTCACGCTTCCGTTCCATGCCTGGAGCAAGCTGGAATCCAAGGCGCGCGCGGGAATCGCGTGGAGGCTCCGAAACCGGCGGTCGTCCTTCCGTCGTTTCGGATTCGGGCTCGCGGTCCAGGGCAACATCGACACGACGCTCCCACCCGAGGAGCTCCTCTCAGATGACAACATCGGCCCGCCGGGCAAGTTCGTGCTCAACGAGCTGACGCGCGAGAACGACAGCTACACGGCGCGCCAGGAGATCCGGAGCGTCTACACGATGCTCGACGTGCCGGCCCTCGGCAAGGCGCGCGTGGTGGCAGGCGCGCGCGTGGAGCATTCCGATCAGTTCGTCGAGGCCAAGAGCCCGTTCGTCACGAACGCGAAAGCCACGGACGTCGAGCTGAACAACTGGGCGCTCCTTCCGGCGCTGAACCTCTCGTACGCCGTCACCGAACGGATGAACGTGCGTTTCAGCGGCAGCGAGACGATCTCGCGCCCGGAGCTCCGGGAAATGAGCCCGTTCGACATGTACGATTACGAGACCGGCTTCAGCGAAATGGGAAATCCCATGATCAACTCCACGCCGGTTCGGAACTACGACGTGCGCTGGGAGTTCTTCCCGGGGATCCGCGAGCTTCTGGCCCTGAGCGGCTTCCACAAGGACATCAAGCGTCCGATCGAGAGCTTCGTGCAGGGCTCGAGCGGCGGATACATCCTCTCACCAAGGAACGGAAAGGACGGCAGGCTCACGGGCGCCGAAGTCGAGGCCCGTCTCGGCGTCCCGACCCTCTGGAACGGCATCGGACATCTCCTCCCGCTCTCGAACGCACCCGGCCTGCTCGACCGGTGGGCCGTCAACGTGAACTACTCGCGAGTCCAGAGCAGCGTGCGCGTTCCGATCACCACCGATGCCGCCGGGAACCCCGTGCTCCGCGAGGGACCCTTGGGCGGCCAGTCCACCTACGCGCTCAACGTGGGGCTCTATTACGGGGACGGCACCTACACCGGATCGCTGCTCCTGAGCGCGTTCGGCCGCCGCCTCGCCCAGGTCGGAGCGGGGGAGTACCCGAGCAGCCTGCCGGACATCTACGAATATCCGATGAAGAGCCTCGATTTCACCCTGGGCCGGGATCTCGGCGGCGCCGTCCAGCTCAAGCTCTCCGCGGAGAACCTCCTCAACGCGGAGACGAAATTCGTGCAACTCGACAAGACGACGCGCGTCGGGCGGCCGGGGCGGGGCGTTTCCCTTGGCACGCAGTGGGAGCTATGATCCGCCCCGGGAAACGCGTCGCCCTTCTCCTCGTGCTTCTCGCTGTGGGCGCGCTCGCGTTCTGGGGAATCGATCAAACCCCCGGAGGCCCGAGCCGTCCCGAATCCGCCGCCGGCGCCCCGAGAAACCCGGAGGAACCTGCCGCGCTCGTCGCACCGAAAACCCAATCCCTCGCGCCCAAGACGGACGAAATGGACGTTGGAGCCCATGGGAGCAGCAACGGGTTGGAAGTCACGGGCGTTCAGGCGCGGCACATGGACCACCGGTCGCCGCTCGAATCGGCACCGGGCTACTACCCCCCCGCGGACCCGGAGTCGCTCTCCGTGGTCCGCGGGCGGCGCAACGCCGTTCCCGTCGACATGGAGCTTTCGGGCGGCGCTCCTTCGCTGGAGGCGCTGGCGCGTGGGCTTCTCGCCGGGATCGAGAAGCGCGACGAGCACGCGCTCCACGCGCTGCGGGTCACTCGCGAGGAGTTCTCCACCATCGTCTGGCCCGAGCTTCCCCAGAGCCGCCCCATCACGCACATTCCGATCTCTGAGGTGTGGGGCTTGGGACTCGCCCAGTCGCACGCGGGCGCGGGGCGGACGATCGGAGCTTACGGGGGGCGGCCCCTCACACTTCTGCGCGCGGACTACGGGCACGAGGAGCCGTTCCTCAACTACACCCTCCTTCGAGACGTAAGAATTCTGATACGAGATTCGCGGGACGGAGGCATGGTGGGGCTCCGCTTCATGCCGAGCGTGATTCAGCGCCATGGGCGTTACAAAGCCCTTATCTTCAAAGACTGAGCCGCCTTCCGGCCGCACCTTTACGCCCCCTTAACGGCCACGGCGCGTTACGCCGAAGTCAGTAACGCGTAACACGGCCGTTACTTCCCACGCATAGCGTCCGCTCCATCGCGATCACGTTCGATCGAGCAGGATGCGCAAAGGGCGCATGACCCACCCACCCAGGAGAGGAGAAGGAATGAACGTACGCGCAGCACTCGCGGTGGCCCTCGTGGTTACAGCGAGCGGCCTTCCATGGTCCGCATTCGCGGGGCAAAGCAACGATGGCATTCTTCGCGAGCTACAACCGCAGCTCGCCCAGACTGGCTTGTCGCAGGCCGGGCAGCCCAGCGCGCCGGCAGCCGCGGCCGATTCGGAAGGTGTCGCGGCAGAGCCGCCTCCGGTCCTCACTCCGCCCCCGTCGCCCGTCGTTCAGACGGAGCCCGATTACCCCCGCGGGCGGATCAGCGGCTACATGTTCGGTGACGCGTACTACAACGTGACCGGAGATCCGGCGCACCGCTACAGCGCCGCGGGCGCCGATTCCGATCAGGTGAACATCGACGGCGCAAAGAACATCGGTCGGGATCTGAACGGCGTGCAGCTACGCCGCGTCTATTTCCAGCTCGACAACGATCTCTCCTACAAGTTCTCGACCCGGTTCCGTCTCGAGGTGGACAGCAAGGAGCTGACGTCGGGGGGCAAACTCGGCGTCTTCGTGAAGAACGCCTATCTTCAGGCGAAGAACGTGCTGCCTCGGAACAGCTTTTTCTTCGGTGAGTTGACGACTCCGACGTTCGAGAACTCCGAGGCGTTCTGGCAATACCGTTCCATCGAGAAGACCATCGTCGATTTTCGCGGAGTCGCCCCCTCATCCGATCTCGGGATCGAGCTCAAGGGGTTCGCCGATGCGGACCACAAGCTGGGCTGGTCGGCGATGATCGGGAACGGCACGGGACAGAAGCCGGAGACGAACCGGTACAAGCGGTATTACCTGGCGATCCCCATCAATCCCATCCGGGACCTAAAGGTCGAGCCCTACGTGGACTACGAGCCCGGGTTCAACGGCGCGGATCGCGCTACATACAAGGTCTTCGCCGGATACGAATTCAAGAAACTCGCGATCGGCGCGGAGGCGGTCGACCAGGTTGTACACTCCAGAATCACGCCGAACTCGGAGCCACGGGGATTCTCGGGATTTGCCCGCGCCACTCCGACGCCCAAGGTGAGTGCCTACGCGCGGTTCGACCGGTGGATCCCGAACAAGCGGGCGGCGAACCGGGTGGAGTCGGACCTGATCATCGGAGGCCTGGACTGGCAGCCGTACAAGGACGTTCACGTGATGCCCAACATCGAGGCCGTTCAGTATCACGCCAAGGGGACGGGGGTCGTCCCGGCGCACAACGACGCGCAGGCCAGGCTCACGTTCTATTACCTGTTCAGCAAACCCTGATCCCAACCACCACCATACAGAAGGAGGAACTCTCTTGACGACCACATCCCAGAATCCGATCCGGCCGGCGCTCGCGCTCGGCCTCCTGCTCCTCGCGGGGATCGCACCCTTGGCGCTTGCCCCCGCGGCCCTCGCGCACCCCGGCGAGACGTCGCTGACCGGCGCGGGAGCCACGTTCCCCTATCCCCTCTACTCGAAGTGGTTCGACATGTACCACCAGCAGACGGGGATCGAGATCAACTACCAGCCCATCGGAAGCGGCGGCGGAATCCAGCAGATCAAGGCCGGCACCGTGGACTTCGGCGCAAGCGACGCGGCGCTCTCCGACGCGCGGCTCAAGGAGATGCCGCGCCGGGTCCTTCATTTCCCGACCGTGGGCGGCGCCGTGGCGCTGGCCTACAACCTTCCTTCGGTGCGCGAGCCGATCAAGCTTACGTCCGATATCGTGGTGGGCATCTACCTCGGGAAGGTCACGACCTGGAACGACAAGCGGATCGCGGCGGCCAATCCCGGCCTGGAGCTCCCGGGTACCGCGATTCTTCCGGTGCATCGCTCCGACGGCAGCGGCACCACGAACATCTTCACCACGTACCTCTCCGCCGTGAACGTGGAGTGGAAGGAAAGCGTGGGCGCCAACACGTCGGTGAGCTGGCCGGTGGGCATCGGCGGCAAAGGGAACGAGGGCGTTTCAGGCCTCGTTCGCCAGACGCAGGGCGCGATCGGCTACGTGGAGCTGGCCTATGCCAAGCAGAACAAGCTCCCCGTGGCGTCGCTCAAGAATCGCAGCGGGAAGTTCATCGAGCCTACGATCGCCTCGACCACGGCCGCGGCCGAAGGCGCCTCCGCGAACCTCGTGAAGGACGTGCGCTTTCCCATCGTGAACTCGCCCGCTCCCGACGCATATCCCATCTGCGGTCTCACGTTCCTTCTCGTCTATCAGGACCAGAAGGATCCGGCCAAGGCGCACGCGCTCGCGGGCTTCATCCAGTGGGCGATCCACGAAGGTCAGGCCGTCGCCCCCTCGCTCGACTACGCGCCTCTTCCGGACGCGGTCGTGAAGGTCGACGAGGGAAATCTCCGCAAGCTCACGCTCGCCGGGAAGCCGCTGCTCGCGGAACGGTGAGGACGGCACGACTCTCAGCGGACAGGGCCTACCGCGCCCTCCTTACGGGCGCGGCGACCCTGGTCTTCCTCGTCGCCGCGCTCATCGTCTACGAGACGTCGCGCGGCGCGGAGCTCTCGCTCCGAACCTTCGGCCTGAAATTCCTCTCCGGGACCGAGTGGAATCCCGTAGTCGAACGGTTCGGGGCGCTTCCCTATATCTACGGCACCCTGGTCTCGTCCGCCCTGGCGCTCCTCCTCGCCGTGCCGCTGGGTATCGGCACGGCGGTCTACCTGGCGGAGATCGCCCATCGCCGCGTGGGCGCCGTGGTCTCCTTCGTGATCGAGCTCCTCGCGGCGATCCCGAGCATCGTCTACGGCGTGTGGGGCTTCTTCGTTCTGGCGCCTTTCCTGCGCCATGTTCTCGAGCCCTGGCTCATCGCGCGTTTCGGATTCCTTCCGCTCTTTCGCGGCACTCCGTTCGGGATCGGAATGCTGAACGCGGGGATGGTGCTCGCGATCATGGTGGTGCCCACGATCGTCTCGATCTCGCGAGAGGTCCTGCTGGCGACCCCGCGATCCATCCGTGAGGCGGCGCTCGCACTAGGCGCGACGCCGGCCGAGTCGATCGGCGTGGCGCTGGGTGCGGCGCGGCCGGGGATTCTGGGGTCCGTCATCCTTGCGCTCGGACGGGCGCTGGGCGAGACCATGGCGGTCACGATGGTGATCGGAAACACGAACCACATCTCCGCCTCGATCCTCGATCCTGGAGCGACGATGGCGAGCATCATCGCGAACGAGTTCACGGAGGCGACCAGCCCTCTCTACATCTCCGCACTCATCGAGATCGCGCTTCTCCTCTTCGCGATCACGATCGTGGTGAACGCATTCGCCAGGCTCCTCGTGCTCTGGGCGACCGGAGGGCGTCGCGTGGTGACGGTGGCATGAAGGCCTCCCTCGCGACGCCGGAACGGCCGGTCGGAACCGAGCGGGCGCTGGCCGAGCGCCACATCAATCGGCGCGCGGTCTGGAACCGCATCGTGATCGCGGCGTGCTACCTGGCCGGCGCGATCGTCGTGCTCCCGCTCGCCCTCATCATGTGGCACCTTCTCGAGAAGGGCTTGCCCGAGCTGAGGCTTTCCTTTTTCACGGAGCTGCCGAAACCCGTCGGCGAGGCGGGGGGAGGCATGGCGAACGCCATCGTGGGCACTCTGATCCTCATCGGCCTCGGGGCGCTGATCGCT
>JACXTT010007608.1_pt1 | contig 15227 bp, 13 predicted proteins | sample 9270951 | NCBI WGS metagenome assembly JACXTT01 (sample SAMN15532306, study PRJNA645909) | rock metagenome | isolation source: weathered quartz diorite | place: Puerto Rico | collected 2017-06-21 | reverse complement strand
TGGATTCCGGGTCGACGCCATCGACTACGCGATGCACGATCCGCAGTTGACCGACAACCCGCCATCGCCCGCCGCCACCGGGAGGACGCGCAGCCGCCCGCTGGATTTCCAGCAGCCGCACCACAACAAGTCGCACCCGGACATCGTGCGCTTCATCGAGAGAGTGCGCTCGCTCACCGACCGCTTCGGCGAGCGCTTCACCGTAGCCGAAATCGGCGGCGAGGATAGCGAGTCCGTCATGAAGTCGTTCACCTCCGGCGCGCACCGCTTTCACACGGCCTACGGCTTCAACTTCCTCTATGCGGACAGGCTCTCGCCGCAGCTGGTGCGCGCGGCGACCGAGGCCTGGCCCGCGGACGGCAGCACCGGATGGCCGAGCTGGGCGTTCTCGAATCACGATGCGCCGCGGGCGGTCTCGCGCTGGGCCGCGCCCGCGGACCGCAGGGCCAGCGCGCGCGCGGTGATGCTGCTGCTCGTCACCCTGCGGGGCAACATCTTTCTCTACCAGGGAGAGGAGCTCGGCCTGCCACAGGCGCAGCTGGCCTTCGCCGACCTCAAGGACCCGGAAGCGATCGCCAACTGGCCGCTGATCCTCGGGCGCGACGGCGCGCGCACCCCCATGCCGTGGGTCGCCCACGCCCCCCAGGCCGGCTTCTCGAGCGCACGTCCCTGGCTGCCCGTGGCGGAGTCGCATTTGGCGCTGGCGGTCGACCGCCAGGAGAGCGAGCCGAATTCGCAGCTGGCGCTCACGCGCCGCCTCATCGCCCTCAGAAACCGCCTTCCGGCACTGCGTCTCGGCAGCATGCGCATCATCGAGGCCGGCGCGGAGGTCCTGATCTTCGAGCGCGCGCACGAGACCGAGGAGCTCCTGTGCGCTTTCAACTTCGGCCGCCATACGCATACGCTCCACCCCCCGCCGCCGGGGAGCTGGCGTGTGCTGCAGGCGGTCGGTGGCGCGAGCGCGTGGACACTGCCGCCGTTGTCGGGTCTGATCGCGCAGCGGCTGGGGCTGCCGTAGGCAGCCCGCCGGGTCAGCCTCGCAGCCGCGCCCGCAGCCGTCTGATCTCCTGCTCCTTGAGTCCGATCTGGCGCAGGTAGCCGTGCGCTCCGCCCGCATCGGCGAGAAAGCTGAGCATGTTGTGCGCGCCTTCCTCGGGACAGCGCAGGGCTTCCAGGATCTGCTCCGCATCGGCGTCGGGGTAGCGCTTGAGATATCCCTCGCGCAGATTCTCGGTGCTCATCGCGTAATCGCGGGCAATCGCCTCGGGCTCGGTGTCGGCGAGCGCCAGCAGCAGCGCCGCGATAAGACCGGTACGGTCCTTGCCGGCGACGCAGTGAAACAGCAGCACGCCGGGCGGGGCGGCCGCGATGGCGCCCAGCACGTGGCGCAGCTCGAGCCTCACGTGCTCGAGCACCACGCATTTCCACAGCTCCTTGGAGACGTCGCGGCTGCGCAGCCGCCATTCGTCCTCGGTGTGGGTGAGGAGAGAGATGCGCTGGTAGCGCACGTGCGGCAGCGCCGCCGGTATCGGGCTCGGAGAGAGGGCGGCCTCTTCCGGCCAGCGCAGGTCGATCACGGTCTGGACGCCGTAGTCGGCGAGCCCGTGAACGCCCTCGCTGGTCAGCTCCGCCAGATCGTCCGCGCGCACCAGCGAGCGCCAGCGTGTCTGCGTTCCGTCGGTGGTCGGGTAGCCGCCGAGCTCGCGAGCGTTCAGGAGATTCGGGAAGTTGAGCAGCCGCTCGTGATCGTGCATCCGCTCCTACCGCCTAACGTCTGGCGTCGCGCTGACTGAGCGCGACGCCCGCGAGAATCAGCGCGCCCGCGAGCCCCATGGTGAGGGTGAGCGGCTCGCCGAGGATCAGCCACGCCCAGATCACGCCGAAGAGCGGTATGAGATAGGTCACGGTCGAGGTTCGCGGCGCGCCGACGCGCGCGATGAGGCGATAATAGAACACGAACGCTACGCCTGTGCATAGCACGCCGAGCAGCACCGCGCTCGCCCACGATGCGGTGGGGATCGAATGGTGCGGCCAGCGGTAGATTGCCAGCGGCGCGAGCATCACGGTGCCGCTCACGAGGTTGGCCGCGGCCACGGCGCCCGAGGGGTAACCCGTGAGATAGCGGCGCACCAGGTTGATGCCGAAGCCATAGCAGAGCGATGCCGTAGTGCCCGCGAGCGCGGCCGGCCAGACACTCTCTCCGGCCGTCTTGCCGCTCGCGAGGATCGCAACTCCCACGAAGCCGCCCACCAGCCCGATGAGGCGCAGCGGGCCGATGCGCTCGCCGAAGAACAGAAACGCCACCAGCGCGGTGAACATCACGGTCATGGCATTGGTGATCGCGCCGATGCCCGCCGGCGCGCGCTCGGCACCCCAGGCGAACAACGCGAACGGAATAACGGAGTTGATGGCGGCGATGCCGGCGATGCGCAGCCACAGCGCGGGGGTGAACTGCGCCCGCGCAGCCCACAGGAACGGCAGCAGCACGAGTGCACCGAGCGCGAGCCGGGCTTCGACAAGCGGGAACGGCCCGAAGTCCCCCGCTGCAACCCGCATGAACAGGAACGAGCCGCCCCAGATGGCGCCGAGCAGCGTCAGCTCCAGCGGGGTGCGCCAGGGCGCTTCGCTCACCGCGCCCGTGGCGGGGACACCTGTCGCCGGGCTCGAGATGGTCGCGGCGCTCGGGACGGTGGCGGCGCTCGTCGGGGTGCACTCGGTAGCGGACATGGGACTCTCACTCTCCGTTAAAGAAGCCGATTACCCTCAAGGCGCCTCAGGGTGACAAACGACCGCCGCCGCGGCCACCCGATCCTTGCGGCCGCCGCGGCCACCCGATCCTTGCGGCCGCCGCGGCGCACCTCAACGCAGCGCCTGCTCGAGGTCCTCCAGCAGATCCTCGGTCGACTCGATCCCGACCGAGAGGCGCAGCAGTCCGTCGCTGATGCCGAGCCGCGCGCGCTCCTCGGACGTCAGTCCGGCATGAGACGTGGTCGCCGGCCGGGTGAGGAGCGTGTGCACGCCGCCGAGGCTCGGCGCGACGATCGGGATGCGCACCCGGCGGCCAAATTCCTCGGCGCGGCTCGCGGCACCCTTGAGCTCGAAGCTCAGCACGCCGCCGAAGCCTGCGAAGAGACTCCGGGCGCGCGCGTGTCGGGGATGCGACTCGAGACCCGCGTAGTGCACGCGCGCGACCGCCGGGTGGCTTTCGAGAAAGCCGGCGATCCGCAGCGTGCTGTCGTTCTGGTAGCGCACCCGAAGCGCGAGCGTCTTCAGCCCGCGGCTGAGCAGGAACGCCGCATGCGGGTCGAGCGAGCCGCCGAGATGGTTGGCCTTGTGGCGGATGCGCTCGATCAGCTCGGCGCCGCCGGCGACTGCGCCCGCGACGATGTCCGCGTGGCCGTTGAGATACTTAGTGGCGCTGTGGATCGAGAGATCGAAGCCTGCCTCGATGGGGCGGAAGTTGATCGGGCTGGCGAAGGTGTTGTCGATGATGGAAACGAGGCCGTGGGCCCGCGCGAATTCCACCACCGCCTTGAGATCGGCGACCTCGAGCAGCGGATTGGTCATCGCTTCGACGTAGATGGCCCTGGTCGTGGGTCGCAGCCGTTCCGCCCACGACTCGTGCCGGTCGGCATTGATGAAATCCGCGGACAGGCCGAACTTCGCGAAGTCCTTGCTCACGAGGTCGTAGGTGCCGCCGTAGAGGCAGCTCTGCGCCAGCAGATGATCCCCCGCCGACAATACGGTGAGGAGCGTGGTCGAGATCGCCGCCATGCCGCTCGCGGTGACCAGGGCGGCCGGCGCGCTCTCGAGTGCCGCGATCTTGGCATGCAGGGCCGTCTGGCTCGGCGTGTTATTGGTGCGCAGATACCGCACGTCGTGGTAGCTGCCTTCGCCGCCGTACTCGTAGGTCGCGGACTGGAAGATCGGCATCTCCACCGCGCCGGCGAAGCGCGGCAGCGGCTCCCCGGCGTGCACCAGCTTGGTTTCGATACGCATGGGTGGCTCGGACATCGGACGCTCCGGAAGTGCGATTGTCACGCGAATACGCTACCGTGTCCTTATGCCTTTATGGAGAGACGCAGCCACACGCGGTGTCTGGCACTGTGCCGGCACGCCGCCAGTACAGCTGCCGCCGCCGCGGGGGAGCCCGAGCGCGTGAAGCGGCCGACCGAGCGCTTCACGGGACGGGTGGATAACTACGCCCGCTACCGCCCCAGTTATCCGGCCGCTGCCATCGACCTGCTCGAGGCGAGATGCGGGCTGTCGCCGTCGGCCGTGGTGGCGGATATCGGCTCGGGCACCGGGATTCTCACCGAGCTGCTGCTCTCGCGCGGAGCGCAGGTGATCGCCGTGGAGCCCAACGAGGGCATGCGCGCCGCCGCCGAGGCACGCCTCGGCGGGCAGGCGCGCTTTCGCAGCGTGAACGGCAGCGCGGAGGCGATGACGCTGCCGGCGGGGAGCGTCGATCTGCTGGTCGCCGGACAGGCGTTTCACTGGTTCGACGGGGAGCGGGCGCGTCTCGAGGCGCTGCGCGTGCTGAAGCCCGGCCGATTCGCGGCGCTGCTGTGGAATGAGCGGCCGCAGGAGCTGACGGCCTTCATCGCTGACTACGAGGCTCTGTTGCGAAGCCACGCGCCCGAGTACACAGACATCGTCGCGCGCCGCGCGGACGTGGCGAGCATGCGCCGATTCTTCGGCGACGCGATGGAGCTCGAGACCTTCCCCAACCAGCAGACCTTCGACTTCGAGGGGCTCACGGGACGGCTCTTGTCCTCGAGCTATGCGCCCGAGCCGGGGGATGCGCACTACCAGCCCCTGATGGCGGGCCTGCGCCAGGTGTTCGACCGCCACGAGCAGGCCGGCAAGGTAGTGTTCCCCTATCGCACACTGGTGTACTTCGGACCGCTCCAGCGTTCCTGATCGCCGGCGTCGGCGCCGCCGCGCCCGAGAGCAGCGCCGCCCCTACGGCGGCACGCGCCGCTTCAGCTCGTCCAGCTCTTCGCGCAACTGCCGTAGCTGCTCCTCGAGCCGATCGAGCCGCGCGCCGGTCTCTGCGGCCGCCTCCGAAGGGGCGGCGGTCGAGACTTCAGCCGTGGGCGCCGGTACCGGAACCGGGCCGCCAAAGAGGTGCGCGTAGCGCGAGTCGCGGCGGCCGGGCTCGCGCGCCAGCCGGGCGACGAACGGCCCATCCTCGCGGGTCCGCAGGCCCTCGAGTGCCGCTTCCACCTGGGCGACGTCGGAAAACGGCGCCATGCGGCTCGCGCGCGTGCGCAGCTCCCCCGCGGTCTGCGGGCCGCGCACCAGCAGCTCGCACACGATCGCGAGCTCTGGCGGAGTGAGCTTGAAAGTCCCGAACTCGGTGTTGCAGAAGCGGTGCTGGTATTTGGGCACTCGGCTGCCGAAGCCCGACTTCTCGATCACGAGATGCCTGCGGGAGAGCTGATCGAGTGTGTCCTGGACCGTGGCTTCGTCGAGATCCATGATCGGATGGCGATTGCTCTTCTGGTTGCACGCGGCGACCAGGGCGTTGAGCGAGAGCGGATACTGATCGGGCGTTGTGATCTGCTTTTCGATGAGGCAGCCGATCACGCGCGCTTCGAGGGGCGACAGCTCGATCTTCATGCTGGCGTGTGCTCCTGCACCATCACCATACCCGCACCCGATCGGCAGACGCGAGGTACAGCTTCTGGCCCGGCTGGACGCCGAAGGTCTCGTACCAGGGGTCGATGTTGCGCACCGTGTCGGCCCGATACTCCGCGGGCGCATGGCCGTCGGTGACGATCCTCTGGCGCAGCGCCGGCTCGCGGATCTTCTGCCGCCAGCTCTGTCCGAAGCTCAGGAAGAAGAGCTGCTCGGGGCTGAAGCCCCAGATCGCAGGCGTCGGCTTGTCCTTCTGCGTCAGCCGCCAGCCGTCGAAGGCGACCGAGAGCCCCGCGACGTCGGCGATGTTCTCGCTCAGCGTCTGCTTGCCGTTGACGTGGATGTCGGGAAACGGCCGGTAGATGTCGAACTGCGCGACCAATCGCGCGCCGGCGGCCTGGAAGTGGGCGAAGTCGCTCTTGGTCCACCAGTTCCTGAGCCGCCCGCTCGCGTCGAACAGCGCACCCTGATCGTCGAAGCTGTGGCTGATCTCGTGCCCGATGATGGCGCCGATAGCTCCGTAATCCATCACGCCCTCCCGCCCGGGGTCGAAGTACGGCGGCTGCAGCATCGCGGCAGGAAAGTTCAGCGCATTCATCGCCGGCAAATTCACGGCGTTCACCGTCTGCGGCGTCATGCACCACTCGGAGCGGTCGACGGGTCGCCCGAGCTTGGCGAGGTGGTAGTGCAGAGTGAACAGCTCGGCACGCTCGGCGTTGCCCAGCGCCTCCCCGCGCACTACCCGCAATCCCGAGTACTCGCGCCATTTGTCCGGGTAGCCCACGCCGACTTTCAGCGTAGTGAGCTTGGCTTTTGCCTTGAGGCGCGTCTCGGGTGCCATCCACTCGAGCCGGTCGATGCGCGCCGCGAACGCGGTTACGAGATTGCGCACCATGGCCTCGGCGCGCGCCTTCTCGGCCGGTGGAAAATAACGCTGCGCGTAGAGCTTGCCCACCGCCTCGCCGAGCGCCGCGTTGGTCTCATCGACCGCGCGCTTCCACCGGGGGCGTAACTGCGGCGTGCCCGACAGCACCTGCTCGTGGAACGCGAAGTTCTCCTGCACGAAGGCCCTGGACAGATAAGGGGAGACGTGCTCGATCGCGTGAAAGCGCAGGTATTCCTTCCAGGTCGGAAGCGGCACGCTCGCGGTGAGGGCGGACAGCCCGATCAAGGCGCTCGGTTGCCAGACCACGAACCGGTTCTGGTCCGCCAGGCCCGCGGCGGCGAAGAACGCCGGCCAGTCGAGCCCGGGTGCACGCTGCGCGAAGTCATGGAGGGCCCAATGGTTGTTGCCCTTCAGCACCTCCTCGGACTCCGCGCGGCTCACGTGCACCTGCGCCATGTGCTGCTCGAGCTCGAAGATGCGCGCGGCCGCGCCCGGCGCGTCCGGCAGGTGCGCCAGTGTCCACACGCCGGCGATATGCGCCTGGTAGCGGCTGCGCACCTCGGCCATCTTGGGCGATACATCCAGATAGTAATCGCGGTCCGGCATCCCGAGGCCGCCCTGCAGCAGGAACGGCACATACTGGGTGGGATCATCGAGGTCCTGAGCCACCCACAGGCCGAGGAGATTCTCGGTGTAGAGGTTGGTGTTGTTGAGCACGTCGACGTCCGCGCGCAGCGTTGCCCCGAGCGCGCGCGAGAGCCCGGCACGGTCCTGGATGGCGTCGATGGCTTTCAGGACAGGCAGCAGGGGCTCGAGGCCTTTGCGCTCGATGGCCTCTTCATCCATGAAGCTCGCGTAGTAGTCGCCGATCTTGGCCGCTTCGGAGCCGGGGGCGGCGGCGCCGGCCGCCTCGCGGATAAGATCCGCGGTGCGCTGCCTGGTGAGCTCGGCGAGCTGGGCGAAGGTTCCGTAGCTGCTGCGGTCGGGGGGAATTTCGGTCGCTTTGAGCCAGAGGCCGTTGGCGTAGCGGAAGTAGTCGTCCCCGGGCGCTACCGACCGATCGATGCCGGCAAAGTCCAGGCCCTTCGGGGTGTCCGCGGACGCGCCGGCGCTCGCCGCGAGGCCGGGCGGACCGGCCGCAGTGATGAGTCCGGCCAGGGCGGCCGCCACGGTAACCAGGCGCGAGAGGGCAGAGCGGGGCGGGTGAGTCATGGTGTTGGTTTTTCCTGCGAAGGCGCGGCGGCACGCGCGGGCACGGTAGTCTACACGGGCGCGAGGGTGTTGAATCCCCTCGCGCGCTGCGTGAATACTCGGTTTTGCCGTGACGGTGAGTCGTTGCGGCGCAGCCGCCGGGCGCCTCGGCGTGGGGAGGAGTCTGTGATGAGTACGCGTGGTCATCTTGAGGGGCTTGCGCTGCTGCTGCTGGGCAGTGTGCTCGGTCTCGGGCACGCACAGAACGCAACCTCCTGGATCGAGGTGCTCAAGCACAAGGCCCTGACCAGCGGCTATCAGGCCACGCTGCCGCCTCACGTGTCGGGGGTGCTGGGGCTCACTTCGAAGGGCGAGAGCATCCCGGTAAAACAGCTCGTCAGCCGCGCGGCGCAGAAGGTCCGCACCTTCAACGTGAGTGACAGCAATCACCGGGACGTGGTCCTGTTCCTGGTCGATGAGCGCGCACAGTCGACGGTCGCGTACCTGCTCACCCCCAACGGTAAGCTCCGCAAGGCGATCTCCTACCCAACCGGTGGCGCCCCTCGTGAGCTGACGGCTTCCGACGCGCGGCAAGGACTGGCGCGCGAGGTCCGTTATTGGTCCGATTACGCCGTAGGGAGCCAGGCAGCGCCCGCGCCGGCTGCTGCGCCGGGGAGCCCTGCCCAACCGCCGAGCGCTCCAAACCCGGCGACCGCTCCAAAGCCTGACGAGGCTCCGGAGCCGGCGAGCGGCGCCACCCCCTGAAGGCAGGGCCCGACGGCTTCGGGGTGCGTGCCCGTGCTAGGCTAAGGGTGCCACCACCCCGAGGAGCCGAGCCGTGAATGCCCGCGACGAGCGTATCGCCGCCGCCACCGAGCGCGCCGAGCCCACATCGCCCCTGAATGAGGTCGAGACCTCACCGGCACTGAACGATGGGGGCGCCCTCGAGGGCGGCTCGCTCGATTACTGGCTGCTGTCGAGACTGCGCTCGTTCCTCGGGGATCCGCCGGTGGAGTTTGCGATGGCGAACGGCACGCGGGTGGGGCCGGGAGCTGCGCTACCGGGCGCACGGGTGAGGTTCGCGAGCCGCGCGACGCTGGCGTCGATCACGGCCGACCCGTGGCTGCGCTTCGGCGACGCCTACAGCGACGGCCTCGTCACCGTCGAGGGGGATCTCGTGGGGCTGCTCGAGGCCGTGTACCGCTCGAGCGCGGCGGGCGGCGAGCGCACCTCGCTCCTGCGTCGCGCCGCTCGTGTCTTGCGGCGCCCGCACACCAACACGCTCTCCCGATCGCGCGACAACATTCATCACCACTACGACATTGGCAACGACTTCTACGCGCTGTGGCTCGGCAGCACCATGGCGTACACCTGCGCCTATTACCCGACCCCGTCGGCGAGTCTCGACGAGGCGCAGGTTGCCAAGATGGATCACGTGTGCCGCAAGCTGCGGCTCAGGGCCGGCGAGAGCGTGGTGGAAGCCGGCTGCGGCTGGGGCACGCTCGCCCTGCACATGGCGCGCCGCTACGGGGTACGGGTACGCGCCTTCAATATCTCGCACGAGCAGATACGGTACGCGCGCGAGCGCGCGGCGCGCGAGGGGCTCGCGGCCGAGGTCGAATACGTGGAGGACGACTTTCGCAACATCGCCGGCCATTACGACGCCTTCGTCTCGGTGGGCATGCTCGAGCACGTCGGACCCGAGAACTACACGACACTCGGGCAGGTCGCGCACCGCTGCCTCGGCGGCCGCGGTCGCGGGCTCATCCATTCGATCGGTCGTAACCGGCCGGAGCCGCTGCAGCCGTGGATCCAGAGGCGCATCTTCCCGGGGGCCTACCCGCCCTCGCTCGGCGAGATGATGCGCGTCTTCGAGCCCTGGGATCTGTCGGTGCTGGACGTCGAGAACCTGCGGCTGCACTACGCGCAGACGCTGCGGCACTGGCTCGCGCTCTACGAGGCCGCCAGCGAGCGGGTGCGCAGCATGTTCGACGAGAGGTTCGTGCGCATGTGGCGGCTCTATCTCGCCGGCTCGGTGGCGGGGTTCAGCTGCGGCACGCTGCAGCTGTTCCAGGTGCTGTTCGCACCGGGCGAGAGCAACGACATCCCGTGGACGCGCGCGCACCTGTACTCCGGCTGAGCGGCCCGCCGCATGCGCTCATGTGACGTGCTGATCGTCGGCGGGGGACCTGCGGGCTCGAGCGCCGCCTGGCAGCTGCGGCGCGCCGGCCTTGAGGTGCTGGTGCTCGACCGCGAGCGCTTCCCGCGCCTCAAGCTGTGCGCCGGCTGGATCACGCCCGAGGTGGTGCGCGAGCTCGAGATCGACCTCGAGACCTACCCGCACCGGCTGCTGACTTTTCCGCGCCTGCGGGTGCACGTGGGCAAGGTGCACCTCCCGATACCGTGCGTGCAGCATTCGATTCGCCGCTACGAGTTCGACGCCTGGCTGCTCGAGCGTTCGGGCGCGCCGGTCGAGCAGCACAACGTGCGTCACATCGCCTCCGACGGCGCGGGCTACGTCGTCGACGACGCCTATCGCTGCCGCTGGCTGATCGGCGCCGGCGGCACGCGCTGTCCCGTGTACCGCACGCTGTTCCGGGACCTCAACCCGCGCGCGAGCGAGTTGCAGATCGTCACCCTGGAGCACGAGATTCAGTACGACTGGCACGATTCCGACTGCCACCTGTGGTTCTTCGAGCAGGGGCTGCCGGGTTATTCGTGGTACGTGCCCAAGGAGCACGGCTGGCTCAATGTCGGCGTCGGCGCCATCGCGGAGCGCATGAAACGCGGCGGGCAGGACATCCGGGCGCACTGGGCGCACCTCGCGGCGACGCTCGAGCGCCGCCTCGCCCCCGGCGCGCACTACGATCCCGCCGGCTACAGCTACTACCTGCGCGGCCGCGTCGACGTGGTACGCCGGGACAACGCCTTCATCACCGGGGACGCTGCCGGGCTCGCGACCCGAGATCTGGGCGAGGGCATCGGACCTGCGGTGCGCAGCGGATTGCGCGCCGCGCAGACCATCATCGAGGGTAAACCTTATCGGCTCGATGATGTGAGCGGCGCGAGCGTCAAGAGCATTGCGCGCAGTATGCTCGGGCGTGCGCCCGGCGCCGGCGTGTTTTCCGGGCGCGGCCGGCGCGCGCTCGACGGAGGACCCGCAAATGGCTTACGTCACCGTGATCAATGAGCACCAGCACGTGCAGCAGATCGTCTCCGGCCATCATCACCTCACGGCCGACGAGGCGGTCGCCGCGGGCGGAAGCGATGCCGGGTTCGCGCCGCGCGAGCTGCTGCTGGCGAGCCTCGGGGCGGATACCGCCGTAGCGCTGCGCAAGCACGCCGCCCAGAGCAACTGGACACTGGGAAAGATCACGGTGGGCGTGCGCTGGTCGCGCAACTCCGCCGGGGCGGAGCACATCGAGCGGCGACTATCCTTCGGCCGGCCGCTGAGTGCCGAGCAGAAGGCGCGCCTGCTCGAGGTCGCCTCCGCCACGCCGGTGACGAGCGTGCTGCGTCCGGGGATTGCGATCCAGTCGTCCGTGATCGACTGAGCCCCGGCGGCGCCGTCAGATCGCCGGTTCCACCCGGCGCGCTGCGCCCGGTGCATCGAGCTCGCCGAGGCTCCGTCCCCGCGACTCGCGCCCGAAGAGCGCGATGAGGATCGTGGAGCCGAGCGCCGGCACTGCGATCGCGAGCACCGCCGCCGCAATCGGTGGCACACCCGCGACCACGCTCAAACCCTGCGCGGCGAGACCGCCGAGCTTACTGCACGCGGCGACCCAGCCGGTGGCGCGGCCGCGGATGTGCAGCGGATAGTTCTCGGCCGCGTACGGAAGCAGCATCGAGATCACACCGCTCGAGCCGAGACTGATCAGTGCGAGGGGGATGAGGGGTCGCGACAGCCCGCCGGCACCGAGCTGCTGCCGCGTCAGTCCCAGCATCCCGAGCAGCATGACGCCGGTCATGGCGACCAGTGACCACTTGGTGCTCCAGGCGCTGAACTGCCAGGCACAGACGAGGATGGTCGGCGCCGCGATGAGCGTGGAGCGGGCGATGAGCGCGCTGGATGCCGCGACGCTGCGGCCTTCGGCGACCAGCGCTGCCGGCAGCCACAGCAGCAGGCCGAAGTTCACCAGGCCCCAGGCGAGCGCGGCCAATGTCAACGCGGTGGTGATTCCGAGATAGCGGCGCTCCACCGGGGGCACGGGCGCATGACTCTCGGGCTCGGGGTCGGCGGCCGCGCTCGCCGCGCTCAACGTGACGCCGAAGCGCGCGAGCGTCGCGCGCGCCCGGTCGCCGCGGCCCATCTGCTGCAGGAAGCGCGCGGACTCGGGCAGCAGCGGGCTCAAGGCCACCAGGATCAAGCCGGTCGGCAGGTTGAGGAACCACATGATGCGCCAGCCGAACACCGGCTGCAGCAGCGCCGATAGGGAACTGGCGGCGAAGAAGCCACCGAGGGCGCCGATGCCGCCGACCACAACTAGGCTCCAGCTGCGGTGGCGCGTGGGCATCACCTCCGCGAGCAGCGCATACGCCACCGGCAGCAAGCCGCCGGCGGCCGCACCCATCATGAAGCACATGGCGACGTTCCACCAGAAATTCGGCATCGCGCCGCAGATGGAAGTGCCGACGAAAAGCACCGAAGACAACACGATCGAGGCGCGCCGCCCGTAGATGTCGGCCATCACGCCCCAACAAAAGGATCCCACGACGGTGCCGGCGAGCGCCGCGAACGGCAGCCACGAGACGACGTCCGCGCTCACGTGGTACTCGGTGCGCATTCCGGGCGTCACGAAGCCGAGGCTTGCCGGCTTCATGATGTCGATGACGAGCGCCAGCGCGAGAAGCCCCGCGATCCTCCAGTGCTCACGCGTCAGCGGTGCGTTCTCGAGCGGCGCGATCACATCGAGCAGCGGCGCATGCGGCCCGCCGCCTGCGGACTTCGGCAGCAGCCCGAAGGCGGCGAAAACCACACCCACCACGATGGCCGCCATGCCGAGCAGCATGCCCGTGTCCATAGGCATGCCGGCTAGGACATAGCCGCTTCCGCGCGCCATCAGAAACATCGGCAGGTGGAGCACGACACCCGCGGTGACGAGCGTGCAGCCGAACCAGAAGGCGATGGGTTGGCGCCGCTCCGTGATGAGGACCGCTTGCACCCCCCGACTCCCGCTGCTCAGGTAGCGAACAGCTGTCCGCTGATGTCGCGGAAGGATTTGAATTCGAGGGTGTTCCCGGACGGGTCGCGGATGAAGAGTGTCGACTGCTCGCCGGAAGTGTTGGCAAAGCGGGTACAAGGCTCGATCACCCACTCGACCTGGTGCTGGCGCAGTCTCGCCGCCAGCTCACTCCAGTCCTCGGGCTCGAGCACCACGCCGCAGTGCGGCACCGGCACTCCGTGGCCGTCAACCGCATTGAAGTGCGAGGCGATACGACCCTGCGGTCCGAGCTGCCGGTTGAGATGGCAGACGAACTGATGGCCGAACATGTTGAAATCGACCCAGTCGGGCGCACTGCGACCTTCGGCGCAGCCGAGGACCCCGCTGTAGAAGCGGCGCGCCTCCTCGAGGTCCCTGACCTGGACGGCTACATGAAAAGGGGTGAGGGTGGTGCGGATCACCCCGGGGAGAATAGCAGACGCGTCCCCGCATCGCCGGTGCGTCCCTGCACCGGCGGGTGGCGCTTCCCCGCGCCCGCTGCTGCGCGCGTTGCCGCGCCGCTTCTTCCCTGCGCCGACGGCGCGTCCCTACGCCGCCGGCCAAGAGTACAAAGTACGACCTCGAAGACGTTGAGGGTCCAGCCTTCAGGACGCTAGCTCAGAGGGTCAGACACTGTGGCCGTCCTTGGGAGTGTCCAGCCACCCGCGATCCCTTTGATCACCTCGCGTCCGTCGTTCCGAGGCCGTTAAAAACGCGTCACACCGGATGGGGGGCATCCCGGACGACGCGATCTGTCAAACCCCGCTTGTGCTCGTACATTGACTGCTCGGCAACCTCCAACAGCTTCTCGATGCTCACCGGAAGGCGCGGATCGAAGTGCGCGACGCCCACGCTCAGCGACAGCGGCGGCAGGTCGGAGCCGCCCTCCTGCGGCGTGCGCGCGGCACGCAGCAGGATCGCGCCGCGCGAGGCGTACTGCGGACTCGTGGTGAGCGCGGCGAACTCATCTTCGCCCAGACGGGCCAACACCTCATACACCCCGTAGCTGGGGAACAGGGCGCGCATGAAGTTCCCCATCTGGCGGATCATGACATCGGCGGTCGAGCGGCCCATGGTCTCGTTGATCCGCTCGAGGTGGTTCAGGTCGAAGTAGATGAGATGCGCCGCGCGCACGTCGCGCGTCGCGACATCCAGCAGTCGCGTGCCGCTCTGCACGAACCCACGGCGGTTGTGGAGTCCTGTCAGATCGTCCGAGAGTGTTACGCAGCGCAGTGAATGCACCACGTTCAGCAGCGTCTTCAGCTGTATCGAGATCCGCTGCCCCTTGGAGAGTCCCTGAAGGTGCAGCAGCTCCCACAGCAGCTGCGTGACGCGGACGTCGTCGCCGTCGAGAGCGGCGGCACGCAGCTGACCGGCGAGCTCGGCATTACGGGTGCGCACTGCCCCTTCCTCGGCCGACCGCGACACCGATTCGGTATCCATTGTCGTCAGAGCTTCCCCGGGCGCGTGAAGGCGCAATATGTCACCTGCGCGATGAGCCAAGCATAGTCTCATGCTGCTCTGCGCCAAGACGGCGAAGGCCCCAAATCAGGATCGGTGGAGGGAGCGTCGTGGGATCAGGAATTTCCGGATGGAAATGTCGCGCTCGCGTTCCGGCTTCGCTGTCGGCCTTCACGCCTGTGTCACGCCGCTGCGGATCGCGTAACGCACCAGGCTCGCGGTGTCGTGAATGTCGAGCTTCTGCATGAGCTTGGAGCGGTGCGATTCGACGGTCTTGGCGCTGATCGCGAGCCGCGCCGCGATGGCCTTGGTCGAATGGCCCTCGGCGATCAACTGCAGCACCTGACGCTCGCGGACCGAGAGGGCGTCGGCCGAGTGTTGTGGCGTGAGGTAGGCCTTGGCCACGGCGCCCGCGACCCCGGGGCTCAGGTACACCTCGCCCCGGCAGACCCCTTCGATGGCCTGCACCAGGTCGCGCGCGGCCTGACTCTTGAGGACGTAACCCTTCACGCCGCAGCGTAGCGCTTCGGTGACATACTGCTGCTCGTCGTGCTGTGTGAGCACCACCAGCTTGACGCGCGGACAGATGCGCGCCAGCTCGAGCGCCGCGTTCAATCCGTTGAACTGCGGCATGCCGATGTCCAGCACGGCCACGTCGGGATTCTCCTGGCGCACCAGGCGCACCGCTTCGCGGCCGTCGGCAGCCTCGCCCGCGACCACGAAACCCGCGCTCTGCAGCAAGGTCTTCAGTCCCTGCCTGACGAGTATGTGATCGTCGGCGAGTACCAGCCGTATGCTCACTGTTGTTTCCCCAGAGGCAGTTGAAACCTGATTTGCGCGCCTTT
>JACXTT010007607.1_pt1 | contig 15227 bp, 10 predicted proteins | sample 9270951 | NCBI WGS metagenome assembly JACXTT01 (sample SAMN15532306, study PRJNA645909) | rock metagenome | isolation source: weathered quartz diorite | place: Puerto Rico | collected 2017-06-21 | reverse complement strand
CATCTTGACCGCCACCGAAGCCGCCGCCAGCGGCCAGTCCAGCGCTTCCTTCTGCCGGACCTCGTAAGTCGCGTTCTTCATGCCGCCCGGAATATTGATTTCCGTCAGGATTTCATTCGGCAGAAGCGCGATCTCGCGGGCGCCGTCGGCACTGGGGATGACGAAGAATTTCGCCGCATCCACTTCCCGCGATCCGGAAGCGGATACCAGCTTGATCTTCGCGCCCAGCGCCACCAGCGCCGGACCCAACGACGAAGCGCTGACGAAATAGGCCGGGCCGCTGTTGCCGAGGATGGCGTGATACTTGTTCTCGCCATTTGGCACCAGCGACTTGCCTCTGTCCATCGCCAGCAGGCCGTAGCCGCCGCGGAAATACCAGCAGCGCGGGCGCTGGCAGAGGTCGCCGCCCACCGTGCCTACGTTGCGGATCTGCGGACTCGAAACCCCCATCGCCGCCGAGGCAAGCGCCGGGAAGTCCTTGCGGACCGCCGGATGCTCGGCGAGCTGGTCGAAAGTGACGGTGGCGCCGATGCGCAGGCCGCCCTTCGACGCGTGGATGCCGCCGAGCTCCTTGATGTTCTTGATGTTCACGACGCGTTTCGGGCTGTGAACGTACTCCTTCATCAGGCTCAGCAGGTCGGTGCCGCCGGCCAGAACGTCGGCCTCGCCCCACTTGTTGCCCAGAAGGCCGGCCGCGTCCTTAACCGAAGTAGGATTGGCGTATTCGAAGGCTTGCATTTAGGCGTTCCTCCTTTCGAGCGCTGCCAGCACCTTGTCCGGCGTCATCGGAGCCGATGCGGGCCGCGCGCCGATGGCGTTGGTGACGGCGTTGCAAATCGCCGCCAACAGACCGATGGCCGCCGGCTCGCCCAGGCCGATGATGCCGCGGGCGTCGTGCTCCTTCTCCATATTCATGTGAACCACGATTTCGCCGATGTCGCCGATCCCGGCCAGCTTGTAGAACTCCATGTCGGCGTTCAACTGCTTTCCGGTCTGCTGATCCATCACGCGTTCTTCCATCAGGGCGCCGCAGATGTTCATGATGCAGCCGCCCAGCACCTGGCTTTCGGCCGTCTTCAGGTTGACGATGGTGCCGCAATCCTGCACCGCCACCGACTTGATCATCTTCACAATGCCGGTTTCGATGTCCACCTGGACTTCGGCCATCTGCACGCCGCCGACGCCGGCCGAGAACAGCCCGCCCGGATTCTTGGGATCGTTCTCGCCCATTTCCTGGATGACCTTGGTCCCCAGCTTGGAGCAGGCGGCCTTCCAAGTCATGCTCTTCGACGCGTTGCCTTTCTGCTGGATCTTGGCGTCCACCGCTTCCAGGTCTTCCTTGGGAACACCCAGTGTCGGGGCCACCACGTCGAACAGCTTGTCCAGCGCGTTCACCGCGGCCTTACGCGACGACACGCCGACGCCGCCGATGGTTGTGGAGCCGCCGGAAGCGCCCGACGGCGGGTACGAGTTATCGCCGAGCTTCACCTTGACGTCGCGGAGCTGGAGGCCCAGCGTTTCCGCGGTGACGATGGCGATGGCCGTCCGGGTGCCGGTGCCGAGGTCCTGGCTGCCCAGCTCGACTTCCACGGTGCCGTCCGGATGAATCGACGTCCGCGCCTTGGAAGCGTGGCCGCCGCCCTGCCATGTGTGGATCGCGAGGCCCACGCCCTTCTTGATATTGCCCGGGGCCGGATCGCCGCGCGGATGCCACTTCTTCTTCCAGTCCATCAGCTCGGCTGCTTTTTGCAGTTGGGCCGTATAGACGGCAGGGCGCGGGGTGAGCCCGGCGTTCTTCGTGTAGAAGTCCAGCGGGTCCATGTTCAGCTTCGCCGCCAGATCGTCCAAGGCGCTGGAAGTCAGGTAACACGCCTGCTGGTGGTTGGGCGCCCGCCATGCGCGCGCGCCGCCGGCGTTGATGGAAACCGCCGAATGCACTTTGCGCTGGTTCGGGATGCCGGTGAATACGTACGGAGTGGGCGGAGGACCGCCGCCGGTGAAGCCGCCGGAGGCCCAGGTGTTGGACTCCCAGAAGACGATGCTGCCGTCGCGCTTCGCGCCGGCCTTCACCTTGCCGTAGAACGACGGGCGGACGCCGCCGATGGTCAGCTCTGTGCGCCGGTCCAGAAACACTTTGACGGGCTTGCCGCCCGACTCCTTGGAGAGCCGCGTGCCTTCCACGCCCCACCGGTCCGCGACGAACTTGCTGCCGAATCCGCCGCCGACGTGGTCCATGTGAACTTTGATCTGCGTAGCGGGCAGCTCCAGACTCTTGGCCAAGTCGCCGCCGATGCCGCTGACGTTCTGCGTGGAGGGCCAGAGATAGATCCCATCATTTGCCCACTGGCTGGCCTGGCCATGCGGCTCGAGGCAACAGTGGGTCAGAACGGGAATGCCGTACTGGCCTTCGGAGAACACTTCGGCGTCCTTGGCGCCTTGATCCGGATCGCCGGTGATCTGCTCGCCGGCGGCCTTGGCGCGCGCGCCGGCCCGGGCCAGATCCTCTTCCCGCACCAGGTGCGGCAGCACTTCGTACTGCACTTTGATCGCACGGACGGCGTCGCGGGCCACTTCTTCAGTGGTGGCGGCCACAACGGCGACTTCCGCTCCGCCCCAGTTGATCTCGGTGCCCGCCGGCGCCATCACGCGCACAGCGGTGACGCCCTTGATGGCCTGCGCCGGGCTGATGTCGATGCTGGACACCTTCGCATGCGCGTGCGGGCAGGTCAGCAGCGCCGAAAATAGAGTGTCGGGTTTGTTGAGATCGGACGCATATTTGGCGCGCCCGCTGGATTTCTCGCCGCCGTCCAGGCGGCTGATGCGCGTGCCCATCAGGCGGCGCTTGGACTGTTCGGGCCAGGAGTAATTAGGCATTGCGTCCTCCCTTCATCTTGGCAGCCTCGAGCACGGCCTGCCGCACTCCAACGTAAGTGCCGCAGCGGCAGAGGTTGCCGCCCAGGCCCTTCGCCACCTCGTGAATGTCTTTCGGATTCGGATTGCGGTCCAGGAACCCTTTGGCGGCCATCACGAAGCCCGGCGTGCAATAGCCGCACTGCTGGGCGTCGAAGCGGACGAATGCTTCCGAAACCGGATGGAGCTGGCCGGCCGGAGCGATCCCCTCGATGGTCTGGATGTCCTTGCCCTGGGCGTCGATGGCGAGCATGGTGCAGCTATACACCACGCGTCCGCTGACGATCACCGTGCAGGCGCCGCACGTGCCGCGGTCGCAGACTCTTTTGGCTCCGGTATGATCCAGGTGATTTCGCAGCGCATCGAGCAAGGTAACCCGCGGCTCGACGCTAAGGTTGTGCGCTTTTCCGTTGATCTTGAGAGTGATGGGAACGGCGCCGGGGCCGGACACGGCTGCCGCCGCGGCCTCCGCTTCCTTGGGCGCCAGAATGCCGGAGCCGAGGACGCCGCCGCCGATTCCAACACCGCCGATAAAGCCGCGGCGCGACACCGCCGAGCGGGTCTTTTGCGGGGCTTCGGGGTCTTTTCGAGAACTCACCAGACACCTTCCTTTCGAATCAGTGAGAGTGGTTAGTGGACAGAACCTGCCGTTGAATCGACCTAAATATAACACAGGGGCGAAGGCGAGGGGCGGGCCCTTTGTACGGGCGAGACCGGGGCCCTTGGACCGCCGCGCCTAAGCAAATTTCCGGCTTTACCTTTTTCGAAAACAGGATAGAATCAGGCTAACGCCGGGTGCGTCTATGTCGACCGCCCATATCCGCCTTGTGATTGCGGGGCTGTCCCTGACCGGCCTCGGGTTTCCGGCGCAAAACTCCCAGCGCCCGGACGCGACGCCCGATATCCGCGTTGGCGTCGATCTCGTGCTGGTGCCGGTCACCGTCGTGGATCAGCGTGGCGCATTCGTGCCGCAACTCAGCAAGGACCGCTTTCGGGTTTTCGAAGATTCTATCCCCCAACAGATCGTCGCGTTCAGCCGCGAAGAGGCTCCGTGCTCGGTCGGCCTGGTGCTGGACACCAGCGGCAGCATGCGGGAAAGACTCCCTGACGCGCTGGCCGGGGTCTCCGCGTTCCTCAAAACCATCAACGCCGAGGATGAAGCGCTGCTCACGACTTTTGCCGACCGGCCAGAAATGGAACAGAATTTCAGCGGCGATGGCGCGTTGCTCGCTGGCCGTCTTCCCCTGGTGCGGGCGGGCGGCGATACCGCACTCGTGGACGCCGTGTGGTATGTGCTGGACAAGATGAAGAAGGCGCACAACGGGCGTCGGGCGATGATCGTGGTGACGGACGGCCAGGACAACCGCAGCCGCTTCGAATGGGGTCCGCTGATGCGGCGCGCGCTGGAGGCGAACGTGCAAGTTTACGTGATCGCCATGCCGGATTCGGTCGCTCATAAGAAGCCGCTCGAGTTGGCGGCGGAACGCGAAGGGTTGCTGGCGCTCTCGGCACTGGCGCAGAATACCGGCGGATTGTTCTTCACGGTGCGGGGCGCGGCCGACGCCGTGCGCACGGCTGAACAAATCGGCTACGCTATTCGCAATCTCTATGTGATCGGATACAGCCCCAACGGCGTGGCAGCCCGCGACGGCTGGCGCAAGATCCGCCTGCACGTCGACGTGCCGAAGGTGCGCTGGTACGCGCGCAGCCGCTATTTTGGCTTCTTCCGGTAGCCTTTAAAACGGCGTTTGGGCCCGTGTAGCTGCATTAAGATGCTTTACGGTCTGCTTAGGACACGATTCGGTAGACCGGATGTTCGGAAGCTGGCAGCCATGGATAGTTGTGCCGACGTCAAGATAGTAAAAGTCTCGAAACTTGACGACCTGCGGGGGAGAGGCGTTGCCCGACGGCGACGAAGAACCGATCACGAAGTCCGGTTCTTTACCTTTTGAGAAAACGCCCTCCAGAACGATCACCGTGTTATTGGTGAACGGGGGACAATCGTAATTCCCACGATCATCATAAGAACATTCGTAACGGGTTCCGTTTCGGTAAACAGGAACCTTCTTGGAGCTGTCTTCCAGATCTTGGAGAAACACTCTGACGGCGATGATCGGATTGCAATCCGGCATATCGAGCGGGCACGAAAGGTTCGAGTGAAGGGCACTGATTTGTAGCCTTCCTCTGACGGTAATTCGCTGGCCCAGGTACAGATCTTGCGCCTTCAAAATCTCCGAAACAGCAAAGACGCGGCTTTCTGGAGCGGAAGAAGCAGCCACCGGCGTAAGGAGAAAAGCGCGCGGGTGACCCATGTAGCGCCCCAGGCCAACAATTTGACCCTCATCGCTGATCCCGTTCGCGAACTCCAATATCCAACCGGAATCCGGAGGTATCAGTATATTAAGGTCGGTGGCCACGGCATTTGCATAGAGAAACGCGCGAAAGCCTCCAGATGCGGAGGCGGCTGACCCGACGATTTCGCCCTTTCCATTGACACCGCTGGCCCGGCTGGAACAGCCCCCTGCCTGGACCAAGGAATGTAGGTCGACTACGCTGTTGTCGCCGCCTCCAAAGGAGAACGCGTGATAGCAATCGTCGTCTGCAGTTTGAGAGGCGCCGACGATCAGTCCAAGATCGTTCGCGCCCAAGGCCTCACTCCATGTGCCTCCGAAAGTGACCGTCGGATGCAAATCCATGAGCTTGCCATTACGGACTACGAAAGCGTGACGGCCTGCGAGGCTGGACCCGGGATTCACTGTCGCGGCGCCAATGATCTGTCCGAAGTTGTTAATACCAGCTGCGAAGCTGCTGGAGCCGCCGAGAGTGACCAAAGGATGAATGTCCGTTTGCACTCCGGAGGTATGAAGATAACCATGCCGGGAGCCACCGGGCGTCGTATAGACGCCAACGACGTTGCCGGCGTCATTTACGCCATACGCCGAGCTGTTTGATGTCCCCGTCGGCACAGAACCAAGTGTGGTGAGCACGTTGTCTCGGAATACGAAAGAACGTTCATCGCCCGACGATGCCACGCGTGCTCCTGCAACTTCGCCGATCGTATTCACGCTCCAGGCTACGACCAGGTCGCCCAGGCCCAAACCGCCGAGATCCGTAACGATATAACGCGACGCAACGCTCTGCGCGGACGCGCACTGGATGTGGAATGCAGCAAGCGCCACAAGGAAAGAAACTATCCTCATTTGTTTCTCCTTGTGGGTAGCCCCAAGCGGAAGCAAGGCCGGGGGCAACTCACATTAGACGTACTAGTTTATCATGCGGATTTCGGCTCAGCCTTCCTAAGAAGTACGGCGGAGTCTCGAAGCATGATTTTTCGCAGCGGCGGAGCCCTCCACGAGCGCTCCGCCGACTATTCTGCCGGACCTCATTTCACGCCGACGCTTTGAGACGCAGTGTTATTGGCTGCGGAAGGATCGGGTGTCGACGCGGCCACGGAGGCGTTATTGGTGATCGTCCCGCGGTTGCCCTTGACCGTCATATTGACGAGAAAGCTCTTGTTGGTTCCAACAGGCATATTGCCCATGTTGCAAGTCAGAACGAGCCCGGATTTGGTGCAGCCGCCGGTATCGCTCAAGTACAGCGCCTGTGTGATGGTTGGCAAACTGTCGGTGACAATCACCGCCAGAGCATCCGACGGCCCATTGTTCGTGACCTTCACTGTGAAAGTAATGAGCGCGTTCGGCTTGTAGTTCGGTTTGTCCGATGTCTTCGTGATCGAGAGGTCCGCCTGAGCGACCACGGGCGCATTGGCGGTGGCCACGTTGTTGCTGTTATCGGGGTCATTTGTCGCACTACTGATGGCCGCGTTGTTGATCAGGATGGTGCCATCGGGAGTAGACGGGTTCACCTTGACAACCACGGTGATGATCGCCGAAGCCGCGTTACCGAGCGTTCCGACTGTGCAGATAAGCGGTTGAGCTGGGTTTCCGGGTATGCCGCCGGAGCACGAAAAGCCGCCGCCCGGTGTGACGCTAACGACGCTGACCTGCGCAGGAAGAGTGTCGGTGACGACGACATTAGTCGCCGGCGAAGGTCCTGCGTTGGATGCGGTGAGGATGTACGTCAGATTCGTCCCCGCGACGACCGGATTCGGTGACCGGGTCTTCGTTATGGAGAGATTGGCGACAGACACGAACGTTATGTGACCTGTGGCCTGATTGTTGGACGTGTTCGGATCCGGAGTGGCGCTGGAGACGGTAGCCGTATCGTTGATGTCACCTCCGACGTTGGCGGTAACATTGACCCGAATCGTGGTGCTAGCTCCGGCTGCCAGCGTCCCGATGTTACAGGTCGCGGTAAAAGTGGTCACTAGCGCGGATGGAGTCGCTGGCGCGCAGGCAACCACGGGCACGTAAGAGGTCACCTGGAATGGGGCATTGCTCGTCAATGCATCCGTGACGACGACAGCTCGGGCATCGGAAACGCCGAGATTATCGATTATCAGATCGCAATACGCGGCCGATGTAGCCGGTGCGGGACCGTCCGGCTTGCAGACCTTGGTAATCCGCAGGTCGGCCTGCTCGACAACGTTGGTCGTGACAGTTGCCGTATTGTTGCTGCTGTCAGGATCACTTTCGGTCGCCGAGACCGAAGAAGTGTTGGTGATGTTCGAGGTGCTCGCGGAGATGCTGGAAAGAAAGTTGGCCGGCACGCGTACCTGGATGGTGAAAGACGCCTGCGCGCCATTTGCCAGATTGCCGATGTTGCAGGTCCGGACAGCCCCTCCGGTACAGTTAATGGAACTGGAAAGGAAGGAGACGCCCGCGGGCAACGTGTCTGTGACAACGACGTTCGTCGCGTTCGCTGGCCCATTGTTAAGAACGGTGATGGTATAGGTGAGCTGGTTTCCGGCAATGACTGTCGGAGAACCCGACTTCGTAATCGACAAATCGGCGGGGTTGCATGTCGGGAAACGGAAGGCCCCAATGTGCGTGTTTTGGACGCTGCCGCCGATACCATTGTCGGACTGGTATTGCGAGGTAAACCAAAAGGTGCACCCATTCACTGGATCAACACGCATCGCACTGTAATCGCCCCAACGCCCCCCGCCCGCCTTCGAAGTTGTACCGTTGGCCAGGTTAATCTCCCCGAAGGACAATTCTCCCGCCGGATCGGTTGACAGTCGCCCCGCATAACGCATGCCTGGATAAACTGTTGGATGAGGGGCGACTCCGTCGTTGGACACGTTGTAGCCAAGCGCGATGTTCCCTATCGAATCCATCGCAATGCTCCCCATCCAGCGGTGAATGCTGAGGGTGCCGGGTACGGGCGAAGGGGCATCGGCCGGAGCGAAGGTTCCCTGCTGGAAAATGCTCCACGAACCCGACCCGGGCGGAGTGCGACGCAGCTCATACCAGCGAATGCCGGCGATGTTATCGGGGGCGCCGCTCGCATTCACGGTATGGTTGATTACCAATGACTCGTGATCTCCGAAATTGCGGTAATGGAGCGGGGTCCTGGGCCACACCGTGGCGGCGTCAAGCTGAGATCCTGTACCCGGTTGATTGATGTCATTCGAATTCAGCGAGCTTCCCGAGCCAAGGTCGGAGGAGAAGGCGGCCGTGGCGAGCGTTTGGACCGACGCGAAGGTCGTGTTGGCGGGAACGCCCCAGTCAACATGGAACTCAAAGAGCTCGAGGCGATCGCTACCTCCAAATAGATCACCGTCAACCGGCGCAAGGTAGAAGTTGGGCGAGCCTCCCGGTGGCGGCGTGCCCTCGAGTTCACTGGGCGGGGCGATGATGGTGTGCCCGCCAACCATGAACGACTTCCGCTGAAAGGTGGCAGGGTTGCCATTGAGCATGTTGGCGCGATCGAAGACCGTCGCGTCCAAATTGTTGCCGTCGTATCCCTGTTGAGTAATCAAGTAGTATCCGTCCGGCCAAACTGCCAGTTTCGGGTAGTCATTCGAAACGCCGAGGTCAAACGTATACGCGAACCAGCCATCCGTGACAGGGTTCGGGCCCTTCGAGACGGCGATGCATTCAATGTTGAGCGGGTTGCCAGTGTCCGTCGTTTTGTTCGCCAATTCGCTCATGACCCAACGGTCGGCGAGATGGTCGTATATCACGTACGGGTCGCCGCGACCTCGCACCCGGCAATCATCATTCACTGGTGCGCCAGCGGCTACCCACACCGATTGGATGCTGGCTGCGCCCGCCAGAAGTCCTCCTGTCTTGTTCCAGATCGCGAAGAAGGCGCCACCGGTTCCGGCACCACCGGTATTGATCATCTGTATATAGTGATTCGGACCCACGGCGCCGTTGGTGTCCGGCGGATTACCGCCACCACTCATACCGTCAAAAGTGGGGGATGGTGTGGAGAACTCGGGTGGCGTAACCGTCAACCCGCTGACCTGCGCGCCTCTTTGTCGAATCGGATCAGGCGCTTGGGCTTTCGGAGGCAGTGTTGGTAGGGGCCCACCATTCTTCTGGATTCCGTCCCCTCCGTGCACTGTGGCGGCGGTCGGGAGGGTACGTACATCGCCATTGAAGACGTAAGGACGGACGCGCGGACTCACGTAAGTCGGAGAGCCAGCCTGGGCGATGCCTTCGCTTCGGAAGATGAACATCAAAACAAAAAGGAGAGGCAGCAACGCCATCCCGTTGGCCAAATGGTGGAGCGCGGGAAACCGAGTACCCATACTGCGGACGCGATCGATCAGACCTCGCATTGGATCCTCCTGTTCGGGGTTTTAGGGAGCGCCCCCTAGCGCTCCGCTCTGGAGAGGGATGTTACTCTACTTAACAAGCCAAAGCAACGGTAAAGTTGTATCTCGCATTAGCAAATGGGAGAAATGGGAGAAATAGTACCTAGTTTAATAGAGTTCTTTCCAGATGACCCCGGAGCTTGCGCAGATGGCCGGTTTGCTCTGGCGGGATTGGCATCAGAAGTGCAAACGCTCTCCTATACCGACGTGACCATCGCGGCAGCGGCTCTCTTTCACGGATTGCCATCGTTGTAACCGGAAGCACCTTCCGATGGAAGATTTGGAGATCTTGCCCTTGCCCCCCGCAAAGTAGGTGAGCGCCTCGCTCGCCGGGCGAAAATGTTTGTCCAACCGACTCCCGCAGTGCGACAGTTCAGCAACATCACAGCAAGTTGAAAGCCCTCTTGCTGCTATGTTAACCTTCAAGGTTACAAGGCATCTTAGCTTTTCCCCTGTAAGAATCCATGGAATCAACTCTGCACGCGCTAGGTGGGCTTCTGCTGAAGGCCCTGCCGACTTTCTTCCTGGTCATCCTGCTGCACTTCTATTTAAAGCTGGTCTTCTTCAAACCGATGGCCCAGGTTTTGAAGGAGCGCTACGACGCCACCGAAGGCGCCCGCAAGGCCGCGGAGAAGAGCCTGCAACGCGCCTCCGAGAAGGCCGCCGAGTACGAAGCCGCCCTGCGCCAGGCGCGGGCGGCGGTTTACGCCGAGCAGGAAGCTTTGCACAGGAAACTGCAGGATGAACGCGCCGCGGCAGCCAAAGAGGCGCGGGTGAAGGCCGACGCCACCGTAACCGAGACAAAGAAAGCCCTGGCCGCCCAGGCGGAATCGCTGAAGCAGGAACTGGCGGCCGAGAGCGAAGCACTGGCCGAGGAAATCGCCCAATCCATACTGCGGCGGAGGGTGGCATGAAGCGGCTGCTGCCTGCGATAGCCATCGCGGCCGGTCTGCTGGCCGCGCAGGAATCCCACGAGGCGGCCAAACCGGCGCAGCACGGCGAAGGGGCGGGGGGTCACGAAGAGGAAAAAGATTACACCCCCTGGAAATGGGCGAATTTCGCGATTTTGATGGCCGGCCTGGGCTATCTCGCGGTAAAAAACGGCGCGCCCTACTTCGCTTCGCGGGACTCGGAAATCCGCAAGGGGCTGGACGAAGCACGTAAACTGAGCGCGGAATCGGAAGCGCGGGCCAAGGAAATCGACGCGCGGCTGGCGGGTCTGGACGCGGAAGTCGAGAGGCTGAAGACCGGCGCCGCCCAGGAAGCCGCGGCGGAAGGCGAGCGAATCCGCAAGGAAGCCGCGCTCGATTTCCAGAAAATTCAGGCCCAGGCGGATCACGAAATTACGTCGGCGTCAAAAGTCGCGCAGGCCGAGTTGCGAGCCTATGCCGCCAACCTGGCGCTGCAACTGGCGCGCCGCAAGGTGGAGGCGCGGATGTCCGGCAGCCAGCAGGACACCCTGATCCACGAGTTCGTCCAGGATATGAAGGTGGTCAAGTAATATGGCGCAGCTCGGCAGACCGCTCCCTTACGGACGCGGCTCGGAAAGTGGCGGCTCGGAAACAAAGGCGGGTAAGTAGCGAGCGATGCAATCAGCCGCATCAACCCGATATGCCAAGGCGCTTGTCGACGTGGTGTTTTCGCACACCGGCGGCGTGGACCCGGCCCGGGTGCCGGAGGAACTGCGCGCTTTTGAATCGGCGCTCAAGGAATCAAGCGCACTGCGCCACGTGCTGCTCTCTCCGGCCATCGCGCCGGCGCGGAAGTGCGCGGTGATCGACGCGCTTACTGCGTCCATCGGAGCTTCGCGTCCGGTGCGGAATTTTCTGAAAGTAGTGGCGGACCACCGGCGTACGGCATCGCTGGGCGAGATCATCGAGGCGTTCCAGACTTTGGTCGACGAGCGCACCGGCGTGCTCCGGGTGGACGTTGCCTCGGCGCGGGAACTGTCGGCCGGGCACCGCGAGGAATTGAGCCGCGGGCTGGAAGGGGCCACCGGCAAGCGGGTCTGGCTGAACGTCACTGTCGATCCGGAACTGATCGGCGGGGTGACGGCGCGGGTGGGGTCTACCGTCTACGACGGTTCGGTCAGAGGCAGGCTTCAGGCGCTGGCCAAGCGGCTGGAAGCGTGAATTTCGAGGAATTGAACGGATATGGCTCAGATTCGAGCAGATGAGATCACGCGCGTACTGCGCGCGGAGATCGAGAACTACGAAGGAACCATCGACGTTTCCGAAACCGGAAGCGTGATCTCGGTGGGCGACGGCATCGCGCGCGTCTACGGCCTGGAAAAGGTCATGTCGGGCGAGCTGATCGAGTTTCCGCACGGCGTGTCCGGCATCGCCATGAACCTGGAGGAAGACCAGGTCGGCGCGGTTCTGTTGGGCGAAGCTTCGGCGATCCAGGAAGGCGACGAGGTCAAGCGCACCGGCCGCATCATGTCAGTGCCGGTTGGCGACGCGATGATCGGCCGCGTGGTGAACGCGCTGGGACATCCGATCGACGGCAAGGGCCCGGTGCTGACGGACCAGTTCAACGCCATCGAGCGCCTGGCTCCGGGCGTGGTGGACCGGCGTCCGGTGAAGGAGCCGCTCCAGACAGGCATCAAGGCCATCGACGCAATGATCCCGATCGGCCGCGGCCAGCGCGAGCTGATCATCGGCGACCGTCAGACGGGCAAGACCGCCATCGCCATCGACACGATCATCAACCAGAAGGGCGGCGACGTGATTTGCATCTACGTCGCCATCGGCCAGAAGCGTTCCACGGTGGCGCAGGTGGTGAAGACGCTGGAGGAAGCCGGGGCGATGGAATACACCATCGTGGTTTCGGCGTCGGCGTCCGACCCGGCCCCGATGCAGTACCTGGCGCCCTACGCCGGCTGCGCGATCGGCGAGTTCTTCCGCGACACCGGCCGTCACGCGCTGTGCGTCTACGACGACCTTTCGAAGCACGCCGCCGCGTACCGCGAGATTTCACTGCTGCTGCGGCGTCCACCGGGACGCGAAGCGTTCCCTGGCGACGTGTTCTTCCTGCACAGCCGGCTCCTCGAGCGCGCGGCGAAACTCAACGAGGCCAAGGGCAACGGCTCCCTAACGGCGCTGCCGTTCATCGAGACGCAGGCCGGCGACGTTTCCGCTTACATTCCCACCAACGTGATTTCCATTACCGACGGGCAGATCTACCTGGAAAGCGATCTGTTCAACTCCAACGTACGCCCGGCCATCAACGTCGGCCTCTCGGTGAGCCGCGTCGGCGGCAGCGCGCAGATCAAGGCCATGCGGCAGATCGCCGGTACGCTCCGTCTGGAGCTGGCGCAGTACCGCGAGCTGGCGGCCTTCGCGCAGTTCGGGTCGGAGCTGGACAAAGCTTCCCAGGCGCAGTTGGCCCGCGGCAGCCGGCTGGTGGAGATCCTGAAGCAGGGGCAATACGCTCCCCTGCCGGTGGAAAAGCAGATCCTGATCATATACGCAGGCACTAATGGCTTCCTGGACGACCTGCCGGTGGATCAATGCCGCAAATTTGAGGAGGAGATCTACCGGTTCGTGGACAACTCCAAGCCCGCTTTGCTCGAAAAGATCCGCACTCAGAAAGCGCTGGACGACGCTCTGCGCGGGGAGATCGGCGCAGTGCTGAAGGAAGCCAAGGAGCGCTTCCTGGCGGCGGCGAAGAAGTAGGCCCGCCATGCCCAGCCTCATCGACCTCCGGCGGCGCATCCGCTCGGTCAAGAACACGCAGCAGATCACCAAGGCCATGAAGATGGTCTCGGCGGCGAAGCTCCGCCGCGCGCAGGACCGCGTGATCGCGGCGCGCCCGTACGCCAAGCTGCTGCGGGAGATGCTGGCCAACGTGGCGTCCGCCGCGGCGGGCGCAACCCAGGACGAAGAACTTCCGCTGCTGGCGGTGCGGAAAGAGAGCCGCACGCTGTTGATCCTGGTGTCGGGCGAGAAGGGGCTGGCGGGCGCATTCAATTCCAACGTCATCAAAGCCGGGCAGCGCTTTGCCCAGGATCGCGAGGGGGCGGAGACTGAATTCGTTCTGGTGGGCCGCAAGGGACGCGATTTCTACCGCAAGCGCAACGCAAAGATCGCCGGCGAGCATGTCGGCGTGATGCTGAAGAGCGTCCAGTTTTCCGACGCGCGGGCCATCGCCGAGGCGGCCAGCAAGCGGTTCGCCGACGCGGAAATCGACTCGGTCTACATCGTCTACAACGAGTTCAAGAGCGTGGCGTCGCAGTCGGTGAAGCTGGACCGGATTCTGCCGGTGGAAGTTCCGCAGGGCCAGACCTCCATCGACTACATTTACGAGCAGCCGCCGGCGCAGATTCTGGCCGCGCTGCTGCCGGGCTACGTCGAGAGCGAAATCTACCGCTCCATGCTGGAATCGACGGCGGCGGAGCACGCGGCGCGGATGCGGGCTATGGATGCCGCCAGCTCCAACGCGGCCGACATGATCGAGGCGCTGACGCTGTATTTGAACCGCGTGCGTCAGGCCAGCATCACCAAGGAAATTATCGAAGTGGTCAGCGGCGCGTCCGCGGCCGGGTAGGTTATCGAGGCACTGAACTTATATGGCGACGGTTGAAGGAAAAGTAGTGCAGGTTTCGGGACCGGCGGTGGACTGCCTGTTCCCTGAGGGGCATATTCCGATCATTCACACGGCGATCCGGATCATCAGCGAAGGCTTCAAGGTTCCGCAACCGATCGACATTATCTGCGAGACCCAACAGCACCTGGGCGAAGGCCGCATCCGCACCATCGCGCTACAGCCGACCGAGGGCCTGGTGCGCGGTATGCGCGCCATCAGCCTGGGCGGTCCGGTGACAGTGCCGGTGGGCCGCGAGACGCTGGGCCGCGTGATGAATGTGATTGGCGAGCCGGTGGACAACATGGGCCCGGTGAACGCGAAGGTGCACTATCCGATTCACCGCCCGGCGCCCTCGTTCGAGGAGCAGTCGACCAAGCTCGAAATGTTCGAGACGGGGATCAAGGTCATCGACCTGATCGAGCCCTACCTGCGCGGCGGCAAAATCGGGCTGTTCGGCGGCGCGGGCGTCGGCAAGACCGTCGTCATCATGGAATTGATCAACAACATCGCCTTGCAGCACGGCGGCGTCTCCGTGTTCGCCGGCGTAGGCGAGCGCACGCGCGAAGGCAACGACCTGTGGCTGGAAATGCAGGAATCCGGCGTGGTGGACCCGAAGGATTACACCAAATCCAAAGTCGCCCTGGTCTATGGCCAGATGACCGAGCCGCCCGGGGCGCGCCTGCGCGTCGGCCTGACCGGGCTCACCGTGGCGGAGTACTTCCGCGACGAAGAAGGCCAGGACGTGCTGCTGTTCATCGACAACATTTTCCGCTTCACGCAGGCCGGGTCGGAAGTGTCGGCGCTGCTGGGCCGCATGCCTTCGGCGGTGGGATACCAGCCCAACCTGGCTTCGGAAATGGGCGAGTTGCAGGAGCGGATCACCTCAACGAATAAAGGCTCCATCACCTCGGTGCAGGCTATCTACGTCCCCGCCGACGACTACACCGATCCCGCCCCGGCGACGGCGTTCGCCCACCTCGACGCGACCACCAACCTCTCACGC